>Ga0209487_1004282_pt1 | contig 11016 bp, 7 predicted proteins | sample Poulit2012_FD_187524 | JGI IMG/M metagenome (GOLD analysis project Ga0209487, IMG submission 187524) | Agricultural soil microbial communities from Georgia to study Nitrogen management - Poultry litter 2012 (SPAdes) (version 2) | ecosystem: Environmental > Terrestrial > Soil > Agricultural land... | reverse complement strand
GGATGTTTTTCGTTTCATAAATACGATAACGTTCAACTAGCTCTCTTCTTAGCTTCTCCGGCTCAACTACTGCATCAATAACCATTTCAGAAGCTAGACGGTAAATATCAATATCATCTTTATACTCATCCTGTTTCTCTTTTATAAATGCATCCCTGTCTTCCTTTGACAATGCTGCTATTTTATTCGCATAAACAGCATTTACTGCTGCTTCCGGTCCCATCACAGCAATTTGGGCACTTGGTAAAGCAATACAACAATCCGGTTCAAATGCCGGTCCGGCCATTGCATATAATCCAGCCCCGTAGGCTTTCCTCACAATAACTGAAATTTTAGGAACTGTCGCCTCGCTCATTGCAGCAAGCATCTTGGCTCCATGACGAATGATACCTGCTTGCTCTACCTTTGTACCGATCATAAACCCGGGAACATCGACGAGGAACAACAACGAAATATTAAAAGCGTCACATAGTTGTATAAATTTTGCAGCTTTATCAGCAGAATCAGGAAATAGAACGCCACCTTTCATTCGGGGCTGGTTAGCAATTATTCCTACTGTTTTACCATTAATACGTGCAAGACCTGTAATTAACTCAGGTGCAAACTTTTTCTTTATTTCACAAAAACTGTCCTCATCAATAATCCGGTTAATAAAATCTTTCATATTAAACGGAGCATTTTGATTTTCCGGAATTAAATCGGTAATTGATTTTTCAAATGACTTTACTTCCTTCGCTTCTACAGATGCCGGCCTATCTCTAAAATTTGCCGGAAAATAACTTAAATAGTTCCGAGCATATGTAATCGCTTCTTCTTCGGTTTTTACCAGTACATCTCCACAGCCGGATACAGAGCAATGCATTTTTGCGCCACCCATTTCTTCTAAACTTACTTTTTCTCCGATTACTTTTTCGGCCATTCTCGGCGATCCTAAATACATGGATGCATTGCCTTCAACCATAATAACAATATCACAAAATGCAGGAATATAAGCACCACCTGCAGCGGAAGGGCCAAATAATAGGCAAACTTGTGGTACACGTCCCGATAGTTTAATTTGATTATGAAATATCCGCCCAGCACCACGGCGTCCAGGGAACATTTCTATTTGATCGGTAATTCTTGCTCCAGCTGAATCAACTAAATATAACATTGGTACTTCCAGTTTTTCAGCAGTTTCCTGTATTCGAATAATTTTTTCTACTGTTCTTTTCCCCCAGGAACCTGCTTTAACAGTAGAATCATTTGCCATTACACATACAGATTGTCCATTTACTTGGCCAACACCTGTTACAACACCGTCAGAAGGTAGTGATTCATCCATACAATTTGCAAAAAATGCATCTTCTATGTCTAATCCATCGTCGAACAATAGTTCCAATCGTTTTCGGACAAACAATTTTCCTTGTTCCTCATTTTTTTGATGATATTTTTCTTTTCCACCCTCCTCTATTTTTTTGATTCTGTTTTGTAAAGTTTCTATATATGACATCATATGCCCTCCTATTTACCTTGATATTCGGGTTTTCTTTTCTCTTTGAATGCTGTTAAACCTTCCAATCTATCATCTGTTGGAATTGTTTCTTTATAACATAAATGTTCTATCGCTAAACCTGTCGTTACATCTGTTTGCATACCTTGATCGATGGAAGTTTTAGCTTGTTGAAGTGCAATTGGTCCATTAGATGCAATCATTTTGGCTAAATCAACAGCCGAAGTTAACAATTCATTGGTTTCAACGACTTGCTCCACTAAACCAATCCGTAATGCTTCCGCTGCAACTATCGGTTTCGCAGTGAAAATTAATCGTTTTGCTTGACCGACCCCGATTAAACGGGGTAATCGCTGCGTTCCCCCAGCACCAGGAATGATTGCTAGTGATGCTTCTGTTAGACCCATTTTGGCGTGATTTGCAGCTATACGAAGATCGCACGCTAAAGCTAATTCGAGTCCTCCGCCAAATGCTGCTCCATTGATCGCTGCAATAACGGGCATTTGCATTTTTTCCAGCGCTGTTACAGTTTCTCCAATATAACGCACCGTATTAATGACCTGAGTGTTCGACATGCCTTTTCGTTCTTTTAAATCAGCTCCTGCACAAAAAGCTTTTTCACTTGCCCCGGTTATAATTGTACAATAAATGGAAGCATCCTGGTTTAATTGATTTAACGTCATATTTAATTCATCCAGTAATTCTTTCGATAAAGCATTTGCCGCCTCAGGTCGGTTCAATGTTACGACTGCGATATGATCTTCAACTATATTCATTCCAATAAGTGTTGACATGGATACCTCTCCCTTGTCTATCTGTCACGTGTATTTCTTTTAATTTAAATCCCGCTTTAGTTCCACTAATGACGAACTAAAGCAAGATAAAATGAATTCAGTGGGGCTCTATCGTCCCCACCGATTGTTAGATGAACGAATCGCACATTATTAGCAGTTAATCCCCTGCTTTTTTATTTTGTTTTAAAATCTTGAAATGAGGACTTACTGCTGGTTAACGGGGGGATAAATAATTCCGATTACTTTATTCAATAATTGCGATAACATCGCCTTCGTTTACAAAGTCGCCTTCTGCTACTTTGATCTCTTTCACAACCCCATCATCTTCTGCAGGAATCGGAATTTCCATTTTCATTGATTCTAAAATAACAATGTCTTGGTCCTCCTCTACTGCTTCCCCTTGACTTACAGTGATTTTCCATACATTCCCTGCCATACTCGCCTTTATTTCTTGCATGATAATTCCTCCTAGTTTGTTTTCGTTAATGGTAAATAATATTCATCTACAAATGCAGTTGTTGTATTTCCACCTTTGAATTCTTCGCTGTCAATAACCTTGCTTAACATCGGTATATTCGTTTTAATACCTTCTACATGATATGCTTTTAGTGCATTTTTCAATAGGAAAATAGTTTCCTGTCTCGTTTCACCTTTAACAATGAGTTTTGCAATCATCGGATCATAAAACGGTGTAACTTCATAATTACTGGTTACCGCCGTTTCATTGCGAATATTTTTACCTGCTGGTACATCAAACACCGTAATATGCCCTGGTGATGGGAAGAATGTCACAGGGTCTTCAGCATAGATACGTGCTTCTATGGCATGACCCTCAATAGCCACTTCCTCTTGAACAATATTTAACTTTTCGCCATTTGCAATACGGAGTTGCTCCTCTACTATATCTATGCCCGTTATTTCTTCTGTAACCGGATGTTCTACCTGAATTCTAGTATTCATTTCAAGAAAATAGAAATTTTCATTTTCATCCACTAAAAATTCAATGGTCCCGGCATTCGTATAACCAAGTGCTTTAGTGGCATTAACTGCAGCCTTCCCCATTTCTTCTCTCGTTTTTGTTGAAATAAATGGAGATGGAGCTTCTTCAATTACTTTTTGGTTTCGGCGTTGTATTGAACACTCACGTTCAAATAAATGAATTGCATTTCCAAATGTATCGGCTAAAACTTGAATTTCTATATGCCTTGTGTCTTCTAATTTCTTCTCCAAAAACATCGATCCGTCCCCAAAAAATGTTTGCGCTCGTTTGGAGTTACTTGCGAAGGCTTTCGTCAGTTCGCCTTCCGCATGCACGACTTGCATACCTATTCCGCCACCACCGGCTGAGGCTTTCAGCATAATTGGGTAACCGATTTCATTTGCTGAATCAATTGCCTCTTCGACCGTAGCAACCGCTCCATCTGTTCCGGGAACAACTGGAACACCGGCATTCTGCATTGCTTTTCTGGCAGTAATTTTACTTCCCATTTGTTCCATCACACTACTTGACGGTCCTATAAAAATAAACCCCGCTGTTACACATTCCTCTGCAAATTGACCACTTTCGCTTAAAAAACCATAACCAGGATGAATCGCGTCAACCTCGGCCTTTTTAGCAATTCCGATAATTTTTCCGATGTTTAAATAACTTTCATTTACCCGTGGTGGTCCAAGTAAAAAGCTTTCATCCGCCATCGTTACAAAGGGGGCTTTCTGATCTGCTTCTGAATAGACTGCCACTGTTTGAATACCTAACTTTTTACATGTGCGGATAATACGCGCAGCAATTTCTCCGCGGTTTGCTATTAGTACCTTGTTAATCATACACTCACCCCTATTGTTTTAGTAGTTGAGCTGCAATTTCTTTCATTTTAAACTTTTGAATTTTACCACTGGCTGTCATTGGATACTCATCTACGAACTCAATATGTTTTGGAATTTTATGTTTTGAAATAGCCCCTTCACAAAACGTTCGGATGTCATCAGCATTCGTAGTTTTATCTTCCTTTAAGATAATCCAGGCCATAATTTCTTCACCAAGTCTAGCGTCCGGAACACCAATTACTTGAACGTCTAGCACATCTGGATGCTGATAGAGAAACTCCTCTATTTCCCGGGGATAAACATTTTCTCCTCCTCGTATAATCATATCCTTCATTCGCCCGGTAATTTCCAAATAACCGTTTTCATGCATAATTGCTAAGTCTCCGGTATGTAACCAGCCTTCAGCATCAATTGCATTATTCGTCGCTTCTTCATTGTTATAATACCCTTTCATTACATGATAACCCCGTGTACATAATTCTCCCGGATATCCCTGTTTTTGTTCTTGATTTGTACCGGGGATTATTATTTTTACTTCCACATTTGGGTGGGGTTTCCCTACCGTGCCCACTTTAAGTTCTATCGGATCATCGGTTCTTGTCTGAGTTATAACGGGCGAAGATTCTGTTTGACCATATGCAATCGTTATTTCGGTTGCCCCCATTTTATTCATCACGTTGGTCATTACTTCCATTGGACAAGTTGAACCTGCCATTATCCCAGTTCGTAAATGCGATAAATCATATTTATCAAAATTCGGATAGTTTAATTCTGCGATAAACATTGTCGGTACACCATGGAGTGCCGTACATTTCTCCTCCGAAACAGCCTGCAAAACTTTCTCAGCATCGAATTGTTCCAATAGCACCATTGTCGCCCCTTTTGAGACGGCAGCAAGGATACCCAGCACACATCCAAAGCAATGGAAAAAAGGGACAGGAATGCACAATCGATCGTTATTTGTGAGCTTCATACAGTCTGCGATTTGATTTCCGTTATTCACAATATTATGATGAGTAAGCATGACACCCTTCGGAAAACCCGTTGTACCGGATGTATACTGCATATTGGTTACATCATCCGGATCCAGTGTCTGCTTCCTCTCTTCTAATGCCGCAGATGATACCGCTTTTCCCTGTTCGATAATTTCTTGCCACGTATAGCTGTAAGCATTCTGATCATCACTAATTATAATGATATTTTTTAAATAAGGTAGTGCTTCCGAAACTAAATTCCCCTTTTTAGCATATTCCAGCTCAGGACAAACTTGTTTAATGATGTCTACATAAGAGGTACCTTTATAAGATTCCGCCATAATAAGTGTTGTAGCTTCTGACTGTTTTAGCAGGTATCCTAATTCAGTTGCTTGATAGTTTGTATTCACCGTAACAAGTACAGCCCCCATTTTCCCTACAGCAAATTGGGTAGTAATCCATTCAGGTTGATTATCCGCCCAAATAGCGATATGTTCTCCTTTTTGAACACCTAATTTCATCAATGCTTTTGCTGTGTCATCAACCATTTCATTAAATTCTTTATATGTTTTACGCAATTCCAATTCCGGGTAGATTACTGCTTCTTGCTCGGGATATAAATTCACTTGTTCTTCTAATAATTCTCCTACAGTTAGATTAATAAGAGACATGAATTTTCTCCTTTCGGTTTAAACTAGCAGCCTAATTGTCTGGCAATGACCATTCGTTGAATTTCTGATGTACCTTCACCGATTTCTAATAATTTGGCATCACGCAAATACCTCTCTACCTCATATTCTCGCATGTATCCATATCCACCATGAATTTGTATCGCTTCGTTTGCTGCACGGAAAGCAGTTTCTGTTGCATATAATTTTGCATATGCTGCTTCTTTAGAGAAATTTTTACCATTGTCTTTTAACCATGCTGCTTTATAAACCATATTTCTCGCAAGCTCTACTTCCATTGCCATATCAGCAAGTTTAAATTGAATAGCTTGGAAATTGGATATAGGTTTACCGAACTGTGTCCGTTCTTTCGCATAATTTAATGCTTTATTTAATGATGCTTGCGCAATTCCTAAACCAAGTGCGGCAATTGATATCCTGCCACCATCCAGTGTGTGCAAAAACTGTTTAAATCCCTTTTGCGGGTCTCCCAGAAGGTTCTTTTTAGGAACTCGGACATTATTTAATACTACTTCGGCCGTATCAGAGCCTCGAACCCCCATTTTGTCATAATTACTTGTAATCGTTATTCCTTCTATATCAGTTGGTACGATAATTGCTGAAATAATGTTTTTCCCGCGGTCATCTTTTCCGGTAACAGCTGTTACAATGATTGTCTTAGCGAAACTAGCATTTGTGATAAAGCACTTTTCTCCATTAATAAGATAATCATTACCATCTTCTACTGCAGTTGTTTTTGTTCCTCCTGCATCAGACCCGGCATTTGGTTCCGTTAAACCAAATGATCCCAAAGCTTCTCCTTGCGCTAAAGGTGTTAAATATGCTTCCTTTTGTTCTTCAGTACCGAAATAATAAATTGGGCTGGCTCCAAGTGAGACCGCTGCAGCATAACTTAATCCTGTACTTCCACACACACTGCCAACTTCTTCAACAGCAATCGCATATGATAATGTATCTCCATCAGACCCCCCGTATGTTTCCGGAAAAGGAATTCCCATTAAACCCAGCTTACCCATCTCTTTAAAAATATCTGCAGGGAATTTTGCTTCTTTATCTATTTCAATTGCCCGTGGTTCAATCACATTTTGCGCAAAATCCCTTACCATCGTTTGGATCATTGTTTGTTCCTTCGTTAGTTCAAAATTCATTATATCCCTCCTGTAATTTAACGATGAGACCGACTGGTTGGTCTGTTTTTATAAAAGCATTGGGCAATGTTCTGCCGGAATATCAGAAATACTTACCAATCAATACTTGTTCATACGCATCGCTTGATAGTGTTTCAACTTGAAGTAACCCATGTAAGATAAAGTGATTAAAAGCTTCGCCTATATCTTCAATTGACTTTGGCCCTGATGGCTGATACCATTTGTAAGTCCAATTCACCATACCCAATATCGCCATACTCGTAATTTCAACGGACAGATCTTCACGAAATTCCCCGCATGCTTTTCCTTCACTAATTGCTTGAATAATAATTTGTTTAAACTGATCTCTTTTTTTCTTTATCAATTGTTCATATTGTGGTTTTAAATAAATCGTTTCCTGATAGAATACAGAAATATGGGGTTTATAAAGATCGAATACTTTTACAAAGTCCTTGATGATTGCTTGGATTTTTTTCGTAGGCGAATTAAATGTTTCATTGGCATTATTTGCTTTTTCTAATACATATGTAATAAATGTATCATGAATAACAAATAACAACTCATCCTTCGTTGTAAAGTGATGATAAAAACCACCTTTAGAAGTTCCGACGTCTTCCACGATTTGTTTTACTGTAACCCCATGAAATCCATGCTTTTCAAATAATAATAAGGCGGAATGGACAATCTTTTTCCGTAAGTCCGAAGTAAACACTCCTTTTTAAAATAAGTTTATAACGATATAGAATTAATCTTATCATATTTTTAAATTATTGGAAAGCGTTTACATTTTTAATGTAAAGAGACAGCTATATAAGCATAGCTGTCTCTTTACCTGACTCTATTCAATTGTTTGATCAAATGGCTTCTCATAGTTTGCCATTTTCCAAACAGTATTTACTTCTTCTTGATTATCCGAGTCAATAATAAATGACCCATTACTATATCGATCGCTTGCAGACAACTCTAATGGTACTACATGATGCGTTTCGTCTGTGTTTATCTGAAAGCATATCGTGTCTTTTTCATGAATAACAAAGAAACCGGTTATTCGATGAGGCTTGCTTTTTAATTCCCGCAGCATCAGCAGGCCGCGTTTTGCTCTACTTGATTTAGTAAACTCCTTTAATCGCATTCGTTTACATGCGCCGCGTTGGGTCATTACTACTAATGAAGGATCCGATAAGCTATCAAATACTTGTCCATTCACAACATGTTCATCTTCTTTCAGATGAATGGCTTTCGCACCTCTTGCACGCTGCCCCACAATAGAAACTTCTGATTCATCGAACCATAAACCATACCCTTTGTTTGAAGCGATAAATACATCTGACTCCCCTGTAGTTTGAAATACATTTACAAGCTCATCTTCATCTTTCAAATTTATAGCTATTAACGTTCTTGAATAACGCTGAGCATCGTACAACCTTAATTCGCTTTTCTTGATCATACCATCTTTTGTGAAAAAGAGAAGATATTTCCCCTCAGTAAACGCTCGTATAGGGATACACTGGATAATAAATTCATCACTTTCTATTGGAGCGATGTTTGAGAGATGCTGGCCGATATCTTTCCAGCGGATATCCGGCAACTCATGAACGGGGATACTTAAATATTTTCCTTTATTCGTAAACAAGAGTAATTTATCAGTTGTATTTAATTCTATTAAGCCTACTAAATGATCATCATTTTTAATGGCTAAATCTTCGCCATTCGATGCTCCGTACGAGCGCAGGCTCGTCCTTTTTAAGTAACCGTCCTGCGTGACCGACACAAGTACATCTTCACTGGCAACAGTTACATCAATATTAATCATTAGTTCTTCAATTTTATCTTCAATTACAGAACGCCTTTTGTCTGCATATGTTTTCCTAAGCTGTTTTAAGTCTTTTTTTATTGTCTGAGCGAGCTTTTTCTCACTAGTCAAGATAGCTTCAAGTTCAGCTATTTTTTGACGTAATTCATCTGCTTCTTGCTGAAGTGATGTTATATCTGTGTTTGTTAAACGATATAATTGTAACATAACAATTGCTTCAGCTTGTGCTTCTGTAAATTCATATTTATCAATGATTTGTCGTTTTGCATCTTGCTTGTTTTTAGAAGAACGTATTGTCGGTATCAGATCATCTAATATAGAAATTGCTTTTATTAGACCTTCTACAATATGGGAGCGGTCCTTAGCTCTGGTTAAATCATAGGTTGTTTGCCTTGTGACAACTTCCTTCTGATGTGCTATATAAGCGTCAAGAATCTGATTTAAAGATAACAGTTTTGGTGTCTTATCCTGAATGGCAACCATATTAAAATGATAGACAACTTGCAAATCAGTATTTTTATATAAGTAATGTAAAATTCCTTCACTGTTTGCATCTTTTCTCAATTCTATAACAACGCGTAAACCTGTTCTATCTGTTTCATCACGTACTTCAGCAATACCTTCTACCTTACGATCAATACGTAATTCGTCAATTTTTTTCACCATATTTGCTTTATTTACATCGTATGGAACTTCGTCGACTACAATTTGTTGGCGATTGCCACGGATATCTTCTATGGATGTTTTACCACGAACAACTACCCTTCCTTTTCCGGTTTCGTATGCTTTCTTAATTCCATCAACACCTTGAATAATCCCACCAGTTGGAAAATCAGGCCCTTTGATGACTTTCATTAATTCTTCCACAGTCACTGCTGGTTTATCCATTTTCATAATAACTGCATCGATTACTTCAGCCAGGTTATGCGGTGGAATATCAGTTGCATAACCTGCAGATATTCCTGTTGACCCATTTACAAGGAGGTTTGGAAATTTGGCCGGAAGTACAACAGGCTCTGAAATTGTATCATCAAAGTTCGGGATAAAGTCCACTGTCTCTTTATCAATATCCCGCAATAGTTCTGAGGCAATACTTGATAATCTTGCCTCTGTATAACGCATCGCCGCCGGTGGATCACCATCGATACTCCCATTGTTTCCGTGCATTTGGACTAGTACATTACGTACTTTCCAATCTTGACTTAACCTTACCATCGCCTCATAAACTGATGAGTCACCATGCGGGTGATAATTTCCGATTACAGTTCCTACGGTTTTGGCTGCTTTCCGATAGTTTTTATCATAGGTATTCTTATCCTCATGCATAGCGAATAAAATTCTCCGTTGCACTGGTTTTAACCCATCCCGTGCATCTGGTAAAGCACGATCCTGAATAATATATTTACTATACCTTCCAAATCTGTCACCGATTACTTCCTCTAATGGAAGGTCTAAAAATGTTTCCGGTTGTGACAAACCAACCCCCCCTTATTCCGTATGAATTTTATCATTATCAAGTATATTCGCATCTTCGTTCATGCCAAATTCAACATTATTTTCAATCCATTTCCTTCTCGGAGAAACTTTATCACCCATTAATGTCGTCACTCTGCGTTCAGCCCTGGCCAAATCATCGATTGTAACACGAACAAAAGTACGTGTTTCCGGATTCATCGTCGTTTCCCAAAGCTGATCTGCATTCATTTCACCAAGCCCTTTGTAACGCTGCACCATATACCCTGTTTTAAATTTATCGATTGCCTGATTTAATTCATGTTCCTCCCACGCATAAATAATTTGTTCTTTTTTCCCTTGTCCTTTAGATATTTTATAAAGAGGCGGCAAGGCAATAAAGATTTTACCCGCTTCAACCAGAGAACGCATATATCGGTAGAAAAATGTGAGTAACAGGACTTGAATATGGGCACCATCTGTATCGGCATCAGTCATAATAATTATTTTATCATATTGTATGTCTTCTAAATCAAAATCTCCGCCGACCCCTGCTCCGATAGTGTGGATAATCGTAGAAATTTCTTCATTTTTCATAACATCTTCAAGCTTTGCTTTTTCTGTGTTAATCACTTTTCCTCGTAACGGAAGAACTGCCTGGAATTTTCGATCTCTGCCCTGCTTTGCGGATCCGCCGGCAGAGTCACCTTCAACCAGATACAATTCATTTCGCTTAGGGTTTTTTGATTGAGCAGGTGTAAGCTTTCCGCTAAGCAAAGCATCTTTTCTTCTTTTTCTCTTACCCGATCTTGCATCTTCTCTTGCTTTCC
>Ga0209487_1004281_pt1 | contig 11019 bp, 10 predicted proteins | sample Poulit2012_FD_187524 | JGI IMG/M metagenome (GOLD analysis project Ga0209487, IMG submission 187524) | Agricultural soil microbial communities from Georgia to study Nitrogen management - Poultry litter 2012 (SPAdes) (version 2) | ecosystem: Environmental > Terrestrial > Soil > Agricultural land... | reverse complement strand
ATGGCTTGATCCACCACTCTGACCGAGGCATTCAATATCTCTCGGTTCGATACACCCGTCGCCTGACCGAAGCAGGCGTCGACGGATCGGTCGGATCCGTTGGCAACTCCTACGACAATGCCCTGGCCGAATCTATCATTGGTCTGTATAAGGCCGAGGTGATCGGTCGCCAGGGTCCGTGGCGGACGGCCAGTCAGGTTGAATATGCCACCCTGGTCTGGGTCGATTGGTTCAATCATCGACGATTGCTCAGCTCAATCGGTTACCTGCCACCAGCTGAGCTAGAAGCCGGCTATTACCAACAACTGGTGAGTCAGACCCTTGCGGCCTGACTCAAGAGCGGAGCCCTCCGAAAAACCCGGGGCGATTCATGGTAAATTTCCTTTCGGTAGATCAAGGCCGCGCCAGTGCGTCCTTGTTGTGATCCGATAGGCGGGGATGGGCGCGTCGCACCGCGTAGCGGTCGCAACAACGTGGAGAACCTGCAAGCGCAAAGAATTTGTTCCGCGAGGAATGCGCAAGGCGCAGGGGAAATTGTTTGCGCTGGAAGGTTGCGGCGCAAAGCCCAAGGCATCGCCGTCTCCCCGCCAGGATTCACGACAAGACAAGGACGCACAGGCCGCCTGCTCCGAATGGATACAGGGCTGGCTCGCCCCCGTCGTGACGGCTTCACCCGTTCCTGCACTGACGTTGGGCAAGTTCAACACCCTCAACCACAGCGAAAAACCAGCGCCTGCCTGCATGGCGACTTATCTAAGGTGTGGCGTGGAAGTGCTGCAAAGGCCAGGCGGGATGTCAGTGATCTGCCCTTCGTGACACAGGCAATAAATCGCCAGCATCGAGGACGGTGCGCTTTTGCACAACCTGTTGCAGCAAGCCGGGGGAATGGTTCACAGACCCCGCTCATTGCGGTGGGGCGTGGTTGAAATGGTGGCGGCGCAGCACCGCCCACACTAACGGGGTTGATGTTCCCCGCGCTCAAGTGAACTTGGGCGCGTCCCCGTCGCCGCCTGATTAAAGGCGGCGACGGGGATTTTGTCTTTGGCCGTTGGCACCGGGCGCGACGATGCTGCGCCCGGATTTTTTGATCAAGCCCGCCAAGACACGATGCCTTGGCGGGCTGTGCTGAATGAACAGCGAGCGTCCCCGGCCAACGCCGGGGACGCTCGCCTATGGTTAAGGTTTACGCAGCCACTGAATCTGCCGGTTCATCTGTTATGTTGGTGTCCTCTGTTATTGCGCCGTCTTCGTTTGTCGCCACCTCATGCGGGGTTTCAGCCCGAAAGATGGCGGGCATCCAGCCCGTACCGTCCACCAGTCGCTCGGCTTCGCCGGCAATGTCGGCCTTTTTCAGCTTCGCCAACCGGGAAACGTGGTCAGGCGCGAACTCGCCCACGGCGTCCAGAATCACGGCCTTGGAAACGTGCTTGAAATAGCCTTCGGCGGTCGGCTGCCACCATGCCGCCATATCCAGCCCCACGGCCTGCGCCAGTTCCGCGCCGGGTTGCTGCGGCGTTGCGCGGGGCGTGACCACATCCACCGTTGCCGCCGTGCAGACCGCCAGCAGCCGCACCAGTTCATCCTGCGACTTTGCCAGCAAAGCGGCGAACAGTGCGGCGCTATCCTCGGGCAATGTCTCGCTGCATGCCTGCTGCAATTCGCGCAGCGCCATGGCGGCGGGCGATTCCGGCCAATCGGAGGCCATGCTTTCCAGCCGGTCTTGCGTGGTCAGGCTCACACCCAGCGGCAAGCTGTCACGACGGTAACGATCACGCTGCAAGACGGCCTGCGCCATACCATGCACCACAGCAGCCAGCGCCGCTTGCGGGTGTCGCGCCAGTTCGATTTGCAGCGCGGCGGAGCGGTGAGCACTCAAGCGCTGTGCCAGCCGGTCGGACATCGCGGCGGTCGTTGGTGTTTCGGTTGCCGTAGCGTCTTCGTCGTCGCTCATATCGCCTTCACCGCCGAATCCTTGGCGCAAGCGTTCCAAGGTGCGCAATGCGCGGGCTTCGGCTTCGCGCATCAGGCCGCGATGCACGACAATGTCACCTTGCCGGTCAAGCGTGACAATGGCACCGGCGGCGGCTTTGACGTTGGGGGTGTAGTCAAGTAAGCGATCTTCCAGCGCCTGCAATTGCTCGCCCACGCGGTCGCCTTCGGCCTGCAAGGCGTCGGCCTTGTCCTCGTCGTCCTCGTCCAGTGCCGCATCCAGCGCTTCACCGACGGCCTGCATCTTGGTTTCCAGCTTTTCCATGCGGTCGCTTTCCCGCTTGGTCGGATTGCGCCGCTCTCGCGGGGCGCGCTGGAAGGCTTGCAGGTCGGCATAGGTGACGGCGGGCGCAGCATCCACCCATGCCCAACCCTCGGCCTTCACCGTTGCTGCGTGGCTGTCCAGCTTCTCGCGCACCAGTGTTTCGAGTAGCGCGGCATCGGTCACATAGACGCCGGTATCGTCCTGCGCGAACAGGTCACGGCGGATGCCACCGCCTGCGGCTTCGTAGGCGTCCAGCCCCACGAACCGCACCAGCGCATGGCCTGCGCCAATCTCCCGCTCGGTCAGTCGATCACGCAAGGCGTGGGGGCTGCGCTGCCATTCGGGCGCGTCATAAAACGCGGCGTCTTGTGCCGCGTGATCGTCTGTGATGGCAAGCGCCATCAACTGGTCAAGGTTCACGGCATCAGCGCGGTAATCGGCCAGCAGGCGCGGCGAAACGTTCGCCAGCTTCAAACGGCGCTGCACCACCAGCGGCGTAACGGAAAAATCAGCCGCAATATCTTCAATGGGTCGGCCTTCGGCCACCAACGCGGCGAAGGCTTCAAACTGGTCTGCTGGGTGCATGACTTCACGCTGCACGTTCTCGGTCAGGCTCACGGTGCGGGCGTTGGCGTCAGCCACCAGCAGGCAAGGCACCTCCCAATCCTTGGGCAAACGGCGTTTCTTGGCCAGCAGCTTGAGCGCGGCCAGCCTGCGGCCACCGGCCACAACCTCGTAATACTCGCCATTGGCGGCGGCAATAACGGTCAGGTTTTGCAGCAGGCCGACGCGCTCAATGCTGGCCGCCAGCGCGTCGATAGACTGGCCTGCGCTCTTGGTCTTGCGAACGTTGCGCTTTGATGCGCGAAGCTGTGAGAGCGGCACCAGCAGCATGCTTTGCGCCGGGGCGGCGGTTTCATGTGCGGCGGTAGCGATGGCCTGAGCTTCGGTGTGATTGATAGCGTTCATGATAAAACTCCTTGCGATTGGTGAAATGCAGCAGCGAATAACGCGGCAAGGGTGGCTGCCTGCCCCTGCCGCGTAAGGGGTCAGGCTTTCAACTGGCGCATACCCTCGGCCAGCAGCCACAGGGAACGATTCAGGCGAATATCGGAATCAATGCCTTGCACCGCTCGGGTGCTTTGGCGGCGTCCGTTGGCGCTGCGCCCACGCAAGCCGCCTTTGATCAGGTTTTCTTGCAGGCGGTTGAAGGTCATCCACAGATCGGGGCGGCGGTCGTCATACCGGCGCGGCATCAGAATCTGGCTTTCCGTGATGGGCGCGGGCTTGTCGGGATCGTCGTACTTCAAGGCCAGCGCGGCGCGGGCGAATATCTCGGCTTCGCCTGAATCCAAGCTGATGGCCTGCATGGCTTCGCGGGATTCCTGCGCCCGCTCGAAACCGCTCAATACCTCATAAGCGCCTTCGATCACTTGCCCGGTAATGTCGCCCTTATGCGGGATGCGTACATCGGCCACGGTGTCGCCGCACACCAGCCCATTGGCGCAAACAAAGCGGAACGCACCCGCCAGCATCTGATAACTGCTCGTGCCATCGTGGGAGTTCAACAGGATGATTTCGTTGGCGATACTGTCATTGACCTGATTGGCATGACGCAAGCGAATCATGTGCTTGGTGTGGTCGCGGCGGTCTTGGTTACGCACGCGGGTTTGCGTCACCATGAAGGGCTGAAACCCTTCTTTGCGTAGTTCCGTCAGCACTGCGGCGGTGGGGATGTAGCTATAGCGCTCTGAACGGCTTTGGTGTGGCGCGTCGGCATAGATGGACGGCACCACGGCTCTGATCTGGTCATCGGACAGCGGATAATCACTACGCAGTACCGGGGAACGGGAAGCGAAACGGGATGCAAGCATGGTCTTTCTCCTGACAAATAAAGGGTTTGCTGTTCAAACCGCACACCGGATTCCTAGATTCGGAGCCCAGCCTTTTGGCTGTTCGGTGCGGTTGGCACGAAGAACCCGGTTGGCCTCGTTGCCACCGTCTTTCCTGAGTTCATCGCCCGCGACGGTCAGGAGCCCACGGACGTGGGCCGTCAAGGAGGAAAGCGTCAGGTGGGTGCGGCCCGCAGGCGCAGCCGAGGACACGGCCTGGCGCGCCTTGACGGCACGCGGCCACGGGCTACAGTCGCGAGCAAGGTGATGAGGTCAGGAGAGATGGCTGGACAGGCAACGGCCGCGTTGTGTGCCAACTGCACGCAAGCGAAGCGCGCAGGCCCGAAGCTGAGAAGCCGGGCCGTAGGTGTCAGGGATGTGGAAGGCTGGCAATAGCCAGTTCCGTCAGGGATGAGCGGATAGCGAACCTGGAGCAGCGCGATCCGCGAAGCGGAGACGCAACGGTGTATTTCGCTTATGATCTAATCGTATTAGTTTTACGGTGTGGACAAGACGGGCAACCACAGCGCCAACGCTACCAGGGCAGCCAGCAACACAGGTGGCGTAATCAGCAAGCCTATCTTCATGTATTGCCCCCAACTGATCTTATAGCCTTTCTCCGCGAGGACATGCAGCCACAGCAGGGTTGCCAGGCTGCCGATGGGGGTGAATTTCGGCCCCAGATCGTTACCGATAACGTTGGCGTAGATCATCAGCTCCTTGGTCGCTGTGGGTATCTGCGCCTGATCAATGGCCAATGCACCGACCAGGGTGGAGGGCATGTTGTTCATGACGGATGCGACAATAGCCGAGAGAAAACCCGTTCCGATCGTCGCAATGAAATCACCGTGCTGCGCCAACCACTCAAGTGCCATTGCGCCATGGCTTGTCAGGCCAGCGTTACCCAATCCATAGACCACCAGATACATGCCGATCGAGAACAGTACGATCTGCCATGGCGCATGACGCAGTGCCGTCGTTACCGAGACGACCGCACCACTGCCTTTCCGCCACCACCGTCCAGCGACCGCCATCAATAGCAGGGCGGCCGTACCGGTAACCAGAGAAATCGGAACGCCCAGCGGCGCGGTTACGAAATAGGCAATGAGCAATACCACCAGGATCGGAAAGGCGGCGCGAAACGCCAGCAGATCCTTGATGGCTGAACGGGGTGGATCAAGTACCACCAGTGAATACCGCTTTGGAATCCGCCGTCCGAAAACGGCCCAAAGCACAAGCAATGTGGCGGCCAGTGACACCAGATTGACCGGCACCATAACCGCCGCATAACGATCGAAGCCGATATCGAAGTAGTTGGCGCTGACGATATTCACCAGGTTGGAGATCACCAGCGGCAGGCTGGCGGTATCGGCTACAAAACCTGTTGCAATGATAAAGGCAAAGGCCGCTGCCGGGGGGAAATTCAACCGCAGCAGAATGGCTATCACGATGGGCGTCAGCAGCAGCGCTGCGCCATCGTTGGCAAAGAACGCGGCGATCACCGCACCCAGCACGATGATCAGGGGGAACAGCAGATGGCCCCGGCCATTCCCCCAGCGGGCAACGTGCAATGCGGCCCAAGTAAAGAAACCGGCCGCATCGAGTATGAGAGAAATGATGATCAGGGCGACGAAAGTGAAGGTTGCATCCCAGACGATATCCCACACCACGCCGACATCGGCCCATTCGACCACACCCAGCAGCAATGCCACCAAGGCGCCGCCAAGGGCACTCCAACCAATACCCAGATCTTTGGGTTGCCAGATCACCAGTATCAAGGTGACCACAAAAATAGCGAGAGCCAGCATGAAATGACCTGTTATTCAGAGCGTGCTTTGGTTTACGCGCCGGGATACTTCTGCCGCGCTTTCGACTCGTTCGGAATATCGATCAGTGAGATAACTTGAGCGGCCTCTGGTGAGCCAAGTGAACTTCACCAGTTCTTCACAGACATCGACGATGCGCAGATAGAGTGGCGACAGTTTCATGCGGCCCGCATCGTCGAACTCAGTGAAAGCCTTGGGGACGGAGGATTGATTGGGGATGGTGATCATCCGCATCCAGCGTCCGAGGATGCGCATCTGGTTGACCGCATTGAAGCTCTGACTGCCACCGGAAACCTCCATGACCGCCAGCGTCTTGCCCTGTGTCGGTCGCGCGCCGCCCAAAGCGAGAGGAATCCAATCGATCTGCGTTTTCATGATGCCGGTCATGGCGCCGTGGCGCTCTGGACTGACCCAGAGCATTCCTTCTGACCATTCAGCCAATTCACGTAGCTCCTGGACTTTCGGATGATCCGCATCGGCATCATCCGGCAACGGCAAACCCGATGGATTGAAGGTACGCACTTCGCATCCGTACCATCGAAGCAATCGCCCGGCCTCCTCAGAAGCGAGCCGTGAAAAGGATCGCTCGCGCAGCGAGCCATAGAGCACCAGAATGCGAGGTGGGTGGCGTGGTTCATCCGGGCCAGCCAGTGCCTCAACATCGATTGGCTGTAACTTTTCCGAGTCGATGTTAGGCAGGCCATCAAAAGGATCGGCGCTGCTCACGACTGCTCTCCGGAATAGTGCACGACTTCGCCATCTTCCTTGGTAAATGCCCTGACCGGCTCGTCCAGCAGATCCAACACCAATTCCGAAGGTCGGCACAGTCGTGCGCCCTTGTCGGTGACCACGATCGGTCGATTGATCAGGATCGGGTGATCCATCATGGCATCGATCAATTGTTCGTCCGTTAACGCAGTATCACCCAGGTTCAGCTCATCGTAGGGTGTGCCTTTCTGGCGTAGCAGTGCTCGCGGCGCTATTCCCATCATCGCGATCAGCTCGACCAATCGGTCCCGAGTCGGCGGGTTATGGAGGTATTCAATAACTTCCGGTGTCTCACCGGAGGCCTCGATCATCGCCAGCGTATTGCGGGATGTGCCGCATGTCGGGTTGTGATAAATCTGGGTTTGCATAACGGTCTCACTTCTTTTCGTTGACGGGGGAACATCCGATCAGTGATGCCATAAGTGGCTCACAGATCTCCGGATGGCCAGCACAGCAGTCGCGCACCAGAAACTGGATCGTCTCTTTCATGTGATCAAGGTTTGCTCGATAGATGATCGATCGGCTCTGCCTCTGTGAGGCAGCCAATCCTGCACGCACAAGCACCGCGAGATGGGCTGACATGGTGTTATGGGGAACGCCCAATTGGCGGGCGATCTCACCGGCGGCAAGCCCTTCTGGCTCGTAGCGTACGAGTAGTCGAAAGGCCTCCAGGCGAGTCTCTTGGGCGAGTGCAGAGAAGCTGGCAATAACGCTATTTGTTTCCATATGTCCAAACATATAGACACAATGCGACCTAGTCAAGCAAGTTCGTGCTGCTGGCGTCAAACTCATGGAAATCAGAAATCGCACGGACGTTTTGAATTTCACCTATTTCCTGAGCCGAAGCAAAAAAGGGGCCGAAGCCCCCGTACTCACACCAGGCCCCTTTCGGCAAAGGACACTGTGCCCTCGCCGCCGACGACGATGTGATCCAGCGTGCGCACATCCACCAACGCCAGCGCTTCCTTGAGCTTCACGGTAATCGCTTCGTCAGCCCGGCTCGGCTCGGGATTTCCACTGGGATGATTGTGCGAGAAGATCGCCGCCGCCGCATTGAGCCTCAGTGCCTCCTTGACGACTTCCCGCGGATACACCGATGCACTGTCGATGGTGCCCCGGAACAACTCGCTGTATTCGATTAACCGATGCTGCGTGTCCAGAAACAGCACTGCAAAGACTTCATGCTCGAAGCCAGACAGCTTGGTGACCAGGTATTCCTTGACCAACGTCGGTGATGTGAAGGAAGTACCGCGCTGCATTTTCTGATCAATGGCCTGACGGGCTGCATCAAGAATTTGGTCTACTGATGCTGGCAGGTAACGGCCCTGTGCGTCACGCACCAACAGAGAGGAATCGAACGAGGAAAAGGATAATTGCGACATGATCGTGCTCCGGTTTCTCGGGCGGAATTGCCCGGAACCGTGGCCAGCACGGCGCAGCGCAAGCAGTCAGGGGTCACAGACGGCCATGGCCGCAAGCGTGCGAGCACGCGCAGCCCTTGACGGCGAGAACGCCGTGATACGGTGAAGGGAACAGCAAGACCGCCCACCCCCCGCCCACTCCACACACTCAGCTTTTTCGGCAAGCGGAGCGCGCAGGACCGGATCAATTAACCGGGCCGGAGGCATCAGGGATCAAAGCCGAATGGCCGTGATTCGCAAGAAGCGCGGGGCGCAGCCCGCGAGCCCGACGGCGGCACGCCGGGATGCACGGGTACTGTAATCACGACTTTTCGTTAGCCTGCCGCTGTTCGATCTGCAACTGTGCCCGCCACGTTGCCTGTTGCAACCGCTCCACGAGCACGCGCCTTGGTGGCAAGGCCGTCAGATATTCCGCAACATGGATTCCCGACTTGTCCAACTCCAGCAGTTCGATCTGTTCGCGCTTCTTGCCGGTGCAGAGAATGATGCCCAGCGGTGAGGCTTCCTCCGGTTCTCTCTCGTGCTTGTCGAGCCAGCGGAGATACAACTCCATCTGTCCCTTGTAGGCTGCCTTGAACTCGCCAATCTTCAACTCCACCGCCACCAGCCGCCGCAGCTTGCGGTTGTAGAACAGAAGATCAAGGTGGAAATCCTCGTCGTCGATCGGGATGCGTTTCTGCCTGGCAACGAAGGAAAAACCCGCGCCCAACTCCAGCAGGAAGGACTCCATTTCACGAATGATGGCCGCCTCCAGGTCACTTTCCTGCCAGGTGTCCTGAAGACCCAGGAAGTCGAGAATGTACGGATCGCGCATGACCAGCGCCGGCGACATACGCTGCGCATCGCGCAGGGTCGCCAACTCCTGCACGATCATGTCATCCGGCTTTTGGGAGAGCGCTGTGCGCTCGTACAACATCGAGTCAATACGCTCGCGCAGTGTCCGCACGCTCCAGCGTTCGGTGCTGGCCATCTGCGCATAGTAGTCCCGCTGGTGCGGGTCTTTCAGCGGAATCAAGGCGATCAAATGCGTCCAGCTCAATTGTCGTATCAGTGATACGACAATTGCCTCGTCGGGGAACGTGACGGCAAACTGCACCATGCGGCGCAGGTTTTTCACCGAAAAACTGCTGCCGTATTCCTTCACCAATTCCCCCGCCAGGGTCGGCACGACTTCCTCGCCATAGTCAGCCCGTCGGCCTTCCAGAACCTGTGTATGGATACGCAGACCGATGCGCCAGTAGAGCATCGTCAGCTCGCTGTTCACTGCCGAGGTGGCGCGCTGTCGCGCCACCTCAATCAATGTCCTGATATCGCCCAGCAGCACGGTAGACGGTGCGACAGATACCTTGCGCCTACTCATACCGTTTCCTCCACGGCCGGTCGCGCACCGATGATCATCTTGCGCCGGTTTGCTACCAGTTCGGCGGCCTCTCGTACAGGGGCGTCCTCGGTGTGAACATAGCGCATGAACATCGCTACGGTTTTGTGAGCGGTCAGCGCCATACCTACCTTCACCGGAATGCCCGAGTTGGCAATGTCGGTGGCCGCGCGGTGACGTATGCCATGCGTGCCAACATGTGTTACACCAGCGGCTTTCAGGGTGCGCCTCCAGCCGTTGTAATACTCACCTGTCGTCAGATGCTTCATCGGTTGACGAGGCGAAGGCAGCACGTAAAGTGAGCCTTCATGCCGGAGAGCGGTTGATAGCAGCCGATAGGCTTCCTCGCTCATCGGTTTAGACATGCCGCCGGTCTTGCTGTCCGGCCAGACCACGCGCCGATTCTCCAGATCGACCCAACTCCACTCAAGCAACACGATCTCGGAGCGACGGGCCGCAAACTCGAACTGCAAACGAATCGCCAGCGGAATGACGGGATGTTCCAGACCCTCGGCTTCCAGGTGATCAAGATAGTGGAACAGCTTGCCCATTTCCTCGTCACTGATGAGGTGAGTTGCCTTGCCAGCGGGATACATGGGCACATGACGGCACGGGTTGGTGCCATCGGGACGATAACCCCACACCTCGGCCAAGTTGAACATCTTGCGCATCACGCTGAAGGTGCGGTTTGCATCGCCTGGCTTATGCGCCATCTTCTTCATCATCGAGGCCACATCCGGGCGCTTCACATCCTGCACCTTCATACGACCAAGCAGCGGGATAATGTTGCGGTCGATGATGCCCTGATAGCCTTTTTGTGTGCTGGGCTTATTGCGTTGGCTGGAGTGATCTTCCATGAATTTGACGCATAGTTCCTTGACCGTGGGTGCCTGGCGGGCCGCTGCCTTCTCTGCCGCAGGATCGCCACCCCGGCGAACTTGCGCCAACCACTCCTGCGCCAACGACCGGGCTTGCTCGACGGTCAGTTCGCCATACAGGCCCAAAGCGGGTTTGCGACGGTCCCCCGCATTGGTTCGGTACTGGAGCATAAACACCTTGCGACCTGTCGGTGTAATCTTGCACAGGAAGCCGGGAACAAGAGTGTCGCGCAATTCAACGGGCTGCGTCTGGGGTTGTGCCGCATCGACTGCGGACTTGGTGAGCTTGATCTTAGCCATGATGACTCCTCGGAAAGACCCGATTCCAGGAGCCTGATAGGAGTCAAGCGGGTGGAAGCCGGGTCAAGTTTCAGAAAGCACCGGCATATGATGAATCGCCCTAAGCTATTGATAAACTTGCTGTATCGGGCTAGGGCGTAGTCCAGCGAATTTCGGTGCTGGAGTCATGGTGAAATAAAAAAAGGGTATTCGGATTGACTGGTTGATACGTGTGTTGGCGTTCAAAGTAGATCTCAGGTGAGCAGCGGAAAATATGGCTGATCGTGAGACACATAGCATTTCTGTCAAAGTGGTTCCAAACA
>Ga0209487_1004280_pt1 | contig 11019 bp, 8 predicted proteins | sample Poulit2012_FD_187524 | JGI IMG/M metagenome (GOLD analysis project Ga0209487, IMG submission 187524) | Agricultural soil microbial communities from Georgia to study Nitrogen management - Poultry litter 2012 (SPAdes) (version 2) | ecosystem: Environmental > Terrestrial > Soil > Agricultural land... | reverse complement strand
AAGGTTTTTGAATGTTTAACAAGCTGGGATCAGTTAAGAATATGCTACATAGTTGTTGATAAAAAAATTGTTACCGAAAATCAATCAAAGTTTGTCAAAGATGCCAAATCAAGAAATAAAGAGCAGAGCGAAAACTACTTCTTAAGTAAAGTAATAACCAGACTATCGGAACCATATCCAGATTCAACCGATAAGCGGATTATAGTGAATATTGATGGTAGTCCCATGAGACCAAAAGAATCATCAATTAGGCTTCATGAGTACTTAACTCTACGTATTAACTTCCCAAAATGGAATCATCATTTTAGTTGGAATAATTTTATCGTTAAGTATAAAAATGAAAAAAATAACGGGTTACTGCAAGCAGCCGATTTCATAGCAAGTTTTATCCAAACATATTATACCTATATATATTATAAAGATACTAAAAACATGATTGAATCGGCAAAGATGGTCGACTTATATAACACTTTAAGACCAATCATACATCACAAAATTTACGGTTCCCCAAAAACTTCATTGATATAATGAGAGGCATATGGTATAATCTCTTTGTAACATGAAATACTAGTACTGACAGCATAATTCCAGCTTAAAGAATGACTAACACAAAAGTGTTTAATGCAAAATGCCTTCTTTAAGGGGTACTGTCGAAGATCACGATAAAGATTAATGTCGCATTTAAAACACTAGAAATAAGACCGGTTAAGGTATGTGGACAAAAAACGTCCTTGTCGAGAGACCAACCTTAAAGGCATCTAGTGTTTTCTTATTGTTATTTAAGTTTATAAATCCAAGGTCTTTTTGGATCATACATCATACAACAATATAACCCATCGATGAATATATGGTCGCGCAATATTCCAAAGCTGTACACCCACACCAAAACAACGCCTTCACTTAAGCCCATTTCCTTTGGAACATCCGAAAAGAAAAGAGCCAGTTTCACATTCAACTGACTCCCATAGCTCATTCAGCTAATCGTATTTTAACTTAGAATTTGTATATATATGAAAGATATGCCCCATAGACATGCTACTTTTAATATGTGCCCTTCTCCCGCTAGTTAAACAAAGAACTGTCGTTACGAAGTGGCTAGTCAAGGCTACCCGTCTTATCATCCAGTTAATTAGTTATCTATTTTCAATTCGCTAATGACTGGGTAATGATCTGATGGATATCTTTGGTTCACTGTTTGATGATCTATCATGGATTTAATCGGTGTAATTTCTTGTGATTTAAATATATAATCAATTGGATATCCTTCAACACCACCGGCAAAATCATGAAAGGTTCTCCCTACAGAAAGTGTTTCGGTTAACCCCATACTTCTTACATGTTCTATAACATCATTATTCGGTTCACAATTAAAATCACCCATTAAAACAGTAGGTATATCCTGCTGATTATAATACTTTATATGTGTACCAATCAATGCTATGCCTTTTTCACGTGCCAATTGACTGACATGATCCAGATGCGTATTAAAAACTACGATCTCTTTTTCGGGATTCTCTAATAATCGGAATTTCCCCCATGTACATATTCTTGGACATGCGCTATCCCAAGATACGCTACCTGGAATATCACTCGTTTCGGATAACCAAAACTGACCATGATCAATCAGTTGCAACTCATCTTTTTTATAAAATATAGCGTTATATTCTCCCTCTCCACCAACTTCACGTCCTTGACCGATTTTACCGTAATCTTTTAAAGATGATGACATAAATTCAATCATATGGTGCAAGCCTTCTTGCGTTCCTAAAACTGCTGGTTGATGAGAAAGAATGGTTTCAATAACAGCTTTTTTTCTGTGTGCCCATGCATTGCCTCCATCATCTTTAGTGTCCAACCTTAAATTAAAGGTCATTACAGAAAATTTCATTTTACAAAGCCTCCTTTTATATGTATTTATATAACAAATTACTCTTCAAAGAATTATCCATCAATATCATTTTCTTAACTATTGTTTCTCATGAATAAGGTCAAAACTCACCTTAGATACATCCTCACTACTTGATCCAATATATACATTAAATCGACCCTCGTCACTTTTATAAGATAAATCTGAATGGTAATAACGTAACTGTTGTTCAGTTAAATTAAAACTAACATGTTTTGTTTCACCTGACTTGATGAGCACTTTTTTGTAGTCCTTCAATTCTTTAACAGGTCGAATGACCTCGCCAACAAGATCTTGAACATACAGCTGAACAACTTCTTCCCCATCTATATTTCCTGTATTAGTGACATCTACAGATATTGTTAGAGTTTCATTTCTTTTCAAAGAATCATTCGAAATCGCAGCATTACTATATTGAAATGTCGTATAACTTAACCCGAATCCAAATGGAAACAATGGTTCATTTGGGATATCAATATACTTTGATATATAACGTTCTTCCGGTGTTTTATTAATATTCGGACGACCAGTATTGTAATGATTATAATACACTGGGATTTGACCAACGGAATATGGCATAGACATTGATAATTTTGCAGATGGGTTCACGTCTCCATATAAAATATCTGCAATTGCCTGTCCACCTTCAGAACCAGGGTACCATGCTTCAAGTAGTGCATCGCTTGATTCAACAACGCCATGTAAATCAAGCGGACGACCATTAAACAAAACGACAACCATTGGTTTATTCAAGGTCCTCAATTTCGAGATCAGGTCTAACTGAACTTGTGGTAATTTTATATCAGATCGTGAACCACCCTCACCACTCATTTCCGACTTTTCCCCAAGCGCAAGAACAATAACGTCTGCATCTTGGGCAACATTGTAAGCCTCGGTTAATTGCTCAATGGTACCTGTTTCAACATCACAGCCTTGAGCAATTTTCAATTGCGATGATTCAATTTTGGATAGAATTCCCTCATCTAATTTAACAGCATCTTCCGTAGAGCCATCCCAGCACCAAGGTCCTAAAATATCGCCATTGCGGGAAAATGGACCAACAAGTGCAATGTTTTGCCTTTTGTTTAACGGTAATAATGATTCATTTTTTAATAAAACAGTAGATTTAGTCGCTAACTCACGCGCTACTTCTCTGTGATCATCACAAAATAATAATTCTTGTTCACGCTTTTCATCGGCTCCCCTATAAGGATTTTCAAAAAGACCCAATTCTTCCTTCAATTCAAGTATTCTCAAAACTGCTTCATCAATACGTTCAATAGATAATGTACCCTCTTCTACTAGTTCTTTGAGATGTTTAACATAGGTTGATGTCATCATTTCAATATCCACACCGGCTTCAATTGCTTGTAAAGCAGCACCCTTTTCATCCTCAACAATCCCATGAGGTAGAAGTTCCTTTACGGCCCCCCAGTCGGAAATAATAATGCCATCAAAGCCCCATTCGTCACGTAATAATTCACGCATCAACTTTTTATTTCCAGTTGCTGGGATACCTTCTACTGTATTAAATGCAGTCATGACCATCCTAACATTTTCTTCAAGCGCCGCTTTATAGGCAGGTAAATAACTTTCTCTAAGCACACGTTCAGACATGTCAACGGTATTGTAATCTCGCCCGCCTTCAGGTGCACCATAAGCTGCAAAGTGCTTAACACATGCTGCTACCCGTTCCATATCAGTACTAAGTTGATCTCCTTGAAATCCACGTACGAAGGCTCTAGAAAACTGACTGTTTAAATATGAATCTTCACCTGTTGTTTCCATGACACGTCCCCAACGCGGATCACGCACGAGGTCGACCATTGGTGCAAATGTCACATGCACACCTGACACAGCAGCTTCAAGGGCTGCAATTTCCGCGCTTTTTTCAGCAAGTTCGGTATCCCATGAACAACCAATGGCCAAAGGCACTGGAAAAATCGTCTTAAACCCGTGGACAATATCTGCCATCATCAATAGTGGAATTCCTAATCGATTGGTTTTTAAGTGTTCTTTTTGAATATTCATCACTTCTCTGGCACCCGATCCACCCAATACAGAACCACTCTGGTAAACAATATCCTTTGAAATACCCATATCCTCTAGAGGACCTGTAATCTCTCCTTGAGTACTCGCCCCATCATAAAAGAATGTAGCTAATTGAATGAGTTGCCCAACTTTCTCCTCTATTGTCATTTCATTTAATAAACTATTAATTTTTGTTTCTGTCACTTTTATTCCTCCGTCTAAGCAATAGATTTCCATTTTTACATAATTGATAGATTGATCACCAAGTTATTTAATACCCGATACGTTAAAACCTTCAACAATATATTTTTGAAAGATGATAAAAATTATAATAACCGGCACAACCATAATTGCGGATCCTGCCATTTGTAAAGCAAAATCTGTTCCATTTTTATCTTGTAAAAGCGCTAAGCCTACAGACAACGTATACAACGACTCATCATTAGCCACAATCAGCGGCCATAGGAAGCTGTTCCAACCAGCTATAAATGTTAAGATTACTTGGACAGCTAATATTGGTTTTGATAACGGTAGAATAAGTTTAAAGAAAATAAACATTTCACTACCACCATCCAACCGTGCTGCCTCTATAAGATCATCTGGTATTGTTGTCATAAACTGGCGTATCAAAAATATATTGAAGGCTGAAATTAAACCCGGTAAAATTATTCCAGACATCGTGTTTGTCAAATCTAACATATTTAAAACTAAATATGTTGGAATCATTGTTACTTGGCCGGGTATCATCATGGTCGCAAGAACTAAAACAAAAAGTAACTCTCGACCTTTAAACCTAAATTTTCCAAACCCATAACCTGCCATTGTATTTAACAGTAATCCAAACATTGAAAATAAAACAATAATCAATGTATTGACTAAGTAAACATCAAAATCCAAACTTTGAAACAATTTAATATAATGTTCAAATGTAAAGTTCTCTGGAATCAGCGTTGGTGGAATATTTAAAACTTCTCGCTCTGTTTTAAACGAACTGAGTATCATCCATATAAAAGGTAATGCCACAAGCAAACTTCCAACAGTCAATATAATTATGACAATATACTTCTCGAATTTCCCTCTTAATTTCACAAGTCGTCACCTCACAGATTATCGTCAGATTTTCGTAATTTAAACTGAATAGCTGTGGCAATGATAATAATAAAAAACAATATAAACGAAGCAGCTGCACCATACCCAAAATAGCTATACTGGAAACCTTCCTGATATATAAATAAAGCTATTGAGTTTGTACCGTTTAATGGACCACCCTCAGTCATCACAAAAGGCTCTTCGAAAAATTGCACCCAACCAATTAAGGTTGTAACGGTGACAAAGAATGTAGCAAAACTCATGGATGGCAGTGTGATTTTACGCAGCTGTTGCCATCTATTTGCACCATCAATTTCTGATGCTTCATATAAGTTTCTTGGAATCGACTGTAATGCTGCCAAGAATATCAACATGCTAACACCATTACTTTTCCAAACTGCTAACAAAATCAGTGATAATTTAGCAACAAATGGGTGCTCAAGCCATGGTACCGCTCCAATATCAACCAGTGATAATAAATAATTAAACAATCCATAGCTTTGGTTGTATAAAAAACCCCATATTACAGCTATTGCCACTATATTAGTTATTGATGGCATATAATAAATTACTCTAAACGTTGAAGACAACCATTCACTAAGCAAATGAAGTAAAAAAGCAATCACAAATGAACTTCCAACTGCTAAAGGTACACCTATTACAACGTAAATACCGGTGTTTAGCATCGATTTTAAAAATACTTTATCTTGAAAAAGCTGAATAAAGTTCTTAAATCCAACAAAATCGATTTGTGACCAATCAGCCAGTCCTTTAATATCCATGTTTGTAAAACTTATAACAAGTGAAATGATTATTGGTAAAATTGAAAAGACAAACAATAATAAAATTGCTGGTAAGATAAACATGTACGGCGTGGAATGTTTTTTGAACTTGTCCATGTTTTTCCTCCTATCATAGTTTACAGTCCATGTTGAGTCCTTAGTTTCAGCATATTTATAAAGCAAACGCCGTTACCCCTAATTTTTGACAAAGACCCTTCAAAGGGGATGTCTAAACATTTTGGTTTAATCTTCTTTAAATGTTCTATCAACGGTTTCCTTGTATTCTTCTATGGCCTCATCAAGATCTACACCACCTCGAAAAATACTTTCTAGTGAATCCGCTAAATCATTAGATAACTTTTCATATTCAGGGATCAATGGTATAGCTTTTGTTTGTTCTAGTTGTTCTTCAAAAACACTTGCCTTTGGATCATCACTTAATACAGGATCATCCCAAGCAATTTGGTTCGCTGGTAATTCACTGAAATGCTCATACCATGCAACTTGTGTTTCCGGATCAGCCATCCAGTTAATGAAATCCAATGCCTCATCAACTTTGTCAGAATTATGGAATATGCCTAAATGAGCTCCACCCATTTCAGAGAAAGCATTCTCTGCCTTTGGCATCAATGAGACATCCCATTTTCCATCAAGTTCTGGTGCATCATCTTTAATTGTTTTCATATCCCATGGACCGCTAAAAAACATTGGTTTCGTACCATCACTAAAGGCTTGAACAAGTTCTTTACCTTCTTCAACTTGAGAATAACCCTCTTCATAAAATAATTCATATAACGCTAGTGCTTCCTTAAATTCAGGTGCATCAAAGTTTTCTGATCCTTTATCAACATCATAATCCCAACCACGTTGCCATGACATAATAAATGGATATCTTCCTTCTTTTGGTAAGTCAATAGCATAATGGTCATCACCTTGCGCCACTAGTTGTTCCGAAACGTCGATCATATCATCCCATGTTTCGGGGCCATCAGGATATCCAATGTCCTCTAACAAATCTGATCTATAGTAAAGTAAACGTGTATCTACATACCAAGGGATTCCTATAATTTCATTATCAAATTCTGTTGTATCTATTGCTGCTTCAAAGAAGTTATCGGGATCAAAGTTTTCATACTCATCGATGTATTCCGACAAATCAAGGAATGTACCTGCTTCAGCAAATTCCGAAACCCATGTATTTCCGATTTGTATAACATCTGGACCCTTACCTGACGCCAAGGCTGTGAGTAGCTTATCATGCGCATTACTCCAGGGTATCGTTTGAACATCTACAGTTACATCGTTTTCTTTTTCATAAGTCTCCACAAATTCATCCATACCGTCTGACATTGTCCATACTTTGAGATTATCATTTGAATTTGAGGAATCGCCTTTTGAACAAGCACTTAGTGTTAAAACAAAACCTACTAATAAGAAAAAATGCCATATATAGTTTCGCTTAATCATATTTTTTATATCCCCTTTACTTTTTAATTATTTTAGTGAAACGTTTCGATACACGTGTAAAAAAAATTATCTTTTATGAAACTATTCACCTCCTAACTAAACTATTCTTTTAAATACAGATTCCCGTATACATAATTCAGTTTTTAAATGATACACATTCTCAATATTTTCACCATTTATTCTGCGAAACATAAGGTGAGCTGCAAGTGAACCCATTTCATACTTCGGCTGACGAATTGTAGTCAAATTAGGTTGAACATATTTCGCCTCTAAAATATCATCAAATCCAATGACAGATATGTCTTCTGGTATTTGTAGATCAAGATCCTTAATAACACTCATACCACCAATTGCCATTTCATCATTCGCGAAAAATATTGCAGTTGGTAACTCACCTTGTGCCATTAATAACTTAGTGGCTTTTGTTCCACCCGTTTTTGTGAATTCACCAGACACATTCCATTTTGTCTGTTCTTCAATGTCATGTTTCTGCAATGCATCTTTATACCCTTTATACCTCATTTGGTTATCTACTGAACTTTGTGGGCCGCTTACATATGCAATCTTGCGATGACCTTTATTTATTAAATATTCAGTCGCTTTAAACCCTCCCTCGTAATTATCAACTAGTATCGAGGTCACCATTTGATCTTGAATTTTACGGTCCAATAAGATGATTGGACTATTTTTTGTGGATTGAATCATTTGTTCTGTAATGTTATGTGCAAATATAATACAACCGTCGGCACGCTGCTCTGATAAGTATTTAAAAGCAGTTGACTGTTGACCTTGTATAGAGTTACAAGCGACCAAATCATACCCATGATCTATAACAACATCTTGTACACCTTTTACCAACTCAGAATAAAAAGGTCCCGATAAGTCATCTAATATGAGTGCAATTGTATTCGTTCTTTTACGTTTTAAGTCACTGGCGAAACCATTTTTTTTATATTGAAGTTCCTCCGCAATTTTTAGTATTCTATCTCTCGTTTTTGAACTCACCTTGTCAACACCATTTAAAGCATAGGATACTGTTGAAATTGAAACATTTGCCTTTTCGGCAACATCCTTTATTGTGACCACCGCATTTCACTCCTCCCATAACCTTTCTAATTTCAGTGAAACGTTTCAATTAAAGATAGACTAACAAAAAATGCGATCGCTTTCAAGTAAATATTTAAAGTTTTTATTAATTATAAAAAAGCCGTTTTATCTTAATTATAAAGTTATACTGGCCATTCATCTGTCAATGAAGCTATCAAAACTGTTACTCATAAAGGTATTTAATGGATTACTCCAAATATTAATGTTTAAGTTAACCACAAAATGGGAATGAACAGAAATAGTGTCTTATTTTAATTATGAGGGCGTAAAACGTAACAAACTATAAGTTAGTATGTGGACTGAAGCTTCTACGAAGGAACTGCATCTTAAAAATTTCATTTCCAAATCCAATAAAGGAGAATAATGAATGGAAAAGACAAAAACGAATGCAAAAAGAATTGTTATTATTTCATTAATTTTATGTGCCATCAGCATGATTGGCGCCTCATTAATTCAAACATCGGGCGGAGAAGTCGAGATTAAAGATCTCAGATGGGAAACATCTCGCGGTCATACAATGAGCGCTCTGTTATATATACCGGAAGATGTATCAGCAAATAACAAAGCACCAGCTATCGTCACAAGCCATGGGTGGTATAATAACCGTGAAATGCAAGATTTAAACGCGGTTGAATACTCTCGCCGTGGCTATGTTGTCATGTCAATTGATATGTATGGACATGGTAACTCAGAACCCGTCTCACCTGAGGAGTGGAAAGAGCAAGGCACAGGTATGTATGATGCCGTTGAATTAGTAAATACCTTTGACTATGTCGATTCAGATCGTATTGGTGTCACAGGCCATTCAAACGGCGCTCGAGCAACGAATTATTCAGTTGAGGTTGACAATGAAAAAGACATTCCTCTCATTTCATCCGTATTGCTTATCGCATACGATGCAGAGTATAAAAATCCTGATGAAGAATATTTTAACAAATACGGTAACCGAGATGTTGGAATGGTCGCAGCCAAATACGATGAATTCTTCTTCCGGACTATGGATGATGACGGAAACGTAACACCACCTAGAGATTTCATTAATACTGAAAAAGCACAATCATTTTTGAATTTTGGTGCATCACCTGAGGAATTTGGTGAAAAGCGATCAAGTTATCATATGTATAAGCAAGAGGTAGATGGTGAAGAAGCTGTGCGGGTTATATTCAATCCAGCACAAACACACCCTTGGAACCACTTTTCAGCAACTGTTGTAGATAGTGGTTTAGATTTTTTTGATGAAACACTTGGAGCACCTAATAGATCCCTAGGGGATAACCAAATTTGGCAATGGAAAGTCCTCTTTAACTTTATCGGCCTCGTTGGATTCATTATGTTTCTTGTAAGCTTCACAAAATTGCTCCTGTTTACATCAGCTTTTGAATCCTTACGTCTAAATGAAAATACAAAGCCAAGACAGATGACTTCGAGTAAACAAAGCATGTGGTTCTGGATTAGTTTAGTCTTAAGTGCCATCGTCTCAGGTGCATCTTATATTTTACTATACGACTGGGCAATGGAAGTCAGACCAGACTTTTTCCCACAATCGTACACCTTTTATATCGGTATATGGGCAGCTATAAATGGATTATTCGCCATTATAATTATGGCTATCACACGTGCCTTTACACCTAAAGAAAACAAACTATCTTTAAAAGATTTAGGCGTAACTATTAAACCAAAGGCTTTACTGAAAACAATTGCTTTAGCCTTGATTGTGTCATTTAGTGCGTATGCACTTGTCTTTTTCAGTGACTACTTCTTTAAAACAGACTTTAGAATTTGGGTCATTGCTGTTAAAGCATTTACACCTGATAAATTGCTTGTCGCGCTAAAATATTTACCATTCTTATTGTTATTCTTTATCGCTAACTCAGTTGCAATCAACTGTTTCAATTATTTTGCAAACAGTAAAAAAGAATGGGTCAACACAGCAATCGTTGCACTATTTAATGTGTTAGGCGTACTTGTTGTATTTGCTATTAATTACATTGTCCTATTTACAACAGGTTCTCAATTTTTCGGCGACATCGCAGTCGATAGTGTAAACGTCGTTCGTCAAAATGGACTCTTAGGCGTATGGATCATCCCGTTCTTGTTCATCTTACCTGGCGCAGCTATCATCTCCAGGAAAATTTTCCGAGTCACAATGAATCCATATCTAGGCAGTCTCATTTTCACAATCATTGTCACACTCATTACAGTTACAAATACATTAACTCAAGTATAAATTTAACTGGGCACCCAAGTGATTGTAGTGATAATCACCTCGATGCCCAGTTATGACTTTTGTTTAAATACAATTAAAGAGCCCTTGAGGGGTTGGGCACACTGTTTTTTCCTTCCATTTCATAAGGGAAGGAGGTGTTGCCTATGGACGTGGAAATGGCACTTTCGCTGATAATTTCTTTCGGCATGTTAGTTGCGTTTATCGTGTCCGAACAAAAGAAATAACCCCTCATGCACTTAGCAGGTAACTGAGGGATTATTTCCTTAAGGTGCCTAGCCCTCTTGATGGGATTTGGTCTTATTGTAACCGTTCCACGTTCGCGCATGAAACGGTTTTTATATGATATGTTTTCCTGTGTATATTATACCACAAACATGGAAATTACACACCTGCACTTTCCAAATTACTTT
>Ga0209487_1004279_pt1 | contig 11019 bp, 10 predicted proteins | sample Poulit2012_FD_187524 | JGI IMG/M metagenome (GOLD analysis project Ga0209487, IMG submission 187524) | Agricultural soil microbial communities from Georgia to study Nitrogen management - Poultry litter 2012 (SPAdes) (version 2) | ecosystem: Environmental > Terrestrial > Soil > Agricultural land... | reverse complement strand
ATAATTACGAACGGTACCGGTCGTAATAAATAGTTCACTGGAAATTTGTTTCGTATCTTTCCCTGCAGCGATGAGCTCGATGACTTGTTCTTCTCGCTCTGTTAACGGGTTTTTATTCCCAAAAGCCATATCAACCAATTCGGGTGCATAGATGCGGCGGCCGGCGATAATTGTACGAATCGAATCTGCTAGTTCTTCACTTGGACTGTCCTTTAATAAGTAACCAGCCACATTCGCTTCCCGGGCCCGCTCCAAATATCCAGTTCTCGCAAAAGTAGTTAAGATAATGACTTTACACGTATGATCCTTCAGTTGATATGCGGCATCAAGTCCACTCATAATCGGCATTTCGATATCCATCATACAAATATCAGGATTAAATTCTTTTACTAAATCAAGTGCTGCTTGTCCGTTTTTTGCCTTGCCGACTACTTCCATATCGTCTTCTAAATCGAGTAGGGATCCAAGTGCTCCGAGCAACATGCCCTGATCCTCAGCAATCACAATTCGAATCATCCTATATCCTCCTATTTCGGCTCTATAATGACATTTGGTATGCGAATTGTTAATGTCGTTCCATTCGTAGTATTTATTTCTAGACCGCCATTCATAAATTCCAATCGTTCCTTCATCCCAGCTAGTCCGTGTCTTTTATGGGTTTCAATTTCATTTGAAATACCTATCCCATCATCATGAACTTTAATGAGTGTGTCTTTGGGGGATTGTTCGATCACAACTTTACAGACTTTCGCTTTACTATGTTTGACTACATTTGTTACGGCTTCCTTTAAGCACATACTCAGTACATTCTCAATTAATAAAGTTGTATCTTTCAGCTCGATTGGCTCCCCGGAAATTTCATAGTCAATGCCAGCTGCATAGAGTAATTGTTTGATACGAATGAGCTCATCTTTTAATCGGACATTACGCATATTAGAAACCATTTCCCGAACTTCCCGTAAGGCTGTTCGAGCGGTTTGGTGAATATCCTGTAATTCCGCTTTCGCTTTTGTCGGTTGGGAATCGATTAATTTACCAGCTAAATCACTTTTTAACCCAATTAAAGAAAGCTTTTGTCCCAGTGTGTCATGTAAATCACGCGCAATTCGTTGTCGTTCTTCCATGACTAAGAGATCGGAAATCTTCTCGTTTGCATCTTCTAACAGTGTTTCTAGTTGTTCATGTTTATTCCGGTTATAGATGGTGAATGGAAGTAGGATCACACCGAGTAAACAAATAATGATAAAGGGTAATTGTGATAAGAAGTTATCCATATTGAAGAAGATATCAATATTAAAGGTAATAATGGTCGTGACGAGGTGCACGACATATAAAGTGATAAAGCCAGCTTTACTTTTAATATTACCAATGAAAAAGGCGAGAAATAAGGCGAAGTAAATATAGCCGAAAAACAGTGTCATAAAGATACTGATCGCCATTCCTATACTTACCCATATATAAACAAGCCAGTTTTTTGATATAAAGGATAATCGATACGCTGTGAAAAATAATAAGACCATCAGAAATCCAAGCGCCACATCAAGTTTAGATGATGACTTAAAGATAAAGTAGAAAGGCAAGATACAAAATAGGAGCCAGACATATAGACTAAGGCCTGTATGCTTTGGAAATATTTGATACCACTTCTTCATACGATCCCTCCTTAACGGTTTCAGGAATTATCTTGCTTCCTCTAGTATAACAAAAAAACCGTTGCTCAGCATGAAATAATCAGACTAAGCAACACTTCATCTTTATCCTACATCAAGCCTTGTTTTTTAATGAATATTTCCATGAAATGTGTGAGAATAGAGTAGGTAGAGGGGATAAGGTGATCTTATCAATGAGGCAAAGAACTCGGTACACCGAATCCATGGAATTAAATCGACAGCTATAGGAGGATTCAATATGGCAAAGGTTATTTTTTATACGAAAGAAGTTTGTTCATTATGTGATGATGCGGCCGCATTATTGTCTAGGTTTCAAGAACAATATCCATTTGAAATTGAAGTACGTGATATTTACTCGAAAGATGAGTGGCTCGAAGAATATCAATTGATCATTCCGGTGGTCAGTATGAATGGAAAAGAAATCAATGCGGAAGAAATAAGTTATGAAAAATTAGAAGCCGCATTAAAGGAATATACAGCCTCATGATCAGATCGATTCGTTTCTTTTATGGAGTCCATTCTTGATGTGACTCTGTTTTCAATGCTTCGTTTTAAATGTTAAATGAGCCTGTACAAAATGGGGGCGTTATGACATAATTAAATAATCAAGGGGTTCCTTTTTATTGAATTAATGATCTGCTTTGGTATACTTAAAGGGTAGATGGAGAAGGTTATATATTTTTTTGGATCAAGCGGGTCGCATTATTGCCGTCCGGGACAAAAGTGATCCAGAACTAAAAGGAGTTTCCTATGAAAAACTTGATCGATTTACAGAAAAAGTTGTACCCAAACTTATTAGATGCCATGCAACAACGCTACGCAGTATTGCATAGTATCAAGCTTTTTCAACCAATCGGTCGAAGAGGTCTTGCCGAAAACACGGCTTTCACAGAACGTATTGTGCGTAGTGAAGTTAGTTTTTTACAAGATCAAGGGCTTGTAAATGTCACCTCAAAAGGAATGTATATGACGAATGAGGGAAACGTAGTCGTTGAGGAACTTGCTTCGTTTATGAGAGAAGTGATGGGGTTACATGTTTTAGAAAAGCAACTTAGGGAAAAACTAGGTGTAGAACAAGTCATTGTCGTTACGGGTAATAGTGATGAATTTAATTGGGTGAAGCAAGAAATGGGCAGGCAATGTGTGTCCCACCTTAAAAATACAGTCGATTCAGACTGTACCTTTGCGGTAACCGGTGGAACAACCATGTCAGCAGTTGCGGATGCCATGGTCCCTCTTGATAAACATGGACAATGCATATTCGTTCCAGCACGAGGTGGGATTGGGGAGAAGGTCGAAAACGAAGCGAATTCGATTGTTGCCAAAATGGCCGAACAAGCAAAAGGTGATTATCGTTTGCTTTATGTACCTGAACCGCTCAGTGAGTCATCGTATAAGACAATGATTAATGAGCCCTCGATTATTCAAACGTTAGCGCTCATTAAAAGTTCCGATGTTATTCTACATGGAATTGGTGACGCCTTGACCATGGCGAAACGTCGGAAGACATCGGCTGGAACGATTCAGAAGCTGATTGATGAACAAGCCGTGAGTGAAGCTTTTGGTTATTATTTTGATCAGCATGGACAACTCGTACACAATGTACGCACGGTTGGAATTCAAATCGAAGATCTTCATCCATCTAAGCAGATTATTACCATCGCTGGTGGGGAGTCTAAGGCAAAAGCAATTACATCTTATTTTAAACAAGGAAAGAGCAATTTGTTAATTACAGATGAAGCAGCAGCCCAACAGATCTTAGAGAATGAATAGGTGTAACGATAACCTGTTGCACAGGCATGATAGAACTGAGATATTAATAGGAGGAATTTATAATGACAGTAAAAATTGGTATTAATGGATTTGGACGTATTGGACGAAATGTACTTCGCGAGACATTGAAAAATGACGAGGTTGAGGTTGTCGCGGTAAATGATTTAACAGATGCGGATATGTTGGCCCATTTATTAAAATATGATTCTGTCCATGGTAAATTGGAACAAGACATCTCTGTAAGTGGCTCGAATATTATCATTGACGGGCAGGAAATTAAAGTATTCTCTGAACGTGACCCAGCAGACTTACCTTGGGGCGATGTCGGCGCAGAAGTCGTTATCGAATCTACGGGAATCTTCACAAAACGTGCGGATGCTCAGAAACATATTGATGGAGGCGCGAAAAAGGTCATTATTTCAGCACCATCTAAAGATGATGATCTGATGCTTGTATTAGGCGTGAACGAAGATAAATATGAAGCAGACAATCACCATGTTGTATCAAATGCATCATGTACAACAAACTGTTTAGCACCACTTGCTAAAGTACTTCATGACAATTTCGGGATCAACTATGGTTTAATGACAACTATTCATTCGTATACAAATGATCAAAACATTTTAGATTCACCACATAAAGATTATCGTCGTGCACGTGCAGCGGCAGAGAATATGATTCCAACTTCTACTGGAGCAGCAGCAGCGGTAGGTAGAGTAATGCCAGAACTTGACGGTAAATTGAACGGGATGGCTGTTCGTGTACCAACACCAAATGGTTCTGTTGTTGACTTAGTTGCGGAGCTCGATCAGAAAGTAACGGTCGAAGAAGTAAATAAGGCATTCAAAGAAGCGGCAGAAGGAAATATGAAGAATATTCTCGAGTATAGTGAAGATCCACTCGTGTCAACAGATATTGTTGGAAATGTTCATTCATCAATTATTGATGGACTATCCACGATGACGATGGCGGATAATATGGTTAAAGTCATTTCTTGGTATGATAATGAAATGGCCTATTCAGCACGTTGTGTAGATATGGCTGCATTTATGAAGAAACAAGGACTATAAGGTTATAAGGTGAGTGGGGGAGGATAACAATTCCTTCCCCTTTTCTATCACAATGGACCAGCTTGTTTGAGAATGGTAACAATAGGTTTTTTTTGCGAAAACGATTATACTAAATAAAGTACATATTATATTGTCAAAGAAGGTGGGATGGTTAACATGAATAAAAAAACACTCCATGACATTGATGTAAAAGGAAAAAAAGTGTTTTGCCGCGTCGATTTTAACGTACCAATGGATGGTGAAAATCAGATTACGGATGACACAAGAATAAAAGCGGCCTTACCGACGATTTCATATCTTGCTGAACAGGGTGCGAAGGTTATCCTAGCAAGCCATCTCGGGCGACCACAAGGTAAAGTAGTAGAAAAGATGAGACTCGATCCCGTAGCTAAACGCTTGAGTGATTTAACAGGAAAAGATGTATTGAAAACAGATGCTGTTCATGGCACAGAGGTGAATGAAGCGATTGATAAAATGAGTGAAGGGGACATGTTACTCATTGAAAATGTGCGCTTTGAACCCGGTGAAGAGGCGAATGATCCGGCATTGGCAGAAGCTTTTTCTACGCTAGCAGACTATTATGTTAATGATGCCTTTGGTGCTGCACATCGTGCGCATGCATCGACAACAGGTGTAGCCTTGAAATTACCAGCAGTTGCCGGCTTTTTAATGGAGAAGGAAATCGATGTTCTTGGGAAAGCATTGGAAGATCCCAAACGTCCGTTTACAGCCATTATCGGCGGCGCGAAAGTGAAGGATAAAATAAAGGTGATTGATCATTTACTTGATAAAGTAGATCATTTAATTGTTGGTGGTGGACTTGCTTATACGTTTTTGAAAGCTAAAGGGTATGAAATTGGGAACTCTCTAGTTGAGGAAGATAAGCTTGAATTAGCGAAAACATTTATGCAAAAGGCAGAAGATAAAGGGGTTCGATTTATTACACCAATTGATACCGTTGTGGCAGATGAATTTTCTCCAGATGCAAATACAAAGATTGTTGCTGCGAATGAGATCCCAGCGGATTGGGAAGGTCTTGATATCGGACCGAAGACGCGTGAACTTTATGCGGAAGTTATTGCTGCATCTGAGTTGATCATTTGGAACGGACCGATGGGTGTCTTCGAATTCAATGCCTTTGCTGGAGGTACGAAAGAAGTTGCGAAAGCATTGGGTAAGACAGAAGGCTATTCTATTATAGGTGGCGGTGACTCGGCTGCTGCTGTAGAACAATTTGGTTTTGCAGAAGAAATGGATCACATATCAACCGGTGGAGGGGCTTCTCTCGAGTTTATGGAAGGTAAAGAACTCCCTGGTCTAAAAGCACTAGATGATAAATAATATAGAAGGGGTGTTAGGATGCGGAAAAAAGTAATTGCAGGAAATTGGAAGATGAATAAAACGTTAGGTGAAGCGGAACAATTTATAGAGGCAGCTGTTGCAAACGTACCACATGATGATGGAGTGGAGGCAATTGTCTGTGCTCCTTATCCGTTTTTAGCATCGCTCGCTGAAAAAGCAAAAGGCTCCCACATTAAAATCAGTGCCCAAAACATGCATGAAGCAGAAGGAGGCGCTTATACGGGAGAAGTGAGCCCGGTTATGCTTCAAGATTTAGGGGTGACACATGTTGTGCTCGGTCATTCCGAACGTCGTGAATATTTTCACGAAACAAATGAGCTGGTAAATAAGAAAGCAATCGCTGCATTTCAACATCAGCTCACACCGATTATTTGCGTAGGTGAGACACTTGAACAACGCGAAGCAAATGAAACAATGAATCATATCGAAACCCAAGTGAAAGAAGCGATTGTTGGGTTATCACCAGATCAAGTAGCAAATACAATCATTGCGTATGAACCGGTTTGGGCAATTGGAACTGGGAAAACAGCTTCAAATGAAGACGCAAATGAAGTGTGCAAGCATATTCGCGAAGTAGTGAAAGTTGTTGTTTCGAGCGACGTCGCAGAGAAACTGATCATTCAGTACGGAGGTAGTGTAAAACCAGCCAACATTAACGAGTTATTTACAACATCTGATATTGATGGGGCGTTAGTTGGTGGGGCTAGCTTAGAAGCTGAATCATTCGTGCAACTCGTTGAGGCAGGCGTCAGCAATGAGTAAATCGAAGGTAGCGGCGCTGATCATCTTGGATGGGTTTGGTTGCCGAGATGAAGTGATGGGGAATGCTGTTCAACAAGCAAAAAAGCCGAATTTTGATCGCTACTGGAAGAAGTATGCACATCAGGAATTAACGGCAAGTGGGGAAGCAGTCGGACTGCCCGATGGACAGATGGGAAACTCTGAAGTCGGCCATTTAAATATTGGTGCCGGTCGTGTCGTGTATCAAAGTTTAACGCGCGTCAATAAATCAATCGAGCAGGGTGACTTTTTTGACAATGAAGCGTTCATTCAAACGATGCAACATGCCAAAGATCATCACAAAGCATTACATCTTTATGGATTATTGTCTGATGGTGGTGTTCATAGCCATATTAACCATCTATTCGCTTTATTAGAATTGGCCAAGCGTATGGAGCTGAAGGACGTTTATGTGCATGCTTTCCTAGATGGTCGTGATGTTGGCCAGAAAACCGCGGGACAGTATATTGAACAGACTGAAAACAAGATGAAAGAATTAGGTGTCGGCACAATCGCAACGATTTCAGGTCGCTACTATGCGATGGATCGTGATCAGCGCTGGGAGCGCGTGCAGAAATCCTATGATGTGATTGCTTATGGACAAGGCAAAGGGTATACGGATGCACAAACGGTTATTGAGGAATCCTATGCTGATGGTATTTTTGATGAATTTGTTGATCCTGTCGTGATGGTTGATGTGCAGGGGGATCCGGTCGGAAAAGTTGTTGATGGGGATTCCATTATATTTTATAACTTTCGTCCAGACCGAGCGATTCAACTTTCGCGTGCCTTTTCGGAAACAAGCTTTGCAGCATTTGAGCGCGGACAAGCAGCGCCAAAGGATTTACAATTTGTCTCGTTCACACAGTATAGTGATTTTATTGTTGGTGAAGTTGCATTTAAACCACAAGATCTTGACCAAACAGTTGGTGAGGTAATAGCTGATCATGGATTGAATCAGTTGCGCATCGCGGAAACTGAAAAATATCCACATGTTACGTATTTCATGAGTGGTGGACGTGAGGATACATTTCCTGGTGAAAAGCGGATACTAATTAATTCACCGAGCGTGGCGACGTATGACTTACAGCCAGAAATGAGCGCATATGAAATGACAGATGCACTCTTAGCTGAACTCGATAGTGGCGAACAGAATGCGATTATTCTTAATTTCGCGAATCCGGACATGGTCGGGCATTCGGGTAAATTAGTACCAACGATTGAGGCAATTGAAGCGGTTGACGAATGTTTAGGCAAGATTGTTGATAAAATTATCGAACAAGGTGGGGAGGCTATTATTACAGCCGACCATGGAAACTCTGATGAGGTCAGCACACTCGAAGGAGATCCGATGACAACTCATACGACGAATCCAGTGCCTGTGATTATAACAAAAGCAGGAATTGAGTTGCGTGATGGCGGTATTTTAGCAGATTTAGCACCTACATTACTTGATTTATTAGCTATCGATCAACCCGCAAAAATGACGGGTAGATCATTAATTAAAAAATAAGGGAGAGATTTAAATGCCATATATTACAGATGTTTATGCACGTGAAGTGTTAGACTCGCGCGGAAATCCAACCGTTGAAGTTGAAGTCATTACGGAGTCAGGTTCCTTTGGATCTACATTAGTTCCAAGCGGAGCATCAACAGGTGAACATGAAGCTGTTGAACTACGTGATGGTGATGAAGATCGTTATTTAGGAAAAGGTGTTTTAAAAGCGGTTGCCAATGTGAATGATATTATTGCGCCTGAAGTGGTTGGCATGGACGTTACACGTCAAAATGTCATTGACCGGTTAATGATTGAGTTAGATGGAACGAAGAATAAAGCTCATTTAGGAGCGAATGCGATTCTAGGTGTATCCATGGCTGTTGCTCATGCTGCTTCGATTCACCTTGATCTACCATTATACAATTATTTAGGTGGATTCAATGCGAATACATTACCGACACCGATGATGAACATTTTAAATGGTGGTGACCATGCAGACAATAACGTAGATATTCAGGAATTCATGATTATCCCTGTTTCTGCACCATCTATTCGCGAAGCAGTTCGCATGGGTGCTGAAGTATTTCACAAATTAGAGAGTGTCTTGAAATCGAAAGGCCTCAATACAGCTGTCGGTGATGAAGGTGGATTTGCACCAGATTTATCATCCAATGAGGAAGCATTACAAACGATTTTGGAAGCAATTGAAGCAGCAGGCTATAAAGCTGGAGAAGATATTCAATTGGCGATGGATGTTGCTTCATCTGAGTTCTACGAAGATGGAAAATACAATTTAGCTGGTGAAGGCGTTGTTCGTACCGCTACTGAAATGGTTGATTGGTATGAACAAATGGTGGATAAGTATCCAATCATTTCAATTGAAGATGGCTTGGATCAAAATGATTGGGAAGGTACGAAGTTATTGACCGAGCGCTTGGGTGATCGCATCCAAATTGTCGGTGATGATTTATTTGTTACGAATACAGAGAAACTTGCCAAAGGGATTGAAGAAGGCATTAGTAACTCCATTCTCATTAAAGTGAATCAAATTGGAACGTTAACAGAAACATTTGAAGCGATTGAAATGGCGAAACGTGCCGGCTTTACCAATGTCATTTCACACCGATCCGGTGAAACAGAAGATGCAACGATTGCCGACATTGCCGTCGCAACGAATGCTGGTCAAATTAAAACAGGTGCACCATCACGTACCGACCGGGTTGCAAAATACAATCAATTGATGAGAATCGAAGACGAACTTGCTGGAATGGGTGTTTATGCAGGTAAGGACGCCTTTTACAACTTGAAAAAATAAGCTAATACCGAAAAAAGGAGGAGCAGCTCAGTCTGCTCCTCCTTTTTTTTATTGGTTATTTTATTAACGAAGCATGGTTGCTCCACCATCGACCATGATTGTCTGTCCTGTAATATAATCAGAATCAGTACTGGCTAAGAAAATAGCAGCCGCACCGATATCTTTTTCTAAATCTCCGAGTCTACCCATTGGGATATTATCAAGCATGGCCTGATAATGTTCAGGCTGTTCCACGGCCCAGTCCTGTATCCCCGGTGAATTAGCAATGGGTGAAATTAAATTAACATTGATTCCAAAGGGTCCAAACTCTTTCGCCGCGACTCGCGAGATTGCTCGAATGGCCTCTTTTGCCGCTGCGTATGCAGTGTGATTAATATTACCGTTAATACCTGCTCCAGATGCAAAGTTAATGATCTTTCCTTTTGTTTCTTTGAGGTGTGGTAATGCCGCCTGCATGAGAAGGAAAGTTGGATAGAATCCAGTGCCAAATGATAAGTCTAAATCCTCCATTGTCGTTTCATGAAAAAGCTTGTTTTTTGAAGCATGCGCATTATTCACTACAATATCGAGTTGCCCATATTCGTCAATTACGCGATCAACCACAGATGGTAATTTTTCATGTTCAGCAAGATTGGCCTGAATGAAAATCGCTTGTTTTGTCTGTTCATTTAATTCTTTCACTGTTTCCTGTCCGGCGACTTCATCAAGATCGACAATCGCTACTTTAGCCCCTTCTTTAATAAATGCATGGGCGATGCCTTTGCCAATTCCACTAGCGCCACCTGTAATGATGGCTACTTTATCAGTAAGTTTGTTCATATAATCTCAATCCCTTTCTATTCGATAGTTTATCATAGATCACTTCAATTTAAACATAAAGAGGTGTGCTCTATCCCGTAAATGATGTAAGATACGAAGAGATGGTAAAGGATTGCAAAAGGGGTGATACATATCGATGTTTTACAGGCGATTAAAGAGAGAAGATCTGTCCATACTTTTAAAGAGGAAGAAGTGAGTGATGACATTCTTACGGATATATTTACATACGGTTCTTGGGCTCCAACCCACTATATGAAAGAACCATGGCAGATTAAATTGTATCAAGAGAATGGAAAAGGTGATTTTATACAAGCCATTATCCGGAGTTATCAACGAATCGGTTTTATGAAAACGGATCAAGACCCAAAGACTTTAAAAATGATTGCTTCGATGACGGAATTTTTATTGGCGATTCCCCATCATGCTCTTATTTATTTCGAAAAGGAGGCTGATCCAGTCCGTCAAGATGAGGAGTATGCGGCGGTTAGTGCCTTTATCCAAAATATGCAATTAGCAGGTTGGGCATATGGGGTAGGGATGTTGTGGACGATTACGCCTTATATGCAGGATCCAGGATTTGCAGAGGATATCGGATTAAATAGCGAAACGATAAAAATTGCGGCTGTCATGCAAATGGGGTATCCGAAGACGATTGCTAAAACGAAGGGGAGAACCCCGATCGAAGATAAATTAGAAATTATACGAACTTAATTTCAATGAATTCCATAACCC
>Ga0209487_1004278_pt1 | contig 11021 bp, 4 predicted proteins | sample Poulit2012_FD_187524 | JGI IMG/M metagenome (GOLD analysis project Ga0209487, IMG submission 187524) | Agricultural soil microbial communities from Georgia to study Nitrogen management - Poultry litter 2012 (SPAdes) (version 2) | ecosystem: Environmental > Terrestrial > Soil > Agricultural land... | reverse complement strand
AGGATTTTTTCCGATAAGATACACTCTTGAAATCTTATAAATTAACTACATTTGCTACACAAAAAATACGCTCACTTAAACACAATAAAGATGATTCATTTCTTTGGCGACACCCAATCCATTATATACGCAGTACATGCCAATGCTACACTTGATAAAAAGGATATCGAAAAGCTAGAATGGCTTTTTGGCGATCAGAAATATTTAAACGTAAAAAAAATAAACCATACGTTTTTTGGCACACGGGCTACGATGATTACTCCTTGGAGTACCAATGCCGTGGAAATAACCCAAAATATGGGAATAGATAGTGTAGTGCGTATTGAAATGTTTATAAACGGGGATAAGGCCACGGCTGAATTCGATCCGATGTTCCATATAGTATATACGGAATTAAACCAAGATATTTTTACCGTTGCTATTGAGCCAGAACCTATTAAACATATAGACGATATCGCTGCATATAATATTTCTGAAGGCTTAGCGATGAACGATGAGGAGGTAGAATACCTAGAATCCTTATCGAAAAAGCTTGGTAGAAAACTGACCGATAGTGAGGTTTTTGGATTTAGCCAAGTAAATAGTGAGCACTGCAGACATAAGATTTTCAACGGTATCTTCGAAATAGATGGCGAACAAATGCCAAGTTCCCTTTTTCAACTGATTAAAAAAACCACCGCAGAAAACCCAAACTCCGTTGTATCGGCTTATAAAGATAACGTCGCTTTTATAAAAGGACCAAAAGTAACCCAGTTCGCACCAAAGTCAGGCGATAAGCCAGATTTTTATGCAACTTCTAAATTCGACAGTGTCCTATCACTCAAAGCAGAAACCCACAACTTCCCTACTACCGTAGAACCATATAACGGAGCAGGAACAGGAAGCGGTGGTGAAGTGCGTGATAGACTGGCAGGAGGACGTGGTTCGATTCCGTTAGCTGGAACTGCAGTTTATATGACCGCTTACTCCAGATTGAAAGAGGCCACCCATCCTTGGGAAGAAGGAATGGAAGAAAGAAAATGGCTGTATCAAACCCCACTAGACATCCTAATACGCGCCAGTGATGGAGCAGCAGATTTCGGGAATAAATTTGGCCAACCCGTGATTGCAGGTTCTGTACTCACTTTCGAGCACGAAGAGGACGGTCGCAGTCTTGGATACGATAAAGTGATTATGATGGCGGGAGGTATAGGCTTTGGTAAAGCCAATCAAGCCTTAAAAAACACTCCTAAAAAAGGTGATTTAATCGTTGTGATGGGGGGTGATAATTACCGTATTGGAATGGGAGGCGCCGCTGTATCGTCTGCCGACACAGGAGAGTTCTCCGAAGGCATCGAGCTAAACGCCGTACAACGCTCCAATCCAGAAATGCAAAAACGCGTTGCCAATGCCATCCGATCTATGGTAGAAAAAACCAATAACCCGATTATTTCCATTCACGATCACGGCGCAGGAGGTCACCTCAACTGTTTAAGTGAGCTGGTGGAGGAAACAGGGGGAAGAATATATTTGGATAAATTGCCTGTAGGCGACAAAACGCTGTCCGCAAAGGAAATCATCGGAAATGAATCGCAAGAGCGTATGGGCTTGGTAATCGCAAGAGAAGATTTAAACATTCTGCAACGCACGGCAGCAAGAGAACAAGCGCCTATGTATGTTGTGGGTGAAGTGACCGACGATATGCGATTCTCATTTATAGACCACGCTACAGGTGAAAGGCCAGTAGATTTTGCTTTAGAAGAGTTGTTCGGCAGTTCGCCAACTACCATTATGCAAGATAAATCTTTAGCCACATCTTATAAAGACCCGCTATATGAAGTAAACCAAGTACGTCAATACCTAGACGAAGTTTTGCAACTAGAAGCCGTGGCTAGTAAAGACTGGATTGTGAATAAAGCCGACCGTTCGGTTTCTGGAAAAGTAGCCAAACAACAAGCTACAGGACCTTTGCAATTGCCCCTAAATAACTGCGGGGTCATGGCCTTAGATTATAACGGAAAAGAAGGCGTTGCAACCAGTATTGGTCACTCCCCTCTTACCGCGTTAATCGATCCGGTAGCGGGATCTAGAAATGCCATTACCGAATCGCTTACCAACATCGTTTGGGCGCCATTAAAGGAGGGTCTGAAAAGCGTTTCGCTATCAGCCAACTGGATGTGGGCTTGTAATACTCCAGGGGAAGATGCTAGATTATATAAAGCCGTAGAAGCGGTTTCAGATTTTGCCATCGCTCTAGGAATAAACGTTCCAACAGGAAAGGACTCTTTGTCGATGACCCAAAAATATGACGACAAAGAAGTCATCGCGCCAGGCACCGTAATCATATCGGCTGCTGCACACTGTAAGGACATCAGAAAGGTAGTCGAGCCCACTTTAAAGCTAAATGCAGGAAGTATTTACTATATCGATTTTTCGAAAGACAGCTTTAAATTAGGTGGTTCGTCGTTTGCACAAACCAGAAACGCAATCGGAAGCCAAGCACCTAGCGTAAAAGACCCAGGTTATGTAAAAGCTGCTTTTACAATAATTCAACAAGCGATAGACCTGGGTCTTATCGCCGCTGGACACGATATTGGATCGGGCGGATTAATCACCACGCTACTGGAAATGTGTTTTGCTGATCCCGACATCGGAGCAAGCATTTTCCTTGACCGATTTGAGGAAACCGATCTTATAAAAATATTATTTGCTGAAAATGCCGCCGTAGTAGTACAAGCAAATAATGATGCAGCACTAGAAAAGTTATTAAAAGATACCGGGATTAGCTTCAAAAAAATAGGAAGCCTAGCTCCTGCCGATGCGTTCCATTTACACCATGCGGACCAAGATTTTAGTTGGAAAGTAAGCGAACTACGCAACAAATGGTTTGAAACTTCTTACTTGCTAGACCGCGAACAAAGTGGCCTGAAAAAGGCTAAAGAGCGATTTGACAATTTCGATAAACAACCACTAAACTTCGTGTTCCCAGCAAATTTTGACGGAAAGAAACCAAACTTCCCAAAGACAAGAAGAATCAAAGCCGCCATTATTCGTGAAAAAGGGAGCAATAGCGAACGAGAATTAGCCAATGCGTTATATCAAGCCGGTTTTGATGTAAAAGACGTACACATGACCGATTTAATGACTGGGAGAGAAACATTAGAAGGCATTCAATTCCTTGCTGCCGTTGGTGGTTTCTCTAACAGCGATGTGCTAGGAAGTGCCAAAGGATGGGCTGGAACTTTTAAATACAACGAGGTAGCCAATCGCGCCTTAAAGAAATTCTTTGAACGCGAAGACACGCTTTCGTTAGGCGTATGCAATGGTTGTCAGTTATTCCTAGAATTAGGACTACTTCATCCAGAAGATACGCTAAAGCCTAAATTGGTTAACAATGAAAGCGGACGTTTCGAAAGCCGTTTTATTAGCTTAGACATTCCAAAAAACAACTCGGTAATGCTCACTAGTTTAGAAGGCACTACCCTTGGCGTATGGACCGCGAATGGCGAAGGTCGTTTCTTGTTTCCACAAGAAGAATCACACTACAATATTGTAGGAAAATACACCTACGACGATTATCCTTCGAATCCAAACGGAAGCCAATTTAAAACAGCCATGATAGCCGATAAATCTGGTCGTCACCTAGCTATGATGCCGCACATTGAACGCAGTATCTACCCTTGGAACTGGGCTTACTATCCTGAAGACCAAAAAAATCAGGCATTTACTCCATGGTTAGAGGCGTTTGTTAATGCTAGGGAATGGTTGGAGGAGCGAGGTGTTTGATGCGAGGTGCGAGATGCGAAGTGCGAGATGCGAGGTGCGAGATGTGTGATTGGTTATAAGGTTAAAGGTTGTAGTTGTTTAATCGGTGAATTGTTTAGACGCTCGCAGGCTCGCTGGGTTAGAGGTAAGTTACTAGGTTTTAGGTTGTAGGTTATAGCTGAGAGCTGAGAACTGAGAGCTGGTGAGTTGATAGCTGATAGCTGAGAGTTAATGGGTGATGCGAGATGCGAGCTTCGAGATGCGAGGTGCGTGTTTGATGAACGTTTTGTTGGAAGATACGTTTTAGGAGAAAATGAAAATCTGCGAAAATCTGCGGAAAATCGTTATTCGTGATTTGTTATTCGTGACTGGAACGGTTTAATCGGTGAATTGTTTAGACGCTCGCAGGCTCGCTGGGTTAGAGGTAAGTTACTAGGTTTTAGGTTGTAGGTTATAGCTGAGAGCTGAGAACTGAGAGCTGGTGAGTTGATAGCTGATAGCTGAGAGTTAATGGGTGATGCGAGATGCGAGCTTCGAGATGCGAGCTTCGAGATGCGAGGTGAGAGCTGTGAGCAGGGGCATTCGTTTTGACTACGTAGTCTTTGGCTATTACGTGGTGAATCGGTGAATCGGTTAGTCGCTCGTTACACTTCGCTTGGTTAGAGGTTTAGTCGCTCGCTGGCTCAGAGGTTATGAGCGTTATATCGTTATGGCGTTATGGCGTTATGGCGTTATGGCGTTATGGGCTTCGCAAACGAAGCGTTATGATGTTTTGTTAAATAGCAATGTGAATCGTGATATGTGGTGCGTGATGGGGAAGGAATTGTTGAAGGCTATTACGCGGTTAGTCGCTCGTTACACTTCGCTTGGTTAGAGGTTTAGTCGCTCGCACGCTCGCTTGGTTAGAAGTCTTAGTCATTAACCAACACAAAATCTAAGCCTTCTAAACCGTCGGCACTAGTGCCGACACTACCCCCCTTAAACGATTCCGAAGATAATTATTCCTCGATAACTCAAGCGTTTAATCGTTTAGTCGCTCGCTGGCTCAGAGGTTATGAGCGTTATGGGCTTCGCTAGCTTAATAAATAAGACCTGTCTGATTTTGAAAACCAGACAGGTCTTATTTTCTTCGCCATACTACTTGTTCAGTTGGTTAGATGGCTTTTATCTTATCTGTCATTCTGCACGAGGGTAGTTCTCTCATTTTCATCACGCACCATTAGATTGTGAATTAAATGTTTTAACTCGGCATATTGTTTTTGATTGGTGTAGTTTTGCTCTGTAAGCTCAGAGAGTTGTGCTTGCATAGCTTCGTTTTGTTTCTTTAAAGCATCGTTCTCTTCGGCAAGTGCCTTGATGGCAATCATCATCACTCCATCGATATCTGCACTGGCAATGGTGGTGTCATTCCCTACGGTTCCGATACCATCGTTACCGAAGTATTTATAAAACTCTTGTGCCATAGGACCATAGTGACGGAAATCTTCTTTAGACTGCCCGATATAGTTCCAAGAACCTAGCTTCATCTTTTTGATGCTTTCTAGAAAGTAAGTACCATCGGCTTCTTGATAGTTTTCTTTTTTGGTTTCGTCGGAAATAGTTGACCAGCTACTGGCACCTCCAGCCATATAAACTCCTATATTGCTAGCTCCATTTGTATAGAAATAGTATCCATTATCAAAACGAGAATAAAAGCGATTATCCATAGTTCGTGTATCTCTATCAGCTTCTACAGTTCTAGATGCATCAGCTAAATATATACTTCCTGTCGCGCTAGCTTGAAGACTAATAAATCTTCCAAATACTGCAGAGTTATCTGCTGAAGTAGTTGAGTTATTCCCCATTGCTATGGAGGCATATCCTTCAGCTTTTGTCTGGAGTCCCATTGCTGTAGAGATTGTTCCTGTAGCTTCTGTATCCCTTCCCATAGCAGTGGAAGATTGACCACTGGCTTCTGTATTCCAACCCATAGCAGTGGAAGCAATACCACTCGCTTCTGGATTCCATCCCATAGCAGTGGAATAATTACCACTAGCTTCTGTAGAATGTCCCATAGCAGTGGAATAATCACCACTGGCTTCTGTATCCCGTCCCATAGCAGTGGAAGAAGAACCACTGGCTATTGTACCATTTCCCAGAGCAGTAGAAGAAGAACCACTGGCTTCTGTATCCCTTCCCATAGCAGTGGAAGATTGACCACTGGCTTCTGTATTCCAACCCATAGCAGTGGAAGCAATACCACTCGCTTCTGGATTCCATCCCATAGCAGTGGAATAATTACCACTAGCTTCTGTAGAATGTCCCATAGCAGTGGAATAATCACCACTGGCTTCTGTATCCCGTCCCATAGCAGTGGAAGAAGAACCACTGGCTTCTGTATCCCTTCCCATAGCAGTGGAAGCATTACCGCTGGCGGTTCCTCCTTTATATAAAGTGCCATTATTCTCATATCCACCTGCTGCGAAAGAACCGTTACCCGAAGCTTTGGACTGGACGCCTAAAGCAGTGGAAGCAGTACCACTGGCTTCTGTAAACCGTCCCATAGCAGTGGAATAATCACCGCTGGCTTCGGTACTCCATCCCATAGCAGTGGAAGCATAGCCACTGGCTTCTGTTTCCCGTCCCATAGCAGTGGAAGCATAGTCACTGGCTTCGGTACTCCAACCCATAGCAGTGGAAGCATAGCCACTGGCTTCTGTTTCATACCCCATAGCAGTGGAACCAATACCACTGGCTTCTGTACTCCGTCCCATAGCAGTGGAAACATCACCACTGGCTTCTGTAAGCCGTCCCATAGCAGTGGAAATATAGCCACTGGCTATTGTTCTAGCTCCCATAGCAGTGGAAGCATAGTGACTAGCAGTTCCTCCTTTATAGAAAGTGCCGTTAATTTCATATCCTCCTGTTGCGAAAGAGCCATTGCCTGAGGCTTCGGATTCGATTCCTAAAGCGGTGGAATAATGTCCAGTAGCTTCTGTTTCAAAACCCATAGCAGTGGAAACATCACCGCTGGCAGTTCCTCCTTTAGCGAAAGTACCGTTAAGTTCAATTCCTCCTGTTGCGAAAGAGCCAATGCCTGAGGCTTCGGACTGCACGCCTAATGCAGTAGCATAATCGCCTGAGGCTATTACGCCTTCACCCACGGCAAGGGAATGTAAACCTATATCGGCTGTTGAATCTGGATTTCCTCCGCGGATAGCTCCTGCTACGTCGAGCATGACATCGCCTATGCCTTCGTCTTTGCCTATTGCCACTGCACCTTCTTGATAGATGGCGTCGGTATTGTCGTCCGCTTTATCGGTAGTGCCTTGTAGCATCCAAGAGCCTTTCATACTATCCAAAAAGTCTTGTTCACTACCTGTATTGCCATCCGCAAGCCAAACTTCATAAGCGGAATCTCCATCTACTCCATCTACACCTTTGATGCTATCCAAAAAATCTTGCTCACTACCTGTGTTCCCTTCCGCCAACCAAACTTCGTAAGCGGAATCTCCGTCATTTCCGTCTGCACCAGCTGGACCTGTAGCACCATCTGCCCCAGCAGGACCTGTTGCTCCTTGCGGACCTTGAGGACCGGCAGGCCCCATAGCACCTTTTATGCTATCCAGAAAATCTTGCTCACTACCTGTGTTCCCTTCCGCTAACCAAACTTCGTAAGCGGAATCTCCATCATTTCCGTCTGCACCATCCACTCCTTTGATGCTATCCAGAAAATCTTGCTCGCTACCTGTGTTCCCTTCCGCCAACCAAATTTCATAAGCGGAAATACCGTCGGCTCCATCCACTCCTTTAATGCTATCCAAAAAATCTTGCTCGCTACCTGTGTTCCCTTCCGCTAACCAAACTTCGTAAGCGGAATCTCCATCATTTCCGTCTGCACCAGCTGGACCTGTAGCACCATCTGCCCCAGCAGGACCTGTTGCTCCTTGCGGACCTTGAGGACCTTGAGGGCCGGCAGGCCCTGTAGCACCTTTAATGCTATCCAGAAAATCTTGCTCGCTACCTGTATTCCCTTCCGCTAACCAAACTTCGTAAGCGGAGGCTCCTTCGGGTCCCGCCACATTGTTCATCGCATATAAAGCATAAGGTACACTTAGCAGTTCGGTAGTACCCATCTCTTCGTAGTCAAAACCTTGACTAGGATCAATGCGTACGCGAACATGTTTGTCGCCCGATTCCCACGCAATGTTCGAGAAAGTACCTGAGAGTACAATTCCATCACCTATCTGTACATGATACAATCCAAAAGCATCGGTAGTCACTTCATGGCGTTCTAAATAAATCCGTTGGTCGCCTTCTAAAATGGCGATTTCCAAGGCGATATCTTGTTCGATCAAGGCTGCACCACTGGTTTCACGGGCGATTCCTTGATAGTTAAACTTCTCAGGTATCTGAGCAAAAGCCGTTAAGCTCATGCACAATAATCCAAATAATAGTAATACTCGTTTCATAATAATAAAAAAAAATGGTTAGTTAGTGTTTCACAACTTTAAAGCGTTGTGTGGCTTTCTTTCCTTCGTGCATAATCTCAGCATCGAGAATATAGGTTCCAGTTTGGTACATTCCCATATCCAAACTATGTTGTTGTTTGTCGTTATTTATTTTCTTTTTGCTCGAATACAGCAATCTGCCGTTTAGGTCTACTAATCGATAAGAAAATTCACTCCCTATGTTAACATACGTATCTATGTATAATGTTTCTCTTACTGGATTGGGATATATTTTTATGTCCTTGACCCAATCCGTAACATCTTCTACTCCTAGAGTTTGCTCCGTAGGCTGAAGAGTTCCTTGAGTTACCGTAAGTTGGCTAGATCTTGCACTGTGTACCAAGGTCATCTCGCCAATGATATAGCTGTGGTGAACTCCGTTTAGTTCAACAGAATTTACGCTGCTACTAAGCCCAGATTGGGCCATGGCTTTTGGAGCGATTCCCCATAGCAAGAGCCCGAAGAAAAATCCAAAATAGTGTGTTTTTGTTTTCATAGTTTTAGTTGTTAAAAGTTTATTTGCATCAGAATATATTTTTTAACCTTACTTGCCATCACATTCCTATAATTAAGGAGTTGATATTTGCTTATCATTTAGCATGTTGATTAATACTTGTTTATATGAGTAAAAAATTACTAATAGGCATCGAAATTTTGAGCTTTATGAATGGATGGAGACGATTAATAAAATTATCGAGGAGGAAACTACAAAACACATCAAGTGCTCTTTTAAATTAAAATCACGTTTTAAGGGTAGTTGTTTATAGCGTCTGCCATCTTGAATGTATTGATTATTATTGTTTTAGTGTGATTAAAATGATAGTAAGGTATACTGTTTTTTCTAGGCTAATTCCATACTATATCAAAGTAAATTTAGTTTTGTTACAGCATACCTTTCATATCATTTTTCATTTTTACAAATTATCGTTGTAATTTAGAAAGTGTCATACTATAGGTCACTTTATTATTTGTATGGGTTTCTTGTTTTACAACACCAATTTCTGGTGCCATCCACACATAGTCTGTAGAGGTTCCTGTATTGATAGCTCTACCCATCATGTTCATGTTTATAGAAGTAGTTGAGCGGATTTTCATACACTCAAAAGTACCTGCTTTCGTTGTTAGGCTTTCTTTTGCCACTACTACCCTATCGGTCACTTCACTATTCATTTGCATATCCATTCCCGACATGTTCATGCTAAAAGAAAAAGAGGCATCTGGAAGTCTTAAACCTGGATAAAGTACTTTGGGTATAGCTGTGAAACCTTCAGACATATCGAATTCAGCGGTATCTATGGCTTCTTTAATCTGCGTGTTATGCTCGCCGCCCTCGGTATTTATTTGTTGCATGATTTGTTCGGTCATAGCCGACATATCTACATACAAGTTGTTTCCATCACATATATAATGTAAGGTAAACTCCATAGTTCCATTATTGGTTGGTTGACTAGCTGCAATTTCGGAAATGGCTTTTCCGTCTCTATGTGAAACTTCTTTTACTCTAATTTGAGAGTTAAGGTTTTCCTCGTATCCCACTCCGTCGAAATCGTATTCAAAAATCGATCCTTTTTTAAACCATAAAAAATCGTTGCAAGCACTAGATTTAAACATGGTCATTGCCTGGTCTTTTCTCACAGGAATGTTTTGATCTAAGGCTTTCGAGTTTTGTTTTACATTTTTACTTTGTTTACTGGTTTCCTTCTTGTTTGTTTTTGTTTTGTTACCATCACCTTTTACAGCCTCTTCTATAGACTCGTCTGATTTCCTATCGACTGTATTAATAGTTTTATCGACATGTCTTTCGGCTTTCTCTTCTACTTTGTTCTTGAGTTTGTTTTCAACTTTCTTACCAAAGCCTTTAAGGATCTGTGCCTGACAAGTGTCAGGGGTCACCAAGCTAAGACTTAGCATTACGAGTAATAACATCCATGCGTTTTTCATGACTTTTCTTTTTTAGAGTTTTAAAATTAGTGTTACCGAAATAGGTCCCATCAACTCTTATTTTAGTTAACGCCTATCGTGGCTTATCGATCTCCATGAAAACGGAGCGTTTATATAAAGTAGCAGGAGCCGTCTGAAGCACCGCTACTTTTTTATTTGGTTAGTTTAAAACAAGGAGGTTTCGCTTATATTAAACCTGCCTTCAGTTATATTTATATTTCCAGTTTGTCCTCCTGTTTCCATATCAGTGCCCCACATTTCAAATTCAAAAGTCCCACTTAAACTTGTGTAGATAAGTCCTCCGACTGATCGTTCTTCAATTTCGAAATCGGTTATTTCCATTTTGCCTACTTTTCGTAGTGGATCATTTGAATCGACAGAAACGTAATGAACATCTTCAACTTGCCATAATCCGAATGAGTATCCTATGTTTTCATCAAATGGCGGTGGTGCGAGATATATTCCTTTCGGATTATTAAAGTCAGAATTATCTACAAATATATGAATCCCAAATGTCTCAAAATCTGTATCGCTATCACCTATATGGTTTACTCCTGTAATAGTAATCATTACGTACTCATCCTCTGTAGCTTCCCCCATATTAGTCTGTACTATAGCATAATCAGTACTCCATGGCACCCCATCTATTTTCATAGTAAGACTAGCATGGCTCAGCAAAGGACCCTCATCTTTTGTGGAGTTATCGTCACTAGAACATGCGCCTAGGAGTAGTACGCTTAATAGAATCAGATGAATTTTCATCCAGGTTGTATTTTTTTGTTTTTTCATTACATCACATCTTGTTTTTATATTCCAAATCGTTTTAACATTCAATTTAAAATCATC
>Ga0209487_1004277_pt1 | contig 11022 bp, 9 predicted proteins | sample Poulit2012_FD_187524 | JGI IMG/M metagenome (GOLD analysis project Ga0209487, IMG submission 187524) | Agricultural soil microbial communities from Georgia to study Nitrogen management - Poultry litter 2012 (SPAdes) (version 2) | ecosystem: Environmental > Terrestrial > Soil > Agricultural land... | reverse complement strand
CATTTACCGCTCCAAATTGAAGCGCCATGACACTTCCTAGCTGAAAGTAGAAAATAGCTGTTGCAATACCGAAAGTTATGTTTGTAATACTTAACCAACCCATCGTTCTATGTTTCCGTGGCACCCTATCTAATGAATAATCATCGCTTGCATCCTCGTTAACTTTGTGATCTGCAGACTGAACAGATCCCATACATATCATCTCCCTTACGCTTGTTTCCGTCTTTTGTGTATGATTACACAATCTGATGCCCGCTTATTAACTGTAACAATATGACAGAAAAGTAACAACCTTCGTTATTGCTGAAGTACTGGCATTATCGTGCTTGATTTGTTTTTATATCGAGAAAAATTCGATCTATCTATCAATTTCTGCCTCTATCGTGGATATAATAGCAGATTGCAAGTAGGGAAAACTTGGAAAGCAAAAAGAAGAACAAGACCGGTTTGAAATGAAATTTCGATATTACGGCCCCGTAGTTTCCTATTCTACAGCAAAAAACAGTCACCCATTCAAAGTGTCCTTGACATGGGGGCCACTTTAGTGTTTCACGGAATGGGTGGCTGTATTTCTATTTAATATCCTCGTGATCTTTTTCTTCGTTGATCACGCGGTTTTATGAAATTCATGACGGTTTGCACAATGAAAAATGCAATCGCTGCGCCAGCAAAATCAAATCCACCCAAATACAAGCGCGATGATAATCGGGCTGAATTCTGTCATTAAAATAAAAAACTGATCAAGTAAAGGATTTTTTCTGCTAAACTATTAATTAGTTTAAGTAGTTTAAACTACATACATCGTCCTTCGATATTAGCGAGGTTCGTAATAAAATGTTTTTTAAAAATATAGAATACATGGTAAACTGGAGGGAGATGCTAAGTATAGATTTAAAATGCTAGGGGGAGAAGCTCATGAAGGAACAGTTAATGTCCATGTTGAAAGACCGAAAAGATGAAATGGTAGAAATTCGCCGTTATTTACATGAAAATCCTGAACTATCGTTTGAGGAAGAAAACACAGCAAAATACATCGCCGATTTCTATGCCGGAAAAGATGTTGAAGTTGAAACGAATGTTGGCAATGGTTATGGGATTATTGTGACGATTAGAGGGGCACGCCCTGGAAAGACAATCGGGCTTCGCGCTGATTTTGACGCGTTACCGATTGTGGAAGAGACGGATGTCCCTTTTAAATCCAAAAATGAAGGGGTTATGCATGCTTGTGGGCATGATGGTCATACGGCTTACTTACTCATTTTGGCAGATTGTCTGATTCAACTAAAAGATTCGATATCGGGAACGATCAAAATTATTCATCAACATGCGGAAGAAACACCGCCTGGTGGAGCGAAAAGTATTGTAGAATCGGGATCGCTAGATGATTTGGATGCTGTATTCGGGACCCATTTATTCCCGACCCATCCAGCTGGTGTTGTAGGCTATAATAGTGGTTATTCTATGGCAGGGAGAACTTATTTTAAACTTGCAATTCAAGGAGTTGGAGGTCACGGTTCATCACCGAATAAGGCGAATGATACCATTGTAGCGGGTGCCCATTTTGTAACAGCGGTTCAAACGGTTATCAGCCGGCGCCTAGATCCTTTTGATATGGGTGTAGTTACGATCGGTTCCTTTGATGGTAAGGGATCCTTTAATATTATTAAGGATCGGATTGAGCTTGAAGGGGACGTTCGTTATATGAAGGAAGAAGTGCAGCAGTTAATCGATAAAGAAATTCACCGTATTGTTGCAGGTATTGAAACTGAATTTGGTGTGAACTGTGAGCTTACATACACAGCAGATTATCCGCCGCTGTACAATGATCCGGAAATGACGAAAGTGGTTGTGGAAAGCCTTGAAAGCTCAGATGATAAGGATATAAAGGAGATTAAGGAGTTTCCGAAGTTCTCCGGATCAGAAGACTTTGCCTACTATGCAGAAAAAGTTCCGGGCTGCTTCTTTTATATCGGTTGTAAACCAAAAGGTGTTGAGAAAGCTTATTTTAACCATCATCCAAAGTTTGATATTGATGAAGACGCGTTGCTTGTTGCGGCAAAAGCAGTCGGGCAAGTGGTCTGCAGTTATTACGAAGTGGATTAGTATAAGTAAAGGTTTGTTCATTTGTTTTAGTGAACAAGCCTGTTTTAATTTAGAGCTGCCTTTACGATAGAATACTTTCGTAAATATTGTTGCTTATAATCCTCGCTGTTGATATAAAATGCGATGTACGCGCTGGTTTGTTTTCCGCTGCGGACTATTGCTTTCCGTAGCGGTTAAAGACACCAACCACTATTGATTTTACTTCGCGGAGTTTATAAGTTTTGTGTCAAAACACCAATCTTTTGGTGGGGCGAGCAATCGCAGTCCTAGTGCTATCTGTTTGAAATATATCCTCCCCCACATTAAAAAACGGTGAGAAAAAGTATGTCTAAAAACTTTTTCTCCGGCCACCGCAAATGGAATACACTCGCTTTCCGGGGGCGGCTGATGAGCCTCCTTGCCCCGGCAAGGGGTATGTCGACGTTGTCCGCAAAGGACGGTTTTAGTCGGCCCTCCTCCATTCGCACTCCGGGGTCTCACCTAGGCCTCATCTCCCCCAGCACAAGGAAGGCTACAGCAGCGATGCATCGCACGCAGAAAAAGCGGGTTTCTTTTTCAAGGAGTCTCGCATGTTCCATTTGCTTGGATAGGTTACCTTTATCGTTCACACCGATTTGCTCTACTATTTGAATCTATCCGGTTCACTTTATTTATTTATAATTTAGAAGCACTACATCGTTGATTGGAACGGAAGGCGGCGACTCCTGCGGGAATAGCATGAGTCTTGAGACCCCGGAGTGCGTCATGGGGATGGAAGGCTAAGATCGCGACGTCCTGTCGCAACGCCTTCATGACTAACATCCTGTTAGCCCGAGGCTCAAGCCATGCCCGCGGAAAGCGTCCGCCTGCAGTGGAAATCAACTGTTTCAGCCATCCCCTACCGCCTCTATTTAAAGGATAACATGGATGGGGGCGTTAATTTAGCCGTTCTGCACTAGGACGTGATCGTTTAGACGGCTTCGGCACGAGTCTTGCATATTTTCACTGCCGATAAGGCTTCATTTTTCTGTTGGCGGCATTTGAGAAAACAGTCTTACGATATATGCATATTCTCTAATGTTTTAACTAAAAGGGTTTTGAACTTTTCCCTGTCTTCGGACGTAAAAGGCTTCGGTCCTTTTGTTTTTTGTCCACTTCTTCTCGCTTTGGCACTTAGATGGCGTGATTGCAATAACTGGTCAATATTATCATTGGTATAGGCAAATCCTTTGTGGTGCAGGACGGGGCATCCTTTTCCAAGCCCGAGCGATGCGAGTCCGTAGTCCTGTGTGATTAGCACATCACCTCGCTCAGCCAATTGCATGATCCGGTAATCTGCTGCATCAGCTCCGGTATCCACATAAACGGTTTTCACCCCATCGATCTCTTCCGCTCGCGAAAAATGGTCAAAGCTTTTGACGAGTATGACAGGAATTTTCTTGCCGGTGGCTACTTCAATAACAATATCGTTAACCGGACTTGCATCTGCATCAACATATATTTTCATAAAAAGCACCTCAGACATTTAATAATGATAGCTATATTTTACGCCATATTTGCATGAAAAGCGAAAAAAGGCGACAAGCAATTATGCCTTATTGGCTTTTTCCAACATTTGATTCAATTGATCCGCTGACTCCGAAATCGTTGTTGCTGCATGTACTATATCGTTTGTTACATGATCCAGACCTTCCAGATCATCTTGCATGTTAGCGTTTGTCTTTTTTGTGTTTTCCATACGGTCATCAATTTTTTTGAATGCGGTTTCCGTGTTTTTCATTTGTTCACGAACGGTTGTTAAGTGATCTGTGACTTCTTTAATGGAAGAAGAGCTTGTTCTGACTTGTTCATTGGTTTGGTTCACGAGTTGGGTAACGTCCATAACGGAGTTGCCCGTTTGTTCAGCTAGTTTGCGTACTTCATCGGCGACAACGGCAAATCCACGACCATGTTCACCAGCGTGTGCCGCTTCAATGGATGCGTTTAAAGCAAGCAAATTTGTCTGGTCTGCAATGGATTTAACGATTTCGATAATCGATTGAATTTGATTCGATGTCGTTTCTAGGCTTGTCATTTCATCGCTGACATTTGTCGTACTTGTTTCCATCCTTGTTAAAGAAGCATTCATGGCATTTAACCGTTCCTTTCCATGAGTTGCTGCACCTTCTGCTTCTTCTGCCATCTTTGTTCCCGCTTTAGAGTTGGACGTAATCATATTGATTTGTGCTGTCATTTCTTCAATAGAAGCGGTCGATTCCTCTGCCAGTGCAGCCAATTCTGTTGAGGTTTGATCCAAGGACTGAACCACATTCATTTTAAACTCCGTTTCCTTATCTTTCAAATCCATTACTTCGTCGTCATATGCTTCCAATACAACTTGCTGCTCCAAATTGATGAGTTTATTAATTGTCTGAATCCCAATTAATCGATCATCCTCAGCTTGAAAGTTTTGCCGCAGCACTTCCGTGACACCATGGAATATTTCTTGAAATGAAGCAATGTACCATTTTTGCGTTAAGCCGATTTTCACATGAATGGTGGCGATTTTTTTCCGCTTTAAAATAAAATCCTCATTCATGACACCGGAAAACATTTCAATAACATGTATGCGGAGAGACTTTTTTAGGCGTTCGATGGAACTATACTTATTGATGATATCCAGTAGTGGTGCATGGTGTTCCAAATTTTTATAAAAACGGTTTACAATGTCAACGATTTCTGCTTCAATATAAGGCTTCAATGCCTGTGCAACAGCTAAATTCGTTTTGGTTAAATCAAGCATGTACAGCTGTTCTTCCAAGTCCGATCCCGCAGATACTTGTAAAACCGGTTTCATATGTTTACTTAGCTCGATGAGTGATTGTGCATTCGATTGTGCTTGTTTATTCTTAAATAAGGTAAATTTCATATCGCGGTTCTCCCTTTGCCAAAATAAAATTACGTCTATTATCTATTATCGGAAGAATTTGCATAAAGTGTAGCACTTATTCCCTGAAGCCCCCATTCATGGTATAATTGACAAAATTGCATATTATTGCTTTATCCCCCGTTAACTGGCAGTAAGACCCCCACTTCAAGATTACGCGGGTAAATAAAGTAAGGTAAGTGGGGGTCAACTGCCAGTAAATGTCCGATTCTGTTCATCTAATAATCAGTGGAGGAACCCTCACTGATTAAAGATTCACTTTATGGTGACTTTGAGAAAAGCTGAAAAGGGAAGTTGGTGTAAATCCAACGCGGTCCCGCCACTGTAATGCGGAGGATCCTCTTATTGTCCACTATTTTAATAGAAATGGGAAGGGAAGAGGGGTTGTTGATGCAGAGCCAGGAGACCTGCCATAAGGAAGTGTATGAAGTCCTACGGGGGATAGGAGGATGTTACGTCAGTTTAATTTTTGTCACAGGAGTTATAGTGTACATTAACACCTTCTATTACAGAAGATCTTTTTATTTTAAGGAGGATATTTTTGAAAAGTGTAGCTATCAATCATTCTAAAACGGTGCAAACCCGCTTAGTTCTGCCTCCGGATACAAATCATTTGGATACGATATTTGGCGGAAAAATACTAGCATATATTGATGAAATTGCTGCATTAGCAGCGATGAAGCACTCGAATAGTGCTGTTGTAACAGCATCGATAGACTCTGTTGACTTTCTCTCTTCTGCAACAGTTGGAGATGCGTTAACATTAGAGGCTTTTGTAACTTATACAGGAACAAGCTCTATGGAAGTATATGTGAAAGTTACAGCTCATAATCTTATTAGGGATGAAGTAAAATTAACGACCGAATCTTTTCTGACGATGGTCGCGGTCAATGAAGAGGGAAAACCGATTCCAGTCCCAAAGGTGTATCCGGAAACAGAGGAAGAAAAACAATTATATATTACTGCACCATTCAGAAAAGAAAATAGAAAAAAACGCCAAGCAATAAGGTAAGCTGCGGAATTAATCCGCAGCTTTCATTTTCAAAACTAAGTAACTTGTAAACCATTCTGATCAATGTTTAAGGAAGCTACCTCGTACGCCGGAAAATCTGCTTCCATCTGAGAGGCAATTTTATTTCCTTCTCCTTTAGGTACAAAAGAAATCATTGTTGGACCTGCACCACTGATGACTGTTCCAAAAGCACCGCGTTTCTTTGCTTCCGACCTAATCGCTTGATAATTCGGGATGAGGGCTGCTCTGTACGGTTCATGAAATAAATCCTGTTCCATCATTTTCCCGGCTAACTTATAGTCTTTTGCTACAAGCGAAGCAGTCATTAAATTACTGATTCCGCTCGCAGCAGCAGCGTCTTGCCTGGAAAAGTGGTTAGGGAGTACACTCCGGGCTGCGTCTGTTTGCAGCTCGACGTCAGGAATATAGACAACCATATCTAAATCAAGATCGGGTAACCGGAAATAATCAATATCATGATCTGTCATTGCAGAGATAACCATACCACCGAATAATACTGGCGCAACATTGTCGGGATGTCCTTCCATTTCTGTTGCATACGTTAGTTTTCCTTCCTTTGATAAAGCAAAATCACATAACTGATTTGCCAGCTCAATCCCGGCCAAAACTGCTGAAGCGCTGCTGCCAAGACCACGAGCTAATGGAATGTCGCTTTTGATATTTATCTTGCACGCCGGCAATACTTCATTGTTCTGTTGAGCGATTTGTTTTGCGGTTTTATAAATGAAATGATCCTCATAATGTGTAACGGGAGGCAAGAAATGAGAGTTTTGTATTATCTCCCATTTCTCCTGTTCAATCACTTCTAATGTTAAATATCGATTGAGCGCCAAGCCAGCTGAATCAAACCCTGGACCTATATTTGCTGAGCTGGCAGGAACGGAAATGGTAAACCGTTTCATGCCTTCACCAGATTTTCTATATAAGCCATTACTGCTTCCTCATCATTTGGAAGTGAAACCGGGTCTACCTTTATCTGATCCATAGCCGTTTGCGGATCCTTTAATCCGTTTCCGGTTAATACCGCTACGACTTTGCTTCCGGGTGCAATGGACCCTTCTTTACATTGTTGGATTACACCTGCAATCGATGCGCAAGATCCCGGTTCTGCAAAAATGCCTTCTTTACGCGGCAGAAGCTTAAAGGCTTCCGTAATTTCTGTATCTGTCACCGCATTTATTTTACCATCGGATTCTTCCTTTGCGGCAACAGCGAGATCCCAGCTGGCAGGGTTTCCGATACGGATCGCTGTAGCAATTGTTTCGGGCGCTGAAATAGCCTTGTCTTTAACAATGGCTGCCGCACCTTCTGCTTCAAAGCCAAACATTTTCGGAAGTCCTGTTTGCTTTGCTTTATGATATTCTTTAAAACCTTTCCAGTAAGCACTGATATTTCCGGCGTTGCCAACAGGAATAGCCAGCACATCAGGAGCAGACCCAAGCTGGTCACATATTTCAAAGGCGGCTGTTTTTTGACCATCCAACCGATAAGGATTGACGGAATTGACAAGGGTCACAGGCGCTTTTTCACTTAAACGGCGCACCATTTTTAAAGCTTCATCAAAATTGCCGTCAATTTCCACAATTTCAGCACCATACATCACGGCCTGAGCAAGTTTCCCGAGCGCAACTTTTCCTTTAGGAATAACGATAATCGCCCGCATGCCCGCTTTTGCTGCATACGCCGCGGCTGCAGCAGAAGTGTTTCCTGTAGAAGCACAAATAACCGATGTGCTTCCTTCCTCCGCTGCTTTAGCAACAGCCATCACCATTCCACGGTCTTTAAACGAACCGGTCGGATTGGCTCCTTCCACTTTGCCGTATAACTCCACACCCAATTGCCCGGATAGATGGGGAAAGTAAACAAGCGGTGTATTTCCCTCGTGAAGCGTGAGCACAGGCGTTTTTTCTGTAACAGGTAAAAAAGATTCATAGTGTTTGATTAATCCGCTCCAATTCATCGTTCCATCTCTCCTTCAATTCGGAAATAGCTCTGTACTTCTTTAACAACATCAACATTTTGTAAATCTTCTAATACACGACTGAATTTATCTAACGATGTTTCGTGTGTTACGACAATCACTTCAGCCAGTCCATCTCTTTGTCCATTCCTGATAGGTGCCTGTAAAATCCGCTCAAAGCTGATATCCAACTGATTAAAAAGAGAGGAGATCGTTGTAAAAGCTCCAACTTCATCTTTCACATGTAATCTGAAATAATATTGTCCAAAGCGTTGTTCCGGTGCTTTTATTACTTTTTCGAAACGCGGTTTAATGAAACGCTGGCCATTCACACCGAGCAATTGATTTTTTATGACTGCGACAACGTCAGACATTACGGCTGTTGCGGTTGGTAAGCTTCCTGCACCAGGCCCGTAGAACATTGTTTCGCCAACCGCTTCCCCGTTAACATAAACAGCATTATATTCATTTTTAACGTTTGCGAGCGGATGGTCATTTGCTAGAAATGTAGGCTGTACGCTTACTTCAACCTGTTCGTTATCAAAATTAGCAATGCCAATCAATTTCATGGTGAACCCAAGCTTTTCCCCATATTCTAAATCTGTCAATGCGAGATTGGAAATTCCGCTCACTTCCACATCATCTAATTCTACTGTTGTTGAAAAAGCGAGGCGTGCAAGAATAGCCATTTTTCTGGCGGCATCCAGCCCTTCCACATCTGCAGTGGGATCTGCTTCAGCAAAGCCAAGCTCTTGGGCTTCTTTTAATGCGTCCTCATAGGAAACTCCTTCATCGTCCATTTTTGTTAAAATATAATTCGTTGTTCCATTTACAATTCCCATTACTTTTTGAATCCGGTCTGAAACAAGACCATCTGCTAAGCCGCGTAAAATAGGAATCCCGCCGGCAACACTTGCCTCATAAAATAAATCACATTTATTCTCACTTGCGGCACTTTGCAACTCTGGACCATGTAAGGCCATTAAATCTTTATTTGCAGTTACAACATGTTTTTTTGCAGTAAATGCCTTTAAAATATGTTCACGTGCCTCATCTATACCACCCATGACCTCAACAATGACGTCAATTTCCGGGTCATTTAATACATCATCAGGATCTGTGGTGAGATATGTGGGATCTACTTGGACTTCGCGTGCCTTTTCCAAATTACGAACTAAAACACTCTTCACATTTACGCCACAACCGAGCTGATGAACAAGCTCCTCTTGATGATTTTCTATGAGTTGAATAACCCCAGACCCGACTGTTCCCAAACCTAATAGACCGATAGATACATAATTATTCATATTCCCACCTCAGCTGTCATTTTTATATAGAAACTGCTTTTCCTTAATAGATATTATAACCATGTAGAGCGCATGATAGCAATACATTTGTTAGAATCTTATATAAAGTCAGTATAGTGGAGCGGAAACTTAAAAGTTGGATAGTAACTAAGGATAGATGTAAACTGGATAGAGTATATGGAAAGGATGATTGATATGCAAAAGCAAATTAAGCTCAAAAACAGGCCGGTAGGTTTACCGAAAAACGAGGACTTTGAATTTTCCCAAATACCCATTGGAGAACCTGGTGAAGGAGAAGTACTTGTCCGTACTATCTATATTTCTGTCGATCCATACTTAAGAGGTCGAATGAATGATGTTAAATCTTATATACCGCCGTTTGAATTAGATAGCGTTATAAAAAGCGGTGTGATTGGACAAGTTGTGGCGTCCACAACACCCAATTTCCAAAAAAACGATGTTGTGATGGGGACACTGGGATGGCAGGAGTATTCCGTTGTGAAGGAGAAAGAGATACGAAAAATCGATGCGGATATTGCACCTCCGTCTGCTTATCTTAGTCTACTGGGAATGACAGGCTTAACAGCGTATTTTGGTTTACTGGAAATTGGGAAGCCTCAACAGGGTGAAACAGTTGTTGTGTCAGGAGCAGCCGGAGCGGTTGGTTCAGTTGTTGGACAAATTGCCAAAGTCAAAGGTGCCAAAGTTGTTGGTATTGCCGGATCAGATGAAAAAGTTAAGTATATTGTAAATGAATTAGGGTTTGATGAAGCAATTAATTATAAAACAGAAGACGTCCCATTGGCATTAGAAAAGGCGTGTCCTCAAGGGATTGATGTTTACTATGATAACGTAGGAGGGGAAATTGCAGACGCTGTTTATCCATTACTGAATAAATTTGCGCGTATTCCTGTTTGTGGAGCAATCTCTTCTTATAATAAAGAAGAAAAGGATATTGGCCCACGTGTTCAAAGCTACTTAATTAAAACAAGCACCCTTATGCAAGGCTTTACCGTCGGGGATTATTCCTCTCGTTTCGGAGAAGGGGCTGAAGCACTTGCCGGTTGGCTGCAAGAAGGCAAGTTGAAGTACGAAGAAACGGTCACAGAAGGATTTGATCATACCATCGATGCATTTCTTGACCTATTTAAAGGTGCAAATCTCGGGAAATCCATTGTGAAAGTCGCAGAGTTGGAAAAATAATACATTATGATTTGAGGGGCTGGTCTGGTAATAGTACTAGACAGCCTTTTTACACAATAAAATCATAAAAACATTTGACATATACCATGGAATTATTGTATGATGATTTTAGTTCGAATTCGAGATATTATATTTAAAGGATTGATGAAATTGGATCCAACAAATGCATACCCTAATGAAAGTGAACTTTCTTTAAAGTTATTTGTCGTTTTAACACGTGCACTCCAATCGATTGAAAAACAAGCGATTAAAGATATCAAGAGTCATGGACTGAATTTAACAGAGTTCGCTGTACTGGAGCTCCTGTACCATAAAGGAGATCAGCCAATTCAAGCTATCGGTCAAAAGGTTTTACTCGCCAGCAGCAGTATTACTTACGTTGTTGATAAATTAGAGAAAAAAATGTACCTTGAACGTAAAGCTTGTCCAAAAGATCGCCGTGTCACATATGCTGGAATAACAGAACAAGGGAAAATATTAATGGATGAAATTTTCCCGCAACATGAACAAG
>Ga0209487_1004275_pt1 | contig 11024 bp, 8 predicted proteins | sample Poulit2012_FD_187524 | JGI IMG/M metagenome (GOLD analysis project Ga0209487, IMG submission 187524) | Agricultural soil microbial communities from Georgia to study Nitrogen management - Poultry litter 2012 (SPAdes) (version 2) | ecosystem: Environmental > Terrestrial > Soil > Agricultural land... | reverse complement strand
TCCGATGGCTGTAATTACCGAAATTGAAGAGAATTAGTGGTAAACAGTTCCGCAAAGACTGGTAAATCCTCCCGCAATCACTGGTAAAAAGAACTGCAAGGTTGGTACAAATCAAATGCAATATTCATTTTCTTGGAAATCTATCATACAGCAATCAACTCCTAGGTATATTAATAGCTTTTACCTAGTATTGAAAGCTCTATAATTTTTTAGACTAAACATTAAATAGCGAAGAAGCAAAAAAACCTCCTATATAATGAATTCATACCAGATTAATAGTATGTATTACCATTATACAAAAGAGTTTCAAGTGTAACTATTAGATTGTAAGTTTATGTTTGGAGAGTGGAGCACCTTCCGCACTCATGGGGCTATTATCCGCACTGGATGGGGCTAAAGTCCGCAGCACTGGAGCTTTCGCTCCGCAATAATCAGTCACACATTGGAAAACTCATCTACTTTTTAAATTATGCTCCGATAACCATAGATCTCCCCCTGATAAGCTTATCCGCTCCCCCAAGAAAATCCCAACCAATTCCCGCGATTGCTTATTCATTCGTTAACCCTACACATTACAGATTACTAATATGTATCAGATAATATTTTGTCTTTGTAAAGATAGAATTACTCCGTGATTTATTATTAGCAATAAAATAACGAAAAACTGTGTCTCGAATTCTCTTGCATCTCGATTAGAACCTAAACCAGATTCATCAAGTTTTCCAGACCATATATAGCCAAAATACAAATATCACATTTGTTGGCTATACCATTATTATTATTCAACGACATAATTCAGGATGTGGCCAGTTTGGCTGACCAGGCTAGGCGTAGGACGCTTTTTAAAAAACGTGATGGATTGGATGGATCCCTTCTTTTCGCATGGGTCGTCGTACACGCTTTATGCTTACAGTATAGCCATCTTTTTTGAGTTGACGGTGAATTTTTGGCGCACCATAACGTGTCTTACTTCCTTTATGGATTTCTATCATACGCTGTGTTAGAATTTCATTCTCATATTTCGGATTTGATATTGTTTTATCAAGCGACTTGTAATAGGTACTTCTAGGAATAGCGGGCACTTCACACATCTGTTGAATCCTATAACTTTCTATTTGCTCATGAATAAAATTAGTCAGCTCTGTATCATCTATCTTTTTACGAATATAGCCATAGCCTTTTTCAGGATTTCATTCTCCTCTTGAATACGAAGTATTTCTTTATTTTTGCGTAGTCATCAGGTGTTACAGAAGAAACACCATCTAAATGCATTGGAATGAATTTCTTAATCGATGTATACATCGTTACCGCAGAAAAACCATATTCGCTACTTAAATTTCTAACCAATTGACCTGAATGATATAAATCAACAATCATCTAGCATCTTTGAAAACACCTGATTTAATAACTCATACTCTAAACCCGACAAAGAAATCTTATAATTAACTTGCAATATATTCTGTCCATTAATAATATTTTTTGTATTAATAGTTGGAAAATGCTCATCTATTTTATATTTCCTTATTTCTAAAACTTTAAACTTCAATGATCTATCTAGCGAGTTTTTTAAAAATCCCATCTTATTTACGTAATTACTTAATATTTCATCATCAAACCCCTGTTTATTTAGTAGGATAAGTAGTCTGTTTATACTAATGTTATTTTTCGAGTTATTATCAGATGGTACTTCTTCCAACTTAATAAAGATCAAATATGATTTATCTTCAGCATTTATTTGAAACTGGCTAGATATATTTACAACATCCGTGTATTTAATTAGTGTCGACTTTACTTCATATGTTCTCTCTTTCATTACAAAGTCCTGAGATGAAAAACTTGGACCTGTCCAGGACTCTATTGTCATATCTTCACCATACATACCCTTTAAATAAAACAAAAACAAAAGCTCTCCAATCATTCCATGTACCGTATTATCAATATTTCTATTACCTAGTAAATCTTTCCAAGTTTCCCACCATTCTTGAGGGGAACTTAATAATTTATTTCTCTTTGAATTATTTTCCCCAGGCTCAATAAACATCGCTGCAATTCCAGCAAACTCAGATCGTAAATCACTAGAAGGACTAGATAGTATAAGTAAATATTTATAATCCTTTTCTATTAGAAATTCATGCGTATAATAGGATACATTTGAAAAAGCTTCATTTACTTTCATATTCTCATCAATTTCTATTCCAACTGCATATTCACCATCAATTCTTAACACCCATGTTGGTGTATTTGAGTCTAATTCACTGAGTCTATAGGAACCGTTATCTGTTGAATGTAGATAAGAAAACTTTTGCCTTATTTCACTTACAAGATTCATTAGCACAACTCCATTTATAATATTTGTAAATTCCTTTTAACGGCTTTTGCAACTGCCTTGGATAGTAGTGGAGGAACAGCATTACCTATTTGTGTAAAAGCACTTCCCATTGGAACATTGAATATATAGTCATCGGGAAAAGATTGTAATCTTGCTGCTTCCCTTACGGATATTCCTCTAGGTTCAAATGGGTGTATATGACTATATGTGTCCGTACCTAGATGTGCTACTAGAGTATGTGATGGTAGTTTTGGATCAAGCCTCCGCCATTTACTATGAAATTTAGTAGTGTCATATGGCGGGACATACTTTCTTTTTAACTCCTTATATTCATTTGGTTGTGTTATTTTATTGACTTTATTAACAATACAAGCTTCATTAAATAACTCTAGTGCTATTTTATGTGCATCCAAGTAGTTAGCATTAGGTTCCATCTTTTCAAAAACCCTAAAATCTCTCATTGTTTTTCTAAATGAATTAGCATCAACTCTAAGAGTATATTCTTCTCTAGATGATTTTCTCATTAGATTTTGGTATTCATTTAAAGGGGAAAACCTATATGTAAGCCCTGTTTCCATTTTAACTTGGGAGTATTTTTCTTCTGAACTTGGAAATAAAGATGGTAAGTCTGATAATGCCTGACCACTTGTTATCCAAGGTGGAAGTAATAGATCTCCTGTATTTGGTAGTCGGAAATCCATACTGCTTGTAAATCTTTGATATCTAGATAATTGTTGTTCTTCCGTTTGTAGAAACAAATTACTATTCGTCGGCTCAGGTAGATGCTCTATTTGACCATATTTTTTCTTCACCGCAATAACAAAAACCCTTCTTCTGGTTTGAGGGACACCAAAATCGGCAGAATTTAAGATCGTCCATATAGCATGGTACCCATTTGACTTTAACGTATCACAAACGATTTGAGGGATATTCATTCCTAGAAAGTTTACAGACTCAGGAACGTTTTCCATAATAATTGCTTCAGAGTCCAGCTCTAGTCCCACTCTTAAAAATTCTTTATATAAAAATGCCCGCTCATCATTAATGCCAAACCTATCTTCTCCTAATGACTGTAGCTTTGCTCGGCCAATCTTAGAATAGGCTTGACAAGGAGGCCCACCAATAGTAATCACTGGTTTTTTTCCGTCAGAAATAAAGCTAGTAGCATCTAACTCTCTCATATCCCCATTAATATGGCTTTGACTTCTCCCATATTTCCAGTGAAGATTGTATGATGACGTTTTACAAGCATTTTCATCAATCTCTACACCTGAGGCAATAAGCATATCTTCCATGGCAAAACCATATGCTAAACCACCACACCCTGCAAACAAGTCTATAATAGATATGTTATGATTCGCAGTAGTAATCTTGTTGTCTTTATTAAGCTCTTTGTAAAGTGTTTTCAAAGTATGTTATAAGCTCCCCTACATATTTTTCAATACCTCCAGGGTATAAACTCGGTTCTACCATCCTTACTCTTGCAGTATTAAATATAATTATCTTTCGAAACAAACCTCTGTTTTTATTCTCAATATCTATTTCATTAAATTGCCTCATCAATTCTCTAGTAAAGGAAACCCTATAACCATATGGACCTGGTCTTTCAACTAACTGAAGTATCTCATCTGTTGTTAAGCTAGATAATATTTGTAATGTAGATTCCTTACTTCCGTTCCAAGAAAGGTGAATGTACCACCATATTGTTTTTAACCAGATTCTTCTACTCTCTTTAAAAAAGCGTGTTTCTGCTAATCCCCATCTTTCTTCAACAATATGCGGAATGACATTCATAGAAATATATATCCAAATTTCATCATTACTTGCATCTCTTACAGTTAACTTATATTTATCTTTCATAAGCATGTAAAGATCCAAACCAAAATGTAAATCATAAAAATATTTAATAGATCCTTTGAGATTGCTTTCCTCTATTTTAATTGTAACATTTCTATGAATCGTCACTAGTTCACTATGAAGATCTTCATAAATAGATTCTCCATTAAACTGACGTACTACATTATTATTTGTCCAATTAATAAATAATTGTTGTGCATTACTTTTAGATAGATTTTTCCATTTCATTTTGACACCCCCTAAATTAAAACCGTTTATCCAAATCTGCTCTTATACTTTTCGCAAGAGCTATACGTGAAGAAGTATCCCATTCAAAAGTGTTAATAAAATAGTATATAATTGCACCTACACTACCAACATCACTTTCATTATTCATTATTGAATTCCATTCTGAATTATCCATCACATCACTAACAATAATTTCTAGTGCCGAAGCGATTATTTCAATTAAGAGTGGAGATGAATTGATACCTTTTTCAAGCTTTAGATGACGAGCATGCTTATGAGCAAAGTTAAGCGAAATTGATACACTTGATAAGTCAAATGTGTCTATTAATGGATCTAGGTAATCTAAAGTAACCCACCAAAGCGGTTCTCCTTTATAATTTACTTCTTGTATAGGAAATAAAGACGCATTACCATCGATAATAATAGTTTGTTTTGATAGAACTCCCAATGTTTTACCTGTTTTTCTATCAGTCATAAATACCTCTAACACCATATCTCCACGTAAAGTACCTGCTTCAATCCTCTCTTCAATAACATATTCAAGCATATCGTGACCAGAGGATATCGTAGCTACTTCTTTCACATCTATAACTGAAGACTTCCTAGAAAACCATCTTAAAGCGAGTCCAATTTCATCATCTTCCCCCACTAACCCCTCTTCACCAAATAGAAATTGGGGATGAGGTATTTCTATATCTTTTATAAGGTTAATTTCATGAAGTTCTGGATCCCAAACCACTCTAGGATCCTCTATTTTATAGGATGATAGCCCTTCGTCATAAGGTATAATTTCAACTTCTATCTCGTCCTGATTTAAGAAGTAATAACCTCTCGTTGGCTGCTCTTTATAACCTATCTGAGCAATCAACTCAGGAGTTAATGACTCATTAAAGAATATTAAATTACTCATTTGCGATCACCCCATCACTGAACTCAGATATTATATCTGGCTGAATAAGTGCTTCAGTAACTAATAATGTAATCTCTACTTCATATGAACTTAATTCTTCTAATAAAATCATATGAATCTTATTGTTCACTGAAAAAATACTAGTTTGAGAGTACTCGATCGAAATGTTTTCATCATCTAACTTAACATTAAAAATTTCAACAGGAAATCTAGTTCCTATATCCTTCTCCCAAATATCTCCTCTAATTTTTCTATTTCCCTCAGATGCTACCAATGTTTCTATAGTTATTTTTGAATGATGTTTTCTAGGTGTAATTTCAGTAGTTAACACTATCTTATCTCCACTAATCCTAGAACTTAATATATTAAACGATCCCCTCTTAACATCAGTACTATTGTTACCTGTAGAGCCTTTAGGCCTTGGGTTTGCTGCCTTCCCAAATCCAACAGGGGGCAATAATGATGAGGCAAGCTTAGCACTAAGTGCACCACTTCTTGTGCCTTCAACTTTTTCTTCCTTTTTATTGAATGCTTTTTTAATAGTTTGTGCAGTACGCTTTTGAATTCTCTCAACAATGGTATATCTCTTATCTAAATAATTAGTATCTTGCCATGAAGAGTGGTCTGCTTTTTCTCCCTGCCTTAAATACTCATCTAAGCTAATATTAGAAAGCTTCACGATATTATTAGATGCAGGTACGAAAATTCCTATTATATATTCCTCTTCGCCTGTTTCTTCAATACCTTGTGTCCATTTACTATCAACCTCATAATTTATAATCATTCCAGGCTTTCTAACATAACTTATAATAGCAACATTGGTTTCCGTCTCACTATAAGAATGTTCATCTATATATTCGTAAGGTGACCATTTATTATACGGAGGAAGCATTTGTAGTGCTTCACTATTAACCTTTATATATGCTACTTTTCCAGCAATGTTACTTTCCATGTCCCTGTATACAACAACTTCTTCAGATCTAAGATTTTTACTATCGATGATCTCATCTTTCTCATCTGTTTCCGCATAGTTATATAGTCCTCTAACAATTCTAAACATCGGTTCCATCTTTTGCTTCGTTATACTCATCCTATTTATAGATGGTCGTAAATAACTTCCATGCTTATACCCAGGATTATCAATTCTAGGTGCATACCATCTTTGGATTGCCAAATTTAAGTATTTTTCAATTTCTGCGTACCAATAAGGCACTGGCTTATTATTTTCTGCGTCTAAACGCTCCGGCTCTATTAATAGCTCATCTTTATTAATATACGGAATGATTACAGTTGTTCCTGTTTTATCTTCCTCATATGGCTCAATATTAAAGTCAGCTAAGAAACTACTGATAAATTCTTCGTCCGTAATAGGTTTAGTAGACTCGCCTTTATGTAATTGTCCCCACCACGCAATACCTCTTTTGTTTTTCCCTAAAGGAGGGATAATGGCCTTGTCGCTAGATTCATCTTCAATTAAGCAGGCAGCTAATCTAGATTGATAGGATCCATCAGCAAGTTTTATTCGACTATAATAAACTACCAAACCGATTCCTATTCTGAAGTATACAGTCTTACCTAAGCCCCAAGAACCTCCAGCCTCTTTCTTTTCTTGTGGCATACTAATTTCATAAACAAGTTTCAACAAGTTACCAAATTCATTATCTACTACTTCGTCTTGATGGATTGGTCCTGTTAATCCCACAGTATTAGAGTCCCGTAAGACAATTGCCGATTCAATATCAGAATATCGATCTAACAGTTTGTTTTCTATTCCATCAAAATGTCTCGCCATCGATTCATTCCAAAATCTATTGATAGTTATATCAAAATCAACAGGTTGACTAGGATTTGCAGATGCATCTAAACTATTTTGAATCGCTTCACGGACTAATAAATCTAATGCTGGTGTGTGGCTATTTTGAATAAGCCTTAATAAAGAGCTACCAGTTTGTGCCATTCTTTCCATCTTTGCAATTTCTATGTCCAAATTACTTCACCTCATAATCATTCGTCAGTTTCACCTTTATAGCTAACATTCATTTTTAATGCTTTAGCATTTGGCCTTGATGAACTGCTTCCTGGTACCCGGATATAAACGCCAATAATATCCTCATCAAAATGTAAATCTATCCTACTAGTTTCCTTTGTACGATTACGTACTTTAGACTTTTTATGAATTCGATAAATTATTAATTGAGGAGTATTATCTAGACCATAATCTTCTCTGATGTCAGCAATTCTCTCATTTGATGCATTTCTACGTTTTTTATCTTCTGGATTAGTAAATTCGATATCTGCATAAGCATCACTAGGTCCCCGTAATACTCCGATATTCACAAAGTCATTATTAATGGTTTTTGCTGAACGTTGTACCTTATTCAACACGAATCCATTAATAGTCCATTGATCTTCATTATATTCGGTTTCAGTAGATATCTTACCTGTACTAGGAACAATGATATTCCAATTATCAAACTTCTTCTCAATCTCTACATTTTCATACCAACTAATAAATGTTTCTATATTACTGAACAATCTAGATCTAGGATGAAACTCAATCTTCCTTAAAAATTGATCTCGGACATTCGCAAAACTTATGTTTTTATAAACAATTGCACTAGATGACTTTGACTCTTCTGCACTTGAATGATTTTGCTTTAAAAACTCTTCTGTATAAACAACGTTACTCTTTAAAACTGAAGTGTCATTTTTAAAATGTACAGTCTCAATATTAGCACCAGTAAAGTCCATATCAACTTCTACAGCACTTTGCATTTTGTTACCTGCCGTTACTCTCAGCCAAGATGTCTTTGCAGAGTTTTTAACCCTAGGACCGTACTCGCTAGGACTTTTCAAGTCATTAGAAAATTCTTCTAATTCCTCTCTTAACTCTTCTTCCAATTCTGTTAAGAATCCAAATTTTTCACGTGTATCTTCTGTCATCCAAATACGGGGCAATAACTCATACCCTTTTCTGTATCCGAACCAACGTCCCATTTGCATTAATGAGTCCGCTGCAGTTGTTGCTCTTAGAAAATAAGTACTTACTAATCCTTCTATAGTTAATCCACGTGAAAGCGTACTTCCACCTACTATAATAAATGCAGGGGACTGATTTATCTTTTCTAAAGTTCTTTTATCTGGGTACGCTAAACGAACATGCTGATTCTCATCATCTATTCCATTATTTGAACAATTGTCGATACACAAATGAATGCCGTCAATATAACTTAGGTCTCCATCTTTATCCATTTCTATATGAGAGATTCTGTTAATTAAAGTGCTTATACTATTCTCTAAATCTACAAAAACGGGATAATCACTTATTTCATAGGACTTAGGATAATCTGAAAAACTCTCTAAAAATCCACCAAGCGATAATCTCTGTTTCTCATCTTCATAAATCACCTTACACATTGCCAGTATTGTAGATTTAGATGTATTATTTATCCATTTATGAATACCATTTGCAACACCTTGATGATGATTTTGTATTTGACTTGTATGAATTAACATACTTGTTGGAGCTATGAAATCATAATGGCGTCTAATTGATGTAGCGACAAAGAACCAACACAAGCTATTTATTAATGATTTAGGAAGAGTATTAGATCCATCTTGGAGTTCCTTCGTTAACATTAGATCGTCCTCTGAAATAGTTCTCACTATATCTAATTCAGGATCCCCCTCTCCATATACTTTTTCATAGCCAAATATTTGCTTTGGACCGAAATATTCTTTAGCTGGTGTTAACATACCTATAAAGTCCTTAGGGTATAACGATTCTGTCCCCCACTCGTTAAGGAAATTTGCATAAGGTGTAGCAGTATAGCTAATATAATTCATCGAATTAGGGGATGAATTTCTATTTCTACCGATATCTACTATTTTTATAATTAAATCATTGATTTTAGCTCTTTCATCTTCATCAAGTTTTTTTGTATTTACACTTGCTTGATCAGCTTCGTCATCGATGACTAGAACTTTCATTTGTTTTAGTTTATTTGGATCTTCCTTCATCCACTCTACCAAGTTCTCTAATCTTATCTTATTTTTTAAGACTACATAAATATGTTTATCCCTAGAATTCTTAGAAAAATTCAGATGTTGGGTTCTGTCCGTCTCCATATTTTTAGTCAACTTATCTAGTCCACGCCAACTAAAGTTTCCCTTTCCGTCCGCTGGTTTTAAGTCGTCAATTAATCTTTCTTGTGTCTGTTTTCTTAGGTTGTCAATCATACCTGAAAGTATGATAAATGTATTCCAACCCCAATCAGCTGACATAGCCATTAACGCGGACATACTTGCTGTTTTACCTGACTGTACTTGACCAATAACAAGACCTTTTACTGGTTCTTGTTTGCCCGTTCCTAAATTCAACTTTTTCAAAATAGTATATGTATCTCTTTCTAAATTCTTAATAGAATTTGTACTCCATCCACCATTTTGTAGCTTTTCTTTATACAGAACCCATGAAGAGTTCTCGTCTGTTGGGACTGTCGTATCATTGTCCGTTCCTTCAGATATAATCGTACTGGTGTAATTGATCTTTTCTATTTCCCCAGGAGCTTCATAATCTTCCTTTAGATCTTTAACAACAAAACCCCATTCTTCTTCGGTGATGTTGCCTATCATATTCATTTGATCAAGCATACCGTAACTGTTTGAGACTTGTTCCCATGTATTCTCAAGTTGCCTTAGTTCTTTTACTTTATCTCTAGCTTTATCATAAATTGGTATTGTAATATCAATCATATCTCTACCTCCAAATTTGGTGTTTTTAAATTTTAGTATAAAGTTCTTTATTTTCCACTATTATATTATACTCTTCCCTCTACCTTCCAAAGAAATGTTATGAAAAATAGATCTATTTAGCCTAAAGCTAGAGATAAGGCTTTAATACCAAAGAATACTTCGAATAGTCACATGGACCTATTATACCAAACCTAAGTCCACAAAACTACAAGATCCAGGTTAGTTCGATGAACATATAAGCCTTGCATCACTTAAAAACATATATTATATCAATAATATCTTCTAAACCGCTTACACGAATACTCATTGCACGCTCTATTGCTTACTCCATTTCAGTAGTGTTTAAGTTTAGGTCATTTATAAAGTGTTTAGTTAGTTCTTCTTTTATTTGAAGTTGTAAATTCCCTTCTAATTCAATTATGTATTTCCGACGCACAACTTTCTCATTCCACCATTTTTTCGTCCGATGTTTCTGGCTAGTTGTATAATCAAGTTAGCCATCTGAAATAAGCAAAAAAAATGGCCATTATAAAATTTCGTGTATCATTGAAGTTACTACACAAACAATGAGAGGAAGTTTTATAATGGCACACACTGAGAATACCACACAAAACCGAAAAAATAAACATCTATCACCCTTTGAGCGTGGTGAAATTGCTGCGCTAAACAAGGCAGGGCATACACGCTTAGGGCGTGTTCACGGAACGATAGCCAATGAACTCGAACGGGGAACAACGAAACAGCTAGAGACTGGACGGAACCCCTACACAGCCTACTTTCCTGAAACGGGACAGGCTGTATATGAAAAACAGGAGAAACTGTGGCGCAAAAAGTAAACTTCTAGTTGCGATAGAATTTATTGATTATGCTTGTAAAAAGATCCTAGAAAAAGGTTGGTCACCTGATGCTGTCGTTGGACATGCAAAACTACATACAGACTGGAAA
>Ga0209487_1004274_pt1 | contig 11026 bp, 10 predicted proteins | sample Poulit2012_FD_187524 | JGI IMG/M metagenome (GOLD analysis project Ga0209487, IMG submission 187524) | Agricultural soil microbial communities from Georgia to study Nitrogen management - Poultry litter 2012 (SPAdes) (version 2) | ecosystem: Environmental > Terrestrial > Soil > Agricultural land... | reverse complement strand
ATAGTCGTTTTTCATAATATTCCCAGGTGTAAAAGATTGTTCCAAATAGTCTTGCGGGTCTGTTGACAGTAATTGCATAAGTTGTAGTTGTTGATCCTCTGTATGTTGAGCAAGCACCGTCTTACCTCGATAAGATACGACTTTATAATGATTTTCTGTAGATGGAAAAATTTCCTCCGCAGAAAGTGGGGTGTAATGTACCATTTATTTTCCTTCTTTCTTATTAATCATTTGATTTAGTTTTTCAATTGCATCTTTTACGCCACCGACAGCATCAATTAATTTATATTGGACTGCCTCATTCCCCACTAAATTTGTACCAATATCCCTCGTTAAATTTCCTTTAGCAAACATCAATTCTTTAAAATCCTTTTCTGCAATGCTTGAATGCTCCATGACAAACTGAATGACTCGATCTTGCATCTTATCCAAATATTCAAATGTTTGTGGTACACCGATGACAAGTCCTGTTAAACGAATCGGATGAATCGTCATCGTTGCTGTTGAAGCAATATAGGAATGATCTGCTGCAACCGCAATTGGCACACCAATCGAATGTCCGCCTCCTAAAACAATAGATACGGTTGGTTTAGACATCGATGCAATCATCTCAGCTAAGGCAAGGCCAGCTTCAACATCTCCACCTACAGTATTTAGTAAAATGATGACGCCTTCTATTTTCGGATTCTGTTCAATAGCAATTAATTGAGGCAGAATATGCTCGTATTTTGTAGTTTTGTTTTGTGGTGGTAGTTGCATATGTCCTTCAACTTGCCCGATAATCGTTAGTACATGAATATTGGAATCTGGCATTGCTGGAACGTTTGTTTGTCCCAATTCTTTAATTTTGTCTACAATCGCTGAAGGGGATATTTCTTCTTTTTCTTCTTGTACTTCCTTTTTATTATTCAAAACAAGCTCACTCCTCATATACTTTCATATGACTAGTATGAGCATGTAAAAATGAAACATACATAGATACAATCGAAAGACAAAAAACATCAGCGTATTCACTGATGTTTTTTGTTGAATCTTATTTTGAAGACGATGAATTATTGTAAACTTAATTGTTTATTGGCTGACTCTAATTCAAAGACTTCATGCAGTGCATTGACTGCTTTCTTAATATGCTTATCGTGGATAAGCACCCAGATTGTTGTATGGCTGTCAGCAGCCTGTAAAATTTGGACCTCATTATCTACTAAGGTATTTGTTAATGTAGCAAGTACTCCTGGATTTCCTGTCATTTCAGCTCCTACAGCGGAAACCTTTGCACAATCTTTCGTGACTTTCACTTGAAATCCTTCATCGAGTAGCAATTTTTCAGTTTCATCAGCTACTTCCATCGGTATCGTAAAAGCGATGAAATTAGAAGATATATTAATAAACTCAACTGAAATTTCTGCTTTTTCCATAATAGAAAATATTTTAGCTTGAGCATTTAAATCATTTTCATCAATCGAAACGACTAATTGAGCTAAATCATCCATATGAGCAATACCTGTGACAGACCTATCCGGTATGTCTATACCTTTTTCTTGTCCCCATGAAGAAGTAATTAATGTCCCCTCTTCTTCTTCTAAATAAGTAGAACGAATTCGGATTGGCACTTCCGCTTGCATAGCGATTTCTACTGCTCGAGGATGAATAACCTTTGCCCCATGATGAGCTAAATTTGATGTTTCGGTATATGTTACTACATCAATACGAGAAGCAGATTCAACGACTCTTGGATCAGCAGTCATCATACCATTAACATCTGTAAAAATTTCAATTGCCTCTGCTTCTAATGCAGCTCCAAATGCAGCTGCAGTTGTATCACTTCCACCACGACCAATCGTTGTAATATCACCCGATTCGGTTCTACCTTGGAAGCCTGCAACAACAACTACATCATGCGTTTGCAGTTCATGTTTTATTCGCTCAGCTTTCACATGTTTAATTTTAGCTTCATTGTATTCATCATTCGTAATTAAACCAGCTTGAGCACCATTTAATGCAGTTGCATTGATGCCGTTTTGTTGCAATTCATTTGATAGAACAACGGAAGCAATCGTTTCTCCACATGACATCAACATATCTAGTTCACGTTTTGAACTATCCGTTTCATCCTCATAATCAACCATATCAAGTAAAGAATCTGTTGCGTAAGGATCTGGGCTTCTTCCAAGTGCTGAAACGACTACAACTAATTTGTACTCTTTATCAAGCGCTCGACTAATTTGTTTCATCACGTGTTCTCGATTTTCCTTCGACTTTACAGATGTTCCACCAAATTTTTGTATTAATAATTGCATGCTTTTTAAAACCTCACCTTTTATTTTTTAAACTAATTTATTTTTAACTAATGACATTGCAATTTGAACCGTATTCCATGCTGCTCCTTTTGCAAGGTTATCAGAAACAACCCACAAGTGAAATCCATTGTCAGAGTCTAAGTCTTTGCGTATTCTACCAACAAATACATCTTTCTTCTCTTCTGCACTTAAAGGTGTAGGATATGTTTGAGTACTTGGATCATCTTCTAAAACAATACCGTCACCTTTTTTAATCGTGTCTTTAAATGTATCTACAGAGACACCATTTTCTTCAATTTCTACAAAGACACTTTCAGAATGCGATGTATAAACTGGTAATCTAACGCAAGTAGCAGCTACTTTTAATGCTGGCTCATGCATAATCTTTTTCGTTTCATTAATCATTTTTAATTCTTCTTTTGTAAATCCATTATCTTCAAATACATCAATTTGTGGTAATGCATTAAATGCAATTGGATAATGTTTCTTATCGGAACCAACTGGCAAAATATTTGCTTCCATTTCTTCATCATTTAAATATTGTTTTGCTTGACTTGTTAACTCCTCTTGTGCTGCTAAGCCTGCTCCTGATACTGCTTGGTAAGTAGACACGATGACTCGTTTCAAGCCAAATGCCTCTTGAATTGGTTTTAGTGCAACTACCATTTGGATAGTTGAACAATTAGGATTAGCTATTATACCGTTATGATGTTGTAAATCGTCCTCATTAACCTCAGGAACTACAAGTGGTACATTATCATCCATACGGTATGCACTTGTATTATCAATGACAATTGCACCTTGCTTCACTGCCTCTGGTGCTAATTTTTCAGAGACGGAACCTCCAGCCGAGAAAAATGCAATATCGACATTACGAAAACGATCTGCTGTTGCTTCTAGGACTGTGATGTCCCTACCGGCGAACGAAACAACTTTTCCTGCTGAACGTTTCGAAGATAGTAAAGTAAGCTCATCAATTTCAAATGGCTTTTCTTCTAAATATTGCAAAATCTTCTGGCCCACCGCTCCTGTAGCTCCTACGATTGCGACGTTGTACTTTTTCATATTTGACATAAATTAGTAACCCCTTCCAACTCTTAAGACAAGTTAAAAATAATATTTGTCTTATATAATAACATACATTAGGAAGAATGAGGAATAATAATTGGTTGAATTTGTTTTTCTTCTAAAGCATTTTCGACTGATGGGGCGAGCAAATCCATGTTCGCAACAAGGGATGTAGGTTTTTTTTCAGGATTATCTTGACCAAAAGGAATAAAATAAATTAATTTACTACTCATTAAACGCATTAGATTTACGCCATTTAATCCAAGGGCATCATTCGTACTTATTCCCAAAACGACTGGTTTTCGATTTCTCATTGTCGCTTTTGCTGCCATAAGAATGGGGTTATCTGTTAATGCATTTGCTAATTTGCTTAACGAGTTTCCGGTCATTGGGGCTATGACCATGCAATCTAGAGGTTCTTTTGGACCTAAAGGTTCTGCTTCTTGCATCGTTGAAATAACTTTTTTATTTGTAATGGATTCGATTTTTGCTATATGGTCTTCCGCTTGACCAAACTTAGAATCTACATTTTTAACTGTATAGGATACAATCGGGATAACATCTGCTCCAAGGTCCATTAATTGTTGTAATTGTGGAAACACAATATCATACGTACAATGTGAACCTGTTAGTCCAAATCCAATTCGTTTATCTTTTAAAGACATGATATCATACCTTTCTGAAAGTAAAATTCATTATAACGTATGTAATAAACGAATAAACTGTGATAGCAATGGACTAGAGCATAGCCTATTTAAGAATAAAATGAATTTAAAAGTATTAGCACCATTTTAATTAATTAAAGAGCTAGAGCTAATATAAAAGGCTAGTGTCTTATTCGACACTAGCTCTCTTCTGTATTGATTAAAATAATATCTGTACCAATTTTTTCAATCATATTCCATTCAATTTTTTCTGTTTTTTCTTCCTTCTTAAGTCCAAACCATTTATAATTAGGAATAATAAATGATTCAATCTTTCCAGTCTCTATATTTATCTCTACATCCGTTTGTCCTAACACACCCAATCTTGACCCCGAATGTACATCAACAATTTCTTTATCACTAATGTCTTTATAACGCATGAACGTGAACCTCCTTTAATAAGGAATTCTTTATTTACTCATCCTTTGGGACAATTAGTGCTTTAGAATGATTATTTGTAAAAGTTGATTGAATGACTTCGTGAATTCGTTTTTCATCGACAGTGTCAATCTCATGAATGATCTCATCTAACGAACGGTGTCTTTTTAGCAATAGTTCATTTCTACCATTTCGAGTCATTCGACTATTCGTACTTTCTAGACTTAACATCATGTTTCCTTTTAGTTTTTCTTTACTATTTTTAAATTCCTTTTCTGTCAATCCATTTGTCTTTAAGTCTAAGATTGTTTCTTGAATCGTATCTTCTAGTAAAGGTAATTGTTCTTTATTTGTTCCTGCATAAAGAACAACCATTCCACTATCTAAATAAGAAGTATGATAAGAAAATACCGAATAGGCTAAACCTCGCTTTTCCCTTATTTCTTGAAACAGCCTTGAACTCATGCCACCACCTAACACACTATTAATGATCATCATCGTTGGAATATTTTCGTCATCAATGGCTAAGCCTTCAAATCCAATACATAAATGTGCTTGTTCTGTATTCCGATCCTTAATGAAATTATTATATTGAAAAGTTGGCTTTTCTCGTTTTACTTCATAATGTGTTTCGCTAAAACGATTAAAAGCAGCTTCAATTTTATAGATAAAGGAAGCTTCGACATTTCCAGCTATGGAAACGACGACATTATTTGGTGTATAAAATTCTTCTTTGTGGTCTAATAATGTCTCTTTTGTAAATGAGCGTAAATGTTTTTCAGTTCCTAAAATTGATCTACCTAATGGATGGTTACCATAAGAAGCTTGCGAGAGTAAATCATGCACATGATTGTCTGGTGTATCTTCATACATTTTAATTTCTTCCATGACAACCTTCTGTTCCCGTTTTATTTCTTCCTCAGGAAAAACAGACTCGAAAAACATATCTGTTAATACTTCTAATGCGTATTCTTTATACGTATCTAACACTCTTGCATAGTAACAAGTATATTCCTTTGATGTAAAAGCATTCACTTGTCCACCAATCGAATCAAATGCTTCTGCAATTTCTTGTGCTGTACGTGTTTTCGTCCCTTTAAAAAACATATGCTCTAAAAAATGTGATATACCACTTTTTCCTGCTGACTCATTTCTTGACCCCGTTAAGACCCATATTCCAATTGTAATAGAGCGAACAGTCGGAACAGGTTCTAGTACAATTCGCAGGCCATTTTTACACGTATATTTCTCTATCATGGAATTCCTCCTGTTGTGTACGTTTAATTATCTTGTTTCTTCTAATAATTCTTCTATTGTATGTATACGATAATCTCTTTCTTTAATTTCCGTGATTAATCGATCTAGTCCCTGGGCAACAGATGAAGTCGGATGCATTAAAATAGTGGCACCAGGATGTATTTTATCTTTAACTCGGTTCATCATAACAGATACGGATGGATTCTGCCAATCAATCGTATCTACCGTCCATAAAATAGTTTCCATACCTTCTTCATGCGCTATTTGAACAACTTTATCATTGAAACTTCCACTTGGAGGCGCAAACCATTTTGGACGGTCTCCAATAATTGCTTCTAGTATATCATTTGTTTTTGTAATTTGTTCTTTAATTTGTTTACTGGTCATATTTGCCATATCAGGGTGATTAAATGCGTGATTTCCGATTAAATGTCCTTGTTCAGCAATCATATTTACCGTATTATTATTTTCTTTGGCCCATTGTCCTTCAATAAAAAAAGTTGCTTTTACATGATGTTCATTCAATGTTTTTAAAATGGAAGGAAGATATTCTGTACCCCATGATACGTTGATTATAAAAGCTACCATCTCTTTATCAGGATGTCCGCGATAGATTGGAGATGCGGGTAAATCTTCCAATGATACTTCCGGCTCTATGTAATCAAATACAAGTAGTTCTTCGTCAAAACGACCGATTTCTTCCATATTTTCATATGACTTTTTAATATTAACCTTCTTTCCATTTCGCCCAGGTGTCTTCTTCCATACGTTATCAATATACGCATCTTCTGCTTTTTCCTTATAATCGTCCGCTACTTCTTCAATCTTTTCCATGAGCGATTGTTTTTTCACTACGTTACTTATATTTGAATTGGAAAAAAGAATGTCATATTTAAAAATAATGAACAATACAATTAATATAATAAAAAATAAGACCACTTTTGGATATGCACTTGTCATCTATTCCCCTCCTTTTACACAATTTATGATGGAGAAGAATAAGTTATGACTTGTCCTATTTTACCCATTAAAAAAGAAACTGGATTTCCAGCTTCTATTTATACTGTCTTATTTACTTAATTTTTCTTTTGCTTCACGTTCCGTTTGTAACACATCTTTGCGTGAAAGATTCACTCGTCCTTGTTGGTCAATTTCTTTTACTTTGACCATTATTTTATCACCAATGGAAACGACGTCTTCTACTTTATTTGTTCGTTTATCTTGTAATTGTGATATATGAACTAAGCCATCTTTTCCTTTAAATAATTCAACAAACGCACCAAATTTCTCAATACGTTTCACTGTACCTAAATAAATTTGTCCTACTTCCACTTCGCGAACAAGATCTTCAATGATTTGTTTTGCTTTATCGTTCATTTCTTGTTCCGTTGATCCAATAAACACTGTACCATCCTGTTCGATATCAATTTTAACGCCTGTATCTTCAATAATTTGATTGATTTGTTTTCCACTAGGGCCAATGACATCTCGAATTTTGTCAGGTTTAATTTTCATTGTAATAATTTTCGGAGCATATGGTGACAGTTCTTGATTTGGTTCTTGAATCGTTTGTAACATACTATCTAAAATATGTAAACGACCTACCTTTGCTTGTTCTAATGCTTCTTTTAAGATATCTTCAGCAAGACCATCGATTTTAATATCCATTTGTAAAGCAGTAATCCCTTTATCTGTTCCAGCAACTTTAAAGTCCATGTCTCCTAAAGCATCTTCCATTCCTTGAATATCGGAAAGAACAGAGTATTCATCGCCTGTTTTTACAAGACCCATAGCAATACCTGCAACCGGTGCTTTCAGTGGGACACCTGCATCCATCATCGCTAGTGTTCCTGCACAAATACTTGCCATAGAAGAAGAACCATTTGATTCTAACACTTCTGAAACAACACGGATTGTATATGGGAACACCTCTTCAGATGGAACAACTTTTTCCAAAGCACGTTCTCCTAGCGCTCCATGTCCGATTTCTCTTCGACCCGGACTTCGGATTGGACCGGTTTCACCAACACTGAATTGAGGGAAATTATAATGGTGCATAAATCGCTTAGACTCTTCTAAGTCAAGACCATCTAAAATTTGTACATCACCAAGTGCTCCTAATGTAGAGACACTAAGTACTTGGGTTTGTCCTCTTGTAAACAATCCAGAACCATGTGTACGTGGCAGGACTCCTACTCGTGATGATAATGGTCTTATTTCATCAATTTTTCTACCATCTGGTCGAACTTTTTCTTCCGTAATTAATCTTCTTACTTCTTCTTTTACAAGCTCGTCTAAGACCATTTTTACCTGGCTAATGTCTTCTTCATCTTCATACAATTCAACTGTTTCTTCTTTTACCTTCGAAATTGCATCTTCTCTTGCATGTTTTTCTTCAACTTGAATAGCTGCTAATAGATTGGATTTTGCTTGCTCTTCTACTTGAGTACGAATGGTTTCATCAATTTCAATTAACTGAATCGCTGATTTTTCTTGGCCTGCTTTTTCCACAATTTCTTCTTGAAATTCGACGAGACGGGCAACTTCTTTATGAGCAAACAAAATTGCTTCTAACATTGTTTCTTCTGTTACTTCATCTGCGCCAGCTTCTACCATGTTAATCGCATCTTTTGTTCCTGCAACTGTTAAATCTAAATCACTTTCTGCTTGTTCTTCGATTGAAGGGTTGATTATAAATTCATCATCCACACGACCAATGTTAACCCCTGCAATTGGGCCATCAAATGGTATATCTGAAATAGATAAGGCAACAGATGAGCCAATCATTGCTGCGATTTCCGATGAACAATCTTGATCAACACTCATCACCGTACTAATTACTTGTACTTCGTTACGGAATCCTTCAGGAAATAACGGTCTTATCGGACGATCAATTAATCGTGAAGCAAGGATAGCTTTTTCACTTGGACGCCCTTCACGTTTAATAAAACCACCTGGGATTTTTCCAACTGCATATAAACGTTCCTCATAGTTTACGGTTAGTGGGAAAAATGGTAAATCTTTTGGTTCTTTTGAAGCGGTTACCGTACATAAAACGGATGTATCTCCATAATGAACCATACAAGCTCCACTTGCTTGTTTTGCTAATTCTCCAACTTCGATTGCTAATGTTTTCCCATTAATTGTCGTGGAGAATACTTGTTTTGATTCTGACATATATTTCTACTCCTTTCATTGCATTTATCCATATATATCTTTACTATTATATAGCATATCATATTTAGCTTATTTTATAGTTTTATTACTTACGAAAAAAAGCAGGATTTCTCCTGCTTTAATCAACTTATCGACGTAAACCAAGCTTTTTAATTAAATCACGGTAACGAACAACATCATTGTTACGTAAATAATTTAATAAATTACGACGTTGACCAACCATTTTTAATAGTCCACGACGGGAATGGTGATCTTTAGAATGCACACGTAAATGATCGTTTAAATTATTAATTTCTTCTGTAAGAATTGCAACTTGCACTTCTGGAGAACCAGTATCATTATCATGTACTTTATATTCACTAATAATTTCTTGCTTACGTTCTTTTGTAATAGCCATTATTGGGCCACCTCCTACTTATTTTAAAAAATCCCCATTCTCCTAGCAAACGTCGGAGTTATCAATTTGCCAAGCGATGGTTCCATACATACTAGAATAACGTTTTATCTAAAAAAAAGCAAGAATAAAACAAGGCAATTTTATAGAGATAACGAAATGCTAAACATACAGTAAATTGGCTGAAAAATCACTTTGTTTTGAACCGGATATGAGTGCTCAGAACAGGTTATGCGCGGTGAAACTAATTTATACGCGCACAAAACGAGTTATACGCGCTGATACTAAGTTATGCGTGTTCAGAATCACTCAGCAAAAAATGTACGAATTTCTTTTTCATCTGTTTGTAATTGTTGAATGATTTCGTCTACACCATTAAATTTCTTTTCATCTCTAATAAATTCATACCAATAAACAGTGACTTCTTTGCCGTAAATATCTTCTGCAAAATCAAAAATAAAGACTTCTAAAGTTGGTTTTGTTTCACCATCAACAAAGGTTGGTTTGACACCTAAATTCGCCATACCATCATATACTTTTTCATCAATAACTATTTTCACTGCATAAACGCCTTGTTTTGGCAGTAATTTTAATTCAGATACTTGGATATTGGCTGTTGGAAAACCTAATAATCTTCCTCGTTTATCTCCTTCTATCACAACTCCAGAGGCTTCATACGGTCTGCCGAGTAATGTACTAACTTCAGCTACATTCCCAACCTGTAAAGCTTTACGAATATTTGTAGAACTTACTTTTTCATTTTGCATTTCAACTTTATCAATAACAGTCGTCGTAAATTCATCAAATCCAAATGTTTCGATATTTTTCATATTACCTTTGCCTTTATAACCAAAAGTAAAATCAAAACCTGCAACAACATGGTCAATATGTAAATTTACGATAAAATGTTCAATAAATTCGGCTGGGGTTAACCCGGATAACTCTTTATTAAATGTAATAATATAAAGGCGATCTACTCCCATTTCATTCAATAAATTAGCCTTCTCTTCTATTGTTGTAATATATTGCACCTTTTCGTTTGACTGTTTTAATACGACGGACGGGTGTGGGTGAAACGTAATGACCGCACATTCCTTTTGTTGTTTCTTTGATATCTTTAACGCTTCGTCAATGACAGCTCGGTGTCCTTCATGAATGCCGTCAAAAAAGCCAAGTGCTGCTACAGTCTTTGGAATTGTTTTTTTATTTAATGTTTCTGGATAAGTAAGTTTAATTAGTTGCACTTATTTCACCTTCATTCTTTGTGCATATTGAAAACTCGAACAGGTTTGATCTCATTTTCTTTTGTTGGATGCTTTTCATACATTGCTAATAATTTTCCTTGATGCATCATTTTAAACGGTGTCACAGTTGTTTTTAGTATATGATCAGGTACCGGAAATTTTTGTCCTTGTAACACTTTAACTTTTTGTTCTTTGTCTACTTCCATTGCTGTAAAAGATGCAACAGTTCTTTCTATTGATTGCAACATATCCTGCTCAAATCTCTCTACTTCTATGGCTGTTTCTATCTCTTCAAATGTAACTGTTTCTTTTAATGTGAATGTATCACTTTTTGTACGAATTAAATAGGACATATGTGCTGGATACCCTAAAGCTTGTCCAATATCTACACATAAAGTTCGAATATACGTACCTTTTGAACATAGAACTCTTAATTGTATCACATGGTCAGGAAGCGATTTTTTACCTAATCGTTCGATTTCATGGATTGCTACTTCCCTTGTCGGC
>Ga0209487_1004273_pt1 | contig 11029 bp, 10 predicted proteins | sample Poulit2012_FD_187524 | JGI IMG/M metagenome (GOLD analysis project Ga0209487, IMG submission 187524) | Agricultural soil microbial communities from Georgia to study Nitrogen management - Poultry litter 2012 (SPAdes) (version 2) | ecosystem: Environmental > Terrestrial > Soil > Agricultural land... | reverse complement strand
AGAAGTCGATCGGATTAGTGGCGAACAAACAGAGAAAGCATTTCGGGACTTTTTCAATGAGAATGTTTTAAATTAAATGACCAATTTAAAGTAGCTAACTAGATTCAGATCTAGTTAGCTATTGTTTCATAAAGACGATCATCTGGCTCAGCGCATTGGAAAATAAGATATATCTGTTCAGCTAGTCCTCTTCTTCATGCATGGAATAACTGGTTAGATATGGCTTATCTGGCATATAAGCTTGTGGTTTAATCGATGAACTGTCATGAGATTGAGCAAATGCATCAGATTCTTGCCATATTTTAAAATCATTTTCAGAGGTCCACTGTGTAAGCACAACAAAGACATGCCCTTTCACAGGTTTTAATAAACGAAAGGCTTGGAATCCGGGTACACTTTCTACCTTAGGTTGATTTTTTCGGAAACGGTCAATAAAAACGGGACTTCCTTCTGCAGTCAATGGGATATTGTTCATGACAACAAACCCTTCCATTTGTATGTCACCACTTTTAATGAGGATTTCATATTCTCTTCCCGAATTAAAGATGTTCTTTCCGGCATCTTCATAATAAGCAACTGTGCTGGAAACACTATTCATAATAAAAAACTCGAATTGTGGATGCTGATCAGCTAATTTCTCTAAGTACTCGATTGTGCCATTTGTCATATAGGCATTCATATCTGTTCCCCCTCAATAAATACTCTACTCTTATCATAACCTATTTACACTTATGATTACATACCAATCATTTCCCGTATTTTGTTGAATTAAAACAAAAAAAGATAAGAAGTTCATCATTGATCGAGGTGCACAATGACTAAAGAAGATGAAGAAATAGAAGAAATAGAAGAGACACCCGTTTCATTCATAAAAAAAATAAAAAGAATAAGTAAGATTATCTTTGGACTGATACTCATCGGTTTAATTGGCTATGTGCTGATTTTATTCGGTGGAAGACTAGTTGTCGATAAAGCAGAGTTCGTTTTAGATGAGACAACAACGATTGAAACAGCGGATGGCAAGCTCATTGCCACCTTGTACAATGAAAATCGTTCGCTCGTAGCACTTGATCAAGTGCCTGCCCATGTACAGGACTCCTTTATCGCCATTGAGGATGTTCGCTTTTATGAGCATACAGGGCTTGATTTTAAATCGATTGTACGTGCCATTTATAAAGACATTCTTGCTCGAGAGAAGGTGGAGGGAGCAAGCACGATTACACAGCAACTTGCAAAAAATCTTTTTTTAGAAAATGATAAAACATGGACACGTAAAACAAAGGAAGCAATGGCAGCCCTCTATTTAGAGCGTAAATTTACGAAAGATGAAATTTTTGAAATGTATTTAAATAAAATCTACTTTGGGGATGGCATCTATGGAATCGAGATGGCGGCACGCTATTTCTACTCAAAGCCTGTTGAAGATTTATCGGTCGCTGAAGGTGCATTACTAGCCGGTTTGGCAAAAGCACCGAATGGGTACTCGCCGATTAATCATCCTGAAAAAGCTTTAAAGAGAAGGAATATTGTCTTGGACGTGATGGGACGAGAAAAGATGATTTCACCAGAAAAACAAATTAGTGAACAAGATCGTACACTAGGGCTGAATGTCCTTGAACGGGAAGCAAACCCTTGGGTCGATAGTTATATTGACTTGGTAACGAAAGAAGCGGCGAAAGAATATGAGTTATCCATGGAAGATTTAAAACGTGGGGGATATCGGATTGTCGTCAATATAGATGAAGCTGCACAGGAAATCGCTTATCATGAATTTAAGAACGATGCTTATTTTCCAGGCAATAATGGCGATGCGGAAGGATCATTTGTTTTAATGAGTCAAGAAAGTGGAGAAGTAAAAGTAGCAATTGGTGGACGTGATTATGGATTAGGTGAATTGAATCGAGTCACTGTTGAGCGTCAACCTGGCTCCATAATGAAACCACTTGCTGTATTTGGACCGGCAATGATGAAAGAGGAATATCATCCCTATTCCCTTATTCAAGATGAAAAGATTGAATTAGATGGGTATACGGCTTCAAATTATGATGATCAATATGATGGGATGGTCTCGATCTACCAAGCACTGACAGAATCTAAAAACACACCAGCTGTATGGTTATTAAATGAAATAGGAGTTAAGTATTCTAAGAAATATCTTGAAAAAATGGAGATGGATATACCAGACAAAGGATTAGCGATTGCCCTTGGTGGTTTATCGGAAGGAGTCACTCCATTAGAAATTGTTGGAGGGTATCGCACATTTGCTCATCTTGGAGAGTATATACAGCCACAGACAATCAAGGAAATGTATGATCAAGAAGGCGAACGAATCGAGCAAGCGGAACCCGTAAGCGAGCAAGTTTTTAATCCACAAGTTGCCTGGAACATGACAGAAATTCTGGTGAATGTAGTTCAAGAGGGGACCGGACAAGCAGGGGAGTATCCGAAAGCATTGGCAGGTAAAACAGGTTCGACAGAGCATCCCCATGTGGAGGGGATGTATAAAGATGCTTGGTTTGCTGGATATACACCAGACTATGTCAGTGCATTATGGATGGGATATGATCAATCAGATGAAGAACATTATTTAACGGAAGGGAGTTCATACCCAACCACATTAACAAAAACAATTTTAACAAAGATAGATCAGCAAGCACCATTAACAGCAGAATTTACGAAACCTAAAAATGTTAAGCCCGTGCCAAAGCCAATCGAACTGCCAACAATAAGCGATGTGAGAGTCAAATATATCATGGGTGGTTTTCCCTTTATTAAAGGAAAGATTACATGGACAGCAGCTGAGGATGAGCGGGTGGAGTATCACATCTATCATGTGAGAAAAGGGGAAGATAAACAGATAGGTGAGGTCACCGGTCAAGGGGAATTTGTGATTGATCGCGTTTCATTATTAAAAACTAATAAGTATTATATCGTTCCTTATGATCCATTAACAAAAATGGAAGGAGAACCTTCGGAAGCGATGGAACTCACATTTTAAACGAAGGAATGGAATATGACACAAAAAAGTCACTTATTTTTGATGTTTAAGAAAAACAATCATTTTATGAAAAAAAGTCGGAGAAAAGAATGAATATCAGGCAAACTAAATTTTGAAAGAAACCCTTTAGCATCTTAGCTGGAGGGATTTTTTGTGTCGAAAATCAGTTGGGAGTAGGTCTTTTTCACTATTTTAATAGTGGAAATCTGAATAATACGGAATGGGAATAGAGATTGATGTGATGGCATTTTTCAGTGATTTATATCACAACATAACAGATTGAATTGAGTATGATTTGAATGGAGAGCCAAACGGATAGAGTTGCTTAGCGTACACACACATAATAAGGGGGTAATCAAAATGGTTCAAATGGTAGCCTGGATGACGAGTTTGTTCTTTATGCTCATGATTGCTGGTGTATTTGGTTGGGTCACAATCAAGTCAAGGGAAAAGAAAGCTTATCAACCGATTGTGAAGAAGTGGTATAAAGCAAGGAAAGTATATGGGATTGCGTTAGTATTATTTATGGTCATTGTCATGATTTATACCTTAAGAGATTTACCGTTTAATCAACCTGTTTATAGTAAGGGAAGCGAGCCGACGATTGTAGATGTTGAGGCGGTTCAATTTGGTTGGAACATGAGTGAAACTGAATTTGAGGTTGGGGAACAAGTTGAATTTCATGTCACAACAGGAGATGTGACCCATAATTTTGGATTGTATGATCCCGATTTGAATTTAATTGCTCAAACACAAGCAATGCCAGAATATATGAATGAAGTATATCTGACATTTGAAGAGCCAGGAACTTATCAAGTCTTATGTTTGGAATATTGTGGTTTGGGACATCACCAAATGATGATCGAATTAGAAGTAAAGTAAATACGGATGGGAGTGTATATTGAATGCATAAAACGAATCGCTATGTCAAATTAAAAACAAGAAATGATCAAATTACAACACAAATGATCATTAGTGGTCTCGTCTTCTTTTCAATGATGATCTTCGGAATTTTAATGCTTTTATCACAAGGTGGAGTTATTGAACTATCAGCAGCAACTTTTTATCAATTCCTAACGATACATGGAACAGGTATGATTGGCGCGGCAGCATTATCAGCGGCAGCCATTATGGGGTATTTTTTAAGCCATTATGTTGAGTTATCAAAGAAGATATTAAAAATAAACTTGAGTTTATTTCTAATCGGTGTTGTCATGGTTATTATCGGAGTTTTTTCATTCGAATATGCAAGTGGATGGACGTTTCTTTATCCTTTACCAGCCATATCAGCCAATGCATGGGGGATAACTGGTGCTTTGCTGTATTTGGGTGGCATGCTCATACTAGGCATTGGATTTCTCTTATTCTTTCTTGATGCTGGCCGAGCGATTATTAAAAAACATGGCAGCCTAGGCAAAGGATTAGGATGGGATGTTATTTCTGGTAAAAAGGCGGAAGCAGATGCACCATCTACAACCGTAGTCGCAAGTACAATGGTTGTGATCGTAAATATAACCGCCTTGACGGCAGGGGCAACAGTACTAATCATGAATATGATCACGGTCATCAACCCAGCCTTTATGTTTAATCCGTTATTAGCCAAAAACTTAACATTTGCATTTGGTCATATTTTTGCGAATTCAACAATTTATATGGCGGTCATTGCTGTGTATGAAATATTATCACGTTATACGAAACGACCTTGGAAGGCAAATAAACCCTTTTTAATTGCGTGGACAATGTCGACAACATTTACCTTGATGGTTTATCCACATCACTTATTTATGGATTCTGTCATGCCGAAGTGGATGCTGATTATGGGGCAAGTTCTATCCTATGCAAATGGATTACCCGTTCTTGTTATCACTGCATATGGAGCGCTTATGATCGTTTATAAATCAGGAATCAAATGGGATATGGCATCTGGATTGATCTTCCTATCGATGTTTGGTTGGACGATCGGGGTTATTCCAGCCATTGTAGACTCAGCTATTGTCGTTAATCATGTCATGCATAACACCAAATGGGTACCTGGCCACTTTCATATGTATATGGGCTTAGGTGTGGTGGCGATGGCCTTTGGATTTATGTATTATCTGGCAAAAAATGATAGCACAGTGAAGACTAATAAACTTGATAAAATCGCCTTTGTTGTTTATGCACTTGCGATCATGGGAGTAAGTGGTGGTTTCTTAACATCTGGCGCGATTAGTACACCACGGCGATTTGCAACACATTTTGAATCGTGGATGGCACCTGCTAAGTTTGGAGCGGTTTCAGGTATATTTGCTGCTTTAGCAATCGCCGTGTTTATTATCCATTTCATTCGTTATCTCGTCGTACGGAATAAAGATACTTCGATTCATGATCAACTGTACAAGCGAGTATCATAGAAGCGGTCTTATCAATAGAGAGGAGGGGGATTCATGAGGCAGGCAATTTGCGGCATTTTGTTATGGTTCATTTTATCGATCCCTCCTATAGTAACTTTTTTAGAATCAATTATGGTGTTGCATATGCTCGTTCAACTCCCAGCGCTTATATTCGTAGGATGGCTGATCGGTAAATCGCTGATTGCTAGATTTCGTCCGTTTTTCATAACATGGAATGAAAATGGCGTTCCCGGCATGTTAATGGTTGTTTTTTTAACGACATATTGGATGCTTCCCAGGGTGATGGATGAGGCGCTCACCATTTGGTATATCGAGTTATTCAAATTTATTAGTTTGCCTGTTGTTGGACTTTTCTTTAGAGATAGTTGGGGAAAGATGAAGACAGTCGGAAAAAGCTTTCTGTTCTTTAATTATTTGTCGATGTTTGGATTAATGGCATGGCTTTACATCGATACACCGATCCAAATTTGTAATAATTATTTAGAAATCGAACAACATACATTAGGATGGGGATTTCTGATCATTACCGCGGTGATGGGACTTTATATCGTTCAAATTGCATTTACCGACCAGTCGGAAAAGCCATGAACGTCTTTTCTTTGAATAAAATACGCACACTCATCTACATAAGACGAGTGTGCGTATGATCCGCCTATCTCTTAGTGATACCCTTTTTCTAAATCATGAATTAAGGAGCCAACATAAGCGACAGCATCTTGAATGGCATCTGTTTTTGACATATCAATGCCAGCTTTTTTAATGAGATCGAGCGGTTTCATTGTACCACCTGCGCGAAGGACATCAAGCCATCCATCAACAGCTGGTTTTCCTTCTGTTTTAATCTTCTGCGCAATGGCTGTAGAAACCGTTAATCCTGCTGAATACGTATATGGATATAAGCCCATATAATAATGAGGTTGGCGCATCCATGTTAGGCTAGCTCCTTCATCAATGACAACCGTATCTCCCCAGAAGTTCTCTAGTGTTTCTCGCTTTTGCTCGGAGAGGACACTGGCCGTTAATGGTGTCCCAGCTTCAGCTAACGCATAAACACGGCGTTGGTATTCCCCTTCTAGTAAATGGGTTACAAAGTTATGATAATAAGTGCCAAGTAGTTGGTCAATCACCCAACGTTTCATGCGTGGATCATCCGTCTTTTCGATTAAATGATCAGCTAATAATAATTCATTAATCGTCGACGGAGCTTCTACAAAATAAGTAGAAGGACGCGTATTCACGAGTGCTTGGTTTTTACCTGCTAGATAAAAATGGCCCGCATGTCCGAGCTCATGAGCTAAAACAAACGCTCCCCGCATTGTATCTGTCCACGTAATTAAAATATATGGGTGAACACCATATGGACTGGAGCAAAAGGCACCAGTCGACTTTCCGACATTATCAGCGTAATCAATCCACCGTTCATTGATCCCTTTTTTCATAATTTCGCTGTATTCTGGTCCCATTACTTGAAGCGCTTCTAAAATGGTATCGGTTGCTTCTTCATATGTTGTTGTCGGATTAAAGGATGGATCAAGTGATGCTTGTAGATCACAAAAACGTAATTCATCTAACCCGAGCTGTTTTTGTTTCAGTTTAGCATATCTTCTCATATGTGGTGCGAGTTCCTTTTGAATCACATCCAATTGATTATGATACATTTCTTGTGTCACTTGCTGAGAGTGGAGCAGCATATCTGTGACAGAATCATAATTACGTAATCGTGCGATTGTAACTTGTTTGTTCACTTCGGTTGCATACGTAGCAGCATAGGTGTTTTTATACTGATCTAATGTTTTCGTAAACGACTTATTTGCTTGTCTTCGAATTGCCGTGTCAGGCGATATTTCATAACGATCTTCATATAAAGCAAATGACATCGGTAACTCATTACCCTCAGCATCTTGGATCGGATCAAATTGCATATCTGCTGACTTGCTTCGCTCATAAATCATATGTGGTGCGTCAAATACTTCACCAAGTGTTGCCAATGTTTCCTCTAGTTCAGGTGCGAGTGTAAAAGGTTTCTTTTCAAGAAGATCGTTGAGCATCTTCTCATAGATTTGTAACGCTTCTTTTTCCTGGAGAAACTGTTTGATTTTTTCCGTCTTGATGGTTAATAATTCCGAATCAATAAAGGAAAGAGCAGCACCAATTTGTGCTAATGCTGAACCAACCTTGGCATGATCTCGTTGATTGTTTGGATCTGTTCCATCCGCATTAATCCGCAATGATGTGTATGTAGCTACTTTGATGATTCGCTTCTGAAAAGTGCCCACAGCCTGAAGACAGTTTAATAAAGTCTCGGCATTTGTTCCAAGTTTTCCTTTGAATTGGGTAATGGTATCAACATCTGCTTGGATCGCTGTTAATTCCTGTTCCCACTCTTGATTAGAGAGGAACAAATCGGTTAAATCCCATGTTTGTTCTGTTGGTACTTCAGCTCGATTTAATCGTATTGACATTATTAATCCCCTTTCTACGTATTAGTATATGTCAAAAAGGAACAGAATGATAGATGGATTAATGATAAGCAAATAAAAAACAGCTATTGTGAAATAGCTGCTCGATAGTAATGACATATCATGTTATAGTACAGATTACATCGTGATGTTATTTTTTAAGCTAAGCAAGATAGCTACATACTATCTTGCAGGATGTTCACATTCATCACACTGGTTACCGTAACAGTCCGCTTGTTCTACCATGTCAAATCCACATGTATGACATTTTTTCTTAGGCAAATTCTTAAAAAAATCAATGACGTTGATCATGTTTATTCCTCCTTGTTGTTATTGTTATTTTCTGATTACATACAGTGTACTATAACAAGTTAAGGAATGTCAACCCTGTATTACAACAAAAATAAAAGAGGTGTCAATATGGAGTTAATTGTTATCGGTTATTGGGGTGGTTACCCCGCAGAAAATGGTGCTACATCAGCATATATGATCAAAAAAGATGGGTTTAATCTAGTGATTGATATGGGAAGTGGTGCTTTAAGTAAACTTCAAAAATATATAAATGTTGAACAGATCGATGCTGTTCTTCTCTCACATTATCATCATGATCATGTAGCAGATATTGGTGTCTTGCAATATGCACGACTCGTCAAGTCCTATATAACAGGAGAAACGACCGTACTGCCCATTTATGGCCATCAAGAAGATGAAACAGGCTTTACGTCGCTGACCCATGACTATACAAAAGGCATTGCTTATCATCCAGATCATTCTTTACAGATAGGACCATTTACGATCACCTTTCTAAGAACGATTCATCCTGTACCTTGTTTTGGGATGAGGATTACAGATGGGGAGAGTAGTATCGTCTATACGGCTGATACAGCATTTCATGATGATTGGATTCCCTTTGCAACAGAAGCAGACTTGCTCGTGACCGATTGTAATTTTTATGCCCACCAAAATGGGGAGGCAGCAGGACATATGACGAGTCAAGAAGGCGCGATGATTGCGGAACAAGCACATGTAGGTGAGCTCATCTTAAGTCATTTACCACAATATGGAGATCCATTGCAATTAGTAAAGGAGGCGGAACAAATTTATCAAGGAAAAGTCCGCTTAGCATCAGAAGGTTTGACATGGCGAAAATAAAGCGCCCCCATCCCGCTCAATTTTTTGATTGCCCGTACGAATTCCTTTAAACTAAGAAAGAATGAAATAATAAGTGGAGGTAGTTTGCAGATGAAGTTTATCGACAATAAAGGCATTACCGATCCAAGTATAAATTTAGCTCTCGAAGAATATGTATTGCAAAACTTTGGTGAAAAAGATACCTATTTATTGTTTTACATAAATGAACCATCGATTATTATCGGTAGAAACCAAAATACGGTCGAGGAAATTAACACCGATTATGTGGATGAAAATGGTATTAAAATCATTCGTCGTTTATCAGGTGGTGGGGCTGTCTATCATGATGAAGGGAACTTAAATTTCAGCTTTATTACGAAAGACGATGGGGATAGCTTCCATAACTTTGCTAAATTCACCCAACCGGTTGTGGATGCTTTAAATAAGCTTGGTGTACCTGCCGAATTAATTGGCCGCAATGATTTATTAGTTGAAGGTCGAAAAATATCCGGAAATGCTCAATTCGCGACAAAGGGCCGAATGTTTGGCCATGGAACATTAATGTTCGATTCCGAAATTGAACATGTTGTAGCCGCCTTAAATGTAAAAAAGGAGAAGATTGAATCAAAAGGAATCAAATCCATCCGAAGTCGTGTTGCTAATATTACAGAGTTCCTTGGGGAAGAATTGACAATGGATGAATTTAAAGAAATGCTTTTACGTAATATCTTTGATGTGGAAGACCTGAACGAGATTCCGCGTTATGAATTAACCGAAGAAGATTGGGAAAACGTTTATCAATTAGCAGAGGAACGCTATCGTACATGGGATTGGAACTATGGAAAATCACCATCCTTTAATATTAAAGAATCCTATAAATTTGATTCCGGATTGCTTGATCTACGATTAAATGTCAAGAAAGGGATCATTGAAAACTGTACGATTTATGGCGACTTCTTTGGAATTGGCCCTGTAAACGAGTTAGAAGATCAACTCAAGGGTGTACGTCATGAAAGACAAGCCATTGAAGCAGCACTCGAGGAGATCGATGTCCCATATTACTTAGGTAAGATTACGAAAGAACAATTTATTAATTTACTTTATTAATCAAGATAAGGATACATGAGATAGACAATATTATCGAAAGACAGTGAACAGATGGGGTGAATCCTGTATGGAATAGGATTCATCCCATTTCTTACATAAAATCCCAAAATAAACTATCAATTTATCGGTTAGTTTGGTAAATTAGTATATAAGCCTCTTTCTTTTCATTTAAATGATGAAAGGATGAATTTAATTGACTCATATTAAAAGGGACTATTATTCTCCAACATATGAAATTAATCCTCTAACAATGGCAGTTTTACCACAACATGATAAAGAAGGAAACACGAGTTCGCATGTTATAGAAGGAAATGAAGATTATTTTGTAGCATTTTCCCCTAGTAAAGTGATCGATTTTGCATGTCGGTTTTTTGGCTCAAGTTTGAAAGGCAGGCAAGAAGGAACAAAGGCAGTCAGTAATATAACACATAAGGCACCGATCTCAGTGGCTCCTTCTAGTGGAATTTACTTCTTGCCTACCTTGTCACCAGTGAATCCGATGTGCGGATGGATTGCCCACTCACATATTAAAGAAATCAACCGAGCTCCAGAAGGAACAGAAATCGTCTTTAAAAATGGCCGCAACGTAATTGTAGAAGTCTCATTTGGTTCGATGTTAAATCAAGTGCAACGGACAGCACAGTTTCGTTACTGGTTGGAAAATCGGATTAATTATTTGGACAGACCGGATTTTCCATAAAAATATGTCTTTTTTACGGGACGAGCATGTATAAAATAATTGTAATTCTTCATCATTGCTTATTGCATGATAATCCATTTAATAATCCTGTTCGATCTATTTTGTGATGAAATAAAAAATGCTAAGTGAAATAGAAAGAGGCGAAAGTCTGTTAATCCTTTCCAGAATGGACTATTTATATTAAAATAGGAGACAGTAAAATGTAACTACTTTAATGCCATAGGTGGACAAGGAGATTTGA
>Ga0209487_1004272_pt1 | contig 11029 bp, 11 predicted proteins | sample Poulit2012_FD_187524 | JGI IMG/M metagenome (GOLD analysis project Ga0209487, IMG submission 187524) | Agricultural soil microbial communities from Georgia to study Nitrogen management - Poultry litter 2012 (SPAdes) (version 2) | ecosystem: Environmental > Terrestrial > Soil > Agricultural land... | reverse complement strand
GCAGGAGTTCCAAAGACAACCACTTCTCCACCAGTTTCATCAATTACCTTACTAAATGAAATGGCTGCAGCGACACTCATAGTCCCGATTATATTGTGTCCACAAGCGTGGCCAAGTTCCGGCAAGGCATCATACTCCGCTAAAAAGGCAATCGTCTGACCTGGTTTTACCGATTTTTTTCTAGCAACAAAAGCTGTTTTATGACCAGCAACTTCTTTTTCAACAATAAACCCTTCGTCTTCAAGAAGATTTATTAATAATCCTGACGCATAAAATTCCTCATTTCCAATCTCCGGTTTAGCATGAATATCATGACTTGTCTCAAGATAACGATCTGTGTTTACCTCAATATGGTTGATAATTTTCTCTTTAATATTTGTTTGTACAGTTGTCATTTTTAAGCCTCCTAAATATATTTTTTACCAGCCAATTTCCTCCAAAGGTACAAAAGTAGGGATTAAGGTTCCGCCATATTCATCATCAATAAACTCCTCCGTATCCTCTTCCTGGAAAAGTTCTGCTAATTTTAGTAGAGTCTCATTGTCCTTGTCTTCTTCTCTTACTGCAATAATGTTTAAGTAGTCATAAGCTGTTTCGTCTTCATGAAAAATAGAATCATCCAGTGGATTTAAACCAGCATCTCTAGCAAAACCATTATTAATAATACTTGCATCAACATCTTCCATTGCTCGTGGAGTTTGAGCCGGAGCCATTTCTACAAGGTCAATGTTTTTTGGATTATTTACGACCGCTTCTGAAATAGAGCCAAGGCCATCATAGTCGTCAACGAGCTCAAGAAGCCCAGCATCCTGCAGTAAAAGCAATGCTCGACCTTGATTGGATGCATCATTAGGTATAGCAATAGCTGCCTCATCTGGGAGATCATTTATATCTGTATATTCATCTGAATAAATCGCCATTGGTGCCAAATAGGTAGTCGCAATAGGAACAAGGTCTAAATCATGTTCTTCTATAAACTCATCAAAATAAGCAACCGTTTGAAAGGAGTTGACATCCAATTCACCATCACCTAAAGCCGTATTTGGCTGTACGTAGTCGTTAAAAGAAATAATCTCAATATCTATATCTTCCTTCGCTGCCTTTTCTGATACAAAATCCCATGTACTTGTATCGGTTCCGCTAATTCCGAGTTTTACCTTTTCTTCCCCAGTATCACTTGAACAAGCTGCTAAAATTAAAACAAATGTAATAAGTTGAATAAAGAATAAGAATTTTCTCTTCATGATTTTCCCCCTAAATTATTTTCTGCGTATTTTTTTAGATAAAAAGTTACCAAATGATTGTAATCCTTGAACCATAATTATTAACATAATGACCGTAATCATCATCGTGACTGTATCAAAACGTTGATACCCATATGTAATGGCAAGATCTCCAATACCCCCACCACCAACTGTTCCAGCCATTGCCGAAGCTCCAATTAGACCAATCGTTGCAATCGTGAAATTAACAACTAAGGAACTAAGAGCTTCTGGTAACAGAAACCTGAAGATAGTTTGACTCGGTGTTGCTCCCATAGCGTTTGCTGCTTCAAATACACCTTCATCAATTTCTAAAAGTGAACTTTCCACTAATCTAGCTATATAAGGTCCCGCATAAAAAACCATTGGTACGATAGCCGCTGAAGTACCAATAGACGTACCAACTATCAAACGAGTAAGCGGAATGATGGCCACTAATAGAATAATAAAGGGAATAGAACGAAAAATATTAATAATAAAGTTTAATACCGTGAAAACAGATTTATTCTCAAGTATTTGTCCTTTCCGTGTAACCAATAATGCAATCCCTAATGGTAAACCTAATAGAATCGAACATATAAACGATATGCTGACCATTTGAAGCGTTTCTATCAGGGCTTGAACGATTTGGTCGGAATTAACTAGCATGTGGAATCACCTCATTGAAATTAATTTGTTTTGTTTGCAGGTACTCCAAAGCACGGTTCACTTCAGCTTCAGACCCTTGTAATTCTACAATTAAATTTCCGAATGGAGTTCCCTGGAGTTCTGTAATATTCCCAAATAACACATTCACATCGATAGCGAACTTTTTTGCAAGTTGTGACAAGAGTGGCTTACCAGCTGATTGACCAATAAAATTAATCCGAAACATATTTTGTGAACCGTTATTATTTTCAATCATTTTAATAATAGATTCTGGTATTTGATCATGCATGACGGTATTGACGAAGTTTCGTGCTGTCTGGGATTTTGGCCTGGAAAAAACATCAAAAATAGTTCCTTCTTCAATAATTTCTCCAGCTTCCATGACGGCAACCCGGTCACATATTTCACGGATCACTGACATTTCATGGGTAATCATTAAAATCGTAATATTATACTCTTCATTAATTTTTCTTAAAAGATCCAAAATCGAACTTGTCGTTTGCGGATCAAGGGCAGACGTCGCTTCATCACAAAGTAAAATGGATGGTTTTGTTGCCAGTGCTCTCGCGATACCGACACGTTGTTTTTGACCACCAGAGAGCTGATCAGGATGAACATTCGCCTTATCTGATAAACCAACAAACTCTAGTAACTCATAAACCCGTTGTTTTATCACATCCTTTGGCATTTTATTAAGAATTAATGGCATAGCAACATTGGCATACACTGTTTTTGAATTTAATAGATTAAAATGTTGAAAAATCATTCCGATATTCTTTTTCACTTCGCGTATTTCTTTAACTGTTAAAGTTGATAAATCATGACCATCTACAATAACTTTACCGGCAGTCGGACGCTCCAAATGATTAACACAACGAATAAGCGTACTTTTACCTGCTCCACTAAACCCAATTACACCATATATTTCACCCTTGTTCACCTTTAAATCGATATCGTTTAGTGCTTTGATTTGTTCATCACCATTCGTAAACACTTTGCCAACATTTTGAAAATGAATCATTAATTAACGCCCCCTCATTTCTTTATCGAATACAAACTTTAAAAAGAATAAAAAAATCCTTCTTCATAGAGAAGAAGGATTTTACAAGAATATATATCACTTTGACTTGTAAAAGAGCTCTTCTTATCTTCCAAGCATATGCTTGCAGGAATTGGCACGGTACGACTGCCCGTTGCCGAGGTATCATAGGGCCAGCCCCTCCACCTCTCTGGATAAGAATGTTTTATCAATAATCATTTAGATTCTTTTTCATTTGTATAAATAATAATTATCAAACATTTTTTAATTTAATAAATACCATACACTTAATATGAATAATTGTCAATAAAAAATATAAATTCTTTGGTGAATGTTCTTCTTGTTCTCTTTTATATTGTTGATTTTGTTAAAGAAGATAATAACTGGAAGTTTGCAGGGGCTGAAAGACAGGATTAATGATTGCATAAGATAATGATATCAATAGTATGAGTTGCGAAATTTCAATAATTCATGTGACTGTTTTATTAAAAATACTATTTAGAGAGTTTTCCATAAGACTACTAAATCTTGTGAAAGCTACTTTTTTTGTCCTTTGTCATGTTAAAATTAAAGGTTATTAATAGTGGGAAAAATTAATTTACTTGTCATACTAGTATCAGTGTATGAGGGCTTTCATGAGTGGTGCTCACCCCCCTTTTTTGAAAGGGGGTGATATAAATGACAGTATTTGAATCATTGATGATTACGTTCGCAACTTTAGTTGTAGCTATACTGTCAGAACAAAAAAATGTGAGCTGCCCCCTTGAAGGGCTTTTACACACTAGACCGTACCATGTTCTAGCATGGTTCAGTCTTTAATTATTGCATGATATTCTATATATAGAATATCTCATTTTTTGTTGAAAATAAACATTCTGACTAGCTTGTTAACGAAATTTTATTAACAACTTGTTGGAAACCACTCTCAAAAAATACTATGAAATCCTGCTAGATAAAGTATAATAGTAAAATAGTTTTGCTTAAAATCAAGGAAAGATGACTTGGAGGTTAGGATGTGCGGAGAGTAAGGGTCTGACCTAAACTGTTCTGAATGATAAATTCGGTACCGACTTCGACCCTCAAGATAAACTCTCAAGGGATCAGCTTGTCGAAGATATGCTTCAAGACGAACAACTACAAGTCCGAGCCAAAAATAATTCTATTGATAACTTCGCATTTAGTTTTGAAGATAGATTCATGGATTTCCTGATTGATCGTATGACAGATAGGAACTTTTTCATGAAGCTGATGGAAAATGAAGACCTGCGTACATTTTTAATGAATGATATGAAAGAAGAAGTTTATTATAGGTTGAGGGAGCAGTTAGATATCAAATTTTAATGTAGCATTAATCGTGTTCCTAAGAAGGAGATATCAAATACCTCACACTATGAAATCTAAATCGTTCATGTAATAATCTTCTTAGACATAAAATTGGAAGGTTATTTGATGACACAAAGCAACAAAAGAATAAGTGAATTTTTTCAGTTGGGAGCAATTCTTTAAAATTCCCATTTGATCACGAATAATCACTTATATTGATATAAAATTGATCTTTAAAAGTTAAGTAAATATGTGTACAATCATTGTTTTGTGGTATAATAAACATAGAAGCATAGTAAATGCATATAATAATAAAGACCGTCCATGCTGTAACATGGAACGGTCATAATAGACTGAACCCCAACAAGAGGGGAACGGTAGCTAAGGAAAATAATCCCTCACGTACCTGCTAAAGCGCATGAGGGATTATTTTTTATGGTTACTATCAGAAACGATAAACGCCACTAACATTCCGAAAGAAATCATAAGCGTTAACGCACTAACAATGTCCATAAGCAAGCACCTCCCTCCCCGGGAAGTCTCCCAATGAAGACTAACGGTAGATCGACAGTGCTACCAACCCCTCATGCGAAGCCAGTCTATTGGGGCTTATTATATCATATTTATCATTTAAAGTTATCTTTTCTTAAAACATAAAAAATTTAAAAGATAATGCTAAAATACAGTGTTAGGTATTTTGGAATTGAGAGCGGCTAGGACAAAGCCATACTGAAAGTTTATGATTATATAGAGGACGAAAAACAAAAAATAAGCTAATTTATTGTGGGGGGATAAAATGGAGATCAAACAATTAGAACCAAAAGAAGCGTTGCAGTATCGTTCTCTAAGGCTTGAGGCACTCCAAGATAGCCCAGATAGTTTTGCGTCGAGTTATGAAGAGGAAAAAGAACAAACCGCTGAGAAATACAAAATTAGATTTGCAACACCAACGAATACATTTACATTCGGTGCTTTTGATGATAATCAACTCGTTGGAGTCGTTACATTAATCAGGGAGAAACTTTTGAAATTAAACCATAGAGCGTCTATTGTGGCTATGTACACTAAGCCAACAAAGCGTGGGTGTGGAGTAGGGAAAGCACTGCTTAATAAAGCACTCAAAAAGGCATATACTTTGGAAGGAATTGAACAAACATACTTAGCTGTTGTATCAACAAATGTACCAGCAAAAAAATTGTATGCATCGTGTGGCTTTGAAGTATATGGTTTAGAGAAAAGGGCATTGAAATACAACAATACATATTATGATGAGGAGCATATGGTATTATTTTTGTGATTTTTTCAACTCAGCTGTCTTTCCAAGAAGGATAGAGGCGCACCCTCTCTGGATTAATGTACAATCTAATTTCTAGATAGGCTAATGAGCGCATCCTCCCTAGAATTATGTTCATCACACTTTCTAGGAAGGATATAAAATATCCCCCCGAAAGTTTGAGTGAAAAACTTAACTTTCGGGGGAACCATGCATATCCGCATCTAAGTTGATTGCTTTTTCAACTTAAATATATGAGTTATTCCCTTAAAGGAATTTTACACAGGAAAACAGTTACATGTTCCAGTATGGACGGTCTAAAACAAACAGATTCACTTTGGATTAATAACAATTTCTACCCGACGATTCTTTTGCCTTTCATCTTCATTTTTGTTTGAAGCAATTGGTTGTGTATCACCAAAACCTTGAATCTCCATGGTCATTGAATCGATGTCATTATTTTCCTTCATATAATCCGCTACGGCTTGTGCTCGTTCTTCTGAAAGGGTTAAATTATAATCGGCTTCTCCTTGATTATCTGTATGTCCGTTTATTTGAATGTCTACGTCTTATAATGAATTTGAAGTTGAAAAGACCCGTCAGGATTGATTTGAGTATTACTGGATGACCACGCTGAGCTTACTAAATCGTTAGGGTCCGTTATATTGCCAGTTATCTTGGATCCTTCTAATAAATTACTTTTCCCTTCAAAATATAAATAGTTGTGCTTCGTCGTCGCGTCTACTTCCATCCATACGTCTGTGTCTCCATAATCATCTGGTACATTGCTCCAATCAGGGGTTTCAAGGTCGATGGTATATGGCATTGCTTTTCTTGAATCGATTTCGAATGTATATGTCGCGGCATATACTCCCTCGTCACGGGTTTGATAAACTTGATGACCTGTTGCCTTTTCTAAATGCTCGCCGTAATGGTCGGTAACGTGTTCGTTCCCTGTGGAAAGACTTAGAGTAACTTCAATATCTGACTCTTGCCCGGGAAACTCGAAATAAAACGAGCCATCGTCCTCTACTTCTGCACTGTCTTGATGATCAATCGATGCGAATGTATCAGTCTGCCCACTAGAGGCTATATGAGATCCGGGTAAAAGATTACTTTCTCCTTCGACGACAACTTTGTCTTCTTCTACAATGACTTCACCGCCAATCCAAATGTCTAAATTTCCGATATCTGAGCGATAATCATCATCAGATGCTTCTGCGTCATCGTCTTCCGCTGCTTCCCCTGAATCATCATCCTCATCATCAGCTACTACATTTTCTGTAGCCTCTGCATTGTTTTCATCATCTTTAGAAGCTTTATCTTCTGTAGTTGAACAACTCACCATGAACAGAACAAAACTCAAAACTACTAATAAAAAAGGATAACGAATGGTCATTAACTTTCTCCCTTCAATTAATGAATAAGTCTCTATACCATGCATTTTACCATATGCAAGCGATAATATGATTAGGCATAAAAAACTATTTAATAAGGTGAAACTTCAATCAGTGGGGCTTTTCATAATTCCCCCACTGATACAGGAGGAACAAAGGCTAAGAACGGCACGTCCTGTGCCAACGCCTTCGTGACCTACATCCTGTAGGCCCGAACGAATCGGGCTTTTACTGGCTGTTGATCCCCTACTTATAATTCTTGATTCCCCTCGAATTCTTCTCGTTAAGGGTCTTACAGCCAGTTAACCTGCGATAAAATTATGTTTTTATTTTAGGGAATAAGTTAATATTAGATGATATCTCTTAGGTTAATTCTTAGCTCAAAGTAGATGCTTGACGGGAGACACTTAATACATCAGATTGAAATGTCCCTTAATACATTGAGATACTTGCTATCTTCTTGTTGAAATATTAGGATATATTTTGATATCAATCGATATGAGGAGGAGAAATATGCTAGGCGTCATGGCATTATCTATTACAATCATCTTGTTTTTATTATTCTTTTTTGAACGGCGAACTATGATGCTTGGTGGTGTATTCTTATGTTGGGTGATAATTTCAACCGTTTTTCTTATTATCACATTAGAATCCTATGAACAACATATCGCCATTATTGTGGCTTTAATTATTTTTATCCCTTTTATATTATTATTTCCTTTTTACTTCGTCTCTTTTATTATTTTATTAATTACATCGGGAGTGCGGCTTATCAATAGGGAAGGAAGAAAGTTACGCAATTTCTTATCTATAACGCTTGGCTTTTTCTTTATTGTGTGGGCGATTATTTCCCCATTTTTCACTGTGACAGAAGGAACGCATCCCATTTGGATGGAAATATACTTGCTGATTACATTTAGTGTCTATTATTTTTTGGCGGCATTATTAATATTTACTGTTTCATCTTTGTTAAATCAGATTCCAATTCCTTTTAAAACATATGATTATATTATCGTCTTGGGTAGTGGCTTAATCGGCGACAAAGTTCCACCCCTTTTAGCTAGTCGAATTGATACAGGTATTAAATTATTTCATCGTTTTCATACAGCTGATCACCCTGTCAAAGTTATTTTGACAGGTGGACAAGGAGCCGATGAAATGTTACCAGAAGGTGAAGCTATGGCCCAGTATGCTCTTAAAAAAGGAATGAAAAAAGAAGATATTATAATAGAAAATAAAGCAATAAATACGTATGAGAATTTGTTGTTTTCCAAACGCTTGATTGAAGAAGACATGTTAAATAAGGATCGTGCTGGAAAATATCAAACAATAACCGTGACAAATAATTTCCATGTTTTTCGAGCTTTATTATGGGCTAGAAAGGTAAAACTCAAAAGTGATGGTGCAGGTGCAAAGACGAAATTTTATTTTTGGTTAAACGCCCTTATTCGTGAATTTATTGGTGTTATTTATATGCAGAAGAAATACCATATATCTTTCATCCTGATGGGATACATTTTAATTACTTTGTTGGTGCTTATCTATTCCTTATATATATATTGATATAATAGTATGAATGAGACTTTAGGTTTGCAGGGTAAGAATAAAGGAACAGGGTATTAGTTTAATAAAATATAGCTGATTTAGGTTAAAGGTGGTGTTCCCTATGTCTATATATTTTGAGTCGATAAATACTGCATTTATTATTTTTCTTTTTTTGGGATTCCTTCTATTTATTCCATGGTTAATTTATAGTTATCGAAAATACGGCTATTTAAGTGTGTGGGAATCGGTTGTGATGTACTCTTTTGTCTTTTATATGTTGACAGCTTTATTTTTAGTTCTCTTGCCGCTGCCAACTACTAGAGATACTTGCTCATTACAACCACCAGATACTGTACATTATTCACTTGTTCCTTTGTCCTTTATTAAAGATATTATGAGCAGTAGTTCTGTTGTGTGGTCACACCCTTCAACATATGGAAGGCTTCTAACAGAAAGTGCATTCTTCCAAGCTGTATTTAACTTTTTATTATTAATGCCTTTTGGTGTTTATTTAAGGTATTTTTTTAATCACCGTGGGTTTTGGAAAAAAGCATTAGGATTAGGGTTTTCGCTATCATTATTCTATGAAATAACACAAATAACAGGGATTTACGGAATTTATAATTGTCCTTATCGTATTTTTGATGTGGATGATTTACTATTAAATAGTACTGGCGCACTAATTGGTTTTCTCCTGGCGCCTATTTTGTTAGCTTTATTCCCGTCAAGAAAAAGTGTCGAGGCTAAAGGGGAAGAGTTACAAAAGGTGAAGTATGTATCACCACTGTCACAGTTAGTAGCTATTATGACAGATTATCTAGTCATCAAGCTCAGTTGGACATTTACATTAGGACTTTTTATCATGGATGGATTTATTGAATTTATTTATACAACAATTGGCTTTTTTATCATCTTCTTTTTAATTCCATACATCTGGAATGGAAAAACAATTGGAACTGGAATAATGCGTTTTAAATTAGCTACAACCAAAGACAATCAATGTTTTTGGAAATCTTTGTTGATCAGAACCTTTGCATTGTATTTACCTTTCATGCTGTCACGCTTTCTTAAGATGGTCGTAAATATGGAAATTGATATGGATTCAATCCTTTATCCTTACCATGTGTGGGGAAGTATGGCTATCATCATCTTTCTTGTTATGATGTGGATCACGTTGTTCTTTCATGTTGTCTTTGTTTTGATGAGAAGAAAGCAACGTAGTTATTACTTTGATTATGTGGCGAATTTAATACCGAAGAAGGAATAACATTAAATTTATGCTTACGTTTGCTACATTAGATGTGCTTTTTATAATTTTTTATAAAAAAGTACCGCATCTAATCAGAGCATATAGCTCTTAAGATGCGGTACGTGAAGGATGTATTTCTCTAACAGGGTTCTGATCAAAACTCTTCATAAACTGCTGGATCTTGATCTTTTTGTCGTCCATCTGGGCGGGTTAAAGTATTGATCGCATTCATTTCAGCTTCATCAAGTGTAAAGTCAAAGATAGATATATTTTCTATTTGTCTTTCTTTTGATGCAGATTTAGGAATTGGGATGGATCCAAGTTGATGATGCCAACGTAAAATCACTTGTGAAGGAGTTTTATCGTGTTGTGCAGCAATCTTTTGAATCGTTTCATTATAAAAGACTTTATTCGCGCGAGCGATAGGGCTCCATGATTCTGTTTGTATATTGTTTTCAGCATGCCATTTTCTTTGGTCTGCTTGATTGAAAAAAGGATGAAGCTCAATTTGATTGATGCTTGGTTTTACACCTGTTTCCTTTTCTAAACGTTCAATATGTTCTGGTAGAAAATTACAAACACCAATAGAACGAACCAGTCCCCACTTCTGTGCTTGAATTAATGATTGCCAAGCCTCCACATAGTTGTCTTGAATCGGGTTCGGCCAATGGATCAGATATAAATCATAATAATCTAAGTTGGCGCGGTACAGCGATTCTTGAATTGTAGGCACAGCCTGGTCATATTCGTGATAGCGTCCAGGTAACTTTGACGTAATTCTTAATTCCTGTCTTGGTACAGTGCTACGTTGAACTGCTTCTCCTACGGTTCCTTCATTTTCATAATTATAAGCAGTATCAATTAATCGGTAACCAACATCAATAGCGCTTTGAATTGCTTGAACTCCAGCGCTGCCATTCAGTCCATATGTACCAAATCCAATGGCTGGCACTTCTAAACCGTCATTCAAAGTAATTTTTGGAATTTGTTTACTCATCAAACATCACCTCTCATATGTGTACTATCTTTAGATTATCACTAGGGTAAATAGGATTACAACTATATGAGATTAAGGAGAATGTGGATACTCACTCTCTCCACTTTTAAAAATAATCAATCAAGTATTTTTATATATGTTATAATAAAACAGAATAAACTTTATTATCTAAAAAATAAAAGGTGGCAGGCGATGAAGAAGATAGTATCTTTTCTCATCATTATTTGTTCGTTGCTCATTCTTGTAGCTTGTAGTGATGATAGTTCATACACAATTGATAAAGTAACAATTTACGC
>Ga0209487_1004271_pt1 | contig 11032 bp, 9 predicted proteins | sample Poulit2012_FD_187524 | JGI IMG/M metagenome (GOLD analysis project Ga0209487, IMG submission 187524) | Agricultural soil microbial communities from Georgia to study Nitrogen management - Poultry litter 2012 (SPAdes) (version 2) | ecosystem: Environmental > Terrestrial > Soil > Agricultural land... | reverse complement strand
TCGGTGAGCCAGGTGGACGACGGGGACCTGCTCACCTGCGCCGCCGGCGGGCACGCCGTGGACCTCGCGCTGCACCTGGTGGAACGGTTGGACTCGGTGGCGGCATGCGTCCAGGTGCGCCGCCGGCTGCACTTCGAGCCGACCGCGGAGCCGCCGACGCACTGGTGAGTGTGTCGCTGCCCTGCGCACCGGTACCGGAGTGCCGCCCTGCGCACCTCTGTGGAGGGCGCGCCGGACGCGCCCCGGTGAGCTACGCCGTCGTGCTCGCCGATTGCGCCCGTGGCGATCCCGGGCACAGCAGGCTCTGTGGCTCCATTAGTCTGCAAGGGTGTTCGGACGTAAGAAGGAGGCGGCCCAATCCGCCGAGGTCGAGGAGCCCACGCCGGTCGGCAAGGGGCGCCCCACGCCCAAGCGCAGAGACGCCGAGGCGCGCAACAAGCGGCCCCTGGTGCCCACCGATCGTGCCGCGGCGCGTCGGGCGCAACGGCAGAAGATGGCCGAGGCGCGGGCGAAGATGGACGAGGCGATGGTCACCGGCAACGACCAGTACCTGCCCGCCCAGCACCGCGGCCGGGCGCGCCGGTTCCTGCGCGACTACGTGGACGCCCGGTGGAGCCTGGGCGAGGTGTTCATGCCGTTGGCGCTGCTGATCGTGGTGATCATGCTGTTCGCCGCGTTCCTGCCGATCCCGCCGCAGGTGGCCACGGGCGCGTTCTTCGGCCTGTACATCGTGATGTTCATCGCGCTGATCGACGCGATCATCCTCGGCTACCGGGTGCGCCGCAAGGCGATCGAGAAGTTCGGCGAAGGGGCCCGCAAGGGGTCGGTGATGTACGTGGCGATGCGGGTGTTCCAGATCCGGCGCACCCGGCTGCCCAAGCCGCAGGTGCAGCGGGGCGACTTCCCCAGCTGAGCATCGGCCGCCAGCGCAGGCGACCACCGCGGGCTCGTAGGATCGCCCCATGCGCTTTCGACACCTCGGCCACTCCGGCCTGAAGATCAGCGAGATCACCTACGGCAACTGGCTCACCCACGGCTCCCAGGTGGAGAACGAGACAGCCACCCGGTGCGTGCATGCCGCCCTGGACGCTGGCATCACCACCTTCGACACGGCCGACACCTACGCCAACACCCGCGCCGAGGAGGTGCTCGGGCAGGCGCTGGCCGGGCAGCGGCGGGAGTCGCTGGAGATCTTCACCAAGGTGTACTTCCCCACCGGGCCGAAGGGACCGAACGACACCGGCCTGTCCCGCAAGCACATCATGGAGTCGATCAACGGTTCACTGCACCGGCTGGGCACCGACTACGTGGACCTGTACCAGGCGCACCGGTACGACTACGCCACGCCGCTGGAGGAGACCATGCAGGCGTTCGCCGACGTGGTCCGCTCCGGCAAGGCGCTCTACATCGGGGTGAGCGAGTGGACCGCCGAGCAGCTGCGCGCCGGGCACGCCCTGGCCCGGGAGCTGGGCATCCAGCTGATCTCCTCCCAGCCGCAGTACTCGATGGTGTGGCGGGTGATCGAGGAGAAGGTGATCCCCACCTGCGAGGACCTGGGCATCTCCCAGATCGTCTGGTCGCCGGTGGCCCAAGGGGTGCTCACCGGCAAGTACCAGCCCGGGGCGGCGGCACCGGAGGGCTCCCGCGCAGCCGACACCAAGGGCGGCCAGCAGATGATCTCCGGGCTGCTCGGCAAGGACGAGCTGCTCCGCCGGGTGCAGGACCTGCGGCCGATCGCCGAGGAGCTGGACCTGTCCATGGCCCAGCTCGCGGTGGCCTGGGTGCTGCAGAACCAGAACGTGGCCGCCGCGCTGATCGGTGCCTCCCGGCCCGAGCAGGTGGCCGAGAACGTGGCCGCCTCCGGGCGGGAGATCCCGGCCGAGCTGATGACCCGGATCGACGAGGTGCTCGGTGATGAGGTGGTGCGCGACCCGCAGCACACCTACGACACCTCACCGAAGGAGCGGCTGGTCTGACCCGGCCGTCGCGGCCGGGTCTCAGCGGCGGCGGAGCGCGCGGGCGGCCTCTGGTGTTCCGGGTGGTTCAGCGGCGGGCGAGCTCTCGGTTCACCCGCCCCGGCCAGGCCGGGCCCCGGTAGACGAACGCGGTGTAGGCCTGCACCACTGTGGCGCCGGCGTCCAGGTAGCGGCGGGCGTCGGCGGCTGAGGAGATGCCGCCCACGCCGATCACCACCGGGTCCGGGCCGAGCACCGCCCGCACCCGGCGGACCACGTCCACGCCACGGTCCAGCAACGGCGCACCGGACAGCCCGCCGGCGCCATAGTCGTGGCCGACCGTGGTGTTCACGGCGACCACCCCGGCCAGGTGCAGCTCGGCGGCCAGGTGAGCAACGCCGTCGACATCCTCATCGGCCAGGTCGGGGGCGATCTTCACCAGCACCGGCACCTCCCGGGCCGCCGCTGCAGCGGCGGTATCACGCACGGCGGTCAGGATCGGGCGCAGGGCGTCGGTGCGCTGCAGGTCGCGCAGACCGGGAGTGTTCGGGGAGGAGACGTTCACCACCAGGTAGTCCACGTGCGGGGCGAGCGCCCGGGCGCTGGCGGCATAGTCGGCGACGGCCTCGCGCGCTGGGGTGAGCTTGGTCTTGCCGATGTTCGCCCCGAGCACCATCCGCCGCCCGTGCGGGGTGCGGCGCAACCGGGCCAGGCGGCGGGCCGCTGCGGTGGCGCCCTCGTTGTTGAAGCCCATCCGGTTCACCAGCGCCGAGCGCTCGACCACGCGGCGCAGCCGGGGCCGCTCGTTGCCGGGCTGGGCGCGGGCGGTGACCGTACCGACCTCCACGAAGGCGAAGCCCAGGGCGCCCAGGCCGGCGGCCATCGTCGCGTTCTTGTCGAATCCGGCGGCCAGGCCCAGCGGGCCCGGGACCTCGCGGCCGAACAGCCGCACCGGTGCTCCTGCGGACCGCCCGAACGTGGCGCGCACCCCGGCTCGCAGCGGGGGCACGGCGCCGGCGAGCCGGATCAGCGACCCGGCTAGGTGGTGGGCGGTCTCGGCGTCCAGGCGGGCCAGGCCGAGGCGGAACAGCGCGTCATAGATCCGGGGCACGACCGGCAGCCTACTGGGCGGCCGGCCGGGCGCCGCACCTCAGGTCTGGGCGATCCGCGCCGGGGAGGACCGCCACATCCAGAACAGCCCGAGCACCGGCAGGACAGCGGGCACGTAACCGTATCCGGCGCCGAACCGGGACCAGACCGAGTCGTGCTGGAACAGCTCGGGGTGCGTCACCGACAGGATGCCCACGGTGATCACCCCGACCAGCTCGAAGGTGACCGCCACCCAGGCCACCCGGCGCATCCGCCGGCCGTTGTGCGCCAGCGCGACCGTGGCCACCACGTACACCACTGCGGAGACGGCGGACAGGCTGTAGGCCAGCGGCGCCTCAGCGGTGTTGCGGATCAGCTGCACCGAGGCTCGCGCGGTCGCGGAGACGGCGAACACACCGTAGACGAAGATCAGCACCCGGCCGGGACCGTAGGCGGGGCGGCGGGTGTCCTCCACCTGCCCGTCCCCCGCGCGTTCGTTCTCGGTCACGTCCCGCTCCGCAGTGTCAGATCCCACGAGATGCTGCTCCGTCCTGTTCCATCGGGCACGCCGGTTGCCTCAGGTGCGCTCATGCAGCGGCCCACAGCTGGTGCACGCGCAGCTGCATCACAGCCAGTGTCGCGCATGCCAGGATCAGCGCCACCGAGCTCCACCGGGTGCGTTCGATGACGGCGACCACGGCGGCGGCGGGCAGCACCAGCAGTGCCACCACCAGGTACCCCCAGAAGGTGAACCCGTCGGCAATCTGGTGCCCGGTGGCCACCAGCACTCCGGCCAGCACCATCTGCACCAGGATGCCGGCCTCGATCACCGCACCGCCGATCAGCTGCCGGGTGATCACCGGCTGGTCGCGGGCGGTGCGCACCGCTGCCCAGATTCCCAGGGCCAGGCTGCAGGCGATGAGCACACCGACGGTAAGGGTCACCTGAGCAGAGTAGTCGGTGGCTGTGCTGCTCCGGAAAACTCTCCCGCCGGGCGGGTTCGCACTGCCCACACCAGCACCGGCACCAGCACCGGCACGTGCACCGGCACCTGCACCGGCACCTGCACTGGCAGGTGCACCACCTCGGCCGCATGTCCGCCCCCGGCACTGCCGACCATGGCCCTACGATGAAGTGGTGACGACTCTGAATCTCAGCTCCAAGGATCCTGCCCGCCTCGCCGCCGACGCCCTGGTGATCGGAGTCCGCAGCGAGGGCGGCTCGGCCACGGTGGAGGGGGCCGACTTCCTCTCCCGCAGCGCCGCGGAGTCGGTGAGCCGGGCGATCACCCTGCTCGGGGTCACCGGCGACACCGGCCAGATCACCAAGATCCCCGCCGGCGACGCCGTGAAGGCGGACCTGCTGGTGCTGGTCGGGCTGGGCAAGGCGGTGGAGGACACCGACGGGCGCCGGGAGCGGCTGCGCCGCGCGGCAGGGTCGGCCACCGCCGCCCTGGCCGGCACCGACAAGGTGGTCCTCGCCCTGCCCACCGACGACGCCCAGGACGTGGGTGCTGTCGCCGAGGGTGCGCTGCTCGGCGCGTACCTCTACGACCGTCCCGGCACGGACAAGGACTCCGTCAAGGCACCGGTGGTGGCCGTGGAGCTCGCCACCGGCATCCGAGGCAAGGGCGTCAAGGCGGCGATCGCCCGCGCCGAGGCGACCGCCGCTGCAGTGCACGGCACCCGGGACCTGGTGAACACCTCCCCCAACCTGCTCTACCCGGCGTCCTTCGCCGAGCGTGCCGCCAAGGCCGTCAAGGGCACCAAGGTCGCCATCAAGGTGCTGGACGAGAAGCAGCTGCGCGACGGCGGCTACGGCGGCCTCACCGGTGTCGGCCAGGGCTCGGCCCGCCCGCCGCGGCTGGTCCGGCTGAGCTACTCCCCCTCCCGCGCCAAGCGCAACGTGGCGCTGGTCGGCAAGGGCATCACCTTCGACTCCGGTGGCCTGTCGCTGAAGCCGCCGAAGAGCATGGAGACGATGAAGAGCGACATGGCCGGTGCCGCAGCGGTGCTGCACACTGTGCTCGCAGCGGCCGCGCTGGAGCTACCGGTCGCGGTCACCGGCTGGTTGGCGCTGGCGGAGAACCTGCCCTCGGCCACCGCTCAGCGTCCCTCGGACGTGATCACCATCCGCGGCGGGAAGACCGTGGAGGTGCTGAACACCGACGCTGAGGGGCGCCTGGTGCTCGCTGACGCGCTGGTGGCCGCCGGTGAGGAGAAGCCGGACCTGCTGGTGGACATCGCCACCCTCACCGGGGCACAGATGGTGGCGCTGGGCAGCCAGGTGGGTGCGGTGATGGGCACCGACGCTGAACGCAGCACGGTCGCCGAAGCCGCCAGCCGGGCCGGGGAGCAGTTCTGGCCGATGCCGCTGCCCGAAGAGCTGCGCGCCTCGCTGAACACCCCGACCGCGGACCTGGCGAACATCGGGGAGCGGATGGGCGGCATGCTGGTCGCCGGGCTGTTCCTCAAGGAGTTCACCGCTGGTCTGCCGTGGGCGCACCTGGACATCGCCGGACCGGCGTTCAACGAGGGCGGTGCACGCCACTACGTGCCCAAGGGCGGTACCGGCATGGGGGTACGCACCCTCGTGGAGCTGCTGCACGCTGTCGGTGCGTGAGGAAACTCACCTACGCAGGGGCGGCAAACCTTGGGCAGGCCCACCGGCCGGTGACAAGATGGTGAGGCACTGGCGAAGGTGCCGCGAGGCGTGCACCGGGATGAGGAGCAGCAGGTGAGCGAAGCGCAGGAGGTCGGCTACGACGTCGTCGTCCTCGGCGCGGGCAGCGGTGGGTACGCGTGCGCGCTGCGCGCCGCCCAGCTGGGCCTGCGGGTGGCCCTGATCGACGAGGCGGAGCTCGGCGGCACCTGCCTGCACCGGGGCTGCATCCCGACCAAGGCGTTGCTGCACGCCGCCGAGGTCGCCGACGAGGCACGCAATTCCGCTCGGGTGGGCGTGCAGGCCACGTTCGACGGCGTGGACGGCCCTGGTCTGCTCGCCTACCAACGGTCTGTGGTCGACCGGCTCTACCAGGGTCTGCAGGGGCTTATCTCGGCGGCCGAGGTGGACTGGGTGCCGGGGCGCGGGCACCTGGTGGCTGCGGACACGGTCGCGGTCCGCAGCGAGCAGGGTGGCACGCAGCTGGTCCGTGGCCGGCACGTGGTCATCGCCACCGGTTCGCAGGTGCGCACGCTCGACGGCGTAGTGCTGGGTTCTCGCATCATCTCCTCTGACCAGGCGCTGCGTCTGGAGCAGGTGCCCGGTCGTGCACTCGTGCTCGGCGGCGGGGTGATCGGGGTGGAGTTCGCCTCGATCTGGGCCTCCCTGGGTGCTGAGGTGACGATCGTGGAGGCCCTGGACCGGCTGCTGCCGGCCGAGGATCCGGCGATCAGCAAGGGCCTGGCGCGGGCGCTGAAGAAGCGCGGCATCACCTCCCGCACCGGCGCCCGGGTCGCTGCCGCCCGCGAGGATGACGATGCCGCGCACCTGGAGCTGGAGGACGGCACCACTCTGGACGCCGACGTGCTGCTGGTGGCCGTCGGACGTGGACCGGTCACCGCGGACCTGGGCCTGCCGGAAGCCGGCGTGCAGCTGGACGAGGCCGGGTTCGTCCGCACTGACGAGCACCTGCAGACCACGGCCCCCGGCGTGTACGCGGTCGGTGACGTGGTCCGTGGCCTGCAGCTGGCCCACCGCGGGTTCCGGCACGGGATCGCCGTGGCGGAACGGATCGCCGGCCAGGAGCCGGCTCCGGTGCCGGAGGAGAGCATCCCGCGGGTGACCTACTGTGACCCGCAGGTGGCCTCGGTCGGGCTGACCGAGCCGGCCGCCCGCGAGCGGTACGGCGACGAGATCGATACCGTGGAACAGTCCCTTGCCGGCAACGGCAAGAGCCAGATCCTCGGCACGACGGGGATGGTGAAGATGGTTCGCCGTCGCGGCGGTCCGATCGTGGGTGTTCACCTCCTCGGCGGACGGATGGGTGAACTAGTCGGAGAGGCGCAGATGTTGGTGAACTGGGAGGCTTACCCTCAAGACGTCGCACCGCTCGTCCACGCACACCCGACACAGAACGAATCACTGGGTGAGGCTGCACTGGCCTTGGCCGGTACGCCTTTGCACTCCCACAACTGAAACACCGAGAAGGAGACTCCCGGTCATGTCCGAATCCGTGAAAATGCCCGCCCTTGGCGAGAGTGTCACCGAGGGCACTGTGACGCGCTGGCTGAAGGCCGTGGGCGAGGAGGTGGAGGTCGACGAGCCGTTGCTCGAGGTCTCCACCGACAAGGTGGACACTGAGGTGCCCTCCCCGGTGGCCGGCGTCGTCGAGAAGATCCTGGTCGAGGAGGACGAGACCGTCGAGGTCGGTGAGGACCTGGTGATGATCGGCTCAGGCGAGGGCGGCGGCGACGCTTCCCCCGCTGCGGACGACGCCCAGGCACAGCAGACCGAGGAGCCGGCGCCGAGCGAGCCGGAGCAGGAGCAGGCGCCTGCCGAGGAACCGGCCCAGCAGGAGGCTCCCGCCCAGGAGTCGGCGCAGGAGGCTCCGGCCCAGCAGCCCGCGCAGGAGGCTCCCGCCGAGCAGCCCGCCTCCGGTGGTGGCGCTGCGCAGGGCACCGAGGTGAAGCTCCCGGCGCTCGGTGAGAGCGTCACCGAGGGCACGGTCACCCAGTGGCTGAAGTCCGTGGGTGACGAGGTCGCCGCGGACGAGCCGCTGCTGGAGGTCTCCACCGACAAGGTGGACACCGAGGTGCCTTCTCCAGTGGGTGGCACGCTGCTGGAGATCCGCGCCGAGGAGGACGAGACCGTGGAGGTCGGCGGCGTGCTGGCCATCATCGGTGACAAGAGCGCCCAGTCGGCCGCACCGGCTGCCGAGTCCCCGGCGCCAGCAGCACAGTCCCCGGCACCGGCCGCACCGTCACCGGAGCCTGAGCAGCCCAAGGAGGAGCCGAAGGCTGAGCAGCCGGCTCCCGCCCCGGCGCAGGAGGCCGCGCCCCAGGAGCCGGCTCCGGAGCCTGCCGAGGCGAAGTCCCCGGCTGAGGCCAAGACCGCCGGTGGTGAGGCCCCCACGAGCTACGTCACCCCGCTGGTGCGCAAGCTCGCCGCGGACAAGGGCGTGGACCTGTCCACGCTCAGCGGCACCGGCGTGGGTGGCCGGATCCGCAAGCAGGACGTGCTGGACGCCGCTGAGGCTGCCGCGAAGCCGGCCCCGCAGGAGGCACCGGCACAGGCGCCCGCTGCGGCCAAGGAGGCCCCAGCACCGGCGGTCTCCCCGCTGCGCGGCACCCGGGAGAAGATGTCCCGGCTGCGCAAGATCGTGGCCAAGCGGATGGTGGAGTCCCTGCAGGTCTCCGCCCAGCTGACCACTGTGCTCGAGGTGGACGTCACCAAGATCGCCCGGCTGCGCGCCCAGGCGAAGGACGACTTCCTCGCCCGCGAGGGCGTCAAGCTCACCTACCTGCCGTTCTTCACCCTGGCGGCGGTCGAAGCGCTGAAGCAGTACCCGAAGCTGAACGCGAGCATCGAGGACGACGAGATCGTCTACCACGGCTCGGAGAACGTCGGCATCGCGGTGGACACCGAGCGCGGGCTCATCGTGCCGGTGATCAAGGACGCCGGTGACCTGAACCTCGCCGGCATCGCCCGGTCGATCGGGGACCTGGCCGAGCGCACCCGCACGAACAAGGCCACCCCGGACGAGCTCACCGGTGGCACGTTCACGATCACGAACACCGGATCGGGCGGTGCCCTGTTCGACACCCCGATCCTGTTCCAGCCCCAGGTCGGCATGCTCGGCGTGGGATCGATCGTCAAGCGCCCGGTGGTGGTGACCGGCCCGGACGGCGGTGATGTGATCGCCGTGCGGCACATGGTCTACCTGGCGATCTCCTACGACCACCGACTGATCGACGGTGCGGACGCCGCCCGCTTCCTCACCGCGATCAAGAAGCGGCTCGAGGAGGGCAACTTCGAGGGGCAGCTGGGCCTGTGACCTGAGCCAGGCTCCCCCGGCCCTGAAATTGCTCGTCGATCTGGCCACGAATCGTCGCCAGATCGACGAGCAATTTCGTCTCTGCAGAGAAAGTTCGCCTTCTGAGGGAACGGCCCCGTCCAGCAGCAGCGCGCCGAGGCGTTCTGCGCAGCGCCGGCGTTCCTGGCAGGCTGACCCATATGGGACATGTACTGGCTGCGGGGGTCTCCGGCTTCCTCGGCACCCCGCTGGTGGCGGCCCTCCGCGAGGCCGGGCACGACGTCACCCGGCTGGTGCGCCGGCCCGCGACCCGCGCCGACGAGCTCACCTGGAACCCGTCCGCCGGCCACCTTCCCCCGGGGGCGATGGACGGTGTCACCGCTGTGGTCAACCTCGCTGGCGCCGGAGTGGGCGACCGGCGCTGGACCGTCGAGCGGAAACGGGTGCTGGTCACCTCCCGGGTGGCCCCGACCACGCTGCTCGCCCGGGCGCTGGCCGCCACCGGCCGCACCGAGGTGCCGCTGATCAACGCCTCTGCCGTGGGCTTCTACGGCGACCGTGGTGAGGAGACCATCACGACGGCGGACCCTCCTGGCGAGTCGTTCCTCGCCGGGGTGTGCACCGCCTGGGAGGCGGCCACCGAACCGGCCAAGGACGCCGGTCACCGGGTGCTGCACCTGCGCACCGGGATCGTGCTCGATGCCGGTGGCGGGGCGCTGCAGCAGATGATGTTGCCGCTGAACGCGGGCGTCCTCGGGCCGATCGCCGGCGGCCGGCAGTGGTGGCCGTGGATCACCCGGGAGGACTGGGTGCGTGCAGTGGTGCACCTGGTCGATTCCGAGGTGACCGGACCGGTGCACCTGAGTGCACCGCACCCGCGGCGCAACGCCGAGGTGATGACCGCCCTGGGCCGTGCCGCGCACCGGCCCGCGGTGCTGCCGATCCCGTTGTTCGCTGTGCGGATCGTTGCTGGCGAGTTCGCCGGCGAGCTGGCGATCTCCCAACACATCACCCCCGACAAGCTCCTCGACGACGGTTTCGAGTTCACCTGGCCGGACCTGGAACCAGCCGCCGAGCACGTGCTGTCCTCCTGACCCGCCCCTGCTGCCCCGCCCCGCGGGTGGTCAGCAGGGCTGTGCGGTGGCCGCACGCCAGGTGCCGGCCGCCGGTGCACGCTCCAAGGTCAGCTCCAGGCACTGCACCGGCTGGGCGGGCACCTGGGTGAGGACGCCGTCCGCACCGGTGCGCTGGTGCGCGGTCTGCTGCACCCGCAGCCGGACCTCGGCCCTCTGCGCTCCGGCTGCCATCACCTGCAGGCCCTCCACCCGGGTGGCATAACCGTGCAGCTGCACCCCGGCGTCGGTCAGCTCCGCCAGCAGCGCGGTGTCCGCTGCCGCCAGCGGGGACTCCGGTACCGTCAGCGCAGCCAGTGCCTCGCCGTCCCCGCCGGACAGGGCGTCGTCCCGGGCGGTGAGCAGGTCCCGCACAGCAGCGGCCACCTGGTCCGCGGCACCGGAGTCTTGCGACTCTCCCGGCTCGACCGGCGCGCCCGACTCTCCCGGACCAGCCGATCCGGCTGCTGGCACGGTGCCCACCGGCAGGCGCTCGCCCGCCGGCCGCTCCAGGCCAAGCAGGAGCGCAGCGACCACCACGGCTGCAGCACCCGCCGCGCCGCCAGCACGCCACCACCACCGCCGCCGCGCCCGGTGCCGCCGGCGCACCCGGGTCCGGCGGATCCGTGCCCGGGCGGTCAGCTCCCGGGCCGCGTGCTCGCGCAGCGTGGCCGAGGCGAGCACCTCGGCAGGTGCCAGGCCCACCCCCACCCGGGCTACGCCGTCGAGCAGCTGCAACCCGTGGTGCGCCGAGGGACGCAGCTGCGGGTCGGAGGACAGCATCGGCCCGAGCAGCTCGGCGACCTCCTGGCGCGCCGCGGGCTCGGCCGCCGCCAGGCTCACCTGGGCCGCGGAGTACACGTCCGCCACCGCTGAGGCGGGCGCCCCCTGCTCCAGCTCCG
>Ga0209487_1004270_pt1 | contig 11032 bp, 21 predicted proteins | sample Poulit2012_FD_187524 | JGI IMG/M metagenome (GOLD analysis project Ga0209487, IMG submission 187524) | Agricultural soil microbial communities from Georgia to study Nitrogen management - Poultry litter 2012 (SPAdes) (version 2) | ecosystem: Environmental > Terrestrial > Soil > Agricultural land... | reverse complement strand
CGATAGCGTTTGTTTTGTTGCTCCAATTCCTCAATCCTATCTTCAAGCTCTTCTACGTAAGCACATTCCGCACACCGTATCCGTCCGTGCTTGCAAACGTCGTATCCACTCATTTTTCGACCTCCCGATACCAGCGCCGTCTTTTCTCTTCGAATATTTCATCATTCGTCGCCGGTCTTATCGTCATATCGTGTTTAAATGACATCAAACCAAAATCCGTGACGAAATATCCGTCAGTTTCTTCGATGATTTTCCCGGTTCCGACACCATAGATGTTTTTGGCCCAATCACCGAGTTTGAGTTTTTTATTCGTCATCTAATCTCACCACCACTATTCCTTTTTCGGGATTTTTTTTGCGTTTCCAGTAACTCGGGCTGGCGTAAAATTTTATAGTGTCTGGTTTAACACCTTGCACCTCCGCCAGTTTTTCGGCTGTACCTATGGCGACAAACCTGTCACCATGATACAGCGCATATTCTGTCATTGTTCTCCCTCCCGATCTAAGCGTTGTTCGGCAAAGCAAACCACTGTATAGTTTCTTTTAATAAAATCTAAAGGTTCATAACTCGTGATTGCGCCGATAAGATAATGTTTCTCTTCGACCTCTCTAACTTCTGCTATTTTTCCAAAATGCTTGTCTATTAGTAAATCTCCTTTTCTCAACTCCCACAGGTTTCGACCATACTTAGCCCACCATCTCCGCTCTTTTTCTTGTGTATTTTTTGCTTTTTTCATGTTTTACCCTCCTAAAACCACTTATTTGCCGCTGTTTCTACATTGACATCCGACGCCTGCTTAACTTTGATTTCTGCATCTTCTCTCAATATTTTCCGGAAGCAATCCTCACATAAGTGACTGCCCCAATAACGTGCTACGTTTACTTTGCATTCGATACAGATGTTTTCCATTTTGATTCCTCCTTTAGTAAATGCTTGTCCTCGAATATGTTGCCGATGACTTCTAGAGGATATTCGTTTATCGTTTGAAAGTCATATTCAAATAAGTTTTTTACGTAAAATCCACCATCTTCGAATATGACTTTATAAACACCTTCATCTGTTGCGTGTCTGACGATATCCCCCTCATAAATTTCCTTGCCATTTTTGTCTTTGAGTCCGGTGTATTGCATTAATACATAGTCTTGATGGTCTATTCCGTTGATGATCCCGTCTGCGATGTACAAAGGTGGCCAAGGGTCTTTTCGATGACAAGCAACAGTCACCATTTCTAACATCTCTTTTATTTCGTTATCCCACGCTCGAAACTTAATCGGCCTCATTTCTTCACCGCCCTCGAAATCTCCATCATTGCCGGAAACGTATTTCTTTTAGTTGCTTCCAGCAATTCCATCACCTCGTGAACCGAATGTCCTTCTTCCTCTATCAATCCAACCATGCCAGCGACAATCAATTGCAAACCCATGCTGTTATCCAGTTTCTTTTTATACTCGTGAGCATTCATTTCTTCCCCTCCCAATAATTCTCATACTCCTCTTTACTAGATTGCGAATATTGTTTCGCTTGCCGATTGACCGCCCGCTCATGCACTTCATCCCTAATCAATATCTGCATCCCACTCGGGGATTTGATATAGTCGCCGATTTTATATTTCATTGTTTTTCCTCCTCAATCATCTCCATCAGTCGTTTGTCAGCTTCTCGTAAACGGTGTATTTCTTGATTTATATGCCCGCCAGAAAACCATCTGTAAAACGGTTTTTCTTTGTAGTACCACGTCGTCATGTTTTCGTCATTTTTCCAAGTAGCGCCTAATTCCAGCCATTTTTCTTTTGTCAACTTATCCTCTTTGGCCAACCTCACCCATTCTGGTTCACGGTTTTTAGCTCGCTTTCTGATTTTGATTGATCGCTCTAATTGACGCATTTTAAACTCATATTTATATTTTTCTTCGTGATTTTTGTAATAGCCCAAAAGGATTTCCAGCTCATCATCCGTGAGATCGCTAATATTTTTACTGATTAATTCAATCAATCTATCACCTCACTCCTTTTCTCTACTCATTAAAATCCCGTAACCTGCTATGTCCATATAGGCATTTTCTTCACCTTGATTTCCGTTTGCTATCCGCATCAACTTGTCAAATATCCGGACTACTGCAAGCATGTCTTTATACTGTTCCGGCTTAATGCCGTCCGGGTATAATATTTTTAAAAACTCCCCGGACTTGTGAAAAGCATTGCCGTAAGCGTCATTTTTGACGTCTACTAATTCACCTATCCGTTGTCCGATTTCTCCGTATTTCATTTGATCATCCCTCCGTCACTAATTTAATCGCTTCTTCTGCCGACCTACATACACCACATATAACTGGATACTGTTGCATGGTTTTTAAAAAATGTTCTTGTTTTTCTCTCAATCTTCCTTTTGGTGTTTTAACTTCGATAAAAATCATCTTTCCATCTGATTTCCTAAAACCGAATAAATCCGAAAAACCTTTAGGTAAACCTGTATCGAACCATCTGCCATCTGGAAGCCTAACTTTACCGACATTCCCTCTAAAAATAACTGCATAAGGATTCAATGCTAGTCTGATAGAATTTTGGATGTCTGATTCTTTCAATCGTCAGTCACCTCGTATAATTCGAGGACATCTTTTCCTTTGTTTTTCTCAATATACTTCGGGTAACTATAATTCAATAAACTGCCCTGATGTAATTTCGTGTAATCAGCCAACTCCCATAACGTACCTTTTTTAAGAAAAACATCACCTTTATAAAGTTTGTATAACTTCAAAACAATCAACTCCTAAAAGAGTAATAGTTCGGAATGGTTCGGAAGGGTTTATCGAACTATTCCAATCCCTTGTGGCTCTAGGGATAAACGCTGTTTTTTAGATATATTTCGGAAGGGTTTCAGTAAAATATAAAAACCTTTTTATATATTTTCTTTCTATTTTTCTATTTAACTTTTACTTTTTAACCCTTCCAACCCTTCCAAAGAAGAAAAATAATAATAAGAAAGATTGGTATAACAAGGTTTATGGATTGGAAGGGTTTAGCAACAACCCTTCCGTAACTATTCCGTAACCCTTCCGTTTCAACCACTTTAATTTAGAATTAATATTAATCAATAACATCTATTAATTAGAGTGTTAATCGAATCGCTTCGTTATTAAATTCTCTCTTCAACTGAATGCCTACATAGTGAACTCCGTTGCTCGTTATTTTCTGAAATTTATTACTCATTTCTCTTCCAAACTTCGTATTACTCATTAAGTATTGCTGGTTTTCTTGCGCCCACGATCTATACACTCGGTATAAATCACTAGCTTTTTCTCTCTCTCCATCTTTGCGGTAGCAGCACTCTTCGATAAACTGTTCGACTGGATCCATTTCTTTTCTGTAATCTCCACGTTGTTGTTTGATAATGTCTGGTTCATTCAGTCCAATTCGTTTCCATTCTTGATAACCTTGAACTGCCCAGTTTAAGATTCCCTTCATTTCTCTGCGTAGTTTATATTTCAAATTCTTGTCCACTTTATGTTCAGGAATCTGTACGGTAAACGGTATAATCGCCATCCTACGCCATATTCCATCGTCTGTTCCTCGGATGATTGGTTTGTGATTTGTTGCCATCCACAGTTTGAATTCGGGATGATACTCGAATTCGTCACCATATAAGAATCGTGCGGTCACTTTATCTCCACCAGTGACTTGTTTAACTAAACCTTCATCAAATCTCATTCCATCGTTAGGCTCTGTGGTAGTGACAAGTCTTGCGCCTTGCAATCTAGCAATATCACTGTTAGCACTACCGGACATCGGTTTCACCATCAATGTTTGCGGTTGAATGTTTGTAGTGTAGTTGCCTAACATTTCGGTGATGATGTCCAGGAACACTGATTTTCCGTTTCTTCCGTTTCCGTAAAGGATAAACATCATTTGCTCTTCCGTTGATCCAGATAAAGAATATCCTACTGCTCGTTGAATATAATTTATTAAAGGTCTATTTCCGTCGAAAATATCATGCAAAAACTCTTCCCACATTGGACAATCTATTTTATCCGTGTATTCAACATTTGCTATTTTTGTAAAGAATTTGCTTTTGTCATGTTCGTGCAATTTGCCAGTATTTAGATCAAGGTAGCCATTTTGTACATTAAGTAGGTGTTTATCTTTATCAAAATCATCTGTGTTGATTGGCACTAAATGCTGACTTTCTTTAAGCATGTTTGTCTTTCCATTGCTTCCTCTGGAATATTTGATGTGTTTCTGTAACGCTTTTCGTGCTTCATCTTCATCCACGCCATCCGCCACATAGACCGGTTCTTTTTTCATCTTTTCAAGTATTTCATCGACTAGGCTTTTGACTTTTCCTTCTTGATCTAGTCTCCATACTTTTCCGTCATAATAGAACCAGTTTTTGCGAACATAACTGTAACGGACAATATCTCCAAAAGTGTCTGTGAATCGTGCTGCATTTCCCGTGTCGTCATAGGAATAGTATTTCTTTTTAATTTTTTTGGTTTCAAATTCCAATACTTTTATTCCGTGATTGTTTGGTTCTGGGTTGAACACGTTCACACATTCAGATATAGCTTTACTCAACGTCATATAACCGTATGTGGTTTCCCCTCGCTTCTCGTCCCACTTCTCACGATAGAGGGAAGACTGTCTGAAAATCGTGTCCATTTTGTTGTAATCACGGTTAGTCCAAAACGCTAAGTCGTTTGCAAATGCCATATCTGCTTCTGATTGAGATTGATAGAATTGCTCCCAACCGCCCTCTAGGAATAATCTGAAACGTAAGCCGTTTTTGCTCTTTAATGCAATGTTGATAATCTCATCTACGGATAATTTGTTTCCAGATGTACTTAGTGCGTTTTTCGGTTTAATCGGATCATGACTTGCAATGTATTTATTGTGTAAGTATTTCAGTCTTCCATAATCCCGATCGTCATTGATGTGGATGTATCCCCCGATGTGATTTCCGGTCATCGTAAAGAATCGACCGTTTGAATACATTTCGATGTTTCCTTTTCTGCTGCCATTCTTCGGTAAGTCGCCTTTTACGATAATGTGAACGCCATTTCCACTTGGACTAATTTCAGCGTAACTCTGCATAATATCTATAAATTCAGCCACAATGTTATTTTCATCGTCTGTGTTTCCGGATAGATACGCTTCAATCTGTTCTCGGACATTATCTATATCAATGCCGATGTACGGTTCTTTGAAGTAAAAACCAATACCATTTAAATGGAATTTATTGATCGCTTCCACTGCTGTTTCAAAATCAGACCATGTGGATTCATCATTAGATTTCCCAAACTCTCCAGTGTAGGGATTGATTGGCACTTTGGTGTTTCTACCGTTTCGATTAAGTATCCGGTAACCACACCATTGCTTTAATTGTTTAAGTTCTTCTGGTATATTTCGGTATATCTGAATCACCCCCTGATGCTTTGATGAGAGGGGGACTCCCCTCTCATTTAAAACGGTAGATCATTCTCGCTGATGTTTGGCTGGCTGTCGAATAAGTTATTATCATTTGACTGATTGTTTTCATCTTTTTTCTTCCATTGATGCTGAACATTAGGGAATTTGGTTTGTTTCCATTGCTTCACTTCAAGGTTTTCGTAAGTCTTACCGTTGTATTCGGAAGTGGTGTTTTCCACATAAACTTGTACCGGCTTTCCTCGAAAATCTTCGAGCAATTCATCAAATGTGTTATAAATTTTTCCGGCTTGTAAACCGGCGGCTTTTCCAATCGTATTAAACATGGTCATGTTATACTTACCGGTCGCTTTTGCTTTCCACACCCGATGCCAAATTTTTTGATTTTTATGCGGCTGCTCCAAGTCATTGCGAATCGTCATTTGAAAATTCGTAAATTCTGCGCCGCTCGGTGTCGCATCCTCTGTCGCATGGTCAATAACGACCTCATACAAACCATCCTCAATTTTTTGAAACCCCTCAAAAGTATTGTTAAAATCTAAGGTAAATCCTGCCATTTATAAACATCTCCTTTTATTTTTTTTTGATATATTTTTTTATTTATAGCCAACCTCTGGCTTTGGCTTGGTAGTATACCCAGCCACTTTTATAGCCACGGTTTTTAGCTAACTCATGTAATTCTTTGATACTTTTGCAGTCTTTCGGTTCTCGAAAGTCAAGAACAATTGCTTGCTTATCTTCTTCGGTGACTTCTTCCAATACTGCTGTTTCATCCACTTCATAATCCTTCTGTTCTTTAACTTCTGGTACATGACCACACATAGGACATGCCTTTTCCTTCGGTGAATATACTGCAAAACAATTCTCACATTCTTTTATTGGCACTTCTGGCTTACCTTTTGTCTCTTTCTTACCTTCTAGTGTCCATTCTCTTTCCATATCTGGTAATCCGTGCCTTCTTACATTGTCAACGTGATCTATAATGATTGATGTCTTTCCTGGTCGGTATCGCATCCCCCTCATTGCTTGTTGAATGTAGAGTGAGAGTGATTGTGTTGGTCTTAGCATGATGACCGTTGAACAGTCCGGAACATCAAAACCTTCACCAATTAAATCAACATTACATAGAATGCGAATCTCCCTGTCTCTGAATTTCCGAATGATTTCATCACGTTCTTTTTTTGGTGTTTTTGCATCTAAATGCACTGCATTGATTCCATGTTCTCTAAACGCTTCCGCTGTCCGTTTACTAGCTTCTACACTGTGACAATATGCAATTGCCTGTTCACCATCTGCCAGTTGCTTATAATGCTTAATCGCATCACCATAGATTGTTTTTTCTTGCATAGCTTGGTCTATCGAAGTGGAAGAAAACTCTCTCAATCGATTTAATTTTAATTTTCCAGTATCGATTAATTTAGGTGCGTAGTATTTGTATGGTGCTAAGAAGTTATTTTCAATCAGCCACTTAGCACTCACCTCCTCAATCAGAATGTCATTCACATCACCTAAACCACTTCCATTCAGCCGAATTGGTGTAGCAGTGAATCCAAGCCTTAACACATCACTGAAATGTTCATAAATCTTTTTATATGAAGCTGCCAGACTATGATGATTTTCGTCCGTGATGATCAAGTCTGGTTTCTGCATCTTGTCCAATCGCCTGACAACAGTTTGCACCATTCCAAAGTGGACTAAATCTAAATTGACACCATTCATTTTGAATGTGTTTTTTATTTGGTCAATTAACTCTCTCCTATGGACAAGGAACAGCACACGATTTCCTTTCAACGTTGTCATTCGTGCTATTTCAGCGATTACAACCGATTTACCTGAACCACAGGGGGAAACTATGCAAGGTGCTTTATATCCTTCTGTGTATGCTTGTCTTGCCCTATCCACCAATCTTTGTTGATAATCATAGAGTTTGAACAATTATTCTTCATTCACCCCCTCCGAATCATGCTCCGAATCATGGCCGACTTTGAATATGTCCTCTTGGAGACAAAACTCACGATGATCCAGTTGGTTTTTTGCAAAAATTGCGTTTGTGGGTCGTAAGATGAACCCCCTTTGCTTAGTCCTGTGATTGATTGCAAGTTTTCCAACCACTTGACACAGACCCATAAAGTTATTGAGAATTGTCTTTCTCATATCCGGATAAGTTCGGTTATATATCTGACCTTCTTCGGTTTGGAATTCGTCTGTCGACTCCCAAGCCAGATATACAACTCGTTTATTAAGTGAATTAATGTAACGAACACTATCAATAATGAAAAAGTCAATTTGCTGATAATGTCTCATTTCCGGAACACGATTGTTTTTTCCAACACGTCCTAAATTCCCAAGCATTGACCGGAAAAGTTCGGATACATTATCAAATACAAGGTTGTCGTATTTTGATAAATCGTTATTGGATAGCCATTTAATTAATTCATTCCAACTATCCCATGCGTTGTGTGTATTAAAATCCACAATGTCAACGTTTGGGTTACCTCTTAATGGATGCTGCGTTTTATCAATTGCGATATACAATGTATTTCCTTCAAGAAAGTTAATCGTGTGGGTTTTCCCTGTTCCTGGAGGTGCATACAATAGATAAGTAGCACGATCATCAGTTATTTCAGTTGCGTTGGTTATTTTCATCTAATCCGTAACCCCTCTCCTTGCACCAACTCCGCTCCTGGAATCTCGGCACCTTCTTGTAACATTTCCTTCAATGTTTTCTTATCTATCTTCGGTTCAACTGGAATAAAGAACTGTTCTGGAATCAATTTTTCGTCATGAATCTTCACGCTAGGAGGATTCTTTTGGATAGCGAATGTAAATAGTCCAGCCTTCACTTTCCGTTGTCCTGTGGTCTTTAATGAATCTTCTGCGTATTGTTTCAAACGCTTAATGTTATTTTCAATTGATCGGCGACGTTCAACTAAACGTTTTTCTTCTTCCTTAAAAGCATTTGCTTCCGCTTCAAGGTTTTTGATTACTTTACCGATGTTCTCCAATTTATCTTCAATTGCTAGATTGATAGATTCGAGGGTGTCTTCAAGTCCTTCTTCGCCGTCTTCGATCAGTGCTTGAATGTTTTGAAATGCTTCATTTAATTCGTATAACTTCATCTGAAATCACTCTCCCTGTGCCCTGCTTCATGCATTTTACGCTTTTCTTCCGTCATTCTCGCTCGTGCGTATTCTGTTTCATCATCGTTATTTTCCGTTGGAGCAAAGTGTTTCATGTACTCAGTCTCGGAAAGGAGTATGAAAAACTCCACTCCATGTTCCTTAAAGCTTGCTCTAAAAGGATAGATGTCGCTATTAAAGTCATCAACTTTCAGTTTTTTGCCGTTAGCTAATTCCTCTAAATCCTCAACAGTTTTTACTGACACTCGATATTCTCCGTCCATTTTTGTGATACTGTGGATTCCTAAGTGGTCAACCGCCTCTAACAGGTAGCCTTCGGCCACTTTGTAAGCGGCTTCTAATTCCATAATCTGGTCGCCAATCTTTTTAACACGTTCGATTAATTCCACTTTTCACCCCTCCTGTGCTATAATGAATTAAATAGTTCTTTTTCCATTGCTTGCGACGTTTATTTTAACGTCGCTTTTTTTTAAATGAACGTCAGAGCAACGATCAATGAAGCTAAGCCGATTGAAAATAAAATGTCCGCTTTTTCCATCAACATCACCTCCCGGAAAACGCCAAGGCGACATAAAGAAACACCAACGCCAGAACACCCAACGTGTAAAAAAACTTATCTTCCCTTGTCATTCTTAAAACTCCTAAATAACTCATCTTGCATTTGTCTGGCTTCAATTTGTTTGAGCAACAACCACGCTTCATCATGCATTTCTTTGTTTATTCTCATCCGGTGCAACTCGTCAAGTGACCGGATGATGTTTTGGTGGTAAATCAAAGCCTTATTAAATTCACCTTGGGCAAACAATTCAATCGCTCGCTTCAACAAGCAACCGTAGCAGTCAAGCTCTTTCCTCGCCGAATCCTGATCGGCATTGGTAAACATGGATAAATGTTGAGTCATTTTGTCACCTCCTTAAAATTTTCTTGCGGCGCTAACTTTGCGGTAAAGCGCCATCAGCTCTGGATTTTGCATTTCAAACTCCGGATTTTTTAACGCAGGAATCCCATACATTCGTTCCAAATCCGACATTAAATTAGCTAGCCGCCTTGTTCTTAATGGCTCTTTCGTCTTGACAATCTCTTTGAAGCGAGTTTCAAGTGATTTGATGTTCATTTTTTTCACCTCCCAAAAATCTTTTTAAAATTTTCATCCAAAAACTTTGCCATTTCTTTGGCTTGAAAGCACCATGTTTGACCTTGGCTTTCCGGATAGTAAACCGGACCGCCATTTCTTGCATCCAACTTTTCTTTAAATTTAGGTGAATAAAGAATGTTATCCTTAATCCATTCCTGTTTTTTACCGACTCGACTTTCTAAGTCTTTCATTGTCCAGTAAATACCGGACAAAGACTGTTCTTTTAACTCTTCCAGCTCCACCTTGCTGATTAGCACCTTATCAGCAGGAATTGGGATTGTTAACTCTACATTCAAGGATTGATTCATTTAATCACTCCCTTTTCTTCTCACACCCCCCAAACAGTATTTAATGTCGTGGCGTGACCTATTGGCGCTGCTCCCCATCTCTAATGGTGGATCATGGCATGCTCCGCTCGATTAAATACTGTTTACGGGGTGTGAGATTTATTTGGGTTTACGTTTTGTAAACTACCAATCAAAAAAATATCATTCAAAGAAAATAGATTCTTCTGTTCCTGCTACTTCCGCAAAGATAATAATATCTTCATAGTTTAAACTGCTTTCTCCACTTAATTTTCTTCGCACCGTATGATACTTGTAGTCATGACCTTTATTTTGTAGCATTTCCGTAAAGATTTTCATATCAATCCCCTGTGAATATAGGTGACCTATGAATTTAGGGAATTTAGGCTTCGTGATTGTAGTTGTCATTTTTTCTCCCCCTTTCGATTTTGTTATCTTAATACTAGCATACAGTTTACGTTTTGTAAACAGTTTTAATAGATTTTTTTTAAAAAAACTTTTTTTGTTATTTTAGTATACATTTTACGCAACTGGTGATATTATATAAATAAAGATAAAAAAGGAGGTGATAAAAAGTGAAGGTTTCTTTTGGAGGAAGAATTCGTGATTTAGCGGCAAAACTGGGAAAAGAAGAACAAGACATAGCTGCTGATCTAGGGTTATCAAAATCACAAATGAGCCACTATATCAATGGAAGGAGGAAAGTTCCAAGCGAACTACTACAAGATATAGTGAATAAGTATAAGATAAACCCTCAATTTTTATTTGATAAAAACGCGCCGTTATATGTAAGTGCAGAAACAAAACAATATAATTATTTACCAACCGTCATTAGTGCGGGTTTACCAATTAATGTGGAAGGAATAACGGAATCTGATAAAATCTCCATACCGGACACAGTGATGGGAAAATGGGCAGGACATAAAGATATATTCATCACAAAAATCAATGGCGATTCGATGGATAAAGTCATGCCGGACGGGTCTTTGATAGCCGTCAAACCGATAACTCTAGACAGGCTAAGAAATGGAGATAT
>Ga0209487_1004269_pt1 | contig 11033 bp, 10 predicted proteins | sample Poulit2012_FD_187524 | JGI IMG/M metagenome (GOLD analysis project Ga0209487, IMG submission 187524) | Agricultural soil microbial communities from Georgia to study Nitrogen management - Poultry litter 2012 (SPAdes) (version 2) | ecosystem: Environmental > Terrestrial > Soil > Agricultural land... | reverse complement strand
GCTGGATCAGACATTACTAGCGGTGAAATTCGTTTCACTTTTGGCTTTAGTACTCTCCAAGATGGAATTTCATTGGTGGCCTTGGCACTAGGACTATTTGGCTTAAGCGATATTTTGCGCAGCAAGGACTCAACCGATGTAGAAGCCGGTTTTGCCAGCACGAGACAAATCACTCGTCGCAATGTACGCCCCAACAAAGAAGAGGTAAAACGCTCGGTAGGACCAATTGCGCGAGGCTCGATCATGGGCTCCTTTTTAGGCATTTTACCCGGCGCAGGCGGGACGATGTCTTCTTTTATGTCCTATGCCACTGAGCTGCGCATGTCTAAAAAACCAGAACGCTTTGGCAAGGGGGCTATCGAAGGTGTATCGGGGCCCGAGGCAGCTAACAGTTCGGCAGCAATCACGGCTTTTGTCCCTACGCTTACACTGGGCATTCCTGGGGACTCAGTAATGGCAATTATGCTCGGCGCCATGATGATCCATAATATTGAGCCAGGGCCGTTTCTAATGATGAATCACGCCCCGCTATTTTGGGGCCTACTAGCCAGCTTTTGGATAGGTAACCTGATTCTACTGTTTCTCAATATTCCCTTAATCGGGATCTGGGTACGCATGCTGTCTGTGCCTTATCGTTTGGTGTATCCGCTTATCATAGTACTGGTGTGTATCGGCGTTTATAGCTCGAACAATAACTTGTACGATATTGGTACCGTTATGGGCATTGGTGTTTTTGGATATATTATTACCAAGCTAGGATTTCAACCAGCCTCTGTCCTGTTAGCATTTGTGCTAGGCCCAATGATGGAAGAGAAATTCCGCCGAGCAACTGCCCTATCTGGCGGTGAACTCAGCAGCTTTATTACAGACCCCATCAGCGGTGCCACCCTGGGCGTGTGCGCCTTACTCATAATTGGTCTGGTTACACGATTTGTACGCAGCAAACTAAAAGGCGCCTAACCGAGTAATTGCTGGGTATTTTGGAAAACTGGACAACATACGCGCGGGCCAGCTCCCCTCTGGCCTGCGTATCACCCAGGCAGTGTGAACAGCTCACCATTGCCCCATAACTGACTGAATCACTAAACTGGTAAGTACAACGGCAATCCAGGTGCCAAGTCCTAACACAAGGGGCTGCCAGCCTGTTCTGACTAACATACGCATATCAGTAGATAACCCTATAGCTGCTAATGCAAGCACCATCAAGAAATGCGCACAATAGCTTAAAAAAAGTAGCACATCAGCAGGCAATATATCGCTAGAACGAATAAGGGATGCACCAACAAAATAAATAATGAACCACGGAATGAGTCTTTGGATGCTCACTTTTTCGCTGCTCTTTTTTTGTTGGATGAGTTGCCAAGCGACGTAAAAAAGGCATATGGGGATAATAAAAGTAGCGCGCGTCAGTTTTACAATCGTTGCGTAATCTCCAGCTGCATTGCTAAAGCTATAAGCAGCAGCAACTACTGACGAAGTATCATTAATAGCAGTGCCTGCCCATAACCCAAAGCCTATATCCGACATATGAAAAAAATGGCCAAAAAACGGAAAGGTCAATACCGCAACTACATTAAAAAGGAATATTGTGGAAACTGCCAATGCAGTTTCATGTTCTTTGGGTTTGATAATAGGTGCCAAGGCTGCAATTGCTGAACCACCACAAATCGCAGTACCAATACCTATTAATGAGCGAATCTTATCTTGAACCCTTAGCACTTTTCCTAGTAGAAATGCGCTTATGAAGGCTGCAGCAATTGTGCCTAAGGTGACCACAATGGAATCAATCCCCGTAGTTAACACTTGCCCAAAGCTCAGCCCAAACCCCAAAAACACAATCGACCACTGTAAAATTGATTTACTCGAAAATTGTAGGCCAGGCCTGAATACAGGTAGCACACCAAAGGTATTTCGTATTAGCAAGCCTAATAGTATTGCAAATACTGGCCCCCCTATGGTAGGGAGTTGCCTGCCCAAAAAAAGCGCCATCAACCCAACACATGCGGCTAAAGCAACGCCAAACCACAATGAAGGGGATTGAGGTCTTTCATATTGTGTATGTTTTATAATTGGCTCGCTTTGCTGTTCTTCTTTTTGGGCAGCAATTGACATTTTAATTTCCTTAATTTGAATTTAAAAGCAATCACCCATAGATTGCTTTATTTTCCCCATATTTTTTGTTAATTATCATTAGAATTAACTTAATATTCTCATAGGTTCTATTACTGCTTTTATTATTAGAAAGTGAATATTTTTGGGACTGTCGAAAAGACCAGCAGTAGCCCGGAACAAAGCAATAACGAAAGCACTACAAATTTGAATGCTTGATCACTGAACCGGCTATATAAATGTATTCCAATAGCGGTTGGTATTAATATGCTTGGAATAACAACAATTATTATTTTTATAACTTCTCTGTTGATTAACCCTAAAGCCAAAAAAGAAGCAAATGTAATAGTGTGCATAAATAAATTAAATAATAAAAACACACTACGTTGTTGATGCTTGCTCCAACCTCTTAGGTTGCACCATAGTGTTGGCAAGGCCCCTGGGATACCACCAAACCCGCTTGAGACTCCGCCCAGCCAACCCATGAAGCCGTCAGCAAAACGACCGCCCCAGGCCCACTGTCTGTCCTTATTTAATAAAAGCATGGTAAGGCAGTAAAAACACAGCAATAACCCCACAATAAACTTAAATAACAGGGGGGACATCAGGCTTAATAGCCACAACCCAAAGGGTAAACCTAGAGCACCTCCTATTAGAAAAGGAGTGGCTTTGGGTACGTCGATATTTTTCCTTAATGAGCGGGTTGCTAAAAGTTGACCCACCAAGGAACCTGCGACTACTACAGGCACAGCGGTTTCCGGGGCGAGTACCCATGACCAAATAGCCAAAGATACCAACCCAAAACCAAAACCAGATAGCCCTTGAATAAAACCGGCACAAATACCGCCTATAATTATCAGCAGCCAAAAACTCATAGTTTATTTAGCCCTAAAATGAACCTACCAGGCGAGGTATTTGCACCAGTTTTGGGCCTAACCACCAGGCCTTGAAGTGATTAAAAAAACATCCTTATCTTTTAATCAATAGAGATATTTCTTTCGGCAATAATCTGTGCCCATTGCGCAGATTCTTGTTCTATTTGTTGATTGAACTCTGCTGGGGTATTTCCGAGTGCTGACATGCCAAGCTCGGCCAATTGCCTAATCACCTCTTCATCCTCTAGGACTCTTTTTACATCCGAGTAAACCTTGTCAACGATTTGGGGATCGGTACCTGCTGGTGCAACAAACCCAAACCAACCATAGTTCACATAATCCGTAGCACCGGACTCTCTAGCTATAGGTACATCGGGTAAGAGTTCTGTCGGCTCTTCGCTAGCTACGGCGAGTAACCGAATCCGACCACTATTAAGAGGTGCTAAAGCAGCTCCTATATTTCCTACGACCACATCTATTTGGCCTGCCATCAAGTCAGCAAATGCTGCTGATTCTCCACGATAAGGTACATGTACGAGATCTATATCCGCGGCGACTTGAAAATTCTCGCCCGCCAAATGACCCTGAGAACCCACCCCTGCCGAACCAATGGTGTAATGAGCTGGGTTAGCGGATGCGTCTTTGATAAAGTCCGCAAGGGTGGGCGCTGTTATCGTTTCCGATACTGCAACCACCATTGGGCCTGTCGCGACATTAGTAATGGGCGCAAAGTCATTACTAACATCAAAAGACAGATTGTCATAAAGATGAGGATTAATAGTTAAGTTTGCCCCCGATGCCATTAATATAGTGTAGCCATCTGGCTTAGCGCTTGCGACTAATCCTGTGCCAATATTACCACCAGCACCGGTCCGGTTTTCAACAACGACACTTTGATCCCATTGCTCGCTAAGGGAGGCACCAATAAGCCTTGCCACGATATCTGTAGCTCCACCAGCTGAAAATGGTACTATGATTGTTACGGGGCGCTCTGGCCAACTATTTGCTGCTGCTGGGCCCGCGAAACCTACAGCGCATAAAGCCATGATGGCGCCCCCCTTCCTCATCACGCTTTTTACTGCGTTAGCTAACTGCCTGACTCTGTTGCACATAATGTCTCCTTTTTTAATTGAGTCAAATAGCTTGATTTTGAATACAGCTAAATCATTTTTATTATTTAGATCACTCTCCTAATTTTTTGATTGCTAAAATATAGCAATCTATTTTTGTAATTTTTTTGCAGCATCCCTGAGGGACTGCAACAGCAAACCAATAAATTTTCTTCTGGGATTACTACGCAGCATCAGCACACCCAAGCACCTACTAATTGGTGGGTCGCCAAAAGGTATTTTGCGTATTTTATTTGTGGATTCCTGAAGTTCAGCCCTGTCAGGCACGACTGATACTCCTAAACCATTGGCGACCATAGCTATGACACCCTCTATAGTGTCAATTTCCATGGTTGAATTGACCTCAATATCGCGTTTTGTAAATTCCCTTTGAATCATCCGGGCCACTTGGGCCAAACGGTTAAAACGCACATAAGGATTGTTCAGCAGAATCTCGGAGTCTATATCTCCTGGCACAGACTTATGGGCTATGACCACCAGGGTTTCATCCGTTATCGGACAAAACTCTAGCTCGGCACGCTCGACCTCTGGCTCAGAGACAACAGCCACATCTAATTCACCCCGGATAACGGCTTTCTCTAATTCATGGGTCAACCCTGTGGTTAATCTGATCTCTACATCATGACGACTGTCTTGGAGTAACCGCAAAGCCAGTGGTAACAATCCCGAAACCGCGGTATGCACCACGCCCAGCTTTAAAATAGCCCCAGTGGCCTCACGTTTTAGTGAGTCACTCAGGCTTTCCCAATGCGCAATTAGCTCGCGCGCCCTTTGCGTTAAATACAATCCTTTTTCTGTTAGCTTAGGCGGGCGTCTGCTGCGATCAAAAAGCTGAATGTTCAACTCTTCTTCGAGCGCACTCATCTGCATGCTTACTGCAGGTAAAGTAATGCCTAAGGCCTTGGCAGCTTCAGCAAAGCTGCCTCGGTCTGCCACAGAAACTAATGTATATAAACTCTTAACGTCCATTCAAAAAGCTCACATCACTTCATCTTTACGATTGATGGTTTCACCATACCGATGTAGCGCCGGTTGTTTGAGGTCAGCATAAAGCTGCTCAATATTTTTGTTGATCTTTTCCCCGTGCTCATGAAATAAAGACCGCCCAGAAAGGTCGCTTTCAACAATAAACGGGCCTAGCTCTTTGACCTCAAAGAGCCACATCGCCTGCGCAATACCTAATTCCTCAAGCCAAAATACTTCTCGGACTTTTTCCACACCACGCCCTAAAAGGGCTCCGGTACCGTATCCCACTGTAGTTAAATAAACAGCACCGTGGGGCACAAATAGATTTTTATAATCCTCATTCGGCATTCCGCCCTTACCAATGACTATTTTTGTTTGCGTTCTTTTAAGCCATTCATCCATCCACTTGGAAAAGCGAAAACTGGCCGTTGCCGTGACAGCACCGACTCGATAACTCCCATCGTCTTCGGGGGCTAGCGCTGGCGAGCAATGAAAATTAGCATTAGTTAATTGAGACAAATTATCCAAGGGCAGTTGTTCACCCTCTTCTATAATCTTTTTATAAACCCCCTCTCGGGCGGTATAAACAACCCCAGACAAATAAACAATTGAGCCTATTTCTAGCTGTGCTAATTGCTCATCGCTGGCTGGTAATGTGATGTGTGTGACTTTCATGTTAGTACCTCCATTCCCCACTCCACGCCCTCTCTTCTCATATAAGGCGTAAACCATTCAGGATTTGTCCTGTATTCTATTCTTCCATCAGGGTAAAGACGTGCGGTGCACCGGCGTGAGGAAAGACAGAATGTATGGATACTAACAGGCATCCCACCGGTATGGGTATAGCCCACCTCAATATGGCAATCAACAACCATAGAACTGCCCACAAAACCCATGGCACCCATGCCTATAGAATTCCCCAGCTCTTTAAGATCATCCTCGAGCTCGGCTATTTTCGCATCAGGATGACGGTCACCGACGACCCTTAAACAAGCGGCCTGTTTGCCTAATTGCATGCAGGTATCCTTAGAACCCCCAATGCCGATGCCTACGATTGCAGGCTGACAAGCAAGACCCCTCTTGCCATACGCAATCAAACCATCCAGAACAAACCGTTTGATGCCATCTATTCCGTCGCCTGGAAATAACATACGATAATCAGTCCCGAATAAGCCCCCTTTATGGACTGTCGTAATCTCGATCCAATCCACATCAGGCTCAAAGGACCATTCAATTTCAGGCGCATTAATGCCCACATTATTATTATGATCCGTCCGCCAAAGGGGGTGCACCCGATTAGGCCGCAGCGGGATGTCATGAGTGGCCTGCGCCGTAGCGATTCTCAGCGCACGCTCTATCCCAATAAAACCTGTCTCTGGACGAGCGTTATTGCCTACTTTGACATAATAACGAGGCAACCCAGAATCAGCACACATGGGACGCCGATCTTGAGTAGAAGCATCCCAGTTATCGACCATTGTTTTCAACACAAAACATGGCAATGCACCAGTTTCGGTGTTTTGGGCACTTTCAATCCCTAATCGATAATCCTCTGGGATATCTATCGCCGCGCGATGCATAATTTCTGCTGCTGCGGTTTGAATGTTAGAAATAGATATCTGCATGTCAGTCTCCTTTTTAGGACTCTGTCGCTTATAAATGTGCTGGTGTTAATTCAGGATTGTCTAAAAGTGACTCGCCCGGACGTACAATTTGAAAATCCACTGGTTTGAGCGTGAGCTTTATGGTCTCGCCTACCTGCTTAATACTGGTGAATTTACTTTCGGTCAGCGCACCGGTTTCGGGGAAGTCCTCGCGGAAATGAGCACCTCTGCTGTCCTCACGTGCCAATGCGGCAACTGTGATTACCTCGGATATGGTGAGTAAACTGTCCAGATTTAACCAATCATGCCAGCTGAGATTAAAGGCGCGCTCCCCATCAGGGACCCCACTCGCGAGCAATTCTGTACGCAGTTGCACCAGCCCACGCTGGGCATTTTTAAGTTGCTCGGCGGTACGCATGACGCCTACGTCATCCCACATTAAATGGGCTAATTTGTCACGCAATTCTGATGTTCTATAAGCCCCAGCCTTAAATGGCCGCTCGGTTCTTGAAATACCTTTCTCAATGGCTTCTTTATCGGGTTCGCGCCAATGTGGATTTTTCTCTATGAACGCGGCCATTGAATCGCCTGCAATGCCACCAAATACAGTCGAATTAGCGACACCATTGCCCCCCAGACGGTTTGCGCCATGCACACCGCCAGCATCCTCCCCGGCCACAAAAAGCCCTGGCGACGCAGTCGAGCAATCTATTTCAAATTCAACACCGCCCATCAAGTAGTGAGCTGTGGGCACAACCTCTACCTGCCCCCCGGCCAAATCAAAACCGCAATCAGCACAACGCTGAACCATACCCGGGAATTTCTTGCTTACATTTTCTGCGCCTAGGTGACTCATTTGAATATAAACACCCCCCATCGGACTGGTGCGTCCAGCGCGCATTTCGGCATAGATTCCACGGCTCACGACATCGCGCGTTGCCCGCTCGCCCCGCGGATCATAATGACTCATGAAACGCTCGCCCTGGCCGTTAATTAAATAACCACCTGCACCGCGCAGCCCCTCTTCGAGTACTGTTCCTGTCATACGCGTATCAGGGCCACCCAATAATCCAGTCGGATGAAATTGCACCATTTCCATATCACGTAGTGACAATCCATACCGCAACGCCATGGCTAACCCATCACAACTTTTATCTCCGGAAGGAGTGTGATAAAGGTACATCGTCGGCCCTGCCCCGGTACCCAACAATACTGCTTTGGCTTGAATAAAATGGTATTCCCCAGTGCGCATATTAATGAACAAAACCCCAGCAATACCCTCATGATTGGCTGCTGGTATTAATTCAATCGCACGGTATTCCTCTAGGCAATCCACTCCACTCGCCTTGACCTTCTCCATCAAACGATTAATGATTTCAATGCCGGTTAAGTCAGATTTATGAACCGTTCGATCAAACGTTTGACCCGCAAAGGCTTTTTGATGCAGCGTCCCGTCCGGATTTCTATCAAAAAAGCAGCCAATTTCATTCTCTAGCTCTTGGATGCGCTCGATAGCACCTACGACTAGGCGCCAAGCCAAATCCTGACGCGGCAACCATTTACCCCCGTCAATCGTATCCATAAAATGGCGCTCTACTGAATCCCCCTCGCCTAGGGCAACGTTATAGCCCCCCTGCACCATTCGAGTGCAACCACTTTTACCCACTAAACCTTTAACAGCAATAGTGACCGAAAGACTTGGATTCGCCTGCTTTGCATGTAACGCTGCAAACAGCCCCGCACCACCAGAGCCTAAAATTAGCACATCGGTTTTTGAATATTTGTAGTTCATTATTTAAAACACCCGCAGCAGAAAAATAAACCCCACCAAGAGAGAAACAACCACTCCCCCAGCCACCCAACTCTTGCGTGCTTGACGCGGATTTGGCCAAATAAAAAACTCTAACAACAAGAGCCGCAAACCAAAACAAAAATGCAAGGTAAGTAAAGTGACTAAACCCCACTCTGCAAATTTGACCAAGGGCAACTGCCCAAACTCTAAAAAGCGGTCCAATGCCTCACGCTGATTAAGCGCCAAACCCAGCACATAAAAATGAATAGGCAAGAAAATAGCCAACAAAAGACCTGAGATGCGATGTCCAATAAAGGCCCAATAACCTCGGTGACGACGATATCCTTTCATAATTAGAGCCCTCCTACTGCGATCACCGCACGCAGCCCTAAAGCCAACATAAGCAACGCAATTAGAAAACTAAGGATATTTACAGCTGATGTTCCGATTTTTAACCACTCTATAAATATCCGCCGCAAACCCAAAGAAGCATGAATGGCCACTGCCACTACAAAAATGCCATAGAAGAGAATCCAACCAATACTTCCTTCGGTACGTGACAATATGTCTGCTGCGGTTAACCCACCACGCACTGCGTATAAAATCAAACCTAAATGTATGAGTACAAACGGAGCTAAAATAAGCGCTGTTATTCTTTGCAGGAAAAAGAGCAAATTCTCCATCTCACCCTCGCTTTAAAAAGCTGAATAATGATGCCCTTTTCAACCCGGCAATACTCCCCGTGGGGCTAAGACTCACAGGACAATAGGTCATGCAGCTACCCTGGGTATGACAAGAACCACACCCACCGTCTCCAGCGGCTTTTTTTAAGGTTTCCGCACTATTTAAATGACGCTCATCGTTGAATAGAGTCCATGCCCGATTTAAAGCAGCAGGGCCTAAATAGTCGCTATCCCAACTGACAACATCGCATGAGGCATAACAAATACCGCAATTGATGCACTCGATCGCGGCATCGGCTTTTTTTCTTTTAGAGCTCTTAGGACTGATGTCATAAGGCTTATCATCACGCGTGCGCTCACTTTTAAAATCAGCACCCACATGCTGCCACTTGTCAAAAAACTCATCCATATTGACAACAAGATCTTTGACGCGTGGCATGTTGCGCAAAGGCTCTAGCGTCAACTCATCATGCTGTGACACCTTGCTCACATGAGTGCGGCAAGCCCAACGAGGCTCTCCGTTTACCATCACAGCACAAGTCCCACACACCCCAACACGGCAGGAAAAACGATAAGCCAAACTTGGGTCAATCGTGCGCTGTACCTCGGTCACTATATCGAGAACTGTTTGATTGTCGCGCCGGCTGACTTCGTAGACTTGAAAAGCCCCCTCCTCACCACCGCGCCACACATTTACCTTGATAGTTTTATTGTCTGTAGTCATTTGTAGCCACTTCTTTATTTTGCACCCTCTACAACAAGACCTAAGTGCAATACTCAGGAACTTTACCTATATAAAAGCAAGTATATATATAAAGACTGACTTAATCAAGAGTTTTTTAGATAAGTTATTCTTAACTTAAGGCGCGCAAATAGACCCTCATTAACCCTTTGATTTTGTGTGGAAATATTTTTGTGCTCGCAACATCCGATGATTTCACCGGCGATAGTGGCCAAGAGTTCGTGCTACAACCAGCGCTGAGCACTCACGCTGATTATCTGCAAAATGCAGCCAAAGAGATTGTTATTGGAAGGCAGCGTAGCTTGCACTGCAAGCACGTCACAATACACAACGGGGCCAATTAGATGACATCAGCTTGTATGATAGTGCTGTTGCTGTGGCACACCCATTTCTAACTAATTTCCTGCACTCAGACCAGGTGCCACGCCCAATTGGGAATCAGCACTCTAATAGTGTTCCATACAACACTTATAAAACTCAGGCCGTTCCTTTTCTAGAACCCATACTTTGTAAGGCGCTTCTTCCGTTAATATAAAAAGAATAGGTCTAACTGCCCTTAGCTTTCTGCCTAAAATGCGCGAGGTGGTTGCGCAGCAGTTGTTCTGCTAACTCACCATCGCGTTTTTTGAGCGCATTTACAATTTCCAGGTGGTGGTTTACCGCTGCTTGGGTGTCTTCTTTGGTATAGGTTTCGAGGACTTGTTTATTGTGAAAAAAATCACGAAAGTCATCGATCATGGCGATTAATCGTTCCGAGCGCGAGGCATTGTATAAAATATTATGAAATTCCCAGTTGAGTTCGCTACGTCCTTGGAAGTCTTCGAATTTAGAGCGTGTTGAAGCATGGGCCAGTTCGTTGAGGCGTTCGAGTTCTTTTTCAGTGATATTTTCTGCAGCCAGGCGGGCAGCGACGCCTTCGAGGGCCTCGCGGATGTAGCAGATTTCATTGTATTCGCTGAGGGTATCGACGACTTCGACCCCGCCGCTGGACAGGGGGGTGACCAGGCGGTCTTGGATTAAACGCGAGATTGCCTCACGCACGGGTGTCCGGCTTGCATTCAAGGCGGCGGCGACTTCACTCTCTATCAGGCGTGTTCGAGACAGGATTTCTCCATCAAGGATGCCTTTTCTT
>Ga0209487_1004268_pt1 | contig 11033 bp, 6 predicted proteins | sample Poulit2012_FD_187524 | JGI IMG/M metagenome (GOLD analysis project Ga0209487, IMG submission 187524) | Agricultural soil microbial communities from Georgia to study Nitrogen management - Poultry litter 2012 (SPAdes) (version 2) | ecosystem: Environmental > Terrestrial > Soil > Agricultural land... | reverse complement strand
AGGATTGTGTTTTCGAAGAAGATGTAGGCATGGTTGTAACGCAAAGATTCTCAGAGAAGAAGAGAGACGCAGAAGATAGGGATCGATAATCCCTTGCCTGCCCAAACGGCAGGTGTAAGGATTTCGCCAATGACGGCCACGGTGCCGATTTTAAATGTATTTCGAATGGAGTCTTGCGACGATTTCCAGTTATTAGAATTACATTTACAGCATTATTTATCATTTTTAATAAAGTCAAAATTGATTATCAAGCCCAATTCATTTTTGAAGCTTCAGGCTCATCATTCTCATTTTTCGAAAAATATTTTTAAAATATTTCTGATTAGTTGTGCTGTATTGTTTCAGATCGTTCCATCAAATGCGCAGGAAGAAAAATGGAGCGATGTGCCGGGCACCGTCATCACATACCAATCCCCGGAATCAGGACTCTACATCGGTTCCCCGAGCATCGCGATCTTACCAAATGGGGATTATGTGGCATCGCATGATTTTTTCGGACCTGAGAGTTCAGAACATCTGGTCGGAATGAGCAGAATATATACTTCACAAGATAAGGGACGAACCAGGACGAGGATCAGTGAGATCCGAGGCGCCTTTTGGTCCAGTTTGTTTGTTCATCGTGGAGATCTTTATCTGATGGGGCCGGATCGCCACCATGGTGCCGTTTTGGTGCGCCGGTCGGAAGACGGTGGCCACACCTGGACAGAACCATCTCATGCACGAAACGGATTGGTTCGGCGGGGTATGTTTCACTGCGCCCCAATGCCGGTCATCGAACATAATGGACGATTATGGCGGGCGATGGAGACAGCTCATGGTCCCGACCTGGCATGGGGGAAAAGATATGGTGCGATGATGATGTCTGCTCCGGCGGATGCAGATTTGCTGCAGGCTGAAAACTGGACAGTGAGCAATCCGCTTCTGTATGATTCCACTTATCTGGATGGAAACTTTACCGGATGGTTGGAAGGGAATGCTGTTGTTGCACCCGATGGTGAAATCGTAATTATCCTGCGTACGGATGACCGGACCACCTATGATGAAAAAGCTTCGATCGTGCAAGTAAGTTCGGATGGAAAGCGAGCTTCCTTTGATCCTGAGACCGGATTTATCCCCTTCGAAGGAGGTGGTAAAAAATTTGCGATCCGGTATGATGATCCGTCGAAAAGATATTGGACACTGAGTAATGCCATTCGTCCTAAATATATTTCTGAGTTTCCGGAGCGAAATGCGCCCAATATCCGAAATACCCTGGTATTGATGAGTTCTGAAAATCTCCGTGATTGGACAATCCACGAGATCATTCTTAAGCACCCGGATGTGATTCATACCGGATTTCAATATGTGGATTGGCTGACCGATGGTGAGGATATGATTGCGGTAAGTCGGACCGCTTATTTTGATGGGGAAAAACCTGCGAACAGTCACCATAATGCCAATTTTCTGACCTTTCATCGGATAGAAAATTTTCGGGAGAAAATAAAAGAGGAAGTAGCGTTGGATTGATTGATGGTTTTGCGATGGTTTTTATCCGTTATCGCAAGATTTTAAAATTTTCAGATAAAATGATGTCTGATGATGCTATTACATACTGAAGTCTTCTTCTTCGGTATTAATTGAAAGATAATTTCCCCGCTTTTCAAGTTAACATCCATCCCTCTCGATATTTATAAGAATTTATTTATATTAGACCAGAGTTTTTACTGACAAACCGAAAAGATATCTCCTAATTCCAGGAATGATGTCATCCCCAAAAATTGAGTGTGAAAAATTATTTAACCTCCTTGTTCATGCTTTTGGACGAGTGTTGAGATCAAAATAAAGAAAAAATGAAAGGGATTTCTACCTTAATCAAAAATTCACAAAGAATATTTCGATTTGGGATTTATGGGCTGGTTTTTTTATTTCCCATTTTGACTTATGGACAAATTGACATCAGTGGTGAAGTGACGGATGTACAGGGGGATCCTTTGATCGGTGTAAATGTACAGGTGAAAGGATCGACCCGCGGAACTGCCACGGATCTTGACGGACGATACGAATTGGATGCGGTGGATGAAAGCAGTACGCTTGTTTTTTCCTATGTGGGCTATCGAACCCGGGAAGTGGATGTCGATGGCCGGGCGAATATTTCCATCATCCTGGAGTCGGATGCGGCGGTGCTGGAAGAGGTGGTCGTGGTGGGGTATGGGACGCAGCAAAGAGAAAGCGTGACCGGTGCAGTTTCTCAGATCTCGGGACGGGAGCTTTTGAAATCTCCTGCGGGCAATATGTCCAACCGGCTCGCAGGCGTCGTGCCAGGAGTGGTATCCTTGCAATCGTCGGGACAACCGGGAGCGGATGGAGCGAGTCTTTTGGTAAGAGGCGCCAGTGCCAAGTATATCGTGGATGGGGTGGAAAGGAGTTTTTCTCAGATCGATCCCAATGAGGTGGAGTCCATTTCGGTTTTGAAGGATGCTGCTTCTGCCTCCGTGTATGGACTGGATGCCAATGCGGTGGTCATCATCACGACAAAAAGAGGACGCGATCAACCTTCGACGATTCAATTTTCGGGTGAATATGGAGTGAGTTCAAATACGTACATGCTGGATATGCTCAATGGTCCTGACTATGCGTACTGGTACAACAAGGCGCTGGAGATGGACGGGGATCAACCGGTTTTCACCAAAGAACATGTGGATAAAATGCTCAATAATGATCCGGATGACGGATGGGCTAATACACCCTGGTATGAAAATACCTTTGGTCTGGGACAGACGACGGATGTCAATGTCAATGCGAGAGGTGGAAATGATCAGATGCAGTATTATGTGTTTTTGGGAACCTTTAATCAGGATGGAAATGTAGATAATTTCAATTTTAACCGGATCAATCTGCGTACCAATCTTGATGTGGAAGTGGCGAAAGGCCTCGATCTTCAATTTGATGTAGCCGGCAGAATTGAGAATCAGGAAAGACCTTTTTATTCAGCCGCTCCTCATGACTGGAACAATATACCGCAGCAGGCTTTTCGCGCCTTGCCTTTTGTGCCTTCGGTGCGGGATGGGTTGCCGGTATCGACGAGGACGTCCAGCTCTTTTGTGAGTCCTGAGGCTGCGTCGAGAGAAAGTGGATATCATCGGGGAAAAACGAATCTGGTGGAGACAAATTTTAGTTTGAACTATAAAATACCGTTTGTGGAGGGGCTCAGCGCAAAATTTATGGCCGCCTATGATGTGTCCAATCATCGTTCGAAAGGATATTCGACCCCCTATGAAACTTATGTGGCCAATGCGCCTACATCTTCATCAGACGATATCAGCTATACAAAATCTTATGATGCCCGTGGGACGACGACCAGTCTCACAGAAGGGTCCTCTCATTCATCCCGCCTGACGACCAACCTCAGCCTGCGCTATGACTATGCATCTGACCGGCATGATCTGTCGGTTTTGACCCTGATGGAGACGGTGCAGCAAGATGGACAAACCTTTGGTGCTTATGGATATGGATTTGATATTCGTGCTTTGGATGAGCTGGATTTTGCCGGTCAAAAAGACCGAAATGATGTGTCCGGTGGAAGTTCTCTTCAGCGAAAAGCGGGATTTCTGGGGAAGGTGAGTTATTCTCTGGATCAGAAATATCTGATGGAAATGTCGATGCGGTATGATGGTAGTTATGTTTTTGGAGGTCAGATAGCGGGGAAGAGGTGGAGTCCTTTCCCGGCTGCTTCTCTGGGATGGAGGATTTCAGAAGAAGATTGGTTTGCGAGCCGGTATGGTGTAGTGGATGAACTAAAGCTGCGCGGAAGTATCGGAATGACGGGTACTACGGGGGTGCCGCCTTATTTTTATCTGAATACCATGTCATTACTCAATTCGGCGGTCGTGCTGGGTGGGGAGGCAAGAAGCGGATTGTTGACATCGGCTCCGGGTAATGAAAATCTGACCTGGTCAAAGGCATTACAGTACAACGGAGGTTTTGAAAGCCGGTTCTGGAATCATCGGCTGGGAGTGGAGTTTGATGTATTTTATAAATATATCTATGATATGCTGAGTCCTGTATCAGCTGCTTATCCGCCCTCTTTCGGTGGATATGTGCATGGTTATGAGAACAATAATAAGCAGGATCACAGAGGATTTGAGATCGCATTGACGCATCAGCATTCGATCGGAGCGTTTCGGTACAGCATAGGGATCAATGGTACTTTCACGAAACGGCGGTGGCTCCGGTACAATGATTCGCCCAATACGCCGGACTGGCTGAAGCTGACAGGGAAGGAAGTCGGTGCGCAGGTGGGGTTCATTGCTGTTGGATTGTTTGAGAGTGAAGAGGAGATCGAAAACTCTGCTCTGATCGAGGGGCGTGCGGTACAGGTGGGAGATATCAAATATCTGGACCGGAATGGCGACGGGGTGATTTCTTATGAGCAGGACCGTGGCTTTATTGGGAAATCGGAATATCCTGATTTTGTGGGTGGTTTGTCGTTAGCCGGAGAATGGAAAAATATCTCGCTTTCATTTCTATTTCAGGGAGGTGTTGGCCGGGATGTGGCATTGACGGGGGTTTATCCGGGTGGGGTAATGGATCATACGTCGATGACGCGGCCGTTCTATCATGGGGGGAATTCCCCTCGATATTTATTGGAAAATTCCTGGACTCCTGACAATCCTGATGCAGAATTTCCCCGATTGTCTCGTGTGCCGGTCAGTTCCAATAATGCTTATTCGTCCACCTATTGGTACCGGAACGGGGATTATTTGCGGCTGAAAAGTCTTCAGATCGGATACGCTGTACCTGAAGAATGGATACAGGGAACAGGAATTGGAGGATTGGGAATCCAGCTCCAGGGGCAAAATTTATTTACGCTGAGCGGTCTCAATAAATATCACATTGATCCGGAACAGCCGGGGGTGTCTAACGGATATTATCCACAGCAGAAAATTTATACAGTGAAAGTAAACCTGTCATTTTAAAGGAAAAACAATGGTGATGAAGAATATGAAGACGAGAATTTTTATAGTATTGGCTGGTATTGTATGGGGTGTGGTGCTGCAGGGATGCGGTGATTTTCTCGATACGACACCGACCGACCGGATTTCCGATAAGCTGGTTTGGGAGGAAGAGTCGATGATTGAATTGTATGTGAATACTTTTTATGCCTATCTCGACAGGTATGGAAATTTCGGAAATGATCAGTTCAATGGATCCCTGACAGAAGGATTGACGGAGACGCTAAAATACGGATCGTATGTGCCGGGTAGTAAAGCGGGCGATGCCAATCGCTATGTTTTTAATCCGGAAAGCATGTCACCTACGACCAATCTGCTGAGTGTATGGACGCCGACATATGAGAGGATTCGGCGGGTGAATGAATTTTTGATCGGCCTGGATCGATTTTCTCAGCTGGAAGAGGAGAAAAATCGAGTCATTGAAGGACAGGCTCGTTTTTTCCGTGCTTTTCTCTACTTTCAACTTGCCAAGCGGCATGGTGGAGTGATTTTATATACGGATCTTGATTTTGAGAAAGACAAAAACCGGTCTTCTGCTGAAGATACATGGAATTTGATTCAGGTAGATCTCGATTTTGCGATATCCGTTCTACCCGAGTCCTGGTCGGGTGCGGATCTGGGACGGGTAACGAAAGGTGCTGCGCTTGGATTCAAATCGCGCGCAATGCTTTACGCTGAACGATGGGAAGAGGCAAAGAAAGCAGCGGATGAAGTTTTTGCACTGGATCGATATGCTTTGATGGATGAATATGATGATGCTTGGAGAGGGGGAAACAGTGAATCTCTGCTGGAATTCAATTATCTGACCACCGATCCCAATCATACTTTCGATAAAGATTATGCTACCTACAATGAGATCATCAATCAGGGAGGGAGTGGTGTTCCGACGCAGGAGATGGTAGAATCCTACGAGCGGGCGGATGGTACGGAGGTGGATTGGTCGCCTTGGCATATGGATCAGCCTACGGATGAGATTCCTCCTTATGAAGATCTGGAACCCAGATTTCATTCGACGGTGATATATCATGGTTCGGTATGGCAGGATAAAGTCATGGAAAATAGTGTGAATGGTGAAAATGGTCAGTATATGAATTATCGGGAAGATACCTATACAAAAGGGAGAACCGTGACCGGTTATTATCTTCGTAAATGGCGGGATGAGTCTCATACAGATCTTTTGACCTACAATAGTACGCACACATGGGTGGAGCTCCGGCTGGCAGAGATATATCTCAACAGAGCAGAGGCATTGTACCGTTTGGGCGATCAGGGCAATGCGCTGAAGGATGTTAATACGCTTCGTTCGCGGGTCGGATTGCCGGCTCTGGAAGGAGTCTCTGGTGAGGCACTGTGGGAAAAGATCCGTCATGAAAGAAAAATAGAGCTGGCCTATGAAGGACATTTATACTGGGATATGCGTCGGTGGCGGCTGGCCGAAATGGAATACAACCATTACCGCGTGCATGGGATGAAGATAAGAAAAGAAGGGAACGGCTATACGTTTCAGGTGGTGGATGCGGACCTGGAGGATCGGGTGTTTTTACCGAAATGGTATGTATTTCCGATCCCTTATAACGAGCTGTCAAACAATGCTGCGATCGAACAATATGATGAATGGAAATAAAAATGAAGAAGAAAATGAGATATTTCAGGTTGAAAGCTTTCTTTCTCGCCTTGTTGGGAATCATGATTTCCTGTCAAAAACCGGATCCGCTGCTACCGTCTGTAGCAAGAAAAGGGATCAATAGTATCACGGCGACCTTTGAAGATGGACGGGGAGATTTTATAGGTGAGCCGGTGGAAGATCAGAATAGGATCATTGTACCTATTCCCTATTTTTATCCGGAAGATAGTGACAATCAGGTGACGGCAGAAGATTTGAAAAACATGCGGGTCAAAGCCAATCTTGATGACAATGTGGTAGTGGACCCGCCTTTGTTGTTTATGGATCTGAATCAGGAAAATGTGATCAAAGTAATCGATCAACGAAAAGATGAACACGAATATATAGTGACAGGCGAAATACGTAAAAGTTCTGCCAGCAGTATCTTGTCGTTTTCATTGCCGGAGCCCGGACTGGATGGAATCATCGATGAGGCTGGCAAAACTATACTGATCGTCACGCTTGAAGATCTTGATTCTCTTTTGGCTGAAGTAAGAATTTCACCGCATGCTACTATTTCACCCGATCCGCGGGAAGAGTTTTTGGATTATAATGAACCGGTTGAATTGACAGTAACTGCTCATGATGGCGTCACGACATCTGTCTATACGGTGAAACAAATGATCCCTGATAAATTGCCATTTGGCATCCGGCCGGGAAGCGCAAAGAGATTATTTGCCAAAAAACTAAAAGCTGATCTGGGTATAATGGCCGATCATCTGACGGGAGGACTGGCGGCTACTCAGGATTTTGTGGTGATCAATACCCGGGGAGAAAATAGTCTTTTGCTCGATCCGATAACTGGTGAAGTGACGGGTGAACTGGAATTGGGAGGGATCCGAGGTGGACTGACCAATTTTTATACAACGGCGGATGATGCAGGTAATATCCTGATTTGTAATCTCGCACCCAATGCAGGTTCTTTTAAGATATGGAAATCTACCGGAGGGGAGATGGAGCAGGATCCCTATATAGAGTGGGATGATGGATTGCCGGTCGGCCGGAAAATTTCTGTCAACGGGAGTTTGGATGGGGATGCGGTGATCACGGCTCCTATTCTTCAGGGAGGGATGCAGTTTGCGCGGTGGGAAGTGACGGACGGTGCGCTGGGTTCAGAAACTCCGGAGATCGTTACGATGTCGGGTCTGGAAAAGGGATGGACAACGAATGCTGATATTGTTTATACTTCTACTGATCCGGAAAGCGATTACTTTGTAGCTTCTTATTCTGATAATACTTTTGCCTGGGTAGATGGAAAATCGGATGCGGTGCATAAAAAACTGGAAGAGATCAGTGTGAATTATATCATGAATGCCGTAGATTTTGCTGAATTTAATAATGCAAGTTATGTGACCACCAATTGGGTCAATAGTTTTAACTGGGGTGCGGCGGATATGGTATGGCTCCTGGATGTGAGCAGCGACAGTGATTTTTCAGGAAATCTTGAAACAGGTATGGTGAATGCGGTGGTATGGCAGACACCACAGGATACATACGGACCAAAAGCTATACAACCGGTAGTGGAAAATGCGAACGGGACGGGGGATGTCGCGCTTGTGGTCTCGGATGATGGGTATTATCTCTACCTATACTTTTTATTTACTAATGGCTATGTGGTAGGGTATCAGTTTGATTGTCTGGATATTTGATTTTGCAATCATCTGTGATTGGAAAATTGAGTATTCGCATGTTTGAAATATACAAGAATATAATATGATGAAAGGAGAGATGAAAATTAGTCCGACAGGATTGATTTTTATTATATGTAGTGTGCTTATAATGTGGGGAATGATAGGCTGTCAGAAGAATGATGGACCATCTTATGAATGGGAATGGGATGATGAGGATACGGTTCAAATGGAAGCTAAACCAAGAATTCTATGGATTGATGCCGCGGCCAATTTTCCTGATTTTGCGAATGATCCTGACAATATAAAACGAGATCTTTTGCGCGCAAAAGAAGCGGGATTTACGGCGGTAGTAGTCGATGTACGGCCGACCAACGGAGATGTATTGTTTCGGACAGAGACGGGGGATGCAGTGGAGTGGCTGGGGGCATGGTTGCCGGAGGGATATACGAAAATAGAGCGGCAGGCAGATTGGGATTATTTGGATGCTTTCCTGGATGCCGGCGGTGATCTGGGACTTGAAGTATATGCAAGTATCAATACTTTTGTTGGAGGAAATATAAACGCTCTGGGATCTTCCGGGATGCTGTATCGTGACCCGGATAAGAAAGAATGGGCCACTGACCTGCTTACTGAAGAGGGGATCGTGAATACGCTGGATCTTTCTACCACGGGTGCACGTTTTTTAAATCCTGCCCATCCGGAAGTTCGTGAATATCTTTATGATCTGCTTTCAGATCTTGCCCGCTATGACCGGCTGAAAGGAATCCTTTTGGATCGGGGCAGATTCAATAATTTACACAGCGATTTTTCGGATCATACAAAGGAGTTATTTGAGGAGTTTATCGGGAAGGAGTTGGACGATTTTCCGGAATCGGTGATGTCTCCCGATATTCAGGCGGGGGCGTTGCCATCCGAACTGCCCCCTCATTTCAAATCTTGGATGGAGTTTCGGACCGGTATCATTCGGGATTTTATGGTGGAAGCGCGGGAATCTGTTAAATCCGTGAACACGGATCTTCAATTTGGTGTATATGTAGGCGGATGGTATTCCACTTATTATGAGGTGGGTGTAAATTGGGCTTCTCCTGAATATGATGCGTCAAGAAAATTTCCTCAATGGGCTACGGCCGGTTATGGTGAAAACGGGTATGCGGATTTGATGGATATTGTCTTAATCGGTGCCTATGCGGCTCCAGATCGTATATATGGTCAAAGCGAGTGGACGGTTCAGGGATTCTGCAGCCAGGCTATGGATTTGATCCGGGGAGAAGCGGTGGTGATAGGGGGACCTGATGTGGGCAATGGCGCGTGGGCGACCAGTCCTTCTCAGATCATTTATGATGGGATCGTGAATTCGGTGGATGTGGCAATGAATTTGACCGATGGGTATTTTTTATTTGACATGATCCATTTAAAACAAAAGCCTGAGAAATGGGAGGCGGTGGAGGAAGGAATTTCCGCCAAATTGGAAGAATGAGATCTGGGAATAGGTATCATTTTTAGATTCAGAGGATGGAGCAAATGTAATGTCCCCGAGGAAATGATTTAATTTCCGAAAAGGACTTTTTTCCTGAAGTTTCCCTGATGGGAATTGCTTATACAGAAGTAGATAATGAAGTGGTTGCAAGGAAAAAGGGCATGATAATTTCTTTTTAAACTATTGAAACACATCGGCTCCGATTAATTTTACAATTCCTTTTTGCAATTAAATATATTTCTGAAATGCAGAAGAAGTCGCCCATCGGTTATTATTTGAGAAAAGCAGATGAACTGTTGACAGAAGAGGCCGGCCAGATCCATGAAGATATGGAAATCAACCGGCTCCAATGGCAAATCCTTGATTCCGTGAGCGAAAATCCGGGTATCTCCAGTCAGGAGTTGGTCGAAAATCTTGCAGATTTTGCAGATGAAAAAGAGGTCCGGGATATTATTGCTGATTTTGCAGAGCGAAATTTTTTACTGGAACAGGATCCGCTTGATCTGACAGAGCAGGGGAGGGATATGCACCGGATTTGTCTGGACAGGCAAATGGCGTTCCGTCAAAAGGTAATGAAGGACATCTCAGATCAGGAATATGAGCAGATGATTGGAACCTTGGAGAAGATGATAAATAATTTGCAGGCACCGCGAGAGGATTAAGGGATCGGTAAAATGGTTATGAAGGATGTGATATAGGAGTGCATGGAAATGCACAGGAAAGCTAAAGAAGATATGGGCAAAGTTGTAACGCAGAGGTACGGAGAGAAGCGGAGAGGCGCAGAAGGTGGGGATCGGTAAGCCTGTTAAGGATTCCGCCAATGGCGGACGCGGTGCCGAGCCCGATTTTAAATCCGAAAGCATCCGATTCATAAGCCAAGAAGAGCTTGTGGGAGAGCTGGGGAATGCTTGTCTCGTTGTAAATATGAAACGAGATGAAGCTGACTCTATCCAGTTTAGGTGCCAGGAACGATTTTGCGACTGATTTTCAAGAGGGCAGGATTGTGTTTTCGAAGAGAAGTTTCAAGAATGGAACGCAGATGATCCGCCAATGGCAGATCATACACGGATTTTACGGATCTACGCGGATCTGCTAAAGCAGAAAATGATAATCGCAGATAAGGTAGGATCGAGGTTCCAGGTCCTATTGCGCTGTGAAAGCCCGTGAGATGGGGAATGATCAAGCGATAAATATATAAATATTAAAAATGAAACATCTCAAAGTTACCCAACAGGTAGTCAATCCTGTCTGGCAAGGAATAGTCAACCACC
>Ga0209487_1004266_pt1 | contig 11036 bp, 12 predicted proteins | sample Poulit2012_FD_187524 | JGI IMG/M metagenome (GOLD analysis project Ga0209487, IMG submission 187524) | Agricultural soil microbial communities from Georgia to study Nitrogen management - Poultry litter 2012 (SPAdes) (version 2) | ecosystem: Environmental > Terrestrial > Soil > Agricultural land... | reverse complement strand
TATATTGGTTAAATAACTTATAGTCTTGATAAATAAAACTGACCTGTTGCCGCTTATAAAGTTGTAATGCTTCATCATCTAATTCAGCTAAGTTGACATGATTAACAAGTACAGTCCCATCATTTGGCTTGATTAATCCACCAATCACATTTAACAGTGTGCTTTTTCCAGATCCAGATGCACCCATAATTGTGATCCAATCATTTTCTGCAACATCTAAAGTGACATGATTAAGTGCTTTAATCGGGTTCGTTTGGCCATACTGAACGAGGATTTTATCTAAGTTAATCATTAGTAAACCACCTTTCACCTTATTAAAAATACGTTTAAGTAAAGACTTAAACGTATTTTTAATATTATATTTAGATACTTACGGTAATCTTTGATGTACGGTAGCATAAGCTCCTACAGCTGTATGGTCGCTAAGTCTTGTTGCAGTAAAGTTTGGAGTGTATGTTGTCCAAGGGTTGTGATTTACATAACGGTAACTATGTCTAAAGTAGTTACTAGTATTGCTAGAGTCAATAGTCCTACCGCCACTTCCATCGTCAGGATTAAATCTTACTCTTACAGGACCAGTTAATCCCCAAGTAAATATCCAACTGGCCTCCGCTGAAGATCCCCTGATAGTCGGAGTAGAAGGTGATACATTAGCAACTTCAGTTGCAGTAGCAATACTGAAAAAAGGAACAATCGATAGTAACATAATAACTAAGAATTTTTTCACTTCTTCTCCTCCTTTTAAACTATGAAAATGCTTTGAATAACAAAATAACATTTATAAGGTAAAAAGTCAAATAAATACCATAAAATAAGTTTAGAATTTTCTTTCTTATTAAAAGGATTAATATGTTGTAAATTAATATTCTTGAATCAATTTCATAATTCGATAATATAGACAAAAAACACGAATGAATACAGATAAAATATTCAAATAATACGTAAATAAGAAAGCAAATTTAAGTGATTGGAATGGCGATGGCGACTCCTTGAAAATAAAGGACAATTTTCTGCGTGCGATGTATCGCTGACGAAGCTTTCCTTGTCCAACGAAAAAGCGAAGACGCTGAGACTCCGCAGAGAAGGCTTCCCGAGGTCGATGAAAACGTCACGTCCTTGTGACGTCATCGACACTAGCACGTCGTGTACGTCGAAGGATCAGCGCGAGCCCGCGGAAAGCGTCCACCCAGAGTGGAAATCACGGACCTTAGCGCGATCATAGTTATTCGTGTTTTATCTCTCATTAAGAAATTATGAAATTGATTCATCTAAAAAAGACTACCGATTCTAGAGAAAAATCAGTAGTCTCTTTGATTATTTAGTTTGATTGTAATTCATTTAAATCTTCGAAAAAAGTTGGATAAGAAATATCAATGACATCAGGGTTTGTTAGAATAACTTCCTCACGACATATCAATGAAGCAATCGCATTCATCATACCTAAACGATGATCACCATCAGAGTCTACTCGACCACCAATCAGTGGGGTTCCTCCCTCAATAATCATACCGTCTTTTGTACCTTCAACCTTAGCACCCAGGGTATTTAAAATATCTACAACGGCAGTGATGCGGTCTGTTTCCTTGTGCCTAAGTTCTTCAGCATCTCGAATGATCGTTTTTCCTTTCGCTTGTGTTGCTAATAGAGCAAGGATCGGAAATTCATCAATCATGCGTGGGATGACCTCTCCGCCTACCTCCACAGCATTTAATTCAGAATACTTTACTGTGATGTCGCCAATCGATTCGCCACCAACCTTTTTAGTTTCTTTAATTTCTATGTTAGCTCCCATTTGCTTCAAGACATCCAACAAACCAGTTCGCGTTGGATTCAAACCAACATTTTTAATCGTTATGTTACTATCTGGGACAAGTAAGGCACCAACAATCAAGAACGCGGCTGACGAAATATCACCAGGAACTTCAATTTCTGTGCCAGTTAACCTCTGCCTGCCTTGAAGCGTGACTTTATTGCCATCGACATCGATCTCTCCACCAAAAGCAACGAGCATATTTTCTGTATGGTCGCGCGTTTTTGTCGTTTCAATCACTGTTGTGTTACCATTTGCAAGTAAGCCACCTAATAGAACAGCTGATTTCACCTGAGCACTTTTCATTGGAGGTTTAAATGTGATACCAGTTAAATCTTGTCCCCGAATCGCGATCGGTAATAAGTTACCATGATCTCTACCATCAATCTTTGCTCCCATCTCACGAAGCGGATCACGAACTCGATCCATTGGGCGTTTTGATAAGGATGGATCACCGTAGACTGTTGTATGAAAAGGTAATCCAGCAAGAACGCCGAGCATAAGCCTAGCTGTTGTGCCCGAATTACCAAAGTAAATTGGCTCTTTTGGCTCTTTTAATCCATCAACACCTTCACTTTTAATGAATACGTGTTCACCTTGTTGCTTAATTTCAACACCCATTGCCTGAAAGGTTTTAATCGTCATTAAACAATCATCGCCAGTTAAAAAACGCGTGATTCTTGTTTCTCCTTTAGCTAACGACCCGAAAATAATTGCCCTATGTGAAATTGATTTATCACCTGGAACGGATATCTCACCAGTCAAAGGTGTTTGAGTTGGTTTCAAATTCACTTGATTCATCTTTGCCTTCTCCTCCTTATCCTTCTAACATCGTTTCATAGCCATTTTGAACAAGTAAACGATGACTTGATAGTTGATTTTCTTTTGTAACAAAACTTAATCGAAGGACACCAGTAATTCCTTGACGTATTTCTAAGATTTCGATATTTTTGATACTAATTTCTTCTTTAGCGAGCAATTGAACGACATTGAGAAGTGCACCTGGTTGGTCAAAGATATCGACGTAAAGGTCGTAAAATGAAGGAATTGCTCCACGTTTTGTCGTGTCAAGGCCGTCACGATATTCTCTTGCTTCCTCTAGATAGTGATAAATTGAGACTTTATCATCTTTTACGAGTAATGATTTCAAATTTTTCATTTCATCAATCCAATCTGTAAGTAGATTGGACAGAATATCTTTATTTTGAAAAAAGATATCTTGCCATAAAGCAGGATCACTTGATGCGATACGAGTAATATCTCTAAAACCACCAGCAGCTAGTCGAGGGATTTTATCGTGCTTGGTCTGCCAGTTTTTTGCTTGTTGTACGAGAGATGAGGCAATTAAATGCGGAAAATGAGAAATAACACTCGTCATTTCATCATGTTCCTGTGCATTTAACATCATAAATGTTGCCTTTGTCGTTGATAATAATTTTCTTAAGGCCTCTACCGCTTCTTGATCTGCCTTTTCGGTTGGAGTCAAAATATAAATCGCATTCTCAAATAGATGGGCTTTCGCTGCTTCTACTCCTTGTTTATGTGAACCAGCCATTGGGTGTCCACCTATAAACGTGACATGATCAAGGTTAATCGATTCAGCTGCAGTCATTACATTTGATTTAACAGACGAAACATCTGTTACAAGAAGTGGCCGAGTATAGGTTTGCTTTTTAATCTGCTCAATTAAATCAATTGTCTTTGAAACAGGAGCTGCTAAAATACAAATGTCAACAGACGAAACAGCTTCATTAAAATCAGTGGTGATCTCATCAACTATTTTTTTGTCTAAGGCATAGTCTAACGTTTTCTGATTCACATCATAGGCAATGATTTGATGGTCCGTATGCTCTTTTAAATTTAAAGCCAGTGAACCGCCTATTAAACCTAACCCGGCGATTAAAATTTTCTTAGGCATCGTTATTCAACACCTTTTTGACGGTCAAGAAATAGCTGAATTTTATCGCTTAATTTGTTCATATCCTCTTCAGCACCAATTGTAATACGGACGCCATTAGGATGACCTAATGCTTCTCCTGAACGAACAATAAACCCTTGACTAAGCAGGAATTCAAATAAAGAGTCACCAGAAAACGGTAACTTAACAAAGACAAAGTTAGCTTCAGAGTCATAGTAAGTTAAGTTCATATCTTTTAAGTCGTCCATAAACTCATGTCTGTTCTCGATTGTTTTTTCGACGGTTTCCCGAATAAAATCTTGATCTTGATACGCTACCATAGCAGCCTCTTGGGCTAAGCGAGTGGTATTAAAAGGACCTCTAGCAATATTGAGTGCTCGACTCACCTCTAAGTTAGCTATTCCATACCCAATTCTAAGACCAGCTAGACCATAAACTTTTGAAAAAGTTCTTAATATCACTAAGTTTGAATGATTATTTAATAATTTTAATGTATTTATTTCATTTTTTGCATAATCAATATAGGCTTCATCAATCACGACAAGCACATCATCAGGACAGTTCGTTAAAAAGCTTTCTAATGATTTTTGCTCAATCAGAGAGCCTGTCGGATTATTCGGCGAACAAAGCCAGATGATTTTCGTCGATTCATCAACGGCTGAAAGCATCGCATCTAAATCATGATGGCCATCTATTAGAGGAATTTCTTTCACTGTAGCCCCTTCAATTAAGGCATTATGCTTATATTGAGGGAATGTTGGATTGGCAACAATCGTATTCGAACCCTTTTCTAAATAAGTTCGACAAATAATTTCGATCACTTCATCTGCTCCACAGCCAAAGACAAGTTGATCTGGATTTACCTCTAGATCATCGCTTAATAACTTGCGTAGCTCAGTCGCATACCCATCCGGATAAATTTCAAAGTGATTGGCCGATTGAGCAACGACCTCATCAACCTTTTTTGAATAGCCAAATGGATTCTCGTTAGAAGCTAATTTAACGATACGATCAAGACCGAATTCGAGTTTAACCTCTTCTACCTGTTTACCTGGTTTATATGGTGCCATTGATTTAAAAACATCTTTTGCTTTCATTACTAAAATCCCCCTATTTAAGTAAATCTGGTCTTAGCTTCTTCGCTTCATGGTGGTAGATATGATGAATATTCTCTTGCTTCATCTCTGTGTTTACAGTCATCATAATTCGGATGCAACGCGGTAATCCATGAGGCACATTGATTTCTTGCATACACATAACCGGCACATAGGTCCAACCAGGTAACTCTCTGATCGGTCGCGCTGGAAATGTTGCATTTAAATCCTCAGTTACTGTCACTAAGACAGAACTGACATCTGAAGCCAGTACACCATTCTTCTCAATCATTTCAAGTACTAGTTTCCTAGTATGATTGATGATTTCTTCTTCTTCATTTTTGCTGACGCTTGTCGCTCCTCTTATCCCTCTTATCAATGGTGGTTCAACTCCTGTAAAAAATCATTTAACCAAACATTTAATCTTTTATCATCGACTTGCTCAATCGTTGGTTCGCCTAATTCTTTTAGTAAAACCAAAGTGATTTTTTGATTTTTAGCTTTTTTATCACGTCTCATTCGATCAATTAATTTATTCACTGATAGCTTTGGTATTTGAAGTGGATAATCATTGTCTCTTAACCACTCAAATAATCCATCATAAGGCAATTTAATTTTATAAAGTATTTCACTGACCCGCATCGCAAATAACATACCAATTGCGATTGCTTCTCCATGTGTTATTTTTCCATACCCGAGAACAGATTCTAAAGCATGACCAAGCGTATGACCAAAATTCAAATATTGTCGAATATTAGATTCACGCTCATCTTCTTCAACAATTTTTGCTTTTACGTCAATTCCTTTTAATAAATCGCGCATCAAAATTTTATCGTCTAAGGGTTGCGTTAAATCGATTGGTTGAAGCTCTTCCCAAAAGTCAGGCTTGTGTATCATGCTATGTTTAACAACTTCAGCATAGCCTGATCTAATTTCACTTAACGAAAGGGTATGAAGTGTTTCTACATCATAGATTACAGACACGGGTGGATAAAAGCTTCCTACTAAATTCTTTCCTTCAGGATGATTGATCGCCACTTTCCCCCCCACACTACTATCGTGTGCTAAAATCGTCGTAGGCATTTGTAAAAAATCTATCCCTCGCATAAAAGTAGCTGCTACAAAACCTGCTAAGTCACCGACCATGCCACCACCCAACGCGATGATTAGACTATCACGGTCTAAGCCTTTTTGAATGATTTCTGTTAAAAGATCGAAATAAATATGATGACTTTTTGACTCTTCACCAGCAGGAACAACACTATAATCCACATCTTGCGTCTCTTTTAAAGTATCAATAACATCTTCTAAATATAAAGGTTTAACATTACTATCCGTGATGATGTGCACTCGACTATAATCTTTTGTCAAAAATTCATTTACCTTATACCGGAGTCCTCGCCCGATAAAAACACCGTATTGACCGGTTCCAGTTTGGATTTGGATCTGCTTCATTTTAAAAACTCCTAATTTCTTCTCGGTACTGATCAATCGCTTCTTTTAATTTTGGAAACTGGTCATGTGGAAATTGCTCTAAAATTGCCTTAGCGATTTCAAAAGCGACAACATGTTCCATGACGACAGATGCCGCAGGCACTGCACAAGAGTCAGAACGCTCAATGCTCGCATTAAATGTTTCTTTCGTTTCAATATCAACGCTTTGTAAAGGCTTATAAAGAGTAGGAATAGGCTTCATAACGCCTTTAACAACTATAGGCATGCCCGTTGTCATTCCACCTTCAAAACCACCTAAATTGTTTGTTCGACGTTCATAGCCTTTTTCTTCTGACCAGATAATTTCATCATGGACTTCGCTACCATTCTTTCTAGCTGCTTCAAAGCCCAGACCAAATTCAACACCTTTAAAAGCATTAATACTTTGCACTGCAAAGGCAATTTTAGCATCTAATTTACGATCATAATGAACATAAGAGCCTATCCCAGCAGGCATTCCTTCGACATTAACTTCACAGACGCCACCAATTGAATCACCATCTTTTTTCGCTTGATCAATTGCATTCATCATTTTTTGTCCCGCTTCTTCATCCAGTGAACGGACGGGTGAATCTTCTGAGATTTTAATTTTTTCTTCAATGGTTAGATCCGGTCTTTGTTCCGCTTTGATCCCAGCGATTTCATTTACATAGCCAACAACTGTTATCCCTAAGTTTTTAAGAAGTATTTTTGCAACCGCACCAGCCGCTACTCTTGCAGCTGTTTCACGAGCTGAGGATCTTTCTAAAACATTTCTCATATCCCTGTGGCCATATTTTAATGCACCATTTAGATCTGCATGACCTGGTCTAGGTCTTGATACAACACGACGAATTTTCTTATCTTCATCAATTGGATCTTCTCCCATAATGTCGATCCAATGTTTAAAATCATCGTTTTTGACAATTAAGGAAATTGGCGATCCTAGTGTATAACCATGTCGAACACCACCAGCAATATCGACTAAGTCCTTTTCGATCTGCATTCTCTTTCCTCGACCATGCCCCTTTTGTCTTCTCAGTAATGACTCATTGATTTGGTCACTCGTAAGTGGCATTAAGGATGGCATGCCTTCTATAATGGTTGTTAATTGTTTTCCATGAGATTCTCCTGCAGTTAAATAACGCATCTACTTTTCCCCCTTAAATCAGTGTATATTTTAATTAATATAACATACCTTTGATAATCTGTGTTAGTAAATTGAAAGATAATTCATTTTTTTCTGAAAAAGAACAAAATAATGATGGTAAATAAAAATTCGATTATTTTTTTAACATGAGTCTTCCGGATTAACTATCACTTTTTTGATAGAAAAACGTCTGTAAAAGTTCCAAATTATATTTTTCTGGTGTGAAAATTTGCTCAGTACTACCAACAAAAAACACACCCTCATTCACTAGAGAATCACTGAACTGATGATAAATTTGCTCTTTTGCTTCTGAGGTAAAATAAATCATCACATTTCGACATACAATCAAGTCGAATCCCTTTGGATATGGATCATGTAGTAAATTGTGAGCTTTAAATGTAATTGACTTTTTTAATTTATCATTTATGGTATAGAGCGAATCTTTATATGTAAAGTAACGTCTTTTCAGTCTTTCTGGTACTTCCTTCAATGCTCTTTCTGTATATATTCCTTTTTTAGCTCGCTCCAAAATTTTCTCGTCGATATCTGTTGCTAGAATACTCACATTTTTTAAATCTGTTAATTGACTTAAAATCATGGCTATTGAATAAGGCTCATCACCTGTTGAACAAGCAGCACTCCAAATCCGCAGATGAGGGTTCCTTTTAAGTAATTCCGGCAAAATTTCCTTCTCTAAAACTTCCCATCTTTTTGCATTACGGAAAAACTCTGAGACATTGATCGTCATCTTATCGAGAAATTCCTCCATCAAAACCTGATCATTTACAATTGCATGATAGTAGCTTTCAAATTGATCATAGCCCCTCTTGTCTCGTAATGATGTTAAGCGGCGTTTCATTTGTGTTTCTTTATATAAAGTTAAATCAATATTCGTTTTTTCTTTAATTAATTTTGTGAACAGTGGATAATCTGGCATAGCCCCTATCTCCTTTACTCGATGAGGTATACTTTTTTTTAGGCAAATAATCTATCAATGATTTCTCTTACTTAAATAGCCAACCAAATGATACATCGTTTCCTTCTCTGGTCGGTCAGGTAGTTTTTTGAGAGCATTTAAAGCACGATCCAAATAGTGTTGACTTAATTTAAAAGATTGTTGAATCGCATTCGTCTGTTTAATCTGACTGATAACTGAATCAAAGTCGGCAGATTGATGATTTAAAGAGCGTTGAAATAAGTTCTCAATTTCACTATATATATCTATTTCTTTCATTGCGTATAATGTCGGTATAGTTAAGTAGCCTTCAATTAGATCTTGACCACTTTCTTTACCTAACACATGATTTGGCTTCGTAAAGTCTAAGATATCATCAATGATCTGGTAAGACATTCCAAGGCAATATCCGTATTGAAAAAGTGTAGCTTGAGTTGATTTATCTGCATTTGAAATCATTGCACCTAGCTGACAGGAAACTCCTAAAAGACGAGCTGTTTTATCCCGATTCTTTCTTAAATACATTCTAATTGAATCATTCATTCGATATCTATTTTGATATTGCGTCCATTCCCCCATCGATAACTTTTTTATTGTGAATGAAAATTGATGGTTAGCGAAAGAATGTTTCAATTTTGTCATGATGGCAAGTGATTCAGCAAAAAGATAGTCACCGATATAGGTTGCGTGTCGATTCGTATGTTGTTTATGTATTGTAGGTTGTCCTCTTCTTAAAGATGCCCGATCAATGATGTCATCATGAACTAAGCTAGACATATGAATCAATTCAATTGCTACGGCTAACTCAAATGGTTTCTTAGCATCTGTGTCACCGAAACGACTTGAGAGTAAACATAAAAGTGGTCGGGTTCTTTTGCCCCCTGCATTCAATAATTGAATCGTTGGTGTCTTTATCGAATCGATTGCTTTTGAAAACCGTTCAAGCAACAATTGATCAACTTTTTTTAAGTCATTTTTAAACGGTTCAAAAAGAGTTAACGAGTTCATGGAATCAGCCCTAATAGATATTTACTGATTAGAAGAATGAATTATTTAAAATTTATTTGTTTTTCCTTGTATTTATTAAAAGAGCGATTAAAGGCTATCTTAATCTGAGATGCGATTTTCTTCGTAGATGGTTTGAGTTGTTTCCCCAATCGAATCATTGATGTTTCACTAGATTTTAATAATTGGTCTATCCTAAAAGCATTCATCTGATTAGTTGTTTTAATTTTCTCACGTTCAAATTGAAGGAGATAAAAAGAATACAATTGACTATAATATGCTTCTAAATCGCTTACTCCAACATATCGCATCAGATGAATTAATAACTCAGTCTCAATTCTTAATTTCATTATAAATAAAAACTCACATTCCTTTTTAGAAGATTCAATTAATTGCATCTTAAATTGATTGACATTTTTAGTAGCTCTAGCTAATCGGTTGATTAATTGTAATTGCTCGTGTTCAACAAGCAGTTGATAATAGCGTGCAGCGAGTTGGTCCCCTAGCAATATTGGTTCTGCATTTTTAATGGTCTCTAGATTAGATACATCTTCATGCAAATCAAGAGACAATTGTAATAGCGAGATTGCTGTAGTGATTCTAATGTTTTCTTCTGCTGATATTTGGAGACGTTTTGTTAATTGTGAAATAATCGTGATACGAGGGTCATCAACCATGATTGCCTTTAATCTATCATCTATAGATAATTGGTCTAATATATGGCTTAGTTCCCTATAAACATATTTACTGAGCTCCACCTGTTATCCCCCATATCATGAATGTGATGATAAATAATTATAAAGAATCAATCTTACCATGGCGAGATTGAAGTGTTGCTTTGCCTTTAATTTTGATCGCAGACGTATGTTCTGTAAATTGAACTACTAAAATCTCGTTTGCATCCAGCTTTTCTGCATGATGAAATTTAGTTGATTCACCTCTTGTTAAACCAATGACTTGTACGCCATCTTCTTCAGCTTTAATGATTAGAAAATCGGAATCCATAAAATTCACCCCTACATTTATATAAAAATGAAGAGGGTGCAAAAAAATGCACCCTCATTGATGCCCTATGTAAAATATTATTTTACGATATCTTTAAGGGCTTTTCCTGCTTTAAATGCAGGTACTTTGCTTGCTGGAATTTGAATTTCAGCACCAGTTTGTGGGTTACGGCCTTTACGAGCAGCACGGTCGCGTACTTCAAAAGTTCCAAAACCAATTAACTGTACTTTTTCACCATCTTTAAGTGTATCCATGATAGTTTCTAATACTGCGTCAACAGCTTTAGTTGCATCTTTTTTTGTAAGTTCACTCTTCTCAGCAACTGAGTTAATTAAATCCGATTTGTTCATGATATTCACCTCCTCCTATTATCAAATTCATGAAGCATTAGAAAAATTGGTTGTATTCCATTTGTTTACCAAATCTTTCGATTCTATACTTCCAACACCAATATAATTGGTGCCAAAGCCTATGTTATACGACTTTTCCCATAAATTCAACAAAAAATTCAAGATAATTTAACTTTAGTGATGATTTAGGAAAAAAGCGCCATTCTAATGCAAATTCATGAACAAGAAGGTTGATATGACAAGGTTAATCAACTGAATACTATCATAGCCACTGAA
>Ga0209487_1004265_pt1 | contig 11036 bp, 10 predicted proteins | sample Poulit2012_FD_187524 | JGI IMG/M metagenome (GOLD analysis project Ga0209487, IMG submission 187524) | Agricultural soil microbial communities from Georgia to study Nitrogen management - Poultry litter 2012 (SPAdes) (version 2) | ecosystem: Environmental > Terrestrial > Soil > Agricultural land... | reverse complement strand
TCTCACCCGCCTCATGCCGGCGAAGAAAGGAAATGATCTGGGTCTCGCTGAATCTGGATCGCTTCATGACTCGAAAGTAAGGATTGATCTCTACTTCCGAATGGGCGAAGATCAGGGAAGCCTACAGATTGACATCCATATAGACCGTCACGATCGCAAAACATAACCTGCGCACGACGAAAAATCTCCGGAGCGGCCGACGAATACGACGCAGCGGTGTCAAACCGCTGTACGGAGACTCCCCCTGCAGGACGTGATCTGGCGCGACCTGTCCTGCGAATCAGGGAAAGACGTTGGCTGGTCGACGACCTCGCTATCCGAGGTAGCGCGCCTTCAAACGCTCATAGATGCTGCCGGCCGGGTAGACCGCGCGTTTGTCCAGCCCATTCTGCCGCCACATCTCATTCCACATATGCACGGCCACGGAATCCCCGGGTAGTCGCACTTGCGGGCGCCCCCGGAGCGCGGCCTTGACTCTCCCGTGAAGCAGGCGCGTGAAGAGCGGAGTCACCAGGTGTCGCGCGTCTCGATACCCGATCGGGCAGAACGTCTGCCAGGGTACGAGCCGATCCAACGCATCGAGCTCCTTGACGCCACGTTTGACCAGCTCGGGGCCGGTCTCGCCAAATTTTACCTTGGTGGCATCCATCTTCTCGAACGCCGCCAGGCAATAGCTCATCAAAGCATCGCCCGGTGCCGCCCGTAACACGCAATTGTTAATCAGGGACACGGGATTGTCTAATGACGGCTCCCAACTCGTTGCCACGATACTCTCGCGTCCGAACGCGAAGGGTTTCAGACAGATGACATCCATGTCAACCCACCATCCCCCGCGATCGAACAGCAACTGGTATCTGAAGAGGTCTGCGAAACCCGCCAGACTGCCTTTACCGAACTCTCCTCCTTCGTACCGAAAGATGCGATCCTCCGGGAGAATCTCTCGAGCATCCCTGACTGTCGCTCCTGACGGTGCATTCGGGACGTCGCCGTAGGTGTACAGGTGAAACTCGTGACCGTTGGCGAGAAAGGAGCGAATGCACAACTCCTCCATTGCGGAGAGTTCACCGTCTACCCATAGCCCCTGAATTACACGGTCCTGCTCCGGAATCATCGTACGGTCCGTTGCTTGAATAAACGAATGCCGAGTACAAGAACTAACAACGTCATCAATCTCGTAGCTGAGGCCTGAGGCGTCTCACTGCATGTTCCCGCAGCCTCATGCTCAAGCGCGGCGCGATGCTCGCAGCAAGACGAAAAGCGGAGCTTCCGGCGTCCGTGCTCGGAGTGCGACCGTTCAGTTTCACGGCGAGGGCGACGGCCTCGTCCGCCGTTTCCCAGTCCAGGTAACGACCTGCGACGCCCGCAATTCCCCAGAGACGATCGGCGATCAGAGGAGCGTAGCGATCCGGCGAGGAAGCGGCGGCTTTTCTCATGACATGGTACTGGGCGCGGGCGCACTTCGCACCGTTTGCCTGAGACATGGACATTCGAACCCGATGATTGATCACCGTAACGGTCTCGTCGGCCGCAAATGTCAATCCGGCCCGCGCCATCTTGCAGTGGAACGCCACATCCTCGTTGTAGAGGACGTCGGGATCGAGGCCGTAACCGCCGGCCTTGAGGAAGGCGCTTCGGCGATAAAGCCCGAGGAACGGGTTGATCTGACGCCGGATCGTGTACCCTACGGGGTCACTGCGCAGCGCTGCGTCATCGAACGTTCTGATGCCAAGCAGCTCGCCGGTGTCATCCCAACGCTCCTCGTAACCGAAGAGCACGATGTCCGGTGCCGCATCGCCCTGCGCCATCCACCGCTGCGTCGCTTCAACGAAGTTCGGCTTCAGCTCGTCATCGGCATCGTGGAAATGAATCCATTCCGAGGTGGCCGCCTCACCGAGGCGATTCTTTCCGGCCGAGCATCCCACGTTGACGTCTCCGTGAATGACACGGGCACCGAAAGACTCTGCAACGGCAGCGGTGTCGTCTGGCGAACAGTCGTTGTAGACGAGGATCTCATCGAAGGGGATAGTCTGCGCGGCAGCAGACTCCAACAGGCGAGGGAGGCACCATGCTGCGTTATAGGCAGGAATGCAAAGAGCGAGTGTAGGGTTGCTCATGAACGTATCGACTGGGATAACTTGGTGCGGATTCGACCGGCTGCGTGCACGATGAGATCTCGCAGAGGCAAACGCGCCAGATGCGCATCCTTGGGCACGACCTCACCAGGCGCCACGGCACCGGTGAGAGATACGGGCGCATGTCCTACGGCCGTCGCTTGAATCAGCTCCGCGCTCACCAGAGCGGCGATGCGCGCCGGATCGAGCTGCTCGCGCACAGTCTCGGCTGCTGACATGATAATTGCCTTCCGTTCGGAAGACGAAAGGTCCAGTGCTCGAAGGGTTGCGTCGGCGAGAGCCCGGGCATCACCAGCTCTGAAGACGAAGCCGTTCACGCCGTCCTCCATGATATCGGCTGCGCCGGCACCGTCCGAGCATACGACCAAAGAACCCCGGGCCATCGCTTCAACGGCCGTCAGATTGTACACGTCCCAGAGTGATGGAATGATCACCAGCTTCGCTTCACGTTGACGGCGCTGCACCTCCGCGGGCGAGATCTGGCCGAGATGGATAAGCTTCCGATTCCAGATGTCCGCATACTCCGTTGCGAGGTAGCGGTCATAGGCGACGCCCGTGCGGGGCTGCATCACCGCCCTCCCCGCCCATTCGACGACCGGGGCCCCATCGCCGAGAAGCCTCAGCGCATCGGCGAGCACGCGCGGCCCTTTCCATTCCTGCAGGCGCCCCGCGACGAACGCCGTTGTCCCTTGCCCTTTCGTCGAGAGAGGAGCAGACGGCGGTAGCGGGGGCGGAACGATCGCGGTCTGACGTCCGAGACGCTCCTCCCAGTATGCCGCATTGATGCGGCTGCTGGTGCTGAGAGCCGCAGCATGCGGCAAGAGCGCCGTCTCAATGATTCGAATAACCTGCTCGGCACCCTCCTCACCCGGCATCGTGTCATACTCGCTGATCTGGCCCGAGCTGCCGTGAAGCCGGACCAGACTCGGCGGAGACTCGGCGCAAATCCACGGGGCGAACAGGAGGCCCCATTCAACGACTTCGACCCTGTCGAATCCGGCCCCGCCGTCTGTCTGCTCCCACATCGCCCGTGCCGCAGCAAGATGACGTTGTAGGACCGGCATGGCGGCATAACGGGAGTAGGCCGGAAGAAGACGGTGATAGCGCTCCGGCTCGAGGTACGAGACGGTCACGCCGTGGTCCTCAAATGAGGCTCGCCCGGACACATACGCGCTTCCGACGACGGCATGGACGTCGTGTCCAAGGCGAACGAGTTCAGGCAGCAGAGCGCCATACACCGTTGCGATGCCGCCGCCATGATCGGGCGGGTATTCCGGAAGTACGAACAGGAGTCTCACTTGGGGCCGAGAGTCGTAGCGTTGTGATCGCCGTTCCGCCTTGACGACAACGGCCACACCTGTGACGAAGAGAGCTTGCGCAGTGCATTCATCGAGCGTCGCTTCATGCGGCGAGGAAGTCGCCGCACCGCAAGACTGAGATCGGATCGATTCGACACGAGTTCGTCGAGCTCAAGGAAGGAACCGTATTTCCAGTCATCATACGTCGTCACCCATGCGGGTTCGGCATGGTGGGGCTTCACTTCTCCGCCTTCGACAACACGAAGGGAACGGAAAAAATCGCGACCGATGACGAAAGGCGTCTGCTCGAAAGCCACTGGCCGGCCCGGATGCAGACACGCGTGTTCGAAGTCTACCACTCTGATCGAATCGTCTGTGTCGGAGAGCAGGACGTTATCCGGACCATAATCCGCGAGAGCAACTCCGCATTCGTTAATTGCCGCGTAGAGTTCCACGATCTCTCGAATACACCTGACTGAAAGGTTTCTAAGTCGACGCTTCCGAGCCGTGCGATACCCTTCGAGGAAAGGAATTACGATCGAAGTCCTCTCGACATGTAGCGGCTCAAGAATCGCCTCAATTGTCCCGGCAAGGCTGTAGCAACTATGAGCCGCATCAAGCGCGGTACGGCGGCGACGCTTGAACGTCCGGCAGACCGCCAGTCTTCCTTCGAATCGAATCAGATCCGTTCGGGCCGAGGTCCTCCCGCCACCCAATGACCTCACGACCGGCCAACGGGGTTGCACTGCCTCCAGCTCTTCGCGCGCGCGTTCGACGATCTCCTCACCCACTCTCCTGTCTGTCAATGATTCTATAAGAGCGATTGCCTGGCCGGACGTTAGCGTCGGTTTGAGAAGGGGCCCATCCAACCGCTGGGGAATGTCCTCACCGTTCGGTGCAAACTCGGCCCAGTGTCTACGCAGCCATTGCTCCACTTCGAAGAGAGTCGCGAGGCGATAATTGTCGACGCCGTTCACAGCCCTGTGGCGACCCCTTGGCTTTGTCCAGGGCAACGGATCGCAAACGACGACAACGGTCGTGACCTCCTCTCCATCCGGCCCCGGTTCCTGCCGCAATATGGTGAGTACCTCGAAGCCTCTGGCCTCAATCATGTGGAGGGCAACGGACTCCATCGCAAAGTCCTTCAGGATCCGGTTTAGCCGGATGCACGAGATGGAAACGGATGTATCACATCCTCGACCCACCGGCTGAATCACATCGGCGCTCTTCATAGCGGCATTCCCGGCTTTGGCTCACTTCGTGTCGGCTGACGCATTCTCCCCAGCTTCTGTCGTAAGCGCTCCGTTCTCTCGAAGCCGAGAAACCGAAAGGCCAGTGTATATGCCCTCGTCGTACGGTCCATGGGACGCGGACGGAAGTCGCGGGGCATGACCTCGTGGTACAGATCGAGAACGTCATCGAGCCGTGTGTTGACGCTCATCCGAAGCCATCCGAAGATCGAATCGAGCATGCGCTGGCGATCTTCCGGATTCCAGTCATCCCTGCGTAGGTATTCGCGCACGACCTCTCCACGCAGCCTGATGTTCACCTGAAGAGCATCACTGTGTTTCCCCACCGACCCTGGTCGCTCCCTCAACGTGGTCAGGGGTTCATGGTCGAACAGCACACGTGCATGATTGCGTGCCATTCGGTACATCAGTTCATACTCCTGGCTGCACGGCATGGACTCGTTCCACCCTCCCGCATCAATCACTGCCTGACGTCTGAAGAGGTTTGCGGAGGTCACCCCGAGACAGTGTAGCACGACACCGACCAGAGGATCTTCTTCCTCCACGATGCCGCTACCCATGCGCCCGTCGATGTGTGCGATGTGGTGAGCGCCGGCCACGAGATCTGCTCGTTCCTGAGACGATTCGATGAGCGATGCCTGATGCTCGAGCTTGCGGCGTTCGATTACGTCGTCGGCATCCAGAAACTGGATCCACTCTCCCTGCGCCTGATGGAGCCCGGCGTTCCGTGCGGACGGCGCCCCGCCATTCGTCTTGGTAATCACCCTTACGAGGTCGGGGCTCTCGGCAGCGAGATCCTCCAAAACGCCGGGCGTGCCGTCCGTGGAGCCGTCGTCCACACAGATGATCTCCACAGGCCGATGCGTCTGCACGAGCGCACAGGACACAGCCTCACGAATCAACGTCTCGACGTTGTAGCAGGGAATGACAACCGAGATGGATGGGCTCACGATACCTGATTCATTTCTTCCGGGGCTTCATTCTCCCTGCGATCGCGCGCAGCCGTTCCGTTCTGCGAAAGCCGAGAATCTCGTAGAGCTTGCAATACATCGGACCCGAGAGATCGTCCGCTTGAGGTTCATACGAGCGCCCAAAGAGGCGATCGTGCAATTCTACCGCTTCCGCCGGGTGTTCGACATAGAACTTGCGCAACGAACCGAATAAGACTCGGAGCACTTCCGAGCGGTCTTGGGCTGACAGGTCCTCTCTCGCCGTCTCAATAAGGTCGATGCGGAGCGAAAGGGCGCGATGCCATGCACCTTCGGCTGACTTGACCGAACGCGGACGATCCCGAACGGTGACGAGCGGCCGATCATCCATAACTGCCCGCTTCCCGGCAGCGAGCATACGGCCCGCGAGTTCCATTTCCTGTGAGCTCTTCCAACCCTCCGCCCATCCTCCCGCCTCACGCACGGCGTCCGCGCGCCACAACATGGACGATGTGATACCGAACCGAAACGTGAGCAGGCCCAACCAGGGATCGCCGACGGCAACATCGATCCGTTCCAGCTGGTCGTCCTGAGAGCGGGAGAAGTAGGACCCGGCGATGATATCCAATGGTCGACCCGCTTCTCTCGCGATGCCCAACTGATGCTCGACCTTCTCCGGAGCGAGAACGTCATCGGCATCGAGGAACTGCACCCACGTACTCGTCACGACGGAGAGCCCCGCGTTACGCGCTGCAGGGGCCCCAGAATTCGATTGAGCGAGGACACGCACACGGTCGTCACGCTGCTTCAGGGCTTCGAGGAGTGCCAGGGTGTCATCCGTCGACCCGTCGTCAACGCAGACGACCTCGCTCAGCGGGTGTGTCTGACTCAGCGCAGAGTCCACAGCCTCTTCGATCCACTCCTGGGAGTTGAAGCAGGGTATGACGGCGGACACGGATTCGGGCATGAGTCGCGGAAATGGAGGGCTGCTATTGACAAGCCATCAAAGCTAACGAATGCTGTCGAGAACGCGGGCCAAGCCCGGAGTAAGCACGGTGCTCCTATGGCTCGTCTTCCACTTCGCGGAACCAAAAACCACGATTACAGGAAGCATATGAGCGGGGACCTAATCAAACGGCCCTCGAACGTCTGATTCGGTAACCGTTGAGCGCTCCCATCGACCGCACGCCATGATAGAGGGCGTGCCACATGCCGGACGCGTCGAACTTCAAGCCATACTTCGCCAGCCGCAGGCCTGTCTTCAGCGTCGTTCTCGCTACGAAGAAGGCAGGCCTGCCCATGCCGGGGGCAAAGGCATCGCCTTCAAGTATCCCCTTCTCGGTTCCTGTTCGGTACGCACGCTTGAGCGCCCACGACATTGAACAGCGCTCGCGCGGGATGTAGTGCCAGACGAGCGCTCCCGGGACGTACACACGACGCACCCCGGCAGCGGTCAAGCGTACCTGCATGTCAGATTCCTGGCCGGTACTGCCCGAAGGTGAACCCGGGCCTCGATCCTTATCAAATCCACCAACGGCCAGGATATCGGACCGGAATGCCGCCCAATTCGCTCCGAGAAACAGATGCCACGCATCCTTCTCCGACTCCTGACGCCAACCCCTCACCGAAGCCGGCAACGTGGCCATGCGCCATTCAGCTGGACGATGCTCAAAGTCGGGAGCAACCGGACCGCCGAAATACGCTCCACCCGAGACGCCCTTCGCCGCAGCTGCATACGCCTCAAGCGCGTTCGCCTGAATCCGAACGTCGTCGTCGAAGAAAATGAGGAGGCCGCTGCCAACAGCATTCAGAGCTTCATTCAGTGCATGGTTCTTGTTGGCGCGAGGTACATGCAGATACCGAAGCGTCAGATGAGGCCACTGCGACGAGGCTGCAGCAACGGTGTCCTCAGCCCCGCTCTTCGGACCGTTCTCAATGACTACAGTTTCGACATATCCCTCCGGAATACTGCACTCGGCGAGTGAAGCGAGAGTCCGCCCGAGAAGCGTCGCGCGGCCGTGGGTGGGGATGAGGATAGTGAAGCATGAAATCATTGCCTACAATCACCTTGAGCCGAGTGAGAGCAATCTTCGGCGAAGCCGGCCGAGCTGGAATCGCGCCATATCTGCCAGTCGGCGTGCCCTGACCTTTACAGCCAGCCCACCCATTGGCTGATTGAACGGAAGCGAGAGAAGCTCCGGCCAGCCTTGCCGGATAACCGCCGTCGTGTACAGCCCTGCTCGCTTGTCCGCATGACTGAGCGCGAGCATAGCGTCTACGACATCGCGTCGGTTGAGGAGGAAAATGGTAGGAGCCTCACGGCTCGAGCCCAGATTACCCGGAGAGGCCCAGCATCCGACACGCTGTTCGAGGAGAAGCAGATCCAGCACGCGTAGACGGTCGGATGAGGCTAGCCCATCCAGCCAGGACTTTGCGGCCTGCGCGGTGGCGGAGGCACGAGGAGCACTGATGCGCCTCATCGCCTCTTCTGGAGTCAACGGCTCATCAGCAAGGTCCCCCTCCCGCCAGTAGGTCCCGCGTGCGAGGCCACCGATGGCGCCATGACCGAACGGACGATTGCCCCCTGTCGCTTCCTCCATTTTATGGTTCTTCGCCTTATCTCCGGCGCGCGTCCACCCTACCCGATCGAGCCAGTCTTCGATATCCGCCTCGGTGGTCGGCACCTGCGCAACGACAACGTGATTGAGCTCAAAGCGATTAGCTAACGTACGTGCAATCTGCACGTCGATGGGGTTCGTACGGGCAACACTCCGCGCGGTCCAGAACTGCGTGTTGTCAAGGTGGTCGCGTAAACCGGCAAGTAGCATGCGAGAGTCCTGCCCTGCCGTGAGCCCCACGAACAAGCCGGTATCTGCGAAGGCGCTCCCGGCAGCATCAATCGCTTCCAACGCTACCGATGCTGCCTCCTCTACAGCCACCGAACCCGGCGCCGGGGCTTCGTGATGGCGCGTCGCTATAAAGGTGTTAAGATCGAGCTTGTGGTTTGGCAGTAAGCGGTGCACCCCGCGCTTGGGTGTGAGACCGAACGGGTACCAACCGTCTCGGTTAACCACATCGAAAGCGTCCACGAGTTCGGCATCGTCCTCGGCATCGATGAGGCCGGGGGATGAGGCCACGATGCCAAGATCGGGCGCGTACACGGCAGGTTGTGAACCAGAAGGATCGAGGTACAGCTCCTCTTCCATGACGAGGAGCCACCGCCCCCCGTGCTCGTAAACGGAGCCGAGCCCATCGAAGCTACCGTTCAGGTTCATGCATTTAACGAGCTCACCGCCCGGGCTGACGGGCCATCCGAGAATAGTGCCCACTTCTTGCCCATGTTTCGCTACGACGGGCACGACTGGAAGACTCGGATGAGATACTAGATAGCGCCCCGCAATACGCCGTCCCTCCCAACCTGGCACGACGACAGGGTCCGCGGCCAGTATATACTGTCCTGCCCAGTCAGAATAGTCTTTCCTCCTATCATTCATATCGATTCATGACGTTGCGTGCATTAATGAATATTTAAAGCCTATCAATCATATAACACACGCCGAACGTCGCTCGAGCATTCTTCCCGACAATCCGTTCGCTCATACTACAGATCCAGTATAAGGCTTATCGAACGTGAGGACGACATTATCGAACCCGCCACACTCCAGCCCAAACTCCTCGAGCAGCTTAAACCCTGTCTGCGCCAAAGCATCACGCACCGGAACGCGGTACATTGTGCCCATGAGGTCTCTCATAGACTGGCCCATTTTACGGGTGATATAATTCAGATTCGAGTTGTTTTATCTGCCCGCGCAGAGATCTTGAACAACAACAACTAGAAGCACAACTGTAGCACCCTCCTCAGGACATTTATCACGGTATCCCCCAGCCCGAATACCACAGGTCCATTTCGGCACCACAAATCTTCTCAAAGGCGTCCTTCTCATCTGCACTCCACGTAGCGTGTCGCCGCGGTGATGAGATGCCTGTATTGTGCCGGGTCACGGTTACCGGTACCGGAGGAACACCCAGAAAATTAAAAATTCGGTCCGTCGCATCATTAATCTCCTCTAGTCGAACCATGATCCATTGGTTCCTATCTACTTCTTCGAGCGCATTTTGGACCGTTCGGTTCACGTATGACCAATACCAACAGTTCCGCTCAAAGGCTGACATCGCATCCCATGCCTCGGGACTCACATCGCCACATGAATCTCCCTGAATCCGATAGTTATCCCAGATTTGACGTCGCCCATCGGCATGCGGTCCCGGCTGGTACCATCCCTTCGCGTAGGACGAAGCAACGACATCTCGTCCGTCTCGTAATAACCATATGATCTTCGCGGAAGGAAAACGATCGAGCAGCGGCCGTATCAGAAGAGAGATGTTTTGGTCAGACTCCCCGTAAATTGAAGTCGGGCAAACGCTGGCACTATATATGGCATTGAGCTCAGCGAAAAGATCATTCTCGCTCTTCGTCCTATGTGCCCACTCCGTAGAAAGCTTGATGAGTTGGACTCGGGGCTCGTGAAGACATACCACCTTCGGATGCATGCTAAGGGTTCGTGCAATCGTGGTGCTCCCTGACCGGCCCGTTGAGACAACGAAGAAAGGTTCCGCCTCGTCCATTGAGGGCCGAAATGTGGCGGTGTCCTCTTCGGACAGGAGACGACCGCTTGCACCTCCGTAAAGTCGATCCATGTCAAGCCGCTCGTAGTGTGCACGATCACGTTCCTTTAACACTTGATACGAGGCTGAGGCTACGATCGACATGGCCGGTATTTCGCCAGCAACCGTCGCACCCATTCCGATGATGGCTCCATCACCGATCCGAGTACCCGGCGCAACGGTCACGCCCATGCCGATCCATACATTCCGACCAATTGTAACCGGACGGTAGCGGTATTGATCGTCATACGGAAGCGCCTCCCCTTCATAGTCATGGTTTATTGTGTAGATCGTGACGTTTCGGCTGATGTGGGTGTTATCACCGATGACAAGCCCTCCTTCGGCCCTGATAAATGCGTTGTCTCCGATATGGACATTATTTCCGACGACGGCATACTTCGCACCCGTCATATTCAGCTTGCCATTTATTTTAACACCCGCGCCCAGAAGCGGCACCTGATTAAGTAAGTGTTCGCTATAACCTGCCCACCACCGTCGTTCGGCGTGCCTGAGTTGCCGGTAAACCAGATCCGCAAGCTTCTGAACCGCAGGACGCATGACTGAAGAAATTAGACTGCGGCTTTGTCTAAAGATGTTATGCATGAGACATTTGTTATCGTAAGTGCGGCATCTACCAGCCTGTTGAAAAATAGGGCATAACCCCGGCGGTGGGTTTGGTATTTTTGGGGTGTCGCGTCGTTCTGTTTACCTCCTTCCGCCATGTTTCGTCCGAAGAAGCAAGAAGCGCAGCAGACGCTCTGG
>Ga0209487_1004264_pt1 | contig 11038 bp, 11 predicted proteins | sample Poulit2012_FD_187524 | JGI IMG/M metagenome (GOLD analysis project Ga0209487, IMG submission 187524) | Agricultural soil microbial communities from Georgia to study Nitrogen management - Poultry litter 2012 (SPAdes) (version 2) | ecosystem: Environmental > Terrestrial > Soil > Agricultural land... | reverse complement strand
GGCCTAGATGAGACCCCGCAGTGCGGTAGCACGCGGAGGCTCATCAGCCGCCCACGGAAAGCGAAATGTTTTTCCGGAGCGAGTAAACGCTCCATACTTTTTCTCAAGTTACGTCGCAGTTTACGTTAAGTGTGATGTTAAAAGTCAATGAAATTAATGTATGGATTCTAGATGTGTTCAGGCTGTACAGTGCCGTTTAATCGAAAGTCAACTTGAACACTTAATTTCTATCCTGATATATTTTACCAACAGTTTTCTGTAAGTTTCACTCTGCGAAAGTTGAAATTTAAGATTAAATTTATTCAAATAGGGGATTACCTATCTATAGATAAGGTTTCGCCATACGCGTAGAAAGGGTGACATCTAAGATGAACTTATACAATGAAGCTTCGCAAATGAAAGACATAGAGTCAGCACTGAAAAATAAACAAATTGAACCATTTCGTCATTTGTTTTTAGAACTTCATCCTTACAATCAGGCACAATTTTTCGAGAAACAAAAATATGATCAGCGTCTGCAAGTATATTATTATTTATCTCCAGAAGAAGTAGCTGTGATTTTAGAGCATATTGACGCTGATGACACGGACCCATATTTTTCAGAAATGGAAGTCACATTTGCTGCAGATGTTTTTGCTAAAATGGCTGTAGATGATGCTGTTGATATTTTAAATGAATTTGATAAGGATAAAGTTGCAAGTTTTTTAACGATTATGGATGAAGAAGCGGCAAATGAAATCAAACACTTGTTACATTATGAAGAAAAGACGGCAGGTAGTATTATGACAACCGAATATGTCGCTTTTTTTCAAAAGCAAAAGGTTCACGAAGCAATGCAAGAGTTAAAAGGTGTTGCGCCAAGTGCCGAAATGATTTATTACTTATATGTTGTCGATGAAAATAAGAAGCTCACAGGTGTTCTTTCATTGCGCGATTTAATTATTGCTCAAGATGACATAACAATCGGTGAAGTGATGGATGAGCAGGTCGTATCCGTATCTGCTGGACGGGATCAGGAAGAAGTTGCCCAAATGATGCGCGATTACAACTTTTTAGCTGTTCCTGTTGTTGATTTTCAAAATCATTTACTCGGCATTATTACCGTGGATGATATTTTAGATGTTATTGATGAGGAAGCAAGCGATGATTATTCAAAGCTCGCTGCCGTCGTAGATGTGCAGAAACCTGATGATAGCCCAGTGCAAGCCGCTAAAAAACGTTTGCCATGGCTTATTATTTTATTGTTTCTTGGTATGTTTACTGCGAGTTTGATCGGCAGATTTGAAGAAACACTTGGGAAACTGCCTTATTTAGCGATGTTTATACCCCTCATTGCTGGTATGGCTGGTAATACTGGAACACAATCATTAGCTGTAGCCGTGAGAGGTTTAGCAACTGGTGACTACGGCGGTCAAGGAAAAGTTCACTTAATGATAAAAGAGGCAACAACGGGACTCATAACTGGCTCAACATGTGGTGTTTTAATTATGGTCGTTATTTATTTTTGGAAAGGTGAGCTGTTCCTAGGTATGCTCGTCGGTATTGCCATTTTGGCTACTTTGACGGTTGCAACATTATCTGGATCTGTCATCCCGATTATTATGGATCGATTGAAAATTGATCCAGCAGTTGCTTCAGGCCCCTTTATTACGACGATTAATGATATTATTTCGATCATGATATACTTCGGTATTGCGACAGCCTTTATGGGGTTATTATTACAGTGATCTGATATTCCGGGCGAACACACAGTTTCAAAAAGATATCATATAATAGGTTGATGAATGACATAAAGGGAGCGAATCATATGGTGAAAAAACATTACAGAAAGCAACCGCTGCTTTATATTCAACAACCAGATACCGAAGTTCCGCCAGCTTATATGCAACAAGATTATTACACATCACGCAAGCAGGAAAGTGCAGAAGCAGTTCCAAACAAAAAGCCAAGAAAACGCATCGCACGTCCAATTGATCGTTTTTCTGTATTCACAGACCCCTTGGAGGAAACGAGTCAACCGGAGCAGCAGTCCATCGATACTGAGGAAAAATCATTTAGTGAAGAAAAACCATTTAAGGATATGACAATTAAAGAAAGAGTGGCTTATTTTGTACAGCAAACGGAGCGGTGGCCAGCTATTAAATGTGAAGTGCGCACTGAACAACATATTTATCGAGGTATTATAAGAGACTTTAAAGATCAAGTCGTGTTTATGAACGTTGAAAAACGTGTCCAGATGAGAGAAATACCATTTGAAGACATTACGCATATTCGAATGTTAGGATTTTAAAAAAACACCACTTGAAAAAGGAACAACTTTTTCAAGTGGTGTTTTTACATATGCTAACGTTTAGCGATAGGCAGAAATAGCTGGTAAGCACGTAATATGACAGAAGCAATTAACATCAACAGTTATACATATACCAGTTCCACGTAACCTGCCTGTTTCTTGTTCCATTGGGCTATGTGGATCTTTACTGCTGCATCCACGATCTTTGAGTAATTCTAAAACTGCACAGCAATCATCATCTACGGATTTGACTCTAAAATAGAAACTACTCATCAAATTATCGATGTGTCTTGGGTGCGCACCATACCCCTTAAATGGTTTACAACTATCTCTACAGTATAAAATAACCGGTACCGTATCTAACCCATTACGTTCTTCTTCAGTTTCGCCTAATAAATCACTAATTGAACGGTCACAGCTAGAATCACAGCAATTATTATTGTTAGAAATATCTTCTTGTGCACGGTCAATTTCCCTTAATACATCGCACACACAACTACCTGAACTAAACTCTTTACCACAGCATCCCATGAATGAATACCCCTTCCTTAAATTATTGACTTATCCTAGTCTTTAATAGAGTATGTGCAATGCCTGTGAGCGTGTGGGCATTCAAACATATAAATATAAAAAAGTAATGTAAAGAAAGGATGTTTAATTTTTAAAGGAAGTGGGTAATGATAAAGACTATTTGGAAAGAAGGTGTGGTATGTCTCATGGGATATATTTTACCAGTTGATAATAATATAGCGAAAAATTATGCACAGCGAATGATGAAAACTGAAAAAGAACCTTTAAAATTAGACAAAATAAAAAAGATCGATCTCAATACCGAGCAGATCCAAATAAATTATGATAAAAGTGAAACACAGAAAAAAAGCCACTCAGGGTGGGAGCAAATAGGTTGCTATGAACCAACACAGACTACAGGCAAAGGGCAAGTGATTAATAAACAAGTTTAAATCACTTGAATTTCTTTTCCATATGCTTCGTTTTGATGTTGGTATAAGGTAAAACAAATAACTTCTTGCCATCCATCCATTCCGCATACATGACCTCTTGCACAGATGAAAAGTTTTGTCTTTTTATTTCTTCGATGAGTTCATTTTCAGTCATATTTGTTTCCATCAGATTATCATCGATGATTTCACCATCTGAGATGACCCTGATAGCAATTTTGGGTTCAGTGGGCATGACATTCAAATCACGTTTATTAGGGGTTTGAAAAGGCGATTTTTTCATAATAGAGATTTCACCATTTGTTTCAAGCATCGCATATTCAACTTCTTGAATGGCAAACACATCTTTCATACGTAACATTTGCAAGAGTTCATCAATATCGATCTTATTTTTCCGTAGTTCTTCGTAATTTAATTCGCCTTTATGAATGACCATGGCTGGTTTACCTTCTAATAAATAACGTGATCTTTTGAATTTTTGCGTAATCATTTCGACGATATATAATAAAGCGCCCCAGAGGACAACAACATAGCCGATTTCAAGAATACCAGCTTCCTTATCAAACAAAGCATTTCCAACCAGTTCACCAACGACAACAGCAGCAATAAAGTCAAAAGCACTTAATTGTGAGATTTGTGTTTTACCAAGTACCTTCGTTAAAAGAAATAAAGCGAAGAACCCAAAGATGGTCTCATATAACATCGGTAACATATTACTCATACATACATGTCTCCTTTTAAAATTAGCTTAACCGAAAAAGGAGACATCATTCATCGTAAATTTTTGACTTTGATATATAAGGCCCGAGAAAATTTAAGATAATAAAAAAGAGGGTGACTGTATCATGTCATCCCTCATTTGGTCTGTTATAAATTTTTATTCATTGTGACGTGTAGTATGTTCGCATCGATAAACTCATCTGAACAGACAGTATATCCGAGTCGTTCATAAAAGGGGATGGCGTGTGTTTGTGCATTTAATATCGCTTTTCGACACCCCTTATTGATGATTTCTATCTCCATATGATTAATGAGCTGTTTACCGTATGATTGATTTCGATATCCCTTAAGAACACAAATGCGTTCCAGTTTGCCATGTTGATCAATCAGTCGTAATCGGCTAGCTGCTATCGGTTTCTTCTGATCATAACCGACAAAATGGATTGCTTCATCATCATAAGCATCAAGCTCAATCGATAATGGGACATGTTGTTCCGTGACAAAAACTGCTAAACGTACGTCAAAGGCATGTTGCCTGTCCAATTCAGATACGGCCTTTTTAATAATCACACATGCTCTTTCCCGAAGACAAATGTTTCATAAACGGTCCATGAATCGTTTTCCAATTGGTATAATAATTGAAATCGATCGATCGTATCTTCTAACTCAACTGCTTTCATTTGTAAACTGCCACTGACATCAGCATATTCACCATCTGAAAGTTTTTGCCCGATTGTAATGTGCGGTACAAACGTATGCTTAAAGTTTTTTGGAAACTTGCCTTCATGCATGGCTGTAAACATATCCTCAAGCTGTGGGATCGGATCTACTTTAAAATAGATTGTATTTGTCACGGGTGCAAATGTACTCACTTTATTAATGTGAATCTTAAATGGCTCGATACCGTTCGCAATTTTTTTCAATTCTGGAATTAATCCTTTCATTGTTTCATCATCGACATGAAAAGCTTCTTTTAGGGTAATATGTGGTGGAATTAAAGCGTACTTTGGGTCATAGCGTTTCCGATAAGCATTGGCTTCATCTTGAATAGGTTTTGATGGAAAAATTGCAATTCCGTACTTCATTATAATTCCCTCCTGTATTTTAAAAAATCACTATCTAAGTCAATAGATAATCAAAAATCCGAACAAACTGCATGGGGATCTGTTACGAACAAATAAATGTAAACGGCCTGTTTGAATGAATAGACCCCAGCTAAAACATTTATGACATTGACTCATATTTGTTTATGATAATTTATTTGACTATCTTTAACTATAACAAAGAAAAGCTTAAATAAAAAGAAACTATACATGCTCAACACGTCTTTAATTGTTTTCTAGTTGCCCCTTATATAGGCCATAGTAATGACCCTTCTGACGGATTAAAGCTTCATGACTACCTTGTTCAATAATTTTACCATCTTCAAGCATGATAATTTTATCCGCTTCTTGAATGGTATTTAATCGGTGAGCAATGACAAAACTTGTTCGACCATCCATCAATGTTTTTAAGGCATCTTGAATTTTCAACTCTGTAATGGTGTCGATATTACTTGTTGCCTCATCTAAAACGAGGATAGACGGTTCAGCAATCATAGCTCGGGCAATCGTTAGTAATTGTTTTTGTCCTTGACTAATACCACTTCCTGATTGATCCAACACTGTTTGATAACCATTTGGCATCCGCTCAATAAAGTCATGGGCATTTGCCCTTTTGGCGGCCATTATCACGTCCTCGTCTGTTGCATCCAAACGGCCATAACGAATGTTTTCCAAAATTGTCCCATGAAATAAAAAGGAATCTTGTAAAACGAAGGCCATTTGTGCGCGTAGACTCGAGCGTTTGAGGTCCTTCAAATCAACCCCATCTAACAATACTTGCCCTGTATCGTAGTTGTAAAAACGCGAAATGAGGTTTATGATGGTTGTTTTTCCAGCGCCTGTTTGACCAACAAAGGCGACTGTTTCTCCTGGATTCACCTCAAAACTGATATCTATAAGTGTCGGTGTATTTTCATAAGAAAAGCACACATGGTCAAAGACAAAGTGTCCGTTCGTTTGATTGATTTCAATAGCGTCTGTTTCATCTGTTTCTTCCTGTTCTTCATCAATCACATTAAAGACCCTTTCTGCTCCAGCTACGGCAGAGAGGAGAATGTTGAATTGGTTTGAGAGTTCATTCAACGGACGTGTAAACTGACGGGCATACTCTGTGAAAATAACAATAATACCAACCGTAATGACGTCGTTAATGGCTAGAATACCGCCGAAGAGTGCAATCAAACCAAAACTTAAAAAGTTCAGCATGTTCATAACTTTAGGTATAAAACCTGAAAAAACCATTGACCAAAAACCAGAACGTTTCAAATTGGCATTTCTTTCTTCAAATTCACCAATAACACGTTGTTCTTGTGAGAAAGTTTTAACCACATGTTGACCAGAGACTGTTTCCTCTACATAGCCGTTTAGAACACCTAAATCTCTTTGTTGTAATTTATAAAGCGGACCTGTCCGTTTTGTAATCCAGCGCATAGCAATAAACATAATTGGAATGATGAGCATTGTAATAAACGTTAGTAATGGACTTAAGATTAACATGACAATGACCGTACCAATTAACGTTAAAACACTGGCGAAAATTTGAATCACGGATTGATTGAGTGTGTTGTTTATATTATCGATATCATTGGTAACCCTGCTCATGAGCTCACCATGTTGATTTTTGTCGAAAAAAGATATGGGTAAGCGGTGAAATTGATAAAATAAATCTCTTCTTAATGTATATACGGTATTTTGTGCAATACCAACCATCCAATAGTTTTGCAAAAAAACAGATAAAGAATGAAGAAAATAAACGATGACAAGCCCGATTAATAGCGTAAGTAGACCAGTGGCTTCTTTAACCTTAATAAAATCATCAACAGCTTTCCCAACTAAAAAAGGTCCGAGCAGACTCATAGCTGAACTCAAAACAACCATGAGTACAACGAGTGTGAGTTTCCATTTCTCGCGTGCTAAATACGACCAAATGCGTTTGACTGTTTGAAATGTATGAACACTTTTATCTGTATCTTTTTTATCACGGTTGTTAGTTTTTAAGTCTAATGGTATTTTTTCATATTGAAAAGGTTGCTTAATTTGTTTAATTGACATTTGGAAGCTCCTTTCCAAACTGTGATTCAACAATTGCTGTATAAATGTCAGATCGTTGTAGTAATTCATCATGTGTACCGATATCTAGAATTTCTCCATGATCCATTAGTAAAATACGATCCGCAGTCATGGCGGTAGAAATTTTTTGCGTAATCATAAGTGTTGTACAGTGATCATTCTGAATGGCGTTTAGTAATTTAGATTCTGTTGTCAGATCTAAAGCACTTGTACTATCATCAAACATCAAAATTTTTGGTTTGCGAATGAGTGCCCGGGCAATTGATACGCGTTGTTTTTGTCCACCAGATAGGTTTACACCCTTTTGACTAATTTGTGTATCATAGCGTTCTGGCAGCTGCATGATAAGGTCATGTATTTGTGCGGACTTAGCTGCACGTTCGACTTCTTCTTGTGTTGCGCCATTTTTACCCCAAGCGATATTTTCTGTAATTGTCCCAGTAAAAAGTAATGGATTTTGTGGAACATACCCAATACTTCTGCGCAAATCATTCAGATAATAATCGGTAATTGGGCGATCATCAATTTTTATTGTACCACTGTCTACATTATAGAGACGTGGTATGAGTTGAAATAAGGTTGTTTTCCCAGCTCCAGTCGCACCAATGAGAGCTAACTTTTCTTGTGGGCGTATCGAAACTGAGATATCGTTTAATACTGGCAATGGTAATCCAGGATATGTAAACGAGACATGATCGAAGTCAATTTTCCCTCGGCTGATTTTATTCTTTTCACTGGCATTTTCGTGGTCAAATAAATCAACTTCAACGGATAGGACTTCACTTAATCGACTCGCGGAAGCGCGCATCCGTGAAAAAGACAGTGTGATGAAAGTAAACATGGAAATCGACATGGCTGTTCTTAATGCGTAATTCACTATGGCTACAACGTCACCAATGTCAGTTGTTCCAGCAATGGCTTGAGCATTAGCAAACCATAAAATAAAAACGATACTTATGTTCATGATGAATAAAAGAACTGGCATGGACGATTCAACAAAGCGAAATGTTTTGCGCGTCATTACTGCTAAATCTGTATTTGACTTTGTAAAACGTTTTTCCTCATGCTGACGACGTAAAAATGCTTTAATGAGACGCATGCCAGCTAAATTTTCTTGCATAACTCTATTGACATTATCTACGCGCTTTTGAACACGACCGAACATGTTGCTTGATTTTCTTAAGACCCAAAATAAAAAGAGAATTAAAATTGGTACCGTTATCAAAAATATAATAGCTAAGCGTGCATTAACGATAAATGCCATCATGACCCCGCCTAAGACCATTAACGGTGCCCGAACCATAACCCTTAATCCCATGAAGATGGTTTCTTGAACTTGACGTACGTCATTTGTAAATCGCGTTACAAGTCCTGATGTTGGATAGTCATTCAAGTTGGAAAAAGAGAAGGTTTGAATTTTATTGAAGAGTTTTTCTCGAATATCATAAGCAAATCCGTTACTTGTATGTGAAGCAAAGTAAGAGTTCGAGATACCGGAACAAAAGGAAAGAAGTGCTAAACCGATCATAATGCTTCCCCACATGATGATATTGTTTAAATCTTGACCTTCAACACCTTCGTTTATCATTTTCCCTAAGAAAAATGGCAGCAACAGTTCAACGGTGAGTTCTACGAATGTTAAAGCATATGCTACAATAATTGCTAATTTATAAGGTTTTAAAAATGAAAATACGTGTCTCACTATGACCCTCCAAAATATATCAATGATGAAATTTTAAATACATACTTTAATTCATTATAGTTATAACAAAAATATTTATCAAAACAAATAGACTGTTTAATAGATTTCATCTAATCCATTAGAAAGTGAGTGTAGAACATTTGAAGACAGACAAAAAGATGTGCATAAACAATTTTTAACTTTAATATACATTTTGTTTGACAGACGATTCATATTTATTATATAGTAATAAATGTTGAGTGATTTGAATAATTTAAATATGGGCTGTTAACTCAGCTGGGAGAGTGTGTGCTCGACAAGCACAAAGTCGGGGGTTCAAGTCCCTCACAGCCCATCAACAAGAGACACCTTATAGTAATATAAGGTGTCTTTTTCTTTGCGTTGCTGTAATTTTTAAGGCTATTTTTTAATTCTCATTAGGAATTGATTAGTTAATAGTAAAGAAACAATTAATAGAAATTGCTATGATATTCATAGATAGTTGTTGCTAATATTAATTCATATCGAATTTAATACGGGGATCAGAGTTTTATTCATATCATTTAAATAATGGTCTAAAATACAAATTATATAGATTACCCCGAATTTCATCCTTTGAATAACCCCTATCATCAGTAATGCACCAATCGTGAATAAACCAATACCGGATAGTATAAATGGTTTTCTTCCGTAAATATCCGAGAGTTTTCCAACGAGGACGGACGCAACTGCCATTGTGAGTAAATAGATGGTTATTACCCATGTGTAATAATCCATTCCACCAAGTTTTGCAATAATTCTGGGCATAGCGACCCCAATAATTGTCTGATTAACCGCTGAGAAAAATACTGCGACCATAATTGCAATCATAATAATTACTTTTTTTCTTTCTGTTAAATGGGTTATTAACATTCCTCACCAATTTTTTCTATGTTTATAGTTGCTTGCTTAAAAATGTCGTTCATCTTCCCTAAGTCTTCATTTGAGATATCCTTAAAAACTGATTTCATTATTTTACGACCTTGATTTTGTAATTCATTAAGTATTTGTTTTCCCTTTTGTGTCATCTCTAGGTGCGTTACTCTACGATCTGTCTTATCTCTTGTGCGAGCAATATAACCTTGGTCGATGAGCCGGTCAGACGCTGTTGTTACCGCTCCAGGAGTTAGGTGTAAAGTTTCAGCTAATTCAGACATTTTTTGCGGACCTTTTCGTTCTAGTAAAAACAATATATGAGATTGTGATCCTGGAAAGGTATCATTATAAATTTTTCTCCATTGATATCCCATTTCTCTTGACAATTGCCAGAACAATCTTTCAAATTCTTCAAAATCATATTGTCTATTTATCATTCCCACCCCCTATATAGTTTAATTGGTAAACATTTTAATGATTAAACTATTTTAGAGGATACGATTATTTTATGTACATGTCAATTATCTCTTTCCACTTTTGCCCTTCATCACTGTCAAATCTATAAAATATCGTAACAGTGTCGGACTATTTCCTTTTTTAAAAGTATTAATTTTTAATTAGCGAAAACGGTAAGTGTAGTTTAGCGGTTCCAGTACAACCCCAAACATGTATATGAATAATATACTTTCATAAGACCGACACTGGGGGTAATGTCCATCATTGGTTAACACTAGAAAATCAACGTGCAAATTGTTACTCTAGGTATAAAGTGCGTTTGAAAACATTAAAAAAGTAAGGATAAAGAAAAAAATAGGTATATCTGTTACAATAATAGAATGTTCGAATTTTTCGTGGACAACTTAGTAAAAGTCATTTCATGTTCAGCTTTTTTGAAAGGAAGTTATTTTAATGAAACAATCAGTAAAAGACAAGGAAAGAACACTTCATGTTGAGGATATTTTGCAGGCGAGTCAGGCGATTAAAGACGTCATTTCTCCCACGCCTTTACAATATAACCGGTTATTGTCTGAAAAGTATGACTGTCATGTATACTTAAAACGTGAAGACTTACAAGCGGTGCGATCATTTAAGGCAAGAGGGGCCTTAAATCGTATACAAAAATTAACAGAAGATGAACTGGAAAATGGTATTGTTTGTGCAAGTGCTGGTAATCATGCCCAAGGTGTTGCATATTCGTGCCAGCTTTTAAAGATTAATGGTAAGATTTTTATGCCAACAACGACACCAAAACAAAAAGTCAAACAGGTCAAATTTTGGGGACGAGAGCATATCGAAGTTA
>Ga0209487_1004261_pt1 | contig 11042 bp, 7 predicted proteins | sample Poulit2012_FD_187524 | JGI IMG/M metagenome (GOLD analysis project Ga0209487, IMG submission 187524) | Agricultural soil microbial communities from Georgia to study Nitrogen management - Poultry litter 2012 (SPAdes) (version 2) | ecosystem: Environmental > Terrestrial > Soil > Agricultural land... | reverse complement strand
GCTGCTCGGGCCGGCGGAGCCGGTGACGCACCCACGGACACCGGTGACGCACCCGCGGGCACCGGTGACGCACCCGCGGATGGCGGCAGCGCCACCCGCCGAGACGGCCCGTCCGACCGGCCCACCCGCCGTGACCGGCTGTCCCGACTGCGCATCCTCGCCACCGACCAGGCCCACTTCTCCGTGGCCCGGGCCGCGTTCCTCCTCGGCCTCGACGCCGAGGCGGTCGTGACCGTGCCGACCGATGCCGCCGGACGCATGAACGCCGAGGCACTGCGAGCGAGCCTGCTGGCGATCGAGGCGAACGGGGCCATCCCCATGGCCGTCGTCGCCACCGCCGGAACCACGGATCTCGGGGTCATCGACCCGCTCGAGCCCATCGCCGAGGTCTGCGAAGCCGCGAACGTGTGGCTGCACGTCGACGCCGCCTACGGGGGAGGCCTCCTCTGGGCCCCGCGCCGAGTCCACCTGCTCGACGGGATCGGGCGGGCCGCCTCGGTGACCATCGACTTCCACAAGACGTTCTTCCAGCCGGTGTCGTCCTCGGCGCTGCTGGTCAGGGACGCGAACCTGTTCACCCCGACCATCCACCACCACGACTACCTCAACCCCGAGGCCGAGGCGCAGTCGGCCGAGGCCGAACCGAACCAGGTCGACAAATCCCTGCAGACCACCCGCCGCTTCGACGCACTCAAGCTCTGGGCGACGCTGCGGGCCCGCGGCTCGCACGAGATCGGCGCGATGATCGACACCGTGTGCGACCTGGCCGATAGGGTGCGCGAACTGCTCGAGGACCAGTCCGACTTCGAAGTCCTGGGCGGCTCGGACCTGTCGACCGTGCTCTTCCGCTTCGCCCCGCCGAACGCGGACCGGCAGACGTGCGATGACCTCGTGCCGATCATCCGCCGCGTCCTCTTCCGCTCCGGTCGGGCCGCCGTCGCCCGCACCGTCATCGCCGGCACCCCGTGGCTCAAACTCACCCTGCTCAACCCCGACACCGGACTCGACGACATCACCGCCGTCCTCGACCTCGTCCGCGCCACCGGACACGGAATCCTGGCCGGACGCACCCTCGAAGGAGGTGCGGCATGAGCACGCATGACATCCACGACCTCCTCGGCATCGGCATCGGACCCTTCGGCCTCGGCCTGGCCGCACTGTCCGAACCGCTGGCCGACGTCGACGCCGTCTTCGTCGACCAGCGCCCCGAATTCCGGTGGCATCCGGGCATGATGATCGAGGGCTCGACCATCCAGGTGCCCTTCCTCGCCGACCTCGTCACCATGGCCGACCCGACCTCGCCGTACTCGTTCCTCAACTTCCTCAAAGAGCGCCGCCGGCTCTACCCCTTCTACATCCGCGAATCCTTCTACCCCCTGCGCGCCGAGTTCGACGAATACTGCCGGTGGGTCGCCGCCCAGCTGGACTCGCTGCGCTGGAACCGCCGCATCGTATCCGTGACCAGGGAAGACGGCGTGTTCACCGCGATCGCCGAGGTGACCGATGCCGCGGGTGAGATCGTGGACACCGAGACCTACCGCGCCCGTCATCTCGTCCTCGGCGTCGGCACGAACCCGGTGCTGCCACCTGCCCTGCACGGACTTCGGGGACAGGCCGGTGCCGGTCACCGTGCGGCGGGCTCGACCGGTGCCGGCGCCGACGGATCGGCCCGGACCGCCGGCTCGGCCCGGACCGCCGGCTCGGCCCGGACCGCCGGCTCAGCCGGTGTCGGCCCGCTCATCCACACCTCCGACTACCTCGACAACCGCGAGGCCCTGCTCGAATCCGGGGCGATCACGATCGTCGGCAGCGGCCAGTCGGCCGCCGAGATCTACCGGGATCTCATCGACGATGCCGAAGACCGCGGGGTGCGACTGGACTGGGTGACCCGCTCGCCGAGGTTCTTCCCCATGGAGTACACGAAGCTCACCCTCGAAATGACCTCCCCCGAATACACCGACCACTTCCGCGCCCTGCCCGATGACCTGCGCGACCGTGTCGGCCGCGAGCAGCGCACCCTGTACAAGGGGATCTCCGCCGACCTCGTCGACGACATCCACGACGCCCTCTACCGGCTCAGCCGCGGCGGACGCACGCTGCTGACGACCCTCATCTCCGAGGCCGAACTGCAGACGGCGACGGTCGATCCGATCAGCGGCGAGTATCTGCTCGACTTCCGCAGCACCGCACTGGACAAGACCTTCACCCGGCGCAGCGGAGCCGTGGTCGCGGCCACCGGATACCGTTCGCAGGTGCCGGACTTCCTCGCCCCGCTCGGCGACGAGGTGCACCTCGACGCCCACGGACGCCTCGACGTCAGCCGGCATTACACGATCAACGACGAGGGCACCATCCACGTCCTCAATGGGGAAGAGCACACCCACGGCGTCACCGCCCCCGACCTCGGCTTCGGTCCCTGGCGGGCCTCGGTCGTGCTCGCCCGGGTGACCGGTCGCGAACCGTATCCGATCGAGAACCGGATCGCGTTCCAGACCTTCGGGGTGCCCGACGACGATCCCGCCGCCGCCCTCGACCTCGACGACTCCAAGGAGATGTCACACGCATGACCACCGAACTCATCACCGACCCGACAGAGACACCGACCACCGCCCCGGCCGAGGCGACCACCGAGGACGCGAGCCCGGCCCCGAGCCCGACCCGGGGCTCGATCGTCAAGCTGACGGCCGCCTCGGCGAGGGTGGCCATCCGACCGCTCGACGTCGACCGGGACACCGCACGGGTCCACGAATGGCTCAGCCATCCGCGCGCCCACTACTGGATGATGACCGACCTCGACGAGGCGGGGGTCCGGGCCTACCTGGAGGGCATCCGCGATTCGGCGGAGGAGGCCGGCTGGGTCGGGTCCGTCGACGGCACCGACTGCTTCTACGTCGAGACCTACATCCCGGACAGCCTCATCCCGCAGAACGTGCTGGCCACCGGGCCGGGAGACATCGGAATGCACCTGCTCGTCGCCCCACCGGCCGGACGGGCCATGCACGGTCTGACCGACCGCATCATGGCCGAAGTCATCGACTTCTGCCTCAGGCCCGCTGACCAGGGCGGACGGGGAGGTCGCCGCGTCGTCGTCGAACCCGATGCCCGCAATGACGCCATCATCGAGAAGAACCGGGCGGCCGGATTCTCACCGGTGCGCGAGGCGAGGATCCTCATGGGCGAGGCGGAGAAGCGGGCGCTGGTGAGCGTGTGCACCCGGGCCGATTTCGACGCGAGCGCGCTGGCACCGCTCGTCGGAGCCGGCGGTCGGGACGACGGAGCCCCTCACGCCTACGCTCATCTCAACGCCGATGCGTTCGCCGTCGTCCAGCGCCACCTCGTGGCCAAGGCCCTGTCCGAATTCGCCCATGAGCGACTCATCACGCCCGTGCGGGTGAGCGCGGACGCCGGGGACGCCTCGGCCGACGCCGGCCCCACCTCGGCGGCCGCGGGGGAGGGCGGCCCCGCCTCGGCGGACGCCGGGAACGGCACCTGGGAGCTGGCCGTCGACGGCGGCACTCGCTACACTTTCACCGCACGGCTGCTGCCGCTCGAGCACTGGGTCATCGACGAAGACAGCATCACCCGCCGGCGTGACGGCGCCGAGGCCGCACTCGATGTGCAGGAGCTCGTCGTCGAACTCCAAGAGGACCTCGCCCTGCCCGAGGACCTCATCTCGACCTACCTCGAGGAGCTCGCCTCGACGCTGGCCGGCGCCGCCTTCAAACTCGAGGACGCTCGGGCGGGGAAGCGACCGGATGCGCGCGGACTCGTCGACGCGGACTTCCAGACCACCGAGGCGGCCATGACCGAAGGCCACCCCGGATTCCTCGCGAACAACGGACGCATCGGCTTCGGATTGTCCGATTTCCGCCGGTGGGCGCCGGAGAACGGCGAACTCAACCGCCTCGAATGGATCGCCGTCAGGCGCGAGCACAGCCATCTGTCCTTAGGCGTTGGACTCGCCGAGGCGGACCACCTCGGCCAGGCGCTCAGCGAGGCCGAACGCGAACTCTTCGACACCCGCATCAGAGCGGCCGGGCAGGATCCCGAGGACTTCCACCTCATGCCGATCCACCCGTGGCAGGCCGACCACCGGCTGGCGATCACCTTCGCCGCCGATATCGCCCGCGGAGACCTGCTGCCCCTGGGGGCCGGACTCGACGAGCACCAGGCACAGCAGTCCCTGCGCACCTTCTTCAACCACTCGCGCACGGGACCGTACGTCAAGGTCGCGCTCGCCGTGCAGAACATGGGATTCCTGCGCGGACTGTCCCCGAAGTACATGCGCGACACACCGGCCATCAACGACTGGGTCGCGGACCTCATCGACTCCGACGATACCTTCGCCGAGGCGGGGTTCCGGGTCCTGCGGGAGCGGGCGGCACTCGGCTACACCGGCGACGTCTACCACCGGACGAAGGAGACGAACCCGCACCGGAAGATGTTCGCGGCTCTGTGGCGAGAGAACCCGCTCGAGAAGATCGCCCCTGGTCAGAAGCTCATCACCATGGCCGCTCTGCTCCACCGCGACCACGAAGGCCGCTCCTTCGTCGCCGAGCTCATCCGCGCATCGGGGCTGGAGCCGGACGACTGGGTGCGCAGCTGCCTGCGGGCCTATCTGCGCCCGCTGGTCCATGCCCTGCTCGCCCACGACCTCGTGTTCATGCCGCACGGGGAGAACCTCATCCTCGTCCTCGACGACAACTCGGTCACCGGGGCGTTCATGAAGGACATCGGTGAGGAGGTCGCCGTGCTCGGCCACCGCGAACTGCCCGACGAGGTCGAACGCATCCGCGCCGTGGTCTCAGGCGAGGAGAAGGCGCTGTCGGTGTTCACGGACATGTTCGACGGAGTCCTGCGCCACCTGTCGGGAATCCTCGACGTCGACGGGCTGCTCGACGCCGGGCGCTTCTGGCAGCTCGTCGCCGAGGTCCTCGATGACTACGAGTCCGATCATCCCGAGCACGCTCGCGGGGTCAGCGGGGACGTCGACCTGCGCGCTCCGCGCTTCGCCCACTCCTGCCTCAACCGCCTGCAGCTGCGGAACACGAAGCAGATGGTCGACATCGGCAACCAGGCCGAATCCCTGCTCTACGCCGGCACCATGCCCAACCCTGTGGCCCGCTGACCACGACGAACACCATCGTCGCCGAGGTGGGGCTCCGCAGCTGAGCCCCACCTCGGCGAACGGTTTCGCCGGTCAGCGGTTAGTATCATTCCTGAGATCGTCTGTGCGGAGCACCGCAGCAGGACGAACCGGTCCTCGGGCTCAAAGGTGTGGTCATGGCGAAGCAGAACGAACGGCCGACGCTGGCCACGGTCGCGGCGCGTGCCGGAGTCAGCATCAAGACCGCCTCCCGTGTGCTCAACGGGGAGAAGCACGTCGCCCGAGTGACTGCGCAGAAGGTCGCCGAAGCCGCCGCCGAACTCGGCTTCCGCCTCAACCCCACAGCCAAGAGACTGCGCGCCGGTGGGCGCTCGCCCTACGTCGGCGTCGTCCTCTCCGATGCCGAAGACGCCTTCCAGGCCCGTGCCTTCACCGCGCTGGAAGCCGAACTCGCCGCCGTGGACCTGCGGCCGGTGGTGACGGTGATCGGGGACGACCCGGACCGTGAGGAGGCGTTCGTCGACGAGAGCCTGGCCAATGACCTGTCCGGACTGATCATCGTCCGAGCCCACCCCGAATCCCCGCGAACCTACGCCGGGGCCGCCGCGAACTCCGCCATCAGAATCGTCTCCCTCGACCCCGCGGTCACCGGGGACGGAATCAGCGTCGTAGCCGGTGACGAGCTCAACGCCGGTCGGCTGGCCGCTCAGCAGCTGCTCGACCACGGGCACCGCGCCCTCGGCGTCGTCGGCGACCACTCGACTTCTGTCATCACCACCCGCCGCCTCGAGGGCATCCAATCGGCCTTCGCCGGTCGCAGCGACATCGGCTGGCGAGCCTATATGCGCGAAGACGCCCATGACGAGGCCAGCGCGAAGAACGTCGTCGCCGCCTGGCTCGGCTCCCGCAGCGCCCCGAGCGCGCTCATCACCCTCTCGGCCACCCTCACCCAGGGAGCCATCGACGCCTGCCGCCGTCTCGGCGAGTGGCCGGCACTCGTGGGCATCGACGACTTCCCGACCGCCGAACTCCTCGACGTCACCGTCGTCGACCGGGACGTCGAGACCATGGCCGCCGAGGCGGTCGGCCGCCTGCGGGCCGAGTCCGGGGACGGTGGCGGCCGCCTCGGTGACGGGAGGGTCCATGATCTTGATGACGACGGTGACGATCGCCTCGGTGCGGGTGGACGCGCGCACCCGGCAGAGAGACAAGGTGTCTTCCCGGTTGAACTCATCGCTCGGGGCAGCGGAGAGGAGCCGCCGGAGAGGCGGTGAAGACTTTTGGTCCGAAACAGTTGACACCGGGGGCCGATCGGCGAATCATATTCACCAGTCTGACAACGTTGTCAGAATGATTGAAAGGTTCACAATGAGGCACAAGCCCAAGTCCCACAGGAAGCTGGCCCTCCTCGGTGCCTCGGTCGCCATCGGCGCTCTCGCGCTCAGCGGCTGCGGCAATCAGAAGGGACAGGGAAACGCGGAAGCCGACAGCGGTTCTTCAGGCGACGGAGACGTCACCATCGCGCTGCTCCTTCCCGAGTCGAAGACCACCCGATACGAGTCCCTCGACAAACCGAACTTCGAGAAGTACGTCGCCGAGGCCAACCCCGATGCGAAGGTCGAATACCGCAACGCGAACCAGGACGCGACCCAGCAGCAACAGCAGTTCGAAGCGGCCGTGACCGAGGGCGTCGACGCCATCGTCCTCGACCCCGTCGACGCTTCCGCCGTGTCCTCGGCGCTGTCGAAGGCGCAGGCGAAGAAGATCCCGGTCATCTCCTACGACCGCTTCTTCGAAGGCGCCGACTACTACACCTCGTTCGACAACAAGAAGATCGGCAACCTGCAGGGCCAGGCCGTGCTCGACGGGCTCGAAGACGAAGGCACCGACCCGACGTCGGGCCCGGTGTGGATGGTCAACGGTGATCCGAAGGACCCCAACGCCGCGGACTTCAAGGCCGGCGCCGAGGAGACCCTCGAGGACGCCGGCGTCGACATCGCCGCCAGCCACGACACCCTCGACTGGAACCCCGACGACGCCCGCCAGTGGGTCGAGGGTCAGCTGCAGGGCGACGGTGAGAAGCCGATCGCGATCTACGCGGCCAACGACGGCACCGCCGGCGGCGTCATCGCCGCTGCGAAGAAGGCCAAGGTCGACACCGTCATCACCGGTCAGGACGCCGAGGTCGACGGCCTGCAGAACATCCTCAAGGGGGATCAGTACGCGACCATCTACAAGTCGATCCCGCCGCAGGCCGAATTCGCCGCCAACGCCGCTGTCGCGCTGGCCGCCGGTGAGGACGTCGACGGCGGAACCACCTACAAGGACACTCCGACCGACTTCGTCGAGGCCGAGGTCGTCACGAAGGACTCCGTCAAGGACATCGTCGGCGACCAGATCAAGGCCGAAGACATCTGCACCGGCAGTGTGAAGGAGCTCTGCGACGACGCAGGAGTGAAGTGACCGACCTCGTCGTCGGCGGCCATCCGGTCGCCGACGCTCGGGCCGAAACGATCGTGACGAGTAGGAACAGATGACATCTGAGACACCCGAACCGGCGCCCGCTGCATCGCGGGCGCCGGGAGGCGACAGCGAACCCGTGCTCGAACTGCGCGGCATCAACAAACGGTTCGGGGCCGTCCAGGCCCTGACCGACATCCATCTCACCGTCGGCCGCGGCGAAGTCGTCGGCCTCGTCGGCGACAACGGCGCCGGCAAGTCGACCCTGATCAAGGTCATCGCCGGAGTCCACGCCGCCGATGAGGGCGATCTGGTCATCAACGGCGCGCGACAGAGGTTCTCCTCGCCCAAGGACGCGCAGAAGGCCGGAGTGGCCACCGTGTTCCAGGACCTGGCCCTGTGCGAGAACCTCGACGTCGTGGCCAACCTGTTCCTCGGGCATGAGAAGACCCGCGGACCGGTGCTCGATGAGGTGGCCATGGAGGCGAAGTCCTGGGAGCTGCTGCGCAGCCTGTCGGCGAAGATCCCGAGCGTGCGAGTGCCGATCGCGGCCCTGTCCGGCGGTCAGCGCCAGACCGTCGCGATCGCCCGGTCGCTGCTGGGCGAACCGTCTCTGGTCATGCTCGATGAGCCGACCGCCGCACTCGGAGTGGCGCAGACGGCCGAGGTGCTCAACCTCATCGAAAGGCTCAAGGAGCGGGATCTGGGAGTGCTGCTCGTCAGCCACAATATGGCCGATGTGCAGGCCGTCGCCGATCGCGTCCACGTGCTGCGGCTGGGCAAGGACGCCGGCGACTTCCCCGGCGACGAACGCACCGATGTGCTCGTCGCCGCCATCACCGGTGCCAGTGACAATGTCGTGACCCAGAGGGCCGCACGCAGGGGTGAGCGCCGATGACCCGCAACTCCTTCATCACCGATGAGCGGATCTCCAGCGAGGGACTGATCGGCACGTTCGTCCGCCGGGTCAAGGAGGGCCAGCTCGGGTCGTTCCCGGTCATCCTCGCGCTCGTCGTCATCGTCATCGTGTTCCAAACCGCCGACAGCAATTTCATCTCCCCGGCCAATCTCGTCAACCTCTCCACCCAGGTCGCGTTCCTCGCGATCCTCGCTCTGGGCATCAACCTCATCCTGCTCCTGGGCGAGATCGATCTGTCCCTGGCACAGCTGGGCGGACTGGCGGCCTCGCTGCTCGGAGTGCTCGTGGTCAGGCAGGGCGTGCCGCCGCTGATCGCGCTGGTCATCATGCTGCTGCTCGGCCTCGTCGTCGGAGCCGTGCAAGGATGGTTCTTCGCCGTCGTCGGCATCCCGGCGTTCGTCGTGACCCTGGCCGGACTGCTCGCGTTCACCGGCCTGACACTGACGACTCTGGGCACGCAGAAGAACCTGTCGATGTCGGAAACCTTCGCCTTCGACTTCGCCAGCTACTACTTCCCAGCCATCTGGGCGTATGTCTTCGGAGCGATCGCGATCACCGGCTTCGGGGCGGGCATCATCTACTCGAAGCTGCGCCGGCACCGTGAGGGACTGAGCGCACCGAGCTGGACCTCGGCCATCGTGCGCATCGTGCTGCTGGCCGCGATCGTCTTCGGATTCCTCATCCTCGTCAACCAGGACTTCGGCCTGGCGATGCCCTTCTTCCTCATGATGGTCATCGCGATCGCCATCGACCTGGTGCTGCGCAAGACCCGCTACGGCCGCTCGATCTACGCCGTCGGCGGCAAGGTCGAGGCCGCCAGGCGGGCCGGCATCCGCGTCACCTGGGTGCGCATCAGCGTGTTCATGACCGCCGGGGTGCTCGCCGCCCTGTTCGGGTTCATCAAGACCGGTGTGACGACGAATGCGGGATCGACCCTGGTCAGCACCCAGGATCTGCTCAACGCGATCGCGGCGGCCGTCATCGGCGGAACCTCCCTGTTCGGCGGGCGCGGTTCGGCCTGGGCCGCGGTCCTCGGCGCACTCGTCGTCGGCGCGATCAACAACGGTCTCTATCTCATCGGCTTCAACTCCGACGCGCAGCAGATCATCACCGCGCTCGTTCTGCTCACCGCCGTCGTCGTCGATGCGCTCAGCCGCCGCGGCCACAGGTACGTCGGCCGGGGGTAGCGCACAGGCCGCCACGTGCGGACTCGCCCCGTACCGGTGGGGCTGATACAGTCGAAGCCAATGACATGGGGTGCCTCATGACGATCCGCGGCAGCGGAGAGTTCAGAGGCTGAGAGAACACCCATCGAACCTGATCTGGGCCATACTAGCGAAGGGATCGTCATGGTTGACTTCGACCTGCGTTCTGCCAACGCACGACTGCGTGCGGGACATCCACTCATCCAATGCATCACGAACACCGTCGTGCAGCAATTCAGCGCGAACGTGCTCCTGGCCGTCGGTGCCTCCCCGGCGATGCTCGACCATGAGGCCGACGCCGGGCAGTTCGCCGGCATCGCCAACGGCGTGCTCATCAACTTCGGCACCGCCTCGAACCACCAGCTGCTCGCCGCCGATGCCGCCATCGACGTCGCCGCTGCCGCCGGCAAGCCCTGGGTCCTCGACCCGGTCAGCGTCGGCGCGGTCGACTTCCGCACCTCCCGCATCCGCCGCGCCGCCGCCGACCGACCGACCGCGATCCGCGGCAACGCCTCGGAGATCGCGGCTCTGGCCGGAGTCGGCCTCGGCGGTCGGGGAGTCGACTCCACCGATGAGGTGGACGCCGTTCTGCCCGCAGCCGTCCAGCTGGCGCGCACGACCGGTGCGATCGTCGCGGTCTCCGGGCCCAGAGATGCCGTCGTCGCCCACATCGACGGGACCGACCATGTGGCCCATATCGACGGCGGGCACGAATTCATGCCGCTGGTCATCGGCACCGGCTGCTCCCTCGGCGCCGTCACCGTCGCCTACCTGGCCGGCGCGGGCAAGGGCACTGCCGGACCCGACTCCGATGTGTCGGTGCCCGCGGCCGCGGCGTCGGCAGATCCGGGCGCGACCGCCTCGGCGCGGTTCGAAGCCGTCGTCGCCGCCCACGCGCATTTCGCCGTCGCCGGAGAACTCGCCGCCGCCGGGGCGCAGGGACCGGGCAGCTATTCGGTCAGCTTCCTCGACGCACTCCACGCCGTCACCGGTGACCAGCTGGCCCAGGCCCGGGTCAGCCACCGAACGCTGACCGCGGACGAAGGCGTGCAGGCATGACCGCCGGCTCCCGCTTCGCCGGCATCGACACCCGCCTCTACCTCGTCACCGACTCCGCCCAATGCGAAGCGGCCGGCCGCAGCGTCGCCGAGACCGTGGCCGAAGCCGTTGCCGGGGGAGTGGGCATCGTCCAGGTCCGCGACAAGGACATCGACGACGCCGCCTTCTGCTCACTGACCCGTCAGGTCATCGCCGCCATCGACACCGCCACGGCCGGCACCGACCGCCACGTTCCCCTCGTCCTCAACGACCGCGTCGAGGTGGCCCGCCGCCTCATCGACGAAGGCGAGAG
>Ga0209487_1004260_pt1 | contig 11046 bp, 13 predicted proteins | sample Poulit2012_FD_187524 | JGI IMG/M metagenome (GOLD analysis project Ga0209487, IMG submission 187524) | Agricultural soil microbial communities from Georgia to study Nitrogen management - Poultry litter 2012 (SPAdes) (version 2) | ecosystem: Environmental > Terrestrial > Soil > Agricultural land... | reverse complement strand
AAATAAATAGTTTTAATGAAATAAAAGAGTAGATCCATAAAAATGGATCTACTCTTTTTAATATAATTAACTTAATTTATACTTTTATGCTTAGTTGGTTCAACTTCATGTTGAGCTTCTATTTTATTATTAACATAACGCTGATACATATTGTTTGCTATGATACTTAAAATAACGAGTGCAACACCTATGATTTCAAATGTTCCAATTTCATGACCTTGTATTACGCGAATAACGATTGTTGTAACTGGTGCAAAGTTGATAAAAAGAATCGCGTTAATTGGGGTTAATATTTGAACGGCTTTATTCCAACCAAGTAATGCAATAACACCAGGTAAAATAATCATATATGCCATATGATACTTAACGCTTAGAGTCTCTTCCATTGTTGGTACAGGAATGAGCCCAAAAAGTGACCCAATTAAAACAACAACAACCGCTGTAGCAGTACCATAAAGAACACTAAGTGTTGAATACCTAAGTACTGACCATTTATTAAAATGACCTCCACCTATTGTGTAAACTGCCCATCCTAGAGCAGCAATAAATAATACGAATAACGGGAATAACCGATTATCTCCAATTAGTAAACTAGCGTCTCCATTTGTCACAACAAAATAGACTCCAATAAATGCAACAATAATTGTGATAAAAGTAAATAAACTAGGCTTATGTTTATAAGCTATCCACATGACAATAATTGAGATGATAGGAGCTGCACCTTCCATAATTGAAGCGATTAAAACACCATCATCACCAATCATATCTTGACCTACAAAGATAAGTAGGTTATAAAAGACGAATCCCATAATACCAAACATCCAAAGAATAAGACCTTGTCCGTTTGTATTAAACGCTTTTTTCCCCTCAAATATTAATAATGCAATGACTAAAATAATTGTCACAGGTATATAACGATATAACGTGAAATAATAAGGGCTAATATAGTTAAATGCGTCATCTGCTACAGGGAACATAGCTCCGTATGAAGCACTAGCAACTATTGCTAAAAAAGCTCCTAATAATAAATTTTTTGGTTTCACTGATAATCATCTACTTTCTTTTATATTGGTACTTACTATTAAACACGATAGGGTGTATCATGTAAAATGATTATAAGTAATGTTTATTATCATTAATTATGATAATATAAAAAGAAGAGGTGTATTTATGAATCTAAAAGATCTAAAGATATTTGTTACTGTTGCTGAAGAAAAAAATATTAGTAAAACAGCTGAAAAATTAAACTATGTCCAATCAAATATAAGTTCACGAATACAAAATCTCGAAAAAAAATTTGCAACTAAGTTATTTTATAGAAATAAAGATGGTATGATATTAACTTCTAATGGTGAAGTTTTAAAGGATTATGCAAATAAAATTTTATCAGTTTCTGAAGAAATGGAACAAGTGCTAAACCAAAAAGATAATCCGCGTGGTAAATTAGACATAGCTTCAGTAGAGACTGTGATAAAGCTACCTTTAATCCTTTCAAAGTTTAATAAAGAATTTAAAGAAGTAGATTTAACTCTTTCGACTGGGGTGACAGCTGAATTACGTAATAAAGTTTTAAATTACGAATTAGATGGTGCTTTTATTACAAAAAATAAAAATACTTCTCACAAAAATCTTAATGAAATTGAAGTATTCAATGAAAGACTTGTTTTAATATCTGATAGTGAATCTAAAAAATTATCTGATATTATAAATTCGCCTATACTAGGATTTAGTGATGGTTGTGGATATAGATTAAAGTTAAATGAATGGTTAGAACATGAAAAAATAACACCAACTAAAGTAATGGAGTTAGGTACATTAGAAACAACTTTAGGAAGTGTTATTTCTGGTTTAGGAATAGCTTATGTACCTTATTCGGCAGTAGAACATTATGAAGCAAGTGGATTAATTACATGTTTTTATTTACCAAAAGAATATAGTGAAATTAAAACAATTTTCGTATATCGAAATGAAAAACATACAAATTTAGCTTTAAAAAAATTTATTGAAACGATTGAATTATCAAAACATGATGCAATATCACCATTTTATACTTACAAAGGAGTATCAAACACATGAAACTAAGCATACTTGATCAAGTACCAGTGCCTGAAGGCGTAAATATAGAAGATGCATTTTCAGAAAGTGTGAATTTAGCAAAAAAAGCAGAAGAATTTGGATATAATCGATATTGGATTGCTGAACACCACGATTTCGCAGGTCTTGCATGTCCCAATCCAGATACACTGATGACATTAATTGGTTCGCAAACTCAAACAATTAAATTAGGAGCAGGTGCAGTATTATTACCTCATTATAGTCCTTATAAAATTGCTGAAAATTATAATTTATTAAGTGTTTTATTTCCTGGAAGAATCGATTTAGGTTTGGGTAGAGCACCTGGCGGATCAGCAGAAGCATCAATCGCACTTTCAGGAAACTACTTGGAAAAAGTAAAAGAATATCCTGAATCAGTTAAAACATTGAATCATTTTATAAATAATGAAAAACAGGAGAATACTTTATATAATAAAATAGAAGCTTCTCCAATACCAAGTCAAAAACCAACTTTATGGGTGTTAGGTACAAGTGAAAAAAGTATTGAAATAGCAATAGAAAATAAACTTAATTATGTTTTTGGTCATTTTATGAGTAATGCTAATGGACCAGAAATAATTAATAATTATAGGGATAAATTTTTTAAAGAACATGAAACAAATCCAGAAATTATTATAGCAGTTTCAGTAATTTGTGCAGAAACGACTAAACAAGCAGAAAAAATTGCAAGAAGTACAGCTATTTGGTCAGCTTATAATGATACTTTTGAATTTGATCAAATCCCTTCATATGAAAAAGCTCAAAATTATAGAGGAAGTGAAGAGTCAGAAATTAAAATACAAAAAGCATTAAATAAAATGATTATTGGAAATCCAAAAGAAGTAAGTAAACAACTTAAAGAAATAAAAGATATGTATCAAGCTGAAGAATTAATGCTCGTGACAAATACCTATGATTATAAAGATAGATTAAACTCTTTTAAGCTCTTAGCAAATGAAGTGCAACTTAGTTAACTTACTAAAAGCTTATGACAACAATACTTGAGAAACTTTCTTTTTTCAGATATATTATATAGGGCAACATTTTTGTTTTACACTAAAATAAAATGAAAAGAGGAGATTCTATGCCAGTACCAACTCCTAGTATGGAAGATTATATTGAAAGAATTTATAATTTAATTCATCTAAAAGGATATGCGCGTGTATCAGATATAGCAGAAGATTTATTAGTACATCCTTCGTCTGTTACTAAAATGGTCCAAAAGCTAGATCGAGATGGTTATCTAGATTATGAAAAATATAGAGGGTTTATTTTAACTAAAAAAGGCAACAAAATAGGTAAAAAATTAGTAGAACGTCATGACTTACTTGAAGAGTTTTTAGAAATCATAGGTGTTGACGAAGAAAATATTTACGATGATGTTGAAGGTATTGAACATCATTTAAGTTGGAATTCTATTGATAGAATGACAGATTTAATCACGTATTTCAGAGTTGATGAAAGTAGAATAGATGATTTGAAAAAAATACATGAAGATAGTGATACGCCGCCTAAATAAAAAGATTCGAACAAATTATTTGTTCGAATCTTTCTTCTTCTCTTCTAAATCACTTTTTGTTTTATGACCTTTAATTAATTTTAAGTGGCTTTTACTTTTACGTTTTCTTTTTTTAGAATTAGGTTTCTTTTCATTGTTTTTTTTAATTTGTTTATTTGTGACAGGTTTTCCATATTTTTTCTGGGATTGTTTCACAGCATCTCTATATTTCTTTGATTCAGGGTTATCATTTCCTTGTCTTCTATTTAACACAGCTCTGAGGACAAAAAACATGATAAAAGTAATACCTAATAGGATTAATAAGCTAGTAATAAGCTGTCCAGGATTTCTAATTAATTGAGCACCTAAGCCTACTACCACTAAACCTATAAAAAAGTACAACAGTAATGAACGAGACTTACGCATTAATTTTTCATCCTTTCAGTACTATCCAAATTTTTTAAACGAAATTATCTAATAATAAAATTATTAACAAGATTAAGCCTTTAATGCTAGATTATTAAATGATTTAAAATACATACTTTTCCAAGTAAACGTTTTAAAGTATTTTTATTTTATAAAATAAAATAGCTCACTCTGTATTTATTTTACTAAAAAAGTAGCAAAATAACTAGTTTAACACTTTGCTCATTAAAATTAATTATCAGAATTTGAAATAATATGCTAAACTGTAAGAAAAGTATTCAGAAAGGATGAAACTTAAATGGCTAAGTTAGAAAAAATAAGAAAACAATTAAAAAATCAAGGATTAGATGCATTATTGATTACTAATCCATTTAATAGACGTTATTTATCAGGTTTTACTGGTTCTAGTGGAACATTATTGGTTAGTTTAGAAGAAGCAATTTTATTTACTGATTTTAGATATATTGAACAAGCAACAAATGAAACAAATTTATTTGAAATTGTTGAGCACAAGGGATCTTTACTGTCAGAAATAACAAATCAATTAAACAAATATAATATAAAACGTTTAGGATTTGAAGAAAATGATGTGTCTTTTAAACAATTCACGCAGTTCAATCATACATTTGATGTAGAATTAATACCTACAAGTGATATTGTTGAAAATGTTCGACTTATAAAAACACAAGATGAGCTTTTAATTTTACAAGAAGCTGCAAAAATTGCAGATAATGCTTTTAGTGAAATTTTAAATTATATTAAACCGGGAGTTAAAGAGATTGATGTTTCTAATGAACTTGAACGATTAATGCGAGCACAAGGAGCTACTTCTTCTAGCTTCGACACTATTGTAGCATCTGGATACCGTGGTGCATTACCTCATGGGGTTGCATCAGAAAAGGAAATTCAAACAGGCGAACTTGTCACAATGGATTTTGGTGCGCTTTATAATGGTTATTGTTCTGATATAACACGAACGATAGCTGTTGGAGAAGTAAACGAAGAATTAAAAAAAATATATGACGTTGTTTTACAAGCACAATTACGAGGAGTTTCAGGCGTTAAAGCTGGAATTACTGGCGAAGAAGTAGATGCTTTAACAAGAGATTATATTACAAACGAAGGTTATGGAGATTATTTTGGTCATTCTACAGGACATGGACTTGGTTCTGAAGTTCATGAAAATCCTAGACTAGCAAAAGGATCTAAAACAATTTTAGAAGAAAATATGGTTGTCACTATTGAACCAGGAATTTATGTACCTAATGTTGGTGGATGTAGAATAGAAGATGATATAATAGTAACGAATGAAGGTAATATAAGACTCACACATTCGAAAAAAGAACTTATTATTTTATAAAGGAGACAATACAATGATATCAGTAAATGACTTTAGAACAGGAACGACAGTTGAATATGAAAATAATATTTGGCAAGTAATCGAATTCCAACACGTAAAACCAGGAAAAGGTGCAGCATTTGTAAGAACAAAACTACGAAATTTAAGAAATCATAATATTCAAGAAAAAACGTTTCGTGCAGGTGAAAAACTTAAACGAGCTCATATAGATAACAAAAAAATGCAATATTTATATGCAGCAGGGTCAACTCATACATTCATGGATGTAAATACATATGACCAAATTGAATTACAAACAGAGCAAATTAAAGAAGAACTTAAATTTATTAAAGAAACAATGGAAGTAGATGTCAATATGTATGAAGGTGAAGTATTAGGAATAAGCTTACCTAAAAATGTTGAGTTAGAGGTTATTGAAACAGAGCCTGGTTTAAAAGGTGATACAGTAAGTGGTGGTTCAAAAGAAGCCACATTAGAAACTGGTTTAGTTGTGCAAGTACCATTGTTCATCAATCAAGGGGAAAAATTAAATATTAGTACAAATGATGGCAGTTATTTATCGCGTTCAAATTCATAAATCAAAACTAGTTTGAATGTTTAACAACATTTAAACTAGTTTTATAACTAACGAGTGTCAGAATATTGCCAATTAGAAAAAAATCTAACATTTTTTAAAAAATATGATATGCTATATATTGAATACATAGTATAAAAAAGGGAGAGTTTAATATGTTTAAAGTTCAAGAAATGCGAGAATTGATTCGTTTAATAGATAAGTCAACAATTAGTGAATTCACTTATAAAAATGATGACGCAAAGTTAACTATTAAAAAAGAATTAGGTAATGCGCAAGTAATTGAGGGTACAAGCAATGAATCTTCATCAGTTGCTACTCCTAAATCTGCACCAGCAACACAACAAGAAACAGCACCTATATCTGAATCAACAGCAGCAAAAGAAGAACCTTCAGAAGCAACTGAAGAAAATGTTGGCATCGAAGAAGTTGTATCACCAATGGTTGGTACGTTTTATCAAAAGCCATCTCCTGAAAGTGATCCATATGTTGCAATTGGTGATAAAGTTGAAGAAGAATCAATTGTCTGTATTGTTGAAGCAATGAAATTATTTAATGAAATCGAAGCTGAATTGAACGGAGAAATTGTAGAAATCCTTGTAAATGATGGCGATTTAGTAGAATACGGTCAGCCTTTATTTAAAGTGAAAACGAAGTAAGGGGCGATCCAATTGATTAAAAAAATATTAATCGCTAACCGAGGAGAAATCGCAGTTCGAATTATAAGAGCATGTAAAGAACTCGATATTCAAACGGTAGCAGTATACTCAGAAGTAGATAAAGAATCTCTACATGTCCAGTTAGCAGATGAAGCTTATTGTATAGGCCCTGCTGCAGGAACAGACAGTTATTTGAATATGTCTAATATCATTTCAGTTGCTTCAGCGACAGGAACTGATGCAATTCATCCAGGATATGGGTTTTTAGCTGAAAACGCCGATTTCTCTGAGTTATGTGAAGAGTGTAACATTAAATTTATTGGCCCATCAGCAGAAGCTATTCGTAAAATGGGTGTTAAAGACATTGCTCGTAAAACAATGGATGAAGCGGGCGTACCTATTGTACCTGGTTCAGATGGAATTGTAGAAGATGAAGCAGAAGCTATAAAAGTTGCTGAAGAAATTGGTTATCCAGTGATTATCAAAGCAACAGCTGGAGGAGGCGGACGCGGAATACGTGTCGCTCGAGATGAAGAGTCTTTAAAATCAGGTATGAGAATTACTCAAAAAGAAGCAGAAACAGCTTTTGGAAATCCTGGTGTATATTTAGAAAAATTCATTGAAGATTTTCGTCATGTTGAAATTCAAGTTTTAGCGGATGAACACGGTAACGTCATTCATTTAGGTGAACGTGATTGTTCAATTCAAAGACGATTACAAAAACTTGTTGAAGAAACGCCTTCACCAGCTCTAACAGAAGAAATTCGTGCAGAAATGGGAGAAGCCTCTGTAAAAGCTGCAAAAGCAGTAAATTATACAGGTGCAGGTACAATTGAATATATTTTTGATCGTAAAGATCAGAAGTTTTATTTTATGGAAATGAATACACGTATTCAAGTGGAGCATACGGTGACTGAAATGGTAACGGGCCTTGATTTAATCAAAGAGCAAATTTATGTAGCAAATGGTGAAAAATTATCTTATAAACAAGAAGAAATTGAATTAACAGGTTGGTCGATTGAATGTCGAATTAACGCTGAAAATCCGTTCAAAGATTTTAGACCTTCACCAGGTAAAGTAGATATGTATCTAGCTCCAGGTGGCTTAGGTGTGCGTGTAGATTCAGCTGTATATTCGGGTTACTCAATACCACCATTTTATGATTCAATGGTTGCAAAATTAATTTCTTATGGTCGAACAAGAGAAGAAGCTATAAAACGAATGAAACGTGCTTTAGATGAATTTGTTGTTAAAGGAATCGATACAACTATTCCATTTCATTCATTAATTATGGATAATGAAGTCTTTAAAAAAGGTGACTTTAATACAAATTTCTTAGAAGAAAATCCAATTATTGAGCCAGTAAAAGAATAATTAAATAATAAAATTTTTAAAGTCAAAAGGAGTAGATCCTTTTGACTTTTCTTATTGTGTTTTCTAGCAAAAAGCTCATAAATCTGATAGAATTTGAAAGAGATTAAAATACAAGGAGTTAACTATAATGAAACGTCATGAAGCAAGAGAAGAAGCATTTAAAATCTTATTTGCATTAGATATAAATGAGATAGAAATTAATATTGATAACGATGACCCTTATTTAGAAAATGTTACTCGTGGCGTGATTGAAAATCTTGAAAATATAGATTTGCTAATAAGTACAAATTTAGAAAATTGGTCATTAGAAAGATTACCTTATGCAGAAAGAACGATATTAAGGATAGCGACTTACGAATTAAAATATTTAGAAGATATTCCGACCAACGTATCTATTAATGAAGCAATCGAACTTGCACATAAATATGGTGATGATAAATCTGGACAATTTATTAACGGAGTATTATCAAAGATTATAAAAGTAAGGGAGTAGTATAAATGACAGCAGAAATAATCAGTGGAAAAGAACTCGCTCAAGAAATACGTACAGAACTTAAAGATGAAGTAAAAACGCTTAATGAAAAAAATATCACTCCTCATTTAACAGTTATTTTAGTAGGTGATAATCCAGCATCACAATCCTACGTTAAGGGTAAGAAAAAAGCATCTGCAGAAGTTGGTATATCCTCTGAGGTTATTGAATTACCGATTGATACAAAAGAAGAAACATTATTAAATAAAATAGTTGAGCTAAATAATAATGATCATGTTCATGGTATATTAGTCCAGCTTCCATTACCCTCACAAATTGATGAACAAAAAGTAATCGAAACCATTGATCCAAAAAAAGATGTTGACGGCTTTCATCCAATTAATGTTGGTAAAATGATGCAAAATAAAGAAACATTTATTTCATGTACGCCTTATGGAATTATGAAAATGTTAAAATCAAAAAACATTGAAATATCTGGAAAACACGCTGTTGTTCTTGGAAGAAGTAATATTGTTGGTAAACCAGTTGGTCAATTATTATTAAACGAAAATGCGACTGTTACATATTGTCATTCAAAAACAGAAAACTTAACAAAATATACATTAGATGCTGATATTTTAATTGCTGCAATTGGAAAAGAACACTTTATTAAGGCGGAACACGTAAAAAAAGATGCAGTTGTTATTGATGTAGGTATAAATAGAACAGACGAAGGTAAACTAACAGGCGATGTAGATTTTGAAGGAGTACAAGAAATTGCCTCTTATATTACACCTGTACCAAAAGGGGTAGGACCTATGACAATAACAATGCTACTTGAGAATACAGTGAAAGCAGCGAAACAAATTGGAAAATAAATATCTTTCTGTTACAGCAGTAACTAAATATATCAAACAAAAAATAGAATTAGATCCTCATTTGCAAAAAGTATTTATAAAAGGCGAGATATCTAATTTTAATCATCACAGTCGTGGACATATGTATTTAACAATTAAGGATAGCAAAACACAAATAAAAGCAGTGATGTTTGCTGGAAATAATCGTAACTTAAAGTTTACTCCTGAAAACGGTATGAAAGTGTTCATTACTGGAAATATAAATGTATATGAACCTTTTGGTCAGTATCAATTATATATAAAAAATATGGAACCTGATGGTGTTGGTGCGCTTTATTTAGCTTTTGAACAATTAAAAGAAAAACTTAATAAAGCTGGTTATTTCAACGAAGAAAACAAAAAACCTTTACCTAACTATCCTGAACATATTGCTATTATAACATCGCCTACAGGGGCAGCTGTTAGAGATATTTTAATTACGCTAAAAAAACGCTATCCAATTGCTAAAACAACAATTATTCCAACTTCTGTTCAAGGAGAATTAGCAACAGGTTCAATTGTGCAAGCAATCGAGCGAGCAAATAATATAAATGATTTTGATTGTATTATTTTAGGTCGAGGTGGCGGATCTATCGAAGATCTATGGGCTTTTAATGATGTATTAGTTGCTGAAGCTATTTATAAGTCGAACACACCAATTATTACAGGAATCGGCCATGAAACAGATATAACAATAAGTGATTATATCGCTGATTTAAGAGCTCCAACTCCAACAGGAGCAGCTCAACTAGCTGTACCATCGTTAACAGAGTTAGTGACAAATAATAAGCAATTACAAGAAAGATTACTTAGGTCTATTACACAACTTTTTAGAGTTAACAAAGATAAATTAACTGATTTACAAGAAGCTTATGTATTTAAAAATCCAAGACAACTATTTTTAAATAAAGAACAACAGTTAGATCAAATGACAGATCAATTAAAAACGAAATACAAAATCTATTTAACAGATAAGCAAAATGATTATACTAAACTAATACATAATTTAAAACAACAACATCCTGAAACAAAATTAATTAATGCAAAAGAAAAATTGAATAGATTAACTGAAAACAATAAAAATAATATTGAGCGAATCTTTACATTTCATACAAATAAATTCACATCAGCATTGGATAAGTTAATTTTACTTAATCCTCTTGCAACAATGAGTAGAGGTTTTTCTTTAGCTTATCGAACAACAGATGACACTGTAATAAAATCAGTAAAAGATGTTAAAATAGAAGATGAGATTGAAGTTCAAGTAAATGATGGTAGATTGTCTTGTGAAGTTATTGATAAAAGGAGTGAAACACTTGGAGAATAAAGAATTATCTTTCGAAGAAGCTTTAGAACAATTAGAAGAAATTGTTAAAAAACTTGAAGAGCCTGATGTTCCAATTGAAAAAGCAATTAAATATTATGAAAAAGGAATGGAATTATCCAAAATATGTGACAAAGTATTATCTAATGCAGAAAAGAAAATGACTAAAATATTAGATGAAAATGATCAACCGACGTTATTTGATTTGCAGGAGGAGTAATTAATGGTAGATAGCTTTGAACAATATTTAGAAGAAACGAAACAAACAATTGAAAACCATTTAAACAATAGTATTGAATCAATAAATGCACCTAAAGAATTAAAAGATTCTATGCTGTATTCACTCATGGCTGGGGGCAAAAGGTTAAG
>Ga0209487_1004259_pt1 | contig 11047 bp, 10 predicted proteins | sample Poulit2012_FD_187524 | JGI IMG/M metagenome (GOLD analysis project Ga0209487, IMG submission 187524) | Agricultural soil microbial communities from Georgia to study Nitrogen management - Poultry litter 2012 (SPAdes) (version 2) | ecosystem: Environmental > Terrestrial > Soil > Agricultural land... | reverse complement strand
AACCCTTCAATCGTCGTAATACTTTTATCCTTTGCCTCGACAGCTAGCATATGACAGGCATTGAGTGGCATATCATTCACCAATACAGTACAAGATCCACAATCACCATTTTGACAGCCTGCTTTTGCTCCGGTCAAACCGAGTTGTTCACGTAAAACATGTAAAAGTGTGTCTGCATTCCTTACAGAGGCCTGTTTTTCTATTCCATTTACAGTAAAGGATATCGTATGATTCATATTTGCAATTCCTCTCTTTTACTTAATATGTCATAAAACATTCCTTGCAGCACAAATTCGCGGTATCCAGAGGAGCCTGCTTCGTTATCTATTATTTGTGTTGGTAATGCTTCTACCATTTCTACTACTCGTACATCTTTTGCCTTTGTCAGATCGTTCGCCACGTCCTCGATTTGTTTGACTCGGATTGGATTGTTAGACATACCAGATAGAGCAATCCGCGTATTTTCACTTTCAAACAGACTAGTAGCTGTTACAAGGGGATAGTTTATTTGCGATTGTCTTGTTCTTTTCTCATGATAATAAGAAGCTTGCAGTGCTTTTGCATTCGTAATAATTTGTACAATCCATTCTTCTGGCGCCATGGAAAAACAATCCGTGTACACATCATGAATGTTCACTTGCCTTACCCCTTGCTCTCCGGCAATGACAACCTCACTGTCTGCTAATAAAAAAGGTAATAATGCTTCTTTATAAGGTAAGTTGCTCATCATATTGCCACCAATCGTTATTTTATTCCGTGCAGTTCTCGTTGCAATTGAACGCGCAACATCGGATAATAATGGAAATAAATTCGCTTCGATAATTTCTGTTAAGGTTACAGCTGCACCCAACGTTAACTCGTGTTCATCCGACTTACATAACTTACATGCGTCAATTCTTTTAATATCGATTACTAGATCTACTTTAATTTCATTCCTTCGTGCCCGACTTATGAACTCCGTACCACCACTATAATACATTGGCAAAAGGCCTTTTGACTTAGCAGTCATATAGACTTTGACTGCCTCTTCCACTGTTTCAGGTGTATAAAACTCAAATTCAAAAGGTATCAATTCTTCCCTCCTCGCGATTTTATCCAAAGCAATTCGGGGGTGATCGGCAATTCATTCACTCGAATGTCCATTGCGTTAGTCAAACTGTTAGCCAAGGCACCTGCCATCCCGATAACACCATACTCCCCTATTCCTCTCGCTCCATATGGTCCATCTTGTAATGGTGTTTCCACGAATTGAACAAGGTACTTTGGTGCTTCACTTAAACGAAGTACATCATACGTTCGTAGTTGCCCATTCAATACAATACCATCTTCATCAAATAGCAGCGTTTCTCTACTTGCCCAACTTAATCCTAAATACATGCCACCACGCATTTGGCCAATAGCAGCTTTTGGATTAATTACTTTACCGGCATCTAAAACAGTAGCCGCATGAATCAGTTGATACGTATGTAACGCTGGATCATATTCTACTTCTACTGCTTGAGCACCTACTGTCCATTGTGGACCCGGCTTTCCATAACCAGTCTCTGGATCAAGTGATGTTAAATGACGCACAATATGCGAGCCTTTCCCTATCACAAGTCCACCTACCGAATTTCCATCCGGGTATTTATAACCGTTCGCTATGTCTTTTATTTTCACATAGAACTCTGGGCTGTCTGTAATATACACCGAGCCATTCCCGACAGATAAATCATCAGGCATTGCTTTTAAAGCTACTGAACCAATTTGTTTTAATTGACGAATAGCATCATCTGCTGCTGCAAGAACTGCTCTTCCTGCCAAATAGGTTGTACTACTTGCAACAGTCTTCCATTGATGTGGATCATATTTCGTGTTGACATCGATCGAAACATGAATCTTTTTCATATCTAACTGTAATCGCTCCGCTAATATTTGCGCTAACGTCGTTTTCGTTCCTTGTCCATGTTCAATCGCAGCACAATTTAAATTCACACTTCCATCTGTATTAAATGTCAAAATAACTCCTGCTGTTGCATTTGGTGGTGTACTGGATGTTTTCCAGAAGGCACTTATTCCTTTTGTACGAATTTTACCATTTGTTAAAAGCTGCTTCTTAGGTCCTTGCCAATCAATCAGCTTTTTTAACCGTTTGATACAAGCGGATACATCTCCTAAATTACTTGCATTTAAATGTGTTTGTGTTGGTGTCGTATCACCTGGTTTAATCGCATTGATAAGACGAAGATCGATTGGATCAATTTGTACCTTTTTAGCTAATTCATCTAGTGCACTTTCCATCACAAATGTTAATTCTGGATGGCCAAATCCCCTAAACGATGTCGCATATGGACGATTGGTATACATACAATGTGAATCACAATACACATGATCAATTTTATAAGGTCCAGTACAATCAACTGCTCCTGCTTTACTCATACCGGCTCCCATATCAGAGTAAGCGCCACTATCAAAGTAAAAATGATATTCCGCCGCTTGTAACACACCTGTTTTTGTAGCTCCCAACTTAATCGTTGCTTGAAGCCCTAGATGAACAGGTGAAGAGATGATATCTTCTTCCCGACTATTAACGAGCCGAACTTTTTTACCACCAACAGCAAATGAAGCCAAATAAACAATGAACTCCAATTGCACACAGCCCTTTCCACCAAATGCTCCACCAACATAAGGCGTTTCAACGATAATCTTTCCGGCATCAATATGAAAGAAATCACTTAGCAGCTTTCTAACATAAAACGGACCTTGTGTAGATGATTCAATCCGTACTTGCCCATCTTTACCAATTTCCGCTGTCGCTACTCTCGGTTCAAGTGCTATATGATCAGACGGATTAAAGGCAAATTCCTCTTCTATTATTACTTCGCTAGCTTTCCAACCTTGTTCCATATTTCCTTTCCTTATTTTGGTTTTATTTGCGATATTCGTATTGGGAATGGCATGGGCGCCTTCTACCATGGCAATATAACTTCCTAGCTCTTCATGAATAAGGGGAGCATCTGCTTTTGCCGCTTCTCGTGGGGATTGGATGATTGGAAGTTCCTCATAATGCACATCAAGCAAGTTTGCCGCATATTTAGCTTGATGTGCATAGTCAGCAATAATCGCCGCGATCGGTTCCCCATAATAACGGACTTTTTTATAAGCCAACGGGGGTCGATCAGCGATTAACGGTCCCACAGGGTAAGGAAAGTCTTCCCCTGTAATAATTGCATGAACTCCCGGCACTTGGAGAGCTGTTTCTAACTGATGAATGGTAAAATTAGCATGAGCTTTTTCACTCGTATGTAAAGCAATTTGTAATTCACCTACCTTAGCGGAATCGTTCGTAAACTTTGCCTTCCCATATGCTTTATCACGAATGTCTACTCGTTCAATATCTTTCCCTACATAAGTGTACGCCGTCTGCTTCATGTCATCATATCCTTCACATCGTTTTACATTCCTTCCTATTTTATCCACCTATACTATAAGTATTCACGAAAAAAAGCCTATCGAGTTTCCCCGACAGACTTTACAATAAAATATCAATCATAAACCAAATGATCATCACCACTTGAATAAACCCTTTTGCAATTGCACCACTTAAGAACCCTGCTAATGCGCCAATTGCGGCTAATGATGCTTCCTTGGCTGTTTTATGTTGCATCATTTCAATAACAAAAACAAACAGAAAAGGAACAATAATCACCCCAACAGGAGGATAAACAAACACCCCGATAATGATTCCAACTATTGCTCCCCACTGACTCGCCTTTGTACCACCTAGCCTCTGAACAAAGTAATGGTTCGTTATAAAGTCTGCAACAAATAAAATAATTGTAAAAACGACCATCGCTATCCAAAACAAGTTGGACAGTCCTTCGGGATTAAGTGCAAAATGATATAATAAAAAGCCGCCCCATAGAACAACTACACCTGGAATAATGGGAACAACTAGACCGATAAAACTAGCAATAAATAAAACGACAATACAAACCCATATCAACATATCCAATGCTTCACACACCTATTTGATTTTCAACTAGCTTCTCTTCGGAACATCGTCGAAATCTTCATCTCTTCCTTGTTTATAACCCGTCTAAAATTCTCTACATGTTGCACTAAAAATAGTATGGTAAATAGTACAGCGATCAATAATGCCCCACGCCCGAAAGAGGATGCAGTATAAAATGTAAACGACACATAAGCAATCAATGTACCAAAAACGAAATACTTTGTAATTAGAGCAAACATGATAAAGAGCATAAAGGCGAAAAAGGTAAACTTCCAATCCAAACAAAGGAGAAAGCCCAAAAATGAAGCAGTACCTTTTCCTCCTTTGAAATTCATGGTTAAAGGGAAGTTATGACCAATAATAACAAATAATGCATTTAAGTAAAGAAGTAGAATTTGAACTTCAAACAAAACATTATATTTGTGTAGCATAAGTGCGACTAATAAAAAAGATATAATTGCTTTAAAAACATCAACAAATGCTACAATAAATCCATACTTCCAACCCAATAATAATACTGTATTAGTGGCACCGGCGTTTTTTGAACCATTATTTTTCAAGTTAATTTGTTTCAATTTACCGATAATTTGTGAACCATGAAGACAACCAAATAGATAACCGATTAAGATTGTCATCAATATTAATATGAACATCGTCTCACTCCTTCCTAAGTTTAATATTACTATATTAGATACCACAATTCACTAAGTTTTAGAAATAACTCACTTTCGAATCCGTATCATGAAGTACACGTACGACTTAATTTTCACATACTGAAAAATAGCCTAAACATTCATGTTTAGGCTATTGTCCTTATCATACGTTCATTTATTTCCTAGTTGTTCTTGCTGATCTTCCGGTGATTTAGCATCAACTGTATGCTTATAGCTATACCCTTTTGATATCGTAAATAAAGTTAATGCTAAGATCCCTAAAGTAAAGACAATGCTAATAATTATTACTGTCGCAACCATTTACAACACCTAGCTTTCTTTTATCTATATACGCTAATTTTATCCTTAAGACTCATTCTCACCAATTATACGCACTTCACGCTCTAAATCAATATTAAAGCGTTCTTGCACCGTCTTTTGTACATGCTTGATTAAAGCAATGTATTCGCTGGCGGTTGCATTATCCTTATTAATAATAAATCCAGCATGTTTTAAAGACACTTGTGCTCCCCCAATTTGTTGCCCCTGTAACCCACTATCTTGAATTAACTTGCCAGCGAAATTCCCTTGCGGTCGCTTAAACACACTCCCACATGTCGGGTACTCTAACGGCTGTTTTGACTCTCTTTTAAACGTCAGCACATCCATTTGAGCCTTGATTTCTTCATAATTACCTACTTGTAAACGAAACTCCGCTTCCAGCACGATAAAATCATTGGATTGAATGATACTCGTTCGATATGCTAACCCTAAATCTGTCGCAGCGATTGTTTTAATATTCCCTTCATCATCTACAATCGTTGCTTGTATAAGTACATCCTTAATTTCTCCACCATATGCTCCAGCATTCATAAATAGGGCACCGCCGACAGAGCCTGGAATGCCACAAGCAAATTCCAATCCTGTTAAATGGCTAGCCAATGCTTGTTTAGATACATCGGCAATTAAAGCACCACTTTGAGCAATAATTTTTTCACGTTGAACCGTAATCTCTTTTAACTCACCCAAATACATGACGATGCCCCTGATGCCACCATCTTTAATAATTAAATTAGACCCATTACCTAGTAATGTAAAAGGTTCCTTATGTGCCTTTGCTAATTTTACTACTTCACTCACTTGTTTATAAGTAACCGGCGTAACAAAATAATCAGCATTTCCACCTAATTTTGTATATGTGTGATTCTTTAAAGCTTTATTTAATGCTATATTCTCTTCTGATACAATACGTACTAATTGATCATATAAATTCACTTACACCATTCCTTCTAAATCAAACGTATCTCCATTATATTAAAAAATACCGCTTTTGTCCTTCTCTATCTATAAAAACTTATTTATTGCATGAAATGTTGCTTCACGATTCGTAAATGATGCCAAATAACGGAACCCTAGTTGATCTAATTGTTGAATTATCTCCGGAAAACGATGTGCTACATGATCTGCTTCATGGGCATCTGAGCCAACTGTTATAATCTCGCCACCGCACTCTTTATACAGTTGCAAAATATCAAGACTCGGCATTGCTGTCCCTAATCCATAAGCAAATCCAGAGGCATTGACTTCAATCCCTTTTCCTTTAGGAATGATGATATTAAATATTTCCCGAAGGACATCATGAAAATTTTCATCTGTATCCAGTTTTTTATAGCGTTTTACCAAATCAATATGACCTAATATATTATAATCATCAAAGTTTTCTACACAATACAATAGCTCTTCATAAAAATATTGATAAGCCTCTGTTGGTGTTCGATGCTTAAAAAAGTCGCCATTATGTAGATCCTTTTTATCTGCAACATGCAAAGAACAAATAACAAAATCAAAATCTTCTTTTTGGATGAGTTGTTTATTTTGTTCTAACACATGTGGTTGTACACCAATCTCAATTCCCTTTTTGATCGTAATTTGATCTGCATACTTTGCCTGCATTTCTTTGATTTTTTTATCATAAGCACGTACGTCTAGTTCAAACGCAAAATCAGGATCTGGATAATCATAATCCATATGTTCTGTAAAACAAATTTCAGTTAATCCTTTTTGAATAGCTGATTCAATTGTTTTTTCCATTGGTGTAAAACAATCTTCTGAAAAGTCACTATGCATATGATAGTCAAACAACATTTTTATACCTCCAGTTTATCATTGACATTTCCTTCAATAATGATTAGAATTAGTAATTATCACCACTTCACCGCTTCATCGTAGCGCAGTGATGAAGCATTTATTGAAAGGAGATTTATCCTACTATGTATTTATATCATAACACAGAAAATGACCTTGTTATTAATGTAGAACAAATCCATTTTCGTCAACAACTCATTAACAAATTTAAACAACGTTTTTCAACATATGGCTATCATGAAATATATACACCAACATTTGAAGCATATGATTTATACGCAAATATGAATGGCACTGTAAATCAACATGAAATGATAAAAACGATCGATAATACAGGTGAGGTACTTGTATTACGTCCCGATATAACGATTCCAATTACAAAATTAATTTCTAAAAGTAACCAAGAGCTCCGTGAAGACTTGCGTTATTTTTATATTCAAAATGTTTTTCGCCAAACACAAGAAGCAAAAGATTACCGTGAAAATACACAAGCAGGTGTGGAATACTTTGGAAATACTACGCCAGAAGCAGATGCGGAAATTATCGCATTAGCCATTCATTTAATGAAAGATATGGAATTGGAACACTTTAAAATTGAGTTAGGACACGCCGCTTTCTTTCAACAATTAGTGAATGATATGAATCTATCAAAAGATGATTTCCTATCGTTGCAACAGTCCATTCAGGCAAAGAACATTACAGATATTGAAGAAATATTAGCTAACATTACCGTGAGTGACGATTTAAAAGAAATTATTACGTCATTACCATTTTTATATGGTGACCCTGAACATGTGATGGAACGGGCGAAGTTATTACCATTAACTCAAGCGTTAAGAGACACATTACAAAACATTCGCCAAATCTATGATGTATTATATTCATATGGGGTTGCGCAACACATCGTCCTTGATTTAAGTTTAATTAACCATATGGATTATTATTCCGATATGATCTTCCAAGGCTATATTGATAAAATAGGGAAGCCAATTTTAATGGGCGGGCGATACAATACATTAGCAAATCAATTTGATGCAACAATACCTGCAATTGGTTTTGCCTTTGATATAGACTTATTATTAGATGCATTAAATCAATCGGCCATCGTTGAAAAGAATCCATTGGATGTTGTCCTTCTTTATGACAAAAAGGTCGAAAGTACAGCACTAACTTTAGCAAATCAATTACGACTTGAGGAATTTCATGTTGTCACATATACAAACAAAGCAGCCAAGCAACAAATTCCAAACGCAATCTATGAAATTAACATCACGAACTCGTTCCCTTCTATAGTGCATGATGGCCAAACGACTGAGTGTGAAAATATAACGGATATCGTAACGAAATTAAAGGAATGGAGGTAAGATAACAATTGGCACAACTTACATTAGCTCTAGCAAAAGGGAGAACAGCAACAGATACACTTAAACTACTAGAAGAGGCTAATATTACTTTCCCTGATTTTGATAAAAAAAGCCGTAAACTTGTTTTTTACAGTGCAGATCAAGCCATTAAAATGATCTATGTAAAAGCAATCGATGTCACAACGTACGTAGAACAAGGTGCGGCTGACATTGGCATCGTCGGACGAGATAATATACTTGAAGCAAATGCAGATTTATATGAATTACTTGATTTAAAACTTGGTAAATGTCGATTCGTTATCGCTAGTTTAAAAGAACTGTCCATGGCGAAAGGAAAGAATATAAAAGTCGCTTCAAAATATCCACGTGTAGCGGAAAATTACTTTCAAAAGAAAGGCATTACAGCAGAGACAATTAAATTAAATGGTTCGGTTGAATTAGCCCCTATTATTGATATGGCAGACTGTATTATGGATATCGTTGAGACCGGGAGTACAATTAAGGAAAATGGACTCACGATTTTAGATGATGTGGAAACGATTAGTACTCGTCTCGTCGTCAATAAAGCTAGTTTTGCTACAAAGACACAAGCAATACAACGATTCATTGAACAAATAAAAGCCGTTTTGGAGTGATAAAAGTGGAAATAATTACGAGTAACGAATTCCAACAACAAACAAGCCGTAGTGAGGTCGATCGCAACGAAGCAATTGATCAAACCGTACTAAACGTAATTCAAAACGTACGAATAAATAAAGATCAGGCACTTTTCTCCTATACAGAACAATTTGATCACGTTTCCTTAGATCAATTAACTGTGACGAAAGAAGAAATGACATCCGCACGTGAAAAAGTAAGTGCTGCTTTTATCGAAGCAATTCAAGTAGCAAAAAAAAACATCGAAACGTTTCACCAGGCACAAGTAGAGAAATCTTGGTTCTTTCATAAACCAGATGGGGTCATGCTCGGACAACAAGTAACCCCGATCGAACGCGTAGGTATCTACGTCCCAGGTGGTAAGGCGGCCTATCCTTCAACCGTTTTAATGAACGTTATTCCCGCTAAAATTGCCAATGTTGCTTCGATAGCTATCGCTACACCACCACAAAGTGATGGTACAATCAATCCTCATGTACTCGTTGCTGCTGCGGAAGCTGGCGTTGAAACAATATATAAAATGGGTGGAGCCCAAGCGATCGCCGCTTTTGCTTATGGAACAGAAACCGTACAAAAGGTCGATAAAATCGTTGGGCCAGGAAATGACTACGTTGCCCGTGCAAAAAAATGGGTGTATGGTGATGTTGCTATTGATATGATTGCTGGACCTAGTGAAATTTGTGTTGTCGCTGATGATACTGCTCGTCCAGATTTCGTCGCTGCAGACTTACTTTCTCAAGCAGAGCACGATGAAGCGGCAACTGCAATTTGTATCACCCTAAATGAAACAACAGCTAAACAAGTACAGGCTGAAGTAACCAAACAATTAGCAGATTTACAACGAAAAGAAGTCGCAGCAGCTTCCATTCAAAACAATGGTAAGATCATCATTGCCAACTCTTTAGATGATGCATTTTTATTAGTAAATGATATCGCACCAGAACATTTACAATTGATGATTGCTGATGCTACAAATCATTTAGCTGACGTTAAACATGCGGGAGCAATCTTTTTAGGACATCATTCTCCAGAACCTTTAGGTGATTATCTAGCTGGCCCAAACCACACATTACCAACAAGCGGCACAGCGAGATTCGCTTCACCACTAGGCGTGTATGATTTTATGAAAAAGTCGAGTATTATTCATTATTCTGAGGCAGCCTTATTAAAAGAGGCAGCATACATTGAAACGATTGCCTCGATGGAAGGATTAGAAGCGCACGCAAAGTCCATTAAAATACGGAGATCATGACTTAATAATAATGGGTATTCGGATTTTCGTGTGGAAATGGGATGGTATAATTCCAGCCTAGCAAATGGAATATGCGAGACTCCTGTGGGTCGACTAAAGTCGGTCACGTCCTGTGACCAACGTCGACACTTGACCGTCCTGATCTTCGAAGAAAAGAGATCGGTGAGACGCGTAGGGCGTAGCCCGAAGTGGCTCAACACTCGCCCATTAAAAAGCGAGTATATTCCATTTGCGTAGGTAGATTAGTGAATTTCATAACTAGGATTTAGTGCCACATCACTACAACATGTAGTTTCGTTGAAGGTTTCTTAACTACATGTTGTAGTGATGTAGCTGATTTGGGTAATTATGAAATTCACTCAGATAGGAAAATAAAATTCCACATTATTTTCCGAATACCCATAATAACATGATAAAAAGGATGATGACTGTTGAGGAAACATACTATTTCAAGAGACACTGCCGAGACAAAAATTAATTTAACACTTTCGGTGGATGGAACCGGTGAAGGTTCTATTAATACTGGAGTCGGGTTTTTAGACCATATGCTAGTACTTTTTAAAGGTCATGGATTATTCGACCTTGACGTAACATGTGATGGGGACATAGAAGTGGACCAACACCATACAACAGAAGATATTGGTATTGCTTTAGGGCAGGCATTTAAACAAGCGATGGGAGACAAAGCAGGAATCACCCGCTATGCAACCGTATCAATTCCGATGGATGAAGCATTAGCAACAGTTCACCTTGATATTAGTGGTCGCTCCCATCTTGTATACCGTGTAGATGGTTTAAAAGATAAAGTTGGACAATTTGATACAGAGTTAGTTCAAGAGTTTTTTCAAGGTTTTGTCAACCATGCAGGAGTAACATTACATATCCAGCTGGAATATGGTACAAATACGCATCATATGATCGAAGCTATTTTTAAAGCATTCACTCGTGCACTTGATAAAGCAAGTAGTTTAAACCCACGAGT
>Ga0209487_1004258_pt1 | contig 11048 bp, 13 predicted proteins | sample Poulit2012_FD_187524 | JGI IMG/M metagenome (GOLD analysis project Ga0209487, IMG submission 187524) | Agricultural soil microbial communities from Georgia to study Nitrogen management - Poultry litter 2012 (SPAdes) (version 2) | ecosystem: Environmental > Terrestrial > Soil > Agricultural land... | reverse complement strand
TGCCCACCGTTCTAACGACAGCATTATCTATAGATGCTTCCACTGCGACCGGTGCAGTGAAAGAGGCCATGGTGTATGCGAATGTGATTGGCAGTGATCTAGGGCCGAAATTTACCCCTATTGGCAGTCTGGCCACTTTGTTGTGGCTGCATGTGCTAGCGAAAAAAGGAACCACAATTAGTTGGGGGTATTACTTTAGAGTAGGAGTGGTTTTAACCACTCCGGTCTTATTAATTACTTTGGTGGCATTGGCTATACGTTTAGGTGCTTTGTCTTAAAGCAAAAAATCGCTTAGACGTTTATGAAAGAGGATACAAAGTTGTTAAAAGATGAACTACCGAATATTGATGTAAAGCAATTAGAAACCCCTGATTTAAATCGGCTATTTCCCAAAGAAACCACATTACATCCACCCCGTATTGTGTTGCTCTACGGTTCTATTCGAGAGCGTTCATATAGTCGTTTTGTAACGGAGGAAGCTGCCAAGATATTAAATAAGCTAGGCGCTGAGACTCGAGTTTTTGATCCTCGAGGTTTACCGCAGCCCGATGGGGCGACGGAAGATCACCCCAAGGTGAAAGAGTTACGAGATTTAGTGCTTTGGGCAGAGGGAATGGTATGGACTTCCCCAGAGCGCCACGGGGCGATGACGAGTATTTTAAAGGCACAAATTGACTGGATTCCTTTGTCAATGGGCGCTGTGCGGCCTACTCAAGGTAAAACCTTAGCGGTGATGCAAGTGTCGGGTGGCTCACAGTCCTTTAATGCCGTCAATCAAATGCGGGTTTTAGGGCGTTGGATGCGGATGATTACCATTCCTAATCAGTCCTCTGTGGCTAAAGCGTATTTGGAGTTTGAAGAAGATGGCCGAATGAAACCGTCCTCGTACTATGATCGTATTGTGGATGTGATGGAAGAGCTCATGAAATTTACGTTACTGACTCGTGAGTGCGCTGACTATTTAGTTGATCGCTATAGTGAAAGAAAGGAAAGCGCCGCGGAGCTGTCCAAGCGAGTGAATCAGCGCAGTATTTAGCTTCTATTCGCTTCGAGAGCGTTCTTTTCTGAAATTGAATGGATTAGGTAGGTATGAATAAAAAAGAGGCGGTCAGTAAATTTGATGCCTTAGCTTCCGAGCTGAGGCTTGATATTGTGAAGCTATTGGTGCAGTTTGGTGAGGATGGTTTAGTGGCCGGAGAAATCAGCCTACAGTTGGCTATTCCTCCGACTAATCTGTCTTTTCATCTAAAGACTCTGACACACGCTGGTCTTGTCTATGTAGAGCAAGAAGGGCGGTTTCAGCGTTATCGTGCTAATACTTCGGCCTTGATGAGTTTAGTGGGATATTTAATGGAGAAGTGTTGCGACAAGCAAACTAAACCAAAAACCGAATTGTGTTAGTTATTTAGTTCCCAACTATTTTGTCCGTCTACATAAGCTTCGTCGCCAAAAAGCGATTGAATACCAAGAGTATCTGGAAAAAATCCGCGAGCTATCTCGTAAGGTTATACGTCCGGAGCAGACAGCGGCTAACTATCCGCCATCGATGGACTCTAATCCCAAACGCGCGTTTTATGATAACTTCGGTCAAGATGAACTACTGGCCACAAAAATTGATACGGCTATTCGTTATACCAAAAAAGCGGATTGGGTCGGAGATCGCTTTAAGGAACGAGAAATTGCCAATGCGGTGCGAGAAGAAACGACGGGGTATGAGGTAGATATTCAGGGTGTAATGGAATTGGCAAAAGCGCAAAAAGAGTACCATTGATGCCTAAGGTAGAAATTGGTTCTATTGCGATGCAGTTAAATCGTAAGGCAATTAAAAACCTTCATATCAGCGTGTTGCCACCTGATGGGCGTGTGCGTGTTTCTGCTCCTGAATCTATGACAGAAACCGCAATCCGTATGGCAGTGATCAGCCGCATTCCTTGGATCAAGAAACAGCAGAGCGATTTTGCCAAACAACCTCGCCAATCTGATCGAGAAATGGTTAGCGGTGAATGTCATTACCTGTGGGGCAGGCGTTATCGTCTGAATCTTATCGAGCGTTCCGGAAAGCATGAAATCAAGCTAGGTCGTGGTCGATTGCATTTATATGTCAATCCCGCAACAACGCTTGAGAACAAGGCACTGGTACTGAACTCATATTATCGAGATGCACTTAAAACGCGAATCGCTGAGTTATTGCCTGTTTGGGAAGATAAGATCGGCGTTAAAGCTGCAGATTGGGGAATTAAAAAGATGAAAACCAAGTGGGGCAGCTGCAATATTCAGGCAAAGCGCATTTGGCTAAATTTAGAGCTTGCTAAAAAGCCACCGGAGTGTTTGGAGTACATCCTAGTGCATGAATTGGTGCACTTGCTTGAGCGTAATCACAATGAACGCTTCAAGGGGTATATGGACAAGCTACTTCCCGATTGGCGAGAGCGCAGAGATTTGTTGAATCGGATGCCCTTGGCGCACAACGATTGGGTGTACTAGGAAAATTATGCAGAGTTTGCATGGTTAGCCTGATTATGTATGTGGCGCGTAATTTGAGATAAACTTGATAGTAAAAGCGGGAAATGGATTTCATTTCTCCGATATTTTGCTCAGGTGCTGTCGCTAAAAGTGTCAAGATTCTATCTTTACGCTTGGCGGCCAATACTCCCGCAGTACCTGCCCAGAAAATAGCCAATATTGGGATCAACTTAACAGTTTTGGCTTTGTTTATTATAAAAACCAGCACTTTCAATTAGTTGAATGGTTTATTCGCTAGTTTATGTGAACTACCTTTTTAATGGAGGTTGTCTAGTGGTAAACGAGGCCCTGTAGAGGGCCTTTTTTATTGGGTTGTACCGCCCACTGGTGGTTAGGAGATCGTGCCCGGTTCGGGTCTTTTTACTTAGCCTTTTATCCTTGATGAATCATCGACGTAATTTCATTCGCATTGCGGGGGCGGCGACCATTGCTGCCACCGCCGCCAGGGTTGCACCTGTGTCTGGCGCTCAGCAGCAGTCTTGGCCTCAATCACAATCAGGTTTAGTGGGTCCGCTCATTGCGACTCAAAAAAATCTGCTGCCCAAAAACTCTGCAAAACCACGGGTCGTTATAGTGGGCGGGAGTTGGGGTGGGCTGACAGCTGCACGTTATTTGCGCACACAGTATCCTGCTGCCGAGGTGGTCGTATTGGAGCGTAATCCGGTGTTTTGGTCTTGCCCCATGAGCAATCAATGGCTTGCCGGGGTAGTAGAGAGTGATTTCATCATGCATGATCTGAACCGGCCGGCCAACCGTTATGGGTTTAGTCTGATTCAGGCTGATGTGGTGGGTATTGACCGGGATCGACGGATTGTTTATAGCAGTCAGGGTGTGCTGGATTATGATTTTCTAATTTTGGCAGCCGGGATTAGAAATGCCTACGAGGAATGGTTTGGCGAGGATCAACGAGCTGCTCTATATACTCGTCAGAATTTTCCCGCAGCCTATATTGCCAATAATGAGCATCTTTTGCTCAAGCAAAAGTTGCAGCAATTCAAGGGCGGCAATTTTGTCATGAATTTGCCGCCGCCACCTCATCGCTGTCCCCCTTCTCCCTATGAGCGGGCCTGTACCATTGCCTGGTATATGAAAACCAACCGTATCCCGGGCAAGCTGATCGTGCTGGATCCCAAACCGCGTATCAATCCGATCCATGGGGGGTTTAACTATGCCTTCAAGGAATTGTACGGCGACATCATCGAATATGTTCCTGACGCCGAGGTGCGCTCTGTGGATCCGTTCAAGCAGCAGATTTCCACCACGGCAGGGGACTTTGATTTTGAGGATGCTGTGTTGATGCCGCCGCATCAGGCGGCTGATATTGTTTGGCAGGCTGGCCTGATTCGTGAAGATCCCCCTACAGGGCCCGCCTGGTGGGGTCATCAGCATCCAACACTGCTGCATGCCGTAGATGATGATCGGGTGTATTTGATCGGGGATTGTATGGGCTTTGTCTCGCCGGATTTTGGTTATTACCCGAAAAGCGCTCATGTCGCCAATCAGATGGGACGTATTGCGGCCGGGTATATTGCCCAGCGGTTACAAGGCGAGGAGCCGGCCCCCGTTTTACCTGATAATTTGTGCTATATGATGATTCAGCCTGAGCCACTGCAGGTGGTAGCGGTGGAGTTTGACTACGCCATAGGCAGTGAGGGGCATATACAGCAAACACAGGTGGATATAGATAATCCGTTTCCGGAATTGGTCGCAGAAAGCTTTGAGTGGGCTCGTTCGACCTGGGCTGATTTTTTATAAGGGTGAACCCATGTTGGTTGTGCAAAGCAAGGTGTTACAGCCCCGGCGACGGTATTTTCTGCTGGCTACGGTTGCCATGATGGGTTGCTGGGGATTGCCAGCCTGGGCGCAGGAGGCAGCTCAGGCGTTAATGACAGAGTTTTTGGCAGGTCAGTCTCCACAAACGACGGGGATTATGATCGAATTGCCCGATGTTGCAGATAATGCTACCTCGGTCCCTCTGGCCATAGCGGTGGAGTCAGCAGCACAGGAGGGCGTGTTTTGCGAGGAACTGTTGGTGATTGCTACCAAAAACCCCCTGCCAACGGTATGCCGTTTTCGTTTTACGCCCCTGATGGGGGCAGCCAAGGTAGAGACCCGCATCAGACTGGCAGAAAGTCAGTCGGTCATGGTCCTTGCACGGCTCAGTGACGGCAGCATACGGCATGCGGAACAAGAAATAACAGTCACAATGGGAGGGTGTGGTTAAATGACTCAGACTTCCTTTGCACGGCGGCCGCGACCGCCACGGATTACCATTAGTGATAGCACGCCGCAGGCAGGCGAGGAGGTGCAGGTCAAGGTATTGGTCCAGCACCCTATGGAAACAGGACTCAGAAAACAGGTGGATGGGCAGGTCATTCCCAGAAATATCATCACGCACTGCGAGTGTCGGTTTAATGGTGAGTTGCTTATGGTTTGGGAGCTGGATACGGCGATTTCACCTAATCCGTATCTGGCTTTCAGTTTTGTCCCTCCAGGCTCGGGGGTGCTGCATATGCAATGGGTGGATGAGCAAGATAAGCAAATTGAGGCCAGCCTGGATATTCAGGTGCAGACAGCCTGATCATTAGCGACAAAAGACGGTCCATAGATCCTCAACCCGAGTGGTATAGCGGGGGCTGAGGTAGCGTTGGCGCATGGACCATGGAGCGTGATAGTTGGCCAGGCCGCTGTGTATGGTGCCCTGCCCCCAGCGCTGATTGATTTGGTCCAGCGTGTGGGTCAGGGGCTCTTGTAGTTGTTGTTGTGCCGCTGAAAAAAGATCCAGACTCGCCTGACTCTTGGGCTGCAATCCGCCTAAAAAAACACTGACCTTTTTATAGGCTTGTCCAGGTTGCCAGATGTAGTCCAATGCCTTGAGCGCCTCCTTGAGAATGGTAGGGGTGTGATCGGTGGCATATGGTAGGGCGCAGGTGTATTGGGGGCGTGGATCGGTGGCGGTCCGGGGGGTCAGGCTGACACGTACAAAGGCACAAACGCTGTTTTGGGCCCGCATGCGTACGCAGGCCTGCTCGCTATAGGTGGCCAGAGCCTGCCTGACGGCCTGTAGATCGCTTTGGGCATGACCAAACATGCGACTGCTGCGTATTTCCTGTCGGGGAGCCGGCTGTGTAGTGAGCTCAAAGCAGGCCTGCCCACGCAGCTCAATGACTGTTTTTTGCACGGTGACACTAAAGCGGCGGCGCATAAACTCGGCATCAGCACCGGCCAGATCTGCTGCAGTATGGATGTTGAGGCGGGCCAGATGGGCACTCAGGCGTGGTCCGATGCCCCATACCTCCTGCACTGGAGTGATGCGTTTTAAGGCTTGCCACTGTTTTTTATGCTGTAGATATACCAGACCGCGTGTACGATGTGCCCAGCGCTTGGCAGCATAATTAGCTAGTTTGGCCAGGGTTTTGGTAGGACCAATCCCCACCCCGGTGGGTAATCCCGTGTACTGTGCAATGCGCCGTTGGGCACGCCGGCAAAGGGCATCCGGGTCGTCGCTGACCTGGAGCCGGGCAAAGGCCTCGTCGATGGAATAGACCTCTACCTGGGGTAGGTGGTCTTGCAGGATACGCATGACGCGGTCACTGAAATTGGCATAGAGGGCATAATTACTGCTAAAAACATGCACCTGCTGTTTGCGCAATAAATGGCGGACCTCATGATAGGGGGCGCCCATTTTGACCCACTGTCTGGCCTGTCGGCAACGAGCAATGACACAGCCATCATTGTTGGACAGCACTACGATGGGTTGATGGCGCAAATCGGGCCTGAACACACGCTCGCAGCTGGCATAAAAGCTGTTGCAGTCAAACAGGGCGTATAGGCTGTGACTCATGGCGTTCAGGGTGCTGTTGTGCCCGGGTCCGAATCCGGGCAGTGGCGGCGAATGCTGTGGCGTACCACGCCCCAGACAAAAAAATCATCCTCAGGCCGAAGGGTGATGGGGGCGTAGGCGGGATTGTCGGCCAGTAGGCGCAGATGCCCATTTTTCCTGTACAGACGGCGCACCAGAGGCTCGCCAAATAATGCGGCAATGATGATTTGCCCGTGTTGCGGCGCCAGGGAACGATCAACAATCAGCCAGTCATCGTCAAAAATGCCCGCCCCCGTCATGCTATCACCAGCTGCTCGCACTATGTAGATATGCGGAGCCTGTATATCGAGTAGAGCGTCCAACGAGATGGTCTGCTCGACGTGGTCCTGGGCCGGACTGGGAAAACCACAGCTGACCCGGTTGCCATAAAGGCGTAGCAAGGTGGTAGAGCTCGTGATGGGGTGAGCGTTGCGCGATAAAAATTTCATCATGGTTATACTGTATAAATGCACAGTATAAACATAGATTGTGCCCCCGTTATTGTCAAGATCAAATCCGGGGGCTATGGTGCCTTTGAGGGCAATCTTTAGTACGATAGGATGTTTATGGTTCTTTTATATTGTTAGTGGCATATTAATGACAGTAGATAGTGCAAGAAATCAAACTACTCAAAACCAAGTTACTAAAAACCACGTCAGTGCCCGCGAGTACAAACGGGCAATGCGCCATTTGGCCGGGGCAGTCAGCGTGATCACCGTTGAGCATGAGGGTGAGCGCGGGGGGTTGACGGCGACCTCGGTCGCTTCAGTGGCTGCGGATCCGGCTGAGTTGCTGGTCTGCATCAATCAGAGTACGGCAACATGGCCGCTGCTTGAACGCAGTGGTCGTTTTGCTGTCAATATACTGGCTGCTGATCAGCAGGATGTGGCCAAACGCTTTGCTGGCATTGGCCAGTTACAGGGGGATGCGCGCTACGGAGAGGAGAACTGGATAAAGACTGACACCGGAGTATGGATACTGAAAAGCGCTGCTGCAGCTTTGGCCTGTACTGTGGATGAGGTTATCCTACGCCATAGTCACGCATTGGTTTTTGGGCGGGTGCGCGAGGTCTTCTATCAGACAGCCGAGACGACGCGCCCCTTGGTTTATTGGCAGGGCAGCTTTGCCAATTTGGCGCTAGGCAAATGAGTCTTGTTTTAGTGAATATTATTGGTGATGGCCGGGGTTTTCAGGCTCTGGTATAGCCACTGTGTCATGTTTTGACTGACCTCGTCTGCGGCCTTGCCAAAGGCAGGTATGACCTGGGCCAAATCGGTCCCATCCGTGACCGCCTGTTTGACATAAATGGGCTGCACAGTGAGGATTTTACCTGTCTGGCGGGCGATGAGCTGAGCATTGAGTTGTATATGCACTGTGGGAACCCCTTCATCATAGTGCACCTGAAAACGATACAGGTGGATTTGCAGCACCAGATTGGGACTGCCACTTTCTCCGGCAAAGGTGATGGCCTGCACCAACTCGGTTTCCAACAGCGCCTGTGCCAATCGATCGCGTAACAGGGAGGGGGTATTATCTATCCAGGCGGCTCCCTGATAGGCACGCAGTTCATAACCTTCGGGGTTGACCAAAATTCGCTGGGTATTCAGGGTGCGATTGGCATAGGGGGTGAGTAGCTGCAGGGTATAGGGTGCAGGTTTGTCCCCTACGGGTTGCAGGCTGGTTGCCGGGAGCTCGTAGTGATTTAATTGCGGTGAATCCGGCAAAATACTACAGGCACCAAGCAAACTGAGTATGAGCGTGATAAGTGCTAGGCGATAGCGAATCATGGTTGAAACTCCTGGATTTGATCTTTTCCAAGCAGAAATTCAGCGGGGTTTTCATTCAGGCGCTGAGTCAAATAATTAATATTTTCTATGGCCTGTCGCAGCGATTGCATCGTGGGCTCGAGCAAGGAAAATCCGGTGCTGCCCTCTGAAAGGGCATCTGCATTGGCCTCGATAAGCGCCTTTATTTTTTGCGTGGCCTCGTTTACATTGGCCATGGCCTCATTCGCACGGGCCAAAATACTGCTCCCGTCTCCATCAAGGAGGTTATTGACTGATTTCATGGTGTAGCCGATTTCATTGCTTGCCTGACTCAGGTTATCGATGAGTTCGGGCAGGCCTTCACTACCATGTGCCAGTTGGCCGAGCAGATCCTGCAGTTGCTCCAGGCTGTTGGAGAGCTTGTCGGCGTTGTCGGGGGACAAAAAGGCGTTGGCATTGGTAATGAGCTGGGATATATTGGTCATCAGATCCTCGCCGCTGGACATCAGTTGTGTCAGGGAGGATGGGGTGGCGACAATTTGCGGTAGCTGGTTTTCGCCTTTGGCTGTCAGGGGTGCACTTTTTTCGGGGTTGCTGTCGTATAGTTCGATGACTGCAGAGCCAGTAATGCTGGTAATTGCCAGGCGGGCCTTGGTGGTTTCAGTGACTGGCAGGGACTCACGTACAGTAATATCCACCAGAACCCGGCTGATGTTGTTGGGATCCAGGTTCATTTGGGTCACCTCTCCGACCTTGATGCCGTTGTACTGGACAGCGCTGCCGCGGCTCAGGCCGCTGATAGCTTCGGTAAAGACGACCTGATAATTTTTGACAGCGGTATCCCGACCTGCCTTGGTCATCCACAGGGAAAATACAATTGCGGCAACGGCCACAATCAGAGTGAATAAGCCAACCAGTAAATGGTGCGCGCGCGGTTCCATATCAAGAGCTCTCCAGCCTGCGTTCTTGTGCGCCTTGGGCGGCTCGGCCACGAGGGCCATTGAAGTACTCCTGTACCCAAGGGTGATTGAATTTTTCTACATGCGCCAAAGTATCATTGACCAGAACATGTTTCTCGGCCAACACAGCGACGCGATCACAAATGGTATATAACGTATCTAAATCATGGGTGACTAAAAACACAGTCAGACCCAGGGCATTTCTCAGGGTGAGGATCAGCTGATCAAACTCGCTGGCGCCAATGGGGTCCAACCCGGCGGTTGGCTCATCCAGAAATAAAATATCAGGATCCAGCGCCAGTGCCCGAGCTAATGCTGCCCGCTTGATCATGCCACCAGACAATTCTGAAGGATAGCGGTTAGCAGCATTGGTAGGCAAGCCAGCCAACACCATTTTTAGCAAAGCCAGATCCTCTGCCTCGGGACGCTTTAAGCCGGCATGCTCAATCAGGGGCATGGCAACATTCTCGAGGGTGGTCAGGGAGGAAAACAAGGCGCCTTGTTGAAACAGTACCCCAAAGCGCCGCTCAATGGCTGCGCGATCCTTGTCATCAAGATCAAACAGGGATTTACCCAATACCTCGATGCTTCCCTCGTTGGGATGGCGCAACCCCAAAATGGTGCGCAGCAGAACCGACTTGCCTGTACCCGAGCCGCCCACCAGACCGATAATTTCCCCCTTGTAGACATCCAGATTGAGGTGCTCATGCACCACATGGCTGCCAAAGCGGTTGCATAGATCCCGAATTTTGATGATGGGGGTTTGATTCTGGTTCGTATCGGTGTTTGTCATTTACCAGCCCATTTCCATATAAAAGAGTGCGGCAAAGGCATCGAGCAGAATCACGATAAATATGGATTGCACCACAGCTGAGGTAGTGCGCTCGCCAACCGATTGTGCGCTGCCCGTGACCTTGAAGCCCTGCTGGCAGCCTATCGCTGCGATGAGAAAGGCAAATATGGGGGCTTTGGCAATACCAACCAGAAAGTCGATGTAATCGATATCGTTGTGAAAGACAGATAAAAACATGGTAGGGGAGATACCCAGCACCCAGACACAAACCAGGGCGCCCCCGAAGATCCCGGCAATCATGCCGATAAAGGTCAATAGCGGCATGGAAATCAACATAGCAATGACTCGTGGTAAAACCAGAATCAGTACTGGATCCATGCCCTGAGCGCGCAGGGCATCGATTTCCTCATTGGCCTTCATGGAGCCAATCTGGGCGGTAAACGCACTAGCCGTGCGCCCGGCCATCAGGATGGCAGTCAGTAATACTGCAAATTCACGTAAAAATGAAAAGCCCACCAAATCGACGGTGTAAATGGTAGCACCGAAGTTTTCCAGCACAGTGGCGCCCAAAAAGGCAACGACCGCTCCGACCAGAAAGGTCAGCAGGGCAATGATGGGGACCGCATTCAGGCCTACCTCCTCGATTTGAGCGACCACTGAGGTAAGGCGCCAATTGCGCACGATGAGGATGTTACGAGCCCAGGTGGTCAGGATCAGCCCGACAAAACCCAGCAGGCTAAGGAAATGATTCCAGAAGCGTTCCGTAGCAATGCCAATACGTATCAGAAGGTTAGTGAGCCAGTTGTGCTGGGTGGGCGGGGTAAAAGGCTCTTCTTTTTCCAGGGCTTGCGCGACGGTTTCAAGTAAGGCGCGACGCTCGCTCGACAAGCCCTGAGCCTGCTGCAAAATCCCCTCTAGATGCTCCAGGCCAATGAACTGGCAAAGCCGTTTGGCGCCTGCGGTATCCAGCTGCTGCAAGCCATTGAAATCAAAAAGCAGATGGTCCTTGGCCGGTTGTGAGGGGAATTGTCCGAGCGCCCGTTGCAATGGCAGATAGTTGACAAGCGTCCACTGTCCGATGAGGCTGATTTTTGCCGCCTGAGGATCGTCAGAGAGGTGATAAAAGTCAGATCGAGCGCTTGCCG
>Ga0209487_1004257_pt1 | contig 11049 bp, 11 predicted proteins | sample Poulit2012_FD_187524 | JGI IMG/M metagenome (GOLD analysis project Ga0209487, IMG submission 187524) | Agricultural soil microbial communities from Georgia to study Nitrogen management - Poultry litter 2012 (SPAdes) (version 2) | ecosystem: Environmental > Terrestrial > Soil > Agricultural land... | reverse complement strand
AGCCGGACTGTTCCTGAACTTGCTTTATCGATGCCCTGAGCAATGGATAAGGTGGTTGTTTTTCCGGCACCATTTGGGCCGAGCAGGGCCGTTACCTCACCTGCTTTTGCTTCAAAACTTATACCCTTGAGGATCTGAAAACGTCCCTTAGCAACCGGGACGTCGCGATGAATATTCGTTAATGACAGCATGAACCTAGGATCACAACGCTCGAGCAGAATCTTGGATAAACACGGGCCTCAGCATAGCCTCACATCCTGATAAGTTCCTAGAAGATGATGCTCTAAGTACTTTGCCAGCAGCCAAATTGGGCGCCTCGTGAGGAGAAACATAAGCATTCGGCTAGCCAAAAGACATAACTGGTCTATAATTAGGGCATACCATGATTACTAAATTCGCTGAATCCTCCTCGGATAAACCAACTTCTAAAGCGGGAGCCGCTAAAACGACCCGCCAGAAGGTTATGCACGCCGTCCTTTCACAGGGCCCGGTGAGCGCCGCCAAGATTGCCAAAAAACTGAACTTGACCGCCGCAGCCGTACGCCGCCATCTTGATGCGCTCGAAAGCGACGGACTTGTTGAAGTTAAAGTCGTATCAGGCTCCCAGCGTGGTGCCGGTCGACCGTCGCGCCGCTATGTTGTGACGCAGCAAGGGCAAGTCGAGCTCGGGGATGACTATCTGGGCGTCGCGGTCGACGCAATGTCAGCACTTGCCGAACTGGGCGGCCAAGAAGCACTTCGCGGCTTCGCGCAGCAGTATTTCAGTAATATCGAGACGCGGTTCAACGAAGAAATCCCCGCAGATGCAACGTTGAACGATCGCATTCAAACCCTGACCGAGGTCCTGGCAGAGCTTGGCTTTGCCGCAACAACCCGTCGCGCAGGACGGACCGCCAAGGTCACGACCCTCCGTGCGGCACAAATTTGTCAGGGACACTGCCCAATTCAAGAACTGGCCGGCGAGTTCCCACTGTTCTGTGAGGAAGAAACTGACCTGTTTGCGCGTTTACTAGAAGTAGACGTGCGACGACTCGCAACGATGCCCACCGGTGGCCATGTGTGCAACACCCACGTACCATTGGGACGAGCCGCACACGCCTCCTTAAGAGCCGCACGCAGCACAAAAACTTCAGCGAATTAAAAACATAAGATCGCCGAAAGTCGAAGAAAACTTTCGATCATAATGCACGACCCGTTGTAAAAAGAGGTTGATAATGACGGATCAAATCAGTCAAGAAACCGCCGATCCCGGTGTGATCCAAGATGTTCTGGATGCAAACCCAGAACTTGACGCTATCGGGCCCTATGAATTCGGTTGGCACGATAAAGACGAAGCTGGCGAAAAAGCGCTACGCGGTCTCAGTGAAGAGGTCGTACGCAATATCTCCGGGCTCAAAGATGAGCCAGAGTGGATGTTGAAAACCCGTCTCAAGGGTCTGCGTTACTTTGATCGCAAACCGATGCCCACCTGGGGTGCTGATCTGTCGGGAATCGACTTCGATCGCATCAAATACTTCGTTCGCTCCACCGAGCGTCAGGCTACCCGTTGGGAAGACCTGCCAGAAGACATCCTGGAGACCTATGAGCGTCTAGGCATTCCAGACGCTGAACGCGAGCGTCTTGTTGCCGGTGTCGCAGCCCAGTATGAATCTGAGGTTGTGTACCACCAGATTAACGATGAACTCGAACGCCAGGGCGTCGTGTTCCTCGACACCGACACCGGTCTGAAAGAACACGAAGAGATGTTCAAAGAATACTTCGGTTCGGTCATTCCAGTCGGGGACAACAAATTCTCCGCACTGAACACGGCCGTGTGGTCCGGTGGCTCCTACGTGTACGTACCAAAAGGTGTACACGTCGAGATCCCACTCCAGGCCTACTTCCGGATTAACACCGAGAACATGGGTCAATTCGAGCGCACGCTGATCATCGCCGATGAGGGCTCCTACGTTCACTACGTAGAAGGCTGTACAGCACCGATCTATAAAACCGACTCGCTGCACTCCGCCGTCGTCGAGATCATTGTCAAGAAAAATGCTCGGGTGCGTTACACGACCATTCAGAACTGGTCCAATAACGTCTACAACCTCGTCACCAAGCGTGCTGTCGTCGAAGAAGGCGGCACCATGGAATGGGTTGATGGAAACATCGGCTCGAAGGTCACGATGAAGTACCCGGCCGTTTACCTCACCGGTGAGCACTCCCAGGGCGAAACTTTGACCATGGCCTTTGCTGGTGCAGGACAGTATCAGGACACTGGCTCCAAGATGGTTCACTTGGCACCAAACACCAAGTCAAACATCATTTCCAAGTCGGTTGCTCGCGGTGGTGGGCGTTCCGCCTACCGTGGCATCGTACAAATTGTGGAAGGTGCCAAAAACTCCGCGAATAACACTGAATGTGACGCGCTGCTGGTCGACACCATTTCGCGTACCGATACCTACCCATACATTGACATTCGTGAAGACGACGTCACCTTGGGCCACGAAGCAACTGTTTCCAAGGTCTCGGAAATGCAGCTCTTCTACCTGATGAGCCGTGGACTTTCCGAAGAAGAAGCGATGGCCATGATCGTGCGCGGTTTCGTAGAACCAATCTCGCGTCACCTCCCCATGGAATATGCACTGGAACTGAACAAACTTATTGAACTGCAGATGGAAGGATCGGTGGGCTAAGCGTGGCCAACACTGATGTAACAACACTCGACGGCGGGCCAACCTTGCTGATCCCAGGTATGGGCGAAGAAGGCGAAGGACTCGTCGTTAAGCAGGCAGACAACCAACAGTCAGACGCCGATGAAGTCAAATACGGTACTTCACGTGCCGACCGTCAGACCAGTTTCAAACTTGCTGATTTTCCTGTGCTGACCGGTGAAGAAGAAGATTGGCGCTTCACCCCGCTGCACCGCCTGGCTGGCCTCCAGCTGCCAGACGGAGACGACAAGCTCCTCACCGGTGCAGCACCAACAGTCAGCGTCACCCAACACGAGGGTGTCTCCATTGAAACTGTAGGTCGCGAAGATGCCCGTCTAGGTTCCTTCATGGTGCCAGACGACCGTACCTCGGCAGCTGCCTGGGAATCCTTCACTGAAGCAACTGTCATCACAGTTGCGGAGAACATCGAGTTCAACGAACCGATTAAGATCTCGGTCGAAGGTAACTCCGCAGATCCAGCGGCACAGCACATTCAGGTCGTCGTTGGTGCAAATTCCCACGTGCAACTCGTGATCAACCAGACCGGTCACGCTGTCGTCTCCCAGAACATTGAATTTGCCATCGGCCAAGGTGCCAACGTCAACGTCACCTCGATTCAAGCCTGGGACGACAAGACGGTTCACGTTGGCTCGCAGCAGGCCTCCCTTGGGAAAGACTCGACGTTCAAACACGTCGTTATTACCTATGGTGGCTCCCTGGTGCGATTGACACCCATCACCCGGTTTGCTGGGGAAGGTGCAACCACCAACATGTACGGCCTGTACTTTGCTGACGCCGGACAGCACCTGGAACACCGTATCTTCATTGATCACTCGACCAGCAACTGCACCTCGGATGCGCTCTACAAAGGCGCCCTTCAAGGACGCGGCGCACGCGCTGTTTGGGTCGGAGACGTCCTGATTCGTGGCAACACCACCGGTACGGACTCCTACGAAAAAAATGAAAACCTATTGCTATCCGAAGGTGCCCACGCGGATTCCATTCCAAACCTGGAAATCGAAACCGGCATCATTGACTCGGGAGGCCACGCCTCCTCCGTCGGACGCTTTGATGAACAGCAACTGTTCTACCTGATGGCTCGGGGCATCCCAGAGCCGACCGCTCGCAAGCTGATCGTGCGTGGTTTCCTCAACGAAATCATCCAGAAAATCGGCATCGAGGACGTCGAGGCAGCCGTGACCGAAGTCATGGAAGAAGAAATCGCCGGACTCGAATTCTAAACCCCACCTGTAGCCATTACGCAAAGACCCGTCACATACGGGCACCAAGGAGACTTAGACAACAATGTCAAAACTTGAGATCAAAGATCTGCACGTCAGCATTGACACCGAACAGGGCGACGTAGAAATCCTCAAAGGTGTCAGCCTCACGATTAACTCGGGTGAAACGCACGCCATCATGGGACCAAACGGTTCCGGCAAATCCACCCTGGCCCAGGCCATTGCAGGTCACCCTTCCTACAACGTCACCAGCGGTGAAATCCTGCTGGACGGCGAAGATGTCCTCGACATGGAAGTTGACGAGCGCGCACAAGCCGGCCTATTCCTGGCCATGCAGTACCCGGTAGAGGTGCCGGGCGTGTCCATGAGCAACTTCCTGCGCTCCGCCAAAACCGCGCTCGACGGGGAAGCACCAGCCATCCGCACCTGGACCAAAGACGTACGCGAAGCCATGGACAACCTGGACATGGACACCACCTTTGCCACACGTAACGTCAACGAAGGATTCTCCGGTGGTGAAAAGAAACGCGCCGAAATCCTGCAACTGGAACTGTTCAAACCAAAATTCGCCATCCTTGACGAAACCGACTCCGGCCTCGACATTGACGCCCTGCGCGTTGTGTCCGAAGGTGTCAACCGCGCCCAAGAAAATAACAACCTTGGCAACCTGTTGATCACCCACTACACCCGTATCCTGCGATACATCAAACCGGATTTTGTACACGTCTTTGTCGACGGCAAAATCGTTGACTCCGGCGGAGAAGAACTCGCAGATCGCCTCGAATCTGAAGGCTACGTCAACTATGAAAAGACCGTGGCCAAAGCCTAAGTCATTTCTGCTAACGTGCTAAGCAGACGGATCAGGAGGTTACCATGTCCACTGTTGCACAAACACCCCTAGAAGATATTGAGGAATCCCTCAAAGACGTCATTGACCCCGAACTAGGTATCAATATCGTCGATCTGGGACTGCTCTACGGTCTAAACTACGCCGAAGATGGCGCCCTGATCGTTGACATGACGCTGACCACCGCCGCCTGCCCGCTCACAGACGTGATCGAGGACCAGGTCGGCCGTGCAGTCGAAACCATGGTCGATGAATGGCGCCTCAACTGGGTCTGGATGCCGCCGTGGGGCCCAGAAAAAATTACCGAAGACGGCCGCGAACAAATGCGGGCGCTGGGATTCAATATCTAATCCCGCACGGTTCTTAAAACCAACCGGTCGCAAATCACCAACCCGGTGTGCGACCGGTTGGTCATTTAACCACCTACACTAGTAACGGCCCACCACCAGACGTATTGAAGGACAAACACATGCTCACAGTTGGAGTAGATGGCTCAGCACTCGGCAATCCAGGACCCGCCGGCTGGGCATGGTACATCGATGAATCCAACTGGGCCGCCGGGGGATGGGAAGAAGCCACCAACAACCGTGGCGAGTTGTCCGCGATCATAAAAATCTTAGAGGCCACCCAAGACACCGAACACGACCTCAACATTCTGGCCGATTCCCAGTACGCCATCAACTCCATCACCAAGTGGATGACCGGCTGGAAGAAAAAGGGGTGGAAAAAATCTGATGGCAAACCAGTGATCAACCGAGATCTCATGATGCAACTCGACGAGCTCATGACCGCAGCACAACAAGCCGGACGAAGCATCACGTTTAAATGGGTTAAAGGTCACGCCGGACACCCACTGAATGAAGCCGCCGATGCACGAGCCAACGCCGCAGCAAAAGCCTATCAGGCAGGAAAGCCCGCACCGTCAGGCCCCGGCTTGACCATGGACACACACCCACAACCACCAAGCCAGACACCAACCGCAGCACACACCGCCGACTCCTCCGATACCGTCACAGTGCACACCCCCTTGGACAAACCGCTGGCCGATGAGATCGTAAAGCGGGCACACCAACGTGGCACCACCCCGCATCAAGAACTCGCGCGACTCATCGAAGCCGGGATGGACTCGCTATATCGGGCTCACGAATAGCCTTTGGGCGATACCCCATGCCCGCCTAACATAGTCACATCCCCAAACCCCAAAGCATATTTCGAGGTAAGACATACATGATTTCAGCACAACAGCTGTCTGTTGTGGTTGGCTCCCGGACGTTACTGTCCGACGTGACGTTCCACATCAACGCCGGCGATCGCATCGGACTGGTAGGGCGCAACGGTGCCGGCAAGACAACACTGACCAAAGTGCTGATGGATGAAGTCATCCCAGCCACCGGAACAGTCATGCGCTCCGGAACCGTCGGCTACCTGCCACAAGACCCCCGCACCGGTGATCTCACTCAAACCGTGCGAGACCGCATCCTATCCGCCCGGGATATGGCAGAACTCTCACGCCGGATGCGCAAGGCCGAAGAGGAAATGAGCTCCACGGATGCCAAAATCATGGAACGGGGCATGCGACGATACCCCGCAGCTGAAGCCGACTTCATTGCCGCCGGCGGTTACGCAGCACAGGCCCAAGCCGCCTCCATCGCAGCCAACCTTGGCCTCGACAACAGCATTATGGACCGTCCACTGGAAACCTTATCCGGGGGACAGCGTCGCCGGGTCGAATTAGCCCGCATCCTGTTTGAACAACCAGACACCATGGTCCTCGATGAACCCACAAACCACCTAGACGCAGATTCCATCATCTGGTTGCGAGATTACCTGAAAAACTACAGTGGCGGTCTGATGATCATCTCGCACGACCTCGACCTCATTGACGAAGTCGTCAACATCGTATTCTTCCTGGACGCCACTCGACAGACGATCGACATCTACTCGATGGGATACCGCGCCTATCTGAAACAGCGTGAAGTCGATGAGCGGCGCCGCCGTCGTGAGCGGGCCTCAGCCGAGAAGAAAGCTGCTGCACTACACGCACAAGCCGATAAGATGCGAGCCAAAGCGACCAAAGCGGTGGCCGCCCAAAATATGGCGCGCCGAGCAGACCGAATGCTGGCCGGACTCGCCGAAGAACGTGTTGAAGAAAAAGTTGCCAATCTGCGCTTTCCGACCCCGGCAGCATGTGGCAAAGTTCCACTGACCGCCTCCGGCCTCTCAAAATCCTTTGGTTCAACCGAAGTATTCACCGGAGTGGACCTAGCCATTGACCAGGGATCGCGGGTTGTGATTCTTGGATTTAACGGTGCGGGCAAAACTACGTTGCTCAAACTACTAGCTGGCCACGATGAACCTGACACCGGTCGGGTGGAACCCGGTTATGGCCTCAAACTCGGCTACTACGCCCAGGAACACGAGACACTGGATATTGACCGGTCGGTTCTCGACAATATGATGTCTGCCGCACCAGATTTAGATGAAACCACAGCTCGAACCGTACTTGGGTCATTTCTCTTCTCTGGTGACGACGCATATAAACCCGCTGGGGTCCTATCCGGCGGTGAGAAAACCCGTCTGGCACTAGCCACCCTGGTTGTCTCTGGTGCCAACGTGTTACTCCTCGACGAGCCCACCAACAACCTGGACCCCGCGTCTCGTGAAGAGATCCTCTCGGCAATCCGCAGTTATATGGGTGCCATCATTTTGGTCACGCACGATGCCGGTGCGGTGAAAGCGCTGGATCCGGATCGGGTATTGATTTTGCCGGATGCTGACGAAGATATGTGGTCCGATGACTATCTGGAACTGGTAGAGCTCGCATAACTCTCGGGACGGAGCAGGTTTTGCGCGACTAGCCGTTCAGCATGGCGTCTTCAATTTCCTCATCGGTGAGCTGCCCCTTACGACGCTTCACGGGTTTGGAACGTTCAACCCGATGGGCCGATATAAAACCGTCCTCTTCGCGTTCCCCATGGATTTGGTCCTCACGGTTGCGTACGGCCTTCTGATACGCCAGCCACCCCCAGACCACAAACGACATCCCACCGAACGTGTACCACTGCATCGAATACGATAGGTGTGGCCCTTCGTCTCGTTGGGGTTCCGGCATTTGCTGCGGTACAACATCCATTTCCGGTGATTCGGCGGCCATCAGTCCGTAAGCTTCGGCTGCGACATCGTAATCCAATTGTTCGTTGATTGTGGGTAGATGGATCGAGGCGACTTGTCCTGCTGGCGCATCCCGATCGATCGTTCCCTCACCGGGAACAACCCGGATAATAATTCGGGTGGGCCCCTGAGGTGGGGCAGGAATACTTTCAGGAGCGGTAGCATCAGCCCCAAGTGGCAGCCAACCGCGATCGACCAGCAACCGGTCGCCAGATTCGGTCAAAAATGGCACCAACACCTCGAAACCGGGAACGCCAGCGCGCGGACGGTTCCTCGCCACCACGGTGTCTTGCTCAAGGTATTCGCCCTGGACAATAATCGGTGTCCACTTGTGCTGTTCATCAAAATTTTCGAATAAGTAACCGGCGTCCTGGTAAGAGACGGGATCGATGTCGTAGTTGCCGACAATTTTATTGATCTCTTCGAGTTTTTCCATGCGTCGGTCCATTTGCCATTCACCTAAGAAAACGGTGGCCACAGAAAATATAAGGCAGAAGACAAGACCGCCAATCCAGGCACCAGTTAAGAGAAACCGAAAATCGAGTTTCGGTTTCGTGGTGGCTTCTGGCTCGCGTTCGTTGATCATAAAAACTGTCACCTATGGTAGCGGTTGAATCTCTTTGAGAAATGCACGAGAAGATAAGAAATCAGCTAAAAACGATCGATGCTCGTCACAGGCCAACCATATTTTGCGACGTTCTGGAGTGTGGATCTTCGGATTATTCCACAGCAACTGCCATACGGCATCTGCTGTACAGGCTTTTCTGGAACACTGCGGTTCTGTTGGATGCGGCTCGGTCGTGGCCGAACCCGTCTGCATCAGATTACCGAGAAGATCAGAACCTTGTGTCATCATGATGCTTCTCATCTTCGTCCAGTTTGGATCCGTTCGCAGCGGATTCAGCGGAAGGCGTGCCAGCTGGGTGCGGTTCTTCAACGATGAAATCACCCACGATCACACTGTCTTCCTCGTCATCGGTGGGTTCGTGTTCGGCGGCTTCCAGGGCTGCTTGTTGTGGCGGAACAGTTTTCAAGGACCTGCCATCAACTTGGCGAATAGTATTAGCAATTTGCACGCCGATCCACGGTGCCAGCATGCCGCCAATAAAGACTGCAATTTGGACCCAACCATCCGTTACTAACACCACAAAGAGCGATAGAATTCGGACACCGATAAGCATTGCATACGTACGGTTCTTGCGCTCCGAGTCGGCTACCACGGATTCATATGCACCGGTAATGAGGTGGACTTCCTCATGATCTTTTTTGACGTGGTGAGAGTGACGTCGACCGTTGTTTCGGTTTTGTCCTGAGGATTGTGACCGATGAGTCAACCTGTCTCCTTTCCTACCCAGCCTTCTTGCAGCACAATTTTCCGTTACTTTAGGGGTTGCTGCATCTATTCTCTCACTTTCCCGCCTAGAGTAGTGACAAAACGTCGTTATCTATCTTGAGGAGTAACTGTGGCGCAAAGCCGAAGTGTATTGGTAACCGGAGGTAACCGGGGGATTGGTCTCGCCATCGCGCGCGCCTTTCAAGCCAATGGCGATAAGGTGGCAATCACCTCCCGTTCAGGTGCCGGACCTGAAGGTTTATTTACGGTCAAAGCCGATGTCACAGATGCGGCATCTATCGACCAGGCTTTCGAAGCAGTAGAAGAAGCTCACGGGCCAGTAGAAGTCTTGGTGAACAATGCTGGCGTCACCAATGACACGCTACTGTTACGAATGACCGAGCAAGATTTCGAAGACGTGATCAACACGAACCTCACGGGATCATTCCGTGCTCTGAAACGCGCTACTCGCGGCATGATCCGGCAGAAAAAAGGCCGCGTCATTTTCATCTCCTCTGTGGTTGGGCTCTACGGATCGCCCGGCCAAATAAACTATGCGGCCTCCAAATCGGGGCTCATCGGCATGGCCCGCTCCCTCACGCGTGAACTAGGTTCTCGCAACATCACCGCAAATGTGGTGGCTCCTGGCTACATTGATACGGAAATGACTCAAGAGCTCAGCGACGAACTCCAAAAGCAATACAAACAAGCAATTCCGGCGGGCCGCTTCGCCGATCCTGAAGAGGTGGCGAACGTGGTTCGTTGGTTAGCATCTGACGACGCAAGCTATATTTCAGGCGCAGTCATCCCCGTAGATGGCGGCCTCGGGATGGGACACTAGGAACTCATGACACAAACTCAAGACTTAGCCAACACCGGCATCATTGTGACCGGTTCATCACGTGGTGTGGGTGCCGCAACAGCACAGCTGCTGGCTGCCCGCGGTGGAGGCGTAGTAATCAACTATCGCCAAAAAGCTCCCCGTGCCAATAAAGTAGTCAAGCAGATTGAAGAAGCTGGTGGTGCTGCTGTTGCGGTGGGGGCTGACATCACCACAGCCGAAGGTCGCCAGGCCATGATCAGTGCTGCACAAGATACCTTTGGCAGCTTCGACATATTGGTCCTCAACGCATCAGGCGGCATGGAATCAAATCTTGGCGATGACTACGCGATGCGCCTCAACCGTGACGCACAAGTGGCCATGCTAGAAGAAGCCGCTGCCGTCATGAAATCCGGTGCACAGGTCGTATATGTGACCAGCCATCAAGCGCACTTTATTGACGAAGTGCCGACTATGCCCGAATACGAACCGGTAGCAAAGTCTAAACGAGCTGGCGAAGTTGCACTGCGAGAACGTATCCCAGCTCTACAAGACAAAGGGATTGGTTTCGTGGTGGCATCCGCAGACATGATTGAGGGCACGATCACCGCAACACTCTTGAACCGGATGAACCCGGATGCCATCGAATCACGCCGCCAAGCGGCCGGAAAACTCTATACGGTAGAGGAGTTTGCAGCAGAAATCGCGGCTCTGGTTGGTCGCAAGGATTTGGAAGCTGGCCACACCGAATACGTTGGTGGCGCCAAAGACTACTTCGAACAGCTCGAAAAACGTTAAGTTCACTTAAGAACAAATCAACGGCGTCGAACATCGGGTTCGACGCCGTTGCGCTTCCCAGCTAGCACGCCGCCTAGAAGTTATCCACAGACCGATGGACACGCCTCATCCAGTATCTCCAATACTTCTACCGTGGAGGGCATGAC
>Ga0209487_1004255_pt1 | contig 11059 bp, 6 predicted proteins | sample Poulit2012_FD_187524 | JGI IMG/M metagenome (GOLD analysis project Ga0209487, IMG submission 187524) | Agricultural soil microbial communities from Georgia to study Nitrogen management - Poultry litter 2012 (SPAdes) (version 2) | ecosystem: Environmental > Terrestrial > Soil > Agricultural land... | reverse complement strand
GTCATCGATGACAACCGAATCCAGCCCCATCGCGGCGGCGACCGCCGCGAAGTCCGGATTATCGAGGTCGGTGCCAAACGTTGGCAGCCCACCCTGGTTCTGCTCCAGTTTCACCATGCCCAGGCTACCGTTGTTGAACACGACGACCTTGACCGGCAGGTGGTAGCTCACGGCGGTGCGCAGGTCCCCGAGCAGCATCATCAACCCACCATCCCCGCAGCAGGCGATGACTTCGCGGCCCGGTTCGAGCATTTGGGCGCCGAGCGCTTGCGGCATCGCGTTGGCCATCGAGCCGAGGTTGAAGGAACCCAGAAGGCGCCGCTCGTTATCGAAGGACACGAAGCGCGAGACCCAGGTGGTGCACATGCCGGTGTCGACGGTGAAGATCGCATCGGCACTCGCGTGGGCGTCGAGTGCCGATCCGACGGCTTCCGGGCGGATCAGATCGTCGGGATTGTCGACGGCGCCCCGCAACTTGCGCAAGACTCCCGCTTTCGGTGGTTCGGTGAGGCGCTGTTGGGAGGTGCACCACTTCTCGTACGCCTTGCGGGCGTTGTCGAGGTGGGTGGAATCGCCGACCTCGCTCAGGCGCGGCAGGAGCAGGTCGAGGGTGGGGGCCGCGTGGCCGATGAGCGCATGGTCCACGTGTACTCGCCGCCCGATGTGTTCGGCGCGAGTGTCCAATTGAACCACGGTTTTTCCCTGCGGGTACCACTCGCGATAGGGAAAGTCGGTGCCGAGGAGCACGAGCACGTCAGCATCGTCGAGCGCGCCGGCGGCCGCCGGGTTGCCTAACAGCCCGGTCTGCCCGACCTGATACGGGTTATCACGCTCCAGTCCTTCCTTGCCCTTGAGTGTCACCACCATCGGGGCCTGCAGCTTCCGCGCGAGCTCGAGCACCTGAGCGCGGGCGCCCCGGGCACCCATTCCAACGAGTAGGCTCACCTTCTCGCCCGCGTCGATCGCGGAGGCCGCGGCGTGGATCTGGGCGTCGGAGGCGGGCGTGGCGGCGGCGGCCGGCGCGAACCGGGGCGGGGCAGCGTCGCCGGAAATCTCCTGCGACCCGACGTCGCCGGGGATGGTGAGAACGGAAACACCCGGTTTCGCGATCGCGGCATTGACGGCGTGCTCGAGCACGTGCGGCATCTGGTTCACGGAGGTGAGCGAGCGAGCGAACTCCGCGACATCGGAGAACAGGACGTCGTTGTTCACTTCTTGGAAGAAGTCACTGCCGATCTCCGCGCTGGGAACCTGCCCACAGATGGCCAGAATCGGGGCGTGGGACTTCTTCGCGTCGTAGAGTCCGTTGAGCAGGTGGATCGAGCCCGGCCCGACGGTCCCCATGCACACCCGAGCCTCCCGGTGAGTTGGGCCTGCGCCCCGGCAGCGAAGGCCGCCGCTTCCTCGTGGCGGACCCCGACCCAATCGATCCTCTCGTGGCGGCGGATCGCGTCTGTTATCGGGTTCAACGCATCGCCCACGACTCCCCACACGTGCGTGACTCCGTGACGGGCGAGGGCGTTAACGATCGTTTCAGCAATGGTGGTCACGGGGGCTCCCTTCTGGCGCGTATCGAGGCAGCGTCGCAGACTCCACCCGCCCGGGGAAGGGGTTGACGGAGCCAAGCCTCCCGGCGCGTGCGGTAAACTTCCCCGAATGGTTGACCTGGAAACGCTGCGCTCCCTCCTCGAGAACAAGGCTCCCCTCACGTGGGTGGTCACGGGTGACTCGATCACCCACGGGCTCCGGCACACCGATGGCGCTCGCGCCTACGCCGACCACCTGCACGAGATCGTTCGCGGAGATCTCGCCCGGTACCGCGATGCACTGGTGAACACCGCGATCTCGGGCAGCCGGATCACCGACCTCCTCGGCGATTTCGGTCGCCGGGTCGCCGACTGGTCGCCGCAGGTCGTCACCTTGATGATCGGCACGAATGATTGCGCGGTCACCGACGACGCGCCGCGGGTGGAACCGGAGGAGTTCGCGCGCGGGGTGCAGGAGTTTGTTTCTCGGGTGCGGTCCCTCGGGGCGGTGCCGGTGTTGCAGACTCCGCCGCCGGTGGACGCCGCGAACGCCCAGACGCGCAGCCGGATCGCCGATTTCGCCCAGGCGGCGCGGGATGTCGCGCGGGTGCAGGAGACGATCCTCGTCGACCACTTCACGCGGTTCCTCTCCCTCGGCGGTGAGGCCTTCCCCTGGGCGCTCCTCGGCGATCCCTTTCACCCCGGTGCCCTGGGCCACGCGGCGCTCACCGTGGAACTCGCCCGGGTGCTCGGTTTGGACAGCGCCCCGACCGTGCACCGGTTGCGCGGCGCCGTCGAGGCCCGCGGATACATTTTTGCGTGAGCCTCCATCGAATGGTTGAGACGGATTTCCATGGCTTAGGGGACGTTCCCGCCGCGTAAAAACAGTGGACTGGATGGCATGAAGTTGTCATCTTTGCCCCGTGCCCTCACCTCCCGGACCGGCGCGTGGGCGAGCCTCGGCCTCGCCCTGCTCCTCATCCTCGCTCTGTTCGGGTCGCTGTCCAGCGTCGATGCTCCCAGCGCGGGGAGCGATCCCGCTCCAGCCGATTCCGAATCGGCCGCCGTCGAGGAGCTCCTGAGTGAATTCCCCGGCGCGGAAGAACAGTCCGTCCTCATCCTCCTCTCCCCCGAACACCCCGGAACGCTCACCGGCGAGGACGAGGCTGCGATCGACGACCTGCAGGCGGCGCTCACCGGCGATTACGAACTCAACGGGCCGATGGTGTCTGGGGATGAACGCGCCGCGCTCCTCATCGCCCCGATCCCCGTCGGCGCGGATAACACCGAGACCTCGACGATCATCGGCGACCTTCGCGAGGAGATCGCGAGCGCGAACGTGCCGCTCACCGTCCATGTTACCGGCGGGCCCGCGTTCGGGGCGGACATCGCCGGCGCGTTCGACGGCGCCGACCTCACCCTGCTCCTCGTGACGATCGCGATCGTGGCCGCGCTGCTCATCTTCACCTACCGCTCCCCCGTGCTGTGGCTCATCCCGCTCATCGTCGTCGCGATCGCCGACCGGGCGGCGTCGATCCTCACCAACGTTGCCGCTAGCACGTTCGACCTGCAGTTCGATGCCGGGATCATCTCGGTGCTCGTGTTCGGTGCTGGCACGAACTACGCCTTGCTCCTCATCTCCCGCTACCGCGAGGAGCTGCACCGCCACGCCGACCACCGCGCCGCCCTCGCCCAGGCGTGGCGGCGGACGGTCCCCGCGATCCTCGCCTCCAACGTCACCGTCATCCTTTCGCTCGCGACCCTCGCATTCGCCGTCATCCCCGGCACCCGCGGCCTCGGGATCGCCTCAGCGATCGGGCTCGCGATCGCGCTCATCGCCGCGGTGTTCGTGCTCCCGCCGGCGCTCGCCGTCAGCGGCCGGCGCGCGTTCTGGCCCCGGGTTCCGAAGGTGGGAACGCCCGTCAACGCGGGCCGGGTCTGGCGCACGCTCGCCGAGGGGGTCTCCGCGCGGCCCGGCCGCTCCCTCGCCGCGGGGCTCGCGCTGCTCGCGGTCATGGCCACCGGGCTGATCGGAACGGGCATCGGGCTCACCCAGATGGAGAAGTTCCGCGTGCCTTCCGATTCCGCGGACGGGCTCGAGGTGCTCGCCGAGCACTTCGATGCCGGGGAGGCCCAACCGATCGTGCTCCTCACCGAAACCCCCGAGACCACCGCAGCGCTCGTCGAAGGAACCGATGGCGTTCTGCGGGCCCGGGAGGACCGCCAGCACGACGGGCTCACCGAACTCTTCGTCACCCCCGAATCGGCCCCGGGGAGCCCGGAGACGCTCGACCTCGTGCGCGACCTCCGACAGCAGATCGCCGAGTCCGCGGATGCCGAAGCGCTCGTCGGGGGCGGTCCGGCGACGGACGTCGACGCCCGCGCCGGCAACCTGCGCGACCTGCTCCTCGTGGCCCCGCTCATCCTCGCGGTGAGTTTCCTCGTGCTCGCGGTGCTGCTTCGCTCCCTGCTCGCCCCGGTCCTGCTCCTTGCGATCAATATCCTCTCCGCTGCCGCGGCGATCGGGGCCGGAGCCTGGCTCAGCCAGTTCGTGTTCGGGCTGAGCAACCTGGATCTGCAGGTGCCGCTCATGTCCTTCCTGTTCCTCGTCGCGCTCGGGATCGACTACACGATCTTCCTCGTCCACCGGGCCCGGACGGAGGTCGGCGCGGCCGGGACCCGCACGGCGATGGTCCACGCGGTCGAAGGTACCGGCGCGGTCATCACCAGCGCCGGCCTCGTCCTCGCCGGGGTGTTCGCCGCGCTCGGCGTGCTGCCCCTGGTGACGCTCGGCCAGTTGGGGCTCATCGTGGGCCTGGGCGTGATCATCGATACGATTGTGGTCCGCACCATTCTCGTACCCGCGCTGTTCGCGATCGGCGGGGAGAAGATGTGGTGGCCCGGGACGCCCCGAACGAAGGAACCTGAACTCGTGGAAGATCACGCCGGTGAACTCGCCCCGCACTGACGCCGTCGACGCCAGCCTCACCGGCGAGGGGCGCGTTCGAGCGATGAGGATCGGCCAGCACCTGCTGGCCGGTCTCCTCCTCGTCGTCGGCGTCGTCCGCGCGATCATGATGGGCGACGGCCTCGCAACAGCCATCGTCGCTGCCCTCGCCTTCACCGGCGCCTACTGGTACCCGGTACTCGCTCGCCGCCCGGCTCAGCTCGCCACCCCGGTGTGGCTCGGGATCGTCACGATCGTGTGGATCGGCGCGCTGCTGGCCTCAGCGGAGTTCGTGTGGCTCGCCTTCCTCCTCTGGCTCATCGCCGGCCAGGTCTTCACGCTCGCCGCCGCGAGCGTGTACTCCGCGCTCGTGTTCGCCGTCGTCATCGCCGCTCCGATCCTGCACACGGGCATGACCTCGTACGCCGCCGTGATCGGCCCACTCGTCGGGGCAGTGTTCGCGCTGGCGATCTCCCGTGGGTATCTCGCGTTACTCCGCGACGCCGCCTACCGCCAGGACCTGCTGCGAGCATTGCACGAATCGAGCACCGATATGGCCGGGTTGCAGGACGAACTCGCATTGACCCAGCGCCACGCGGGAGTCGTTGCCGAGCGGAGCCGGCTCGCCCGCGAGATCCACGACACCATCGCCCAGGACCTCTCCTCCATTCGGCTGCTGAGCACAGCAGCCCTGGAGAGGGACTCCGGGCTGCGGGAGTCGCTGGAGCAGGTGGAACGGCTCGCCGCCCGCACGAGCCGCGAAGTGCGGGAAATCATCGCCGCGCTCACCCCGAAAGAACTCGAGGATCAGGCCCTGCCCGCCGCGCTGGAGAGGCTCGCCCAGCGCTTCGAGGAGGACTTCCGGGTGGAACTGCATATCGAGGAAATCCCCGCGCTCCCCGCCGAAAGTGAGGTGGCGCTGCTCCGGATGGCCCAATCGGCGCTCTCCAACGTGCGCCGCCACTCCGGCGCCGGGCGGGTGGGCCTGAGTTTGACCCAGGCGGGCGAATCGGTGCGGTTGGACGTTCGTGACGACGGCGTCGGTTTCGACCCGCGTTCGGCCCAAGGGTACGGGCTGCGGTTCATGGCCGAGCGTCTCGCTGGGCTCGGCGGCGGGCTCGAGGTGGAATCCTCCCCCGGCCAGGGCACCGCGATCAGCGCCCACGTTCCCAGCAGTACGGTGTTGCCATGAGAGTGCTCCTCGTTGATGACCATCCGGTGGTGCGCGCGGGTCTGCGCGCCGTGCTCGAGGCATCCGGGATCGACGTCGTCGCCGAAGCGGCCAGCGGGGAGGAAGCGCTCGTACTCACCGAGCAACTGCGGCCCGAAGTCGTGCTGTGCGACCTGCGCTTAGGGGAAGGCATCAACGGCGTGGAAGTGACCGCCGCGCTGAATGCGCGGGCGGGCGGCCCCGCCGTCGTGATCCTGACGACCTACGACCGCGATTCGGAGCTTCTGGGCGCGATCGACGCCGGCGCGCTGGGGTACGTACTCAAAGACGAACCGCCCGAGCAGATCCTCCGGGCGATCCATGCCGCGGCGTGCGGAAAAGTGCATCTCAGCGCGGAACATACGACGCGGGTGATGGCCGGGATGCGCTCGAACCGGCCCCGGCTCACGCCCCGGGAACGCGAGGTACTCACGCTCCTTGCTACCGGGGCGACGAACAGCGAGATCGCCGATTCGCTGTTCGTTTCTGAAGCCACGGTGAAAACGCACCTCGTGCACATCTTCGAAAAGCTGGACGTCACCTCCCGGGGGCAGGCGGTGCACGCGGGGCGCCGGGCGGGTCTCATCGATCAGTGATGCCTGCCGACTAGCGCGGCGAACGGGGCGGTGAAGGAGTCGAACGTCCTATTTTTACAACTCCCCGCTGGTGTAAATTGAAGGTGTGTCGAAAACCCGCGTTGCCCCTGCCACCTGGAGGATATTTTTCCTCCTCCCCGCGGGCCTTTCCCTCCTCGCCGCGCTCAACGCCGGGCTGCTGCTGCTCGGGGTCCGCGCGCCGGTAGCGAACTGGGCGGAGATCCACGGAGTCCTCATGGTGGTCGGCTTCCTCGGCACGCTCATCGCGATGGAGCGGGCCGTCGCCTTGCGCCAGCCGCTCGGGTACCTCGCGCCGGCGCTTTTGGGGATCGGCGGGCTCCTTCTCCTCACTCCGCTCCCGCTCCTGCTCGGCCAGTTGTTCCTCATCGAAGGGGCCCTCGCGTTCACCCTCGTGTACGGGTTCCTCTGGCGCCGCAGCCACGACGCCGTCGTCATGGTCCAGCTCCTGGGGAGCGTGCACCTCCTCATCGCGACCCTCACGTGGGTCTTCGCGCCGATCCCGTGGCTGTTGCCGCACTTCGTGGGCTTCCTCGTCCTGACGATCACCGCGGAACGGGTGGAGCTTGCGCGGCTGCACATGCCCCGCTCGGGGGAGAACATTCTCGTGCTCGCCGCGGCGGCGCTGACGCTCGCGATGCTCACCGCGGTGTTCTGGCCGGACGCGGCGATCCGCGCCGGGGCGCTCGTCCTCCTCGCCTTCACGATCTGGCTCGCGCGTCACGACGTCGCCGGCAAGTTCATCCGCGGCGCGGGTCTTCCCCGGTTCAGCGCCGCGGCGCTGCTCGGCGGGTATTTCTGGCTCGGCGTCGCCGCAGGTATCTGGCTCATCGGGGGCTACCAGTACGAGGGGTACATCTACGACGCCGTCGTGCACTCGGTGATGCTCGGGTTCGCGATGTCGATGATCATGGCCCACGCCCCGATCATCCTGCCCGCCGTGCTCCGCCGTCCGCTCCCCTACCGATCCGCGATGTGGGCGCCGCTGGGGCTGCTCCACCTAGGTCTGGTGGCCCGGGTCTTCGCCGGCGATCTCCCCGCCCGCGCCCTCCCCTGGCAGATCGGGGGCATCCTCAACGTCGCTGCCGTCCTCCTCTTCCTCGTCATCGCCGTCACCTCCTCGGTGCTCGGCACCCGCACGCGCCCTGAATCCGAACGTCCCCCGGCCCCTGCGCCCTCGGAAAGTAGTGAGATATGAGTACCCGTGGCACGTGGTTCATGCGTGACCGACCCGTCGTCATTTGGCTCTTCCTGGCGGCCGTGGTCTCCCTCGTGCACCCGTTCTTCGCCTCCTCGCGGTGGCTGATGGTCCACCTCGTCGCGCTCGGAGGCCTCACCCACGCGATCATGGTATGGAGCGTGCACTTCGCGAACGCGCTGCTGAAAACCAAGCACATCGAGGATCGCACCGAGCAGAACTGGCGGCTCGGGCTGCTCCAAGTCGGGATGGTCGCCGTGTTCATCGGCGTGCCCACCACGTGGTGGCCGCTGACCATCGCGGGCGCGGCGATCATTTCCGGCGCGGTCATCTGGCACGGCATCGCCCTCTATCAGCGGCTGCGGATCGCGCTGCCCGGCCGGTTCCGGATCACCATCCGCTACTATCTGCTCGCCGCAGCGATGCTTCCCGTGGGCGCGCTGTTCGGTGTGTTGCTCGCGCGGGGTCTCAGCGAGTTCTGGCACGGCCGACTCCTCGTTGCCCACACGATGGTCAACCTCCTGGGCTGGGTGGGCCTGACGATCCTGGGCACGCTGCTCACGCTCTGGCCCACGATGCTGCGCACCCGCATGGCGCAGACCGCGGAGAAGATCGCGATCCGGGCCCTGCCGGTGCTCGGGGTCGGGCTCCTCACCGCGGTCGCCGCCCCGCTGCTGGATTCCACCTGGCTCGGAGTGGGGGGCATCGCCGTCTATGCGGGTGGGGTGTTGATGTCCTACCTCTCCATCTGGCGCGCGGCGCGCAACCGCCCACCGCATTCCTTCCCCACGCTCTCTGCTGGGTCGGGACTCGTATGGTTCGTCGCGGGCCTCGTCACCCTCGCGGTCAAGGTCGCGACGACGCCTTGGGCGGAGCTGCCCTCCTCGTACGGGGTCGTCACGGTGATGTTCCTCGTGGGGTTCGCGCTACAGGTCCTGCTCGGGGCGCTGAGTTATCTCATCCCCGTCGTCATCGGCGGGGGCCCGGCGGTGCTGCGAACGGGCATGAAGGAACTCGACCGGCTCGGTACCTGGCGGGTCGCGACGGCGAACATCGCGATCTTCCTGTGCCTGTTGCCCATCCCCTCGATCGTGCGAGTCATTCTCTCCTCGGTCGCGCTCGTGGCGCTCGCGATGACGCTCGTCATCATGCTCAAGGGCATCTACGCGTCGATGCGCAAGAAGCGGTCGCTCGCCGCCGAGATGGCTGCCGCGGGTGGGCCCTCGGAGCACAACAGGCTCGCCGGCCGGCGTGCACCCGGGGGGAAAGCACCCGCCTACGACCCCAGACCCTCCGCCGCCGAGCTCGTTGCCGCGATCGCCGTCGTTGCCCTGGGCGCGACCGTCGGAGTGGGTCTCGATCCTGCTTCCGCGGGGCTCTCCCCCTCCGCAACCTCGGCCGCCGCGGAGGATGGCGCCTCCGCTGCCGTGGAACCCACCGGCGAGGTGACCGAAGTGGAGGTGGAAGCCCGCGACATGCGCTTCTTCCCCGATTCGGTTGAGGTGCCGGCCGGAAACGAACTCGTCGTGCACCTGACGAACACCGATACCGCGGACGTGCACGACCTCGTCTTCGCCAACGGAGTGAGTAGCGGGCGGTTGTCGCCGGGGGAGTCGACGACGATCGAGGCCGGCGTCATCGACGCGGACCTGGAGGGATGGTGCTCGATCGTGGGGCACCGGCAGATGGGGATGGTCTTCGACGTCGTCGCCGTCGGCGGTGAAACCGGCGGGGGCACTGCCGCCGCGGACGACACCCCCGCTCGCGGATCGATGCACGAACAGATGCATTCGGGCGCCGCCGAGGTCCCCGGGGCGAACGGCGCGGCCGGCGACCTCGACTTCACCGCTGCCTGGCCAGAGGACTTCGACGGCTACGATCCCGTGGTCGAACCTGCTCCTGACGCGGACGTGCATACGTACACGTTCGAGGTGACCGAAGACCCGATCGAGGTTGCTCCCGGGGTGAAGCAGACTCGGTGGACGTTCAACGGGGACTCGACGGGGCCGACCCTGCGCGGCAAGATCGGCGACACCTTCGAGATCACGTTGGTGAACAACGGCACGATGGGGCACTCGATCGATTTCCACGCCTCCGAGCTCGCCCCCGACGTTCCCATGCGTACGATCGCGCCCGGCGAGTCGCTCGTGTACACCTTCACCGCGAAACGCGCCGGGATCTGGATGTACCACTGCGGCACCGCACCGATGGCCGCGCACATCGCCGCGGGGATGGCCGGAGCAGTGATCATCGACCCACCCGACCTGGACGACGTGGACCGAGAGTACGTCATCACCCAGTCCGAGCTGTATCTCGGCGACCAGAGTGAGGACGTCAACGCGGACAAGACCGCCGTTGAAGACGTCGACGCGGTGATGTTCAACGGTTACGTCAACCAGTACGTCGACCGCCCCATCGAAGCGAAGGTCGGGGAACGGGTCCGGTTCTGGGTGCTCGATATCGGCCCCAACCGCGCCTTGAGTTTCCACATCGTCGGCGGGCAGTTCACCACCGTGTACAAGGAAGGAACCTACCTCCTGCGAAACGGCCGAGGCCCGATGGACCCGGAAGACTACGACGCCGGTGGCTCCCAGGCCCTCGATCTCCTCGCCGCCCAGGGCGGGTTCGTGGAACTCGACTTCCTCGAGGCGGGGCACTACCCGATGCTCAACCACGTGATGACCGACGCCGAACGGGGCGCGATGGGCATCGTGGAGGTCACCGAGTAGCGATCTCGCGGACCGCGGCGAGGAGCGCCTCGACGTCGTCCTCCGACGTGTAGGGGGCGAGGCTCACCCGGATTCCACCGTCCCCCAGACGCGCCCGCGCGGCTGCCTCGTGCGCATAGAACGTTCCGGCGGAGACGGCGACATCCCGCTCCCCCAGCAGACGCGCGATCTCGGTGACAGTTCGGCCTTCGACGGTAAACAACGCGGTCGGCGTGGGATGCGCGGGCGCGCCGATCCTGCGGGCGGTGGGGATATCTTCGAGCCCCGCAACAATCTTGCCCGCCAGCGCCTCCTCGTGGGCGCCCGCCACCGCGTAGAAGTCTTCCAGCCGCTCCCGCCGTGACCGAAAGGAGGAGAACCCGGCGAGGAAGTCCACGGTGGCACTCACACCCGCGAGAAGTTCGTAGGGCAGCGTCCCCTGTTCGAATCGTTCGGGCACCGATTCGGGGGACGGGAGGAGTTTGCGCGGTGCGAGCCTCTCGAGGGTCCCGGGCCGGGCCGCGAGCACCCCGAGGTGCGGGCCGAAGAACTTGTACGGGGAGCACACGAGATAATCCGCCCCGAGGGCAGGGAAATCGACGAGTTCGTGCGGCGCGTACGCGACGGCGTCGACGAAGAAGGTCGCCCCGAGTTCATGCACGCGCTTCGCGATCGCGGGGAGGTTCGGCTTGCTGCCGTAGAGGTTCGAGGCGGCGGTGAGGGCCACGAGTTTCGTTCGCGGGCTCAACACGCGTTCGACGTCCGCGGTGGTGAGGTCACCTGTCGCGGGATCAAAGTCGATCCACCGCACGAGGGCTCCGACCTTCTCGGCGGCGAGCACCCACGGGCGGACGTT
>Ga0209487_1004254_pt1 | contig 11060 bp, 11 predicted proteins | sample Poulit2012_FD_187524 | JGI IMG/M metagenome (GOLD analysis project Ga0209487, IMG submission 187524) | Agricultural soil microbial communities from Georgia to study Nitrogen management - Poultry litter 2012 (SPAdes) (version 2) | ecosystem: Environmental > Terrestrial > Soil > Agricultural land... | reverse complement strand
AAAATGTAGTCAAGCCCGCAATAAACTCTGTTTTATAATTTGTCCCCAATTCTTCAAATCTGAAATATTTCTTCATTGCTCTTCCTCCCCTTAGTAAAAGCTTACCCTTGTTAAAACGGAAAAACACCCTTGGTACAAAACCAAGGGTGCTACCGTAAACCAGGCAGGAAAAAGCAATGCAAAATAAGTATCATTCTAATCACTTTAACCTGCGTAGTCAGACCATTTACGGTAGTCTGGTAGAAACTCTGGGCCTTATTCCCGAAATTATACGCAATAAGTAATTCAATTTTTTCATCCTACTCTACTGGGCGAGTCAATTAGACACGAGGATGCGCAATTAGGCATTTTTCATTCTATCGATCGAGTCCCATACTATTTCACTCCAACTAGATAGTCGTTGGTGGCTTGCTTAACTTCTACAGCAATACGACATAGGCTACCTTTTTATATACAGTTATTTTAACTTCCAATCGTTGAAGGTTGACGTCTATATATTCGTAAAGCATAACGTAATATCTGCGTAAATTATATCGTGTGCTATCATTATTGTAAAGTTTATTTATTATTTACCTACTACCTCTTCTATTTCATCTTTCAATCTTTTAATTTCATCGTCATCTTCACGACCGTCTAAATCAGCTGCATAAGCAGTTAATAGATATTGAAGATTAGCTACTACGGGGGTGATTTCTATTGTTTCACTTTGGTTAAGACTCGATGATTTCATTTTATCCTTTAGAGCATCTGTATCTTTTCTAAATTCACGCGCAAATTCTCCCCATTTTTCCAGATCTAAAGATTCACTTTGAGATTCATAAGTAGTGTTTAATTCTTCGTAATAAGACTTAAGATTTTCTTTATATTCTTTCATTGATGCATTATGATCTTCTGTCTCGGCCCCGTCGATTTCAATGGTTTTAGTATATTTTACGGTTTTTCCCAGTTCGCCATCTTTTACTAAATCACCTTTCAGGTACTCACTTTCTTCTCCTATTACTTCTTGTACGCTTTCAGGTTGAGTAGAGGCAATACCCATTGTAACTTCAACAGTATAAGTACCTGTTTCTAATTGATCTCCTTGGTTAGTAAACTGCTCTGTTTTATAGTCACCATTTTCTACATTCGTTTTCGATTGCGCTCTGAATCCATCATCATTCGATAAAGTAACTAACAATTCAGCTCCGTCTGGCAAATTAACAGTTCCATCAAAAATAACCATTCCATCTTTATCTGATTCATTTAAATCAATTTTCACATCTATTTCGTCTGTGGCTTCTTCCCCTTCTTTATTTTCTGCTTTTTCAGAAGGACTAATAATTAAACCAACAATCAGAAGTAAAAATCCGCCAATGAACATCCACCAAAAAACCTTTTTAGAAAAAGTCTTTCTCATCAAGGTAATAATTAAATATATAATCGCAACAGGTATTAAAAGTAAACCTAAAAAACCTAAAAGCATGAAAAATCCCTCCATTTTCTTATACATTAATTCGCCAATCTATATTCTAGCATAGAAAATATAAATTAATGATTTGTATAGCAGAAACGACAATGTAAGGTTTTTCCAATAGACAATAGCGAACGTTTTCAAATCTTTCATACGGCAAGTACGTAATGTAATATGCTATTCCAGCAATCTTTGTACGTGCTGTTCGAATTCATATTTCTTTATTTCCTCCATCTTTTTCAACGCAAAAAAAGCCTCCTTTACAGTACCCGTATTTAACGATTAAAAGTAAAAGAGGCGTAGTAATTTTGCTTTTTTAATTCTCTCTATTCCGTATATATTTATATCATTTATCACTAATGGCATAACGTCAACATCTTCGAACATTATAAGAAGACACGAACGTATGTCCTCATCTCCACTCAATCATGGCTCGCGGCTTACTCATTACATCATATACAAAGCGGTATCGCCTACCGTTTAAAGAAATCCAAAGAGGTTTAATCTACATTTCCTTCCTTTTATATTAGACAGGGATCCTATGCTTATATTAACGTAGGCCATTCTGAAATTATTTCGAAGAAAATACTACCGTCATAGAGAAGTCAACTACAACACCATTTCAGTGTACTCAGTAATAATTTGGTGAATTTTTGAATTCCCTACGTGGCGAGCAATACAATCATTCCTCATTTTCGTTCCCTTTCTTAAACAAAGCTTCTGGAATCATTTCAAATCCTTCAATCATCGTATTTTCTTCTACCTCAATCATGAGGTTGATTTTCCCGTTGAAATGTACTTGGCGTACATATCTTAAGTCTTGTGGACTAACTTTAACCTCCGCGACTTTTGTCTTTATTTTGATTGACTTTGATGTATATTTTGGCACGATACTACTCGCTTTTAACTCGTATTTTTCATCATCAATTACTGTCTTAAAGGCTTCTTCTACCTTTTCTGTGTCGAGGTCTTGTACCCCACTGCTTTTCAATACTTTTTCTATATCATTGTAGTCAAATTTCGGTATTTCCTCTTCTTCATTTTCTTCTATGGTGCGTTGAATCTCATCGTATACATTAGAAAGTGTGGATGTATTGATTTGGTCACCAGCTACCTTTTTCACTATTTCCTCAAAAACCACTTTATCATCCTCTGCAGTCATTGTTTCTTCCACATTTAATACTTCTTCTATAAGATGATAATCCAGTTCATACGCTTTCCCTGCGGAATAAAGGACATGATTGACATCTGCAGCGTGGTCCGTGAAACATGGAAATAGAAATCCTGACATAGGCGCTTTCAGATTGATAATGGGGTCTACAACAACATGATACTTAAACTCTTTTTCCACATAATCAAATAATAATTCCTTTTTAGGATCTTGCGTTTTATTCATGCTGCATAAAATAAAAGGGTTGGAATAAACCGCATCCCGTGCATTTTCTTCCGTTTCTGCATTGCTGCGTTTCATCGGCTTCCTATATTCTCCACGAATAAAGGTGATAACAATGTCCATTTCATACTGCTTGTCCTTAATCATCTTTTCAACGAGACGCAGCATCTGGCCGGACCATTCCTCTATATCGTTACTTAATAACCCCTGATGTAAAATGAGCTGGCTGTTATCTTCTACATCGCGCTGAAACTTTAATTCAAATAATTTTTCATCTAACTGACCTGTCAATACTTTTTTAAAGTTGGCCATAAAAAGCTCTTTTTGCTCATCTTCAAGTAATTCAAATGGGACACTTTGATGATGATAAATGTCACTCGATTCCTTCATAATATACACATTAAAGATGTCACGTATTTCTAATAGATCATTATTAACTTTAAATTGTTTACGAAGATTAGCAATGTCCTTTTTATTCAAGCTTGTTCCACTCCTAAATCTGTTGTCGATATTTTTCCATGGGTATAAATTTGACGATTCTACTATTCTATCAGATATAAACGCTCCTTGCCCTGCCTGTACAAGCAAACGAATTTTTTAAAAATAACTTTCGAAAATTCTGTTTCCCTTTTTTCTTAAATGATAACAGGATTAATAGCGTAATATTTCGGGAAACTCTAGTTGTTCTCCACAATGTGCAAACCCTCACTACTCAAGTTCTACTGATTTTGAACAAGTGGTGAGGGTTCTATATAAGTTAACTATAACAGATTTAATCCCCATCTTCTTCAATACGAAATAGTTCATTCATATCTTTAATATCTAGCGCGCTGACTATCTTATCTAAATGTTCAAATTGGATTCGTTGTCTTTTTCCATTCGCTAACTCACTTAATGCAGCTTGACGAATACCAGTTTTAACATGGAGTTGAGTAATAGATAAGTTATGCTGATGCAATAGATGATTGAGCTGTAATTTAACTCTTTTCATTTAAAATCACTCCTACTTGTTGACTTTACGTTTAAGCGTATATTATAATAAAACAAATGCCTTACGCATAAGCGTATGAGAATAGTAAGGAGGATAAAATGACAATCGAAAGAACGCCGAGAGATTTGTTAATAAGTAAATTAAATCAGAAGTTATATTTTGCGGAAATAGAAGGAAAATTACTTAGTGTCACTTATAGTCTGACTTCAGATAAACTATATACGGTAGACCATGCACTTCCTGAATTAATAAAAGTAATCCACTTACTAGAGCAGGAACAACGAGCAATTATGCATGAAATCGATCATTTATATAGCTCAGTTAAATGAGGTTGTTCATAGATTAGTAATTTACAGTTAAACAAACTTTGGAGGTTGATTACATAAAAAGAAAATTCACGTAAAAATGATTCACATGCTAATAGGAGATAACATTCATTTCATCTGAAATCAATTTACTTTGTAGTCCCTAAGAATCGAAATACCTATTTTGGCTGCGGTCTGTATTTTTCTATTGCCTGTCATTTCATCGGCAATAAGTTCATCTACCCCTGATCACATATTTGATTAGTGTTTTAACGTGGTTTCAGGGCTGGGATGTTCCATACGCTATAATAAAATTAAAGCAGAGATATTTAATTCAAAGATGAGATAGGAAGCATGCGAATGGCTTAGTCCTTTGGCTTGAATACGATGAAACTTCGCAAGCTTTGCAAAGCGTCAATGATTCTAGCAATAGTCGCTTTAATCATTGACGCTCCATCATAACTAAAAATGAAATCGTGAATACCAACTTTTGATTGTCGCTGTTTCTATTTCTTCAGAATTTGAAGTGTTTCTGCATCTAAAGAGATAATCCGCTCTCTCCTCTGTTTTTGTATAATTTTTTTTCCAATTATTTTTATTTAGGATATACAACGAATGGTGGACTCGATGTCGCTTATTTTAAAAATCCACGTCTTTCCACTACAGGGAAGTTCCTTCATTAACGCGTATCCTTGTCATGAAATAAGTCAAAACATCACAAAGCATAAATGCTCATAAAAAATCTTCCAGACAAATAACCGAAATAACCTTCAAATAAAAATGGATAACACATAACTAGTATGTGTGTCCTTCTTGTTCCACAATTTGCCTATTGTTGAAGAAGGAAAGCCTGATTTGTATTTTTATGAAATAAGTTTTAATCCGATTGCAGAACATAATATCAAAGTTATAAAGAACATTCGCTTCCAATCTTTTGACTCTCCAAAATAAATCATTCCAATTAAGGAACTGCCCACAACACTAATGCCTGTCCAAATCGCATACCCTGTTCCCATCGGAATCGTTTGCAAGGAATAACTCAGAAGCCCAAGGGCTGATCCAAGCCCTAAAATTATTAAAATAACTGTTTGCCAATTACGTTTTACAGACAATTGATTAATCATTGCAACAGCAAACGTCTCGAATAGACCTGCTATAATTAAAATAAACCATGCCATTACGATCTGCCCCCTTCCGCAACCTCATCACTTTGATTATCTGTCACTAATTTCAAACCAATAACTCCCGACAACAGTACTGCGATTAAGAAAATCTTCGCCCATTTGAATGGTTCTCCGAGGAATAAAATTTCTGCAATAACCGTACCTCCTGCACCTAATCCTACAAAAACAGTGTAAACTGTTCCAGCAGGAAGCACCTGTGCTACGGATATCATTAAATAATTACTTACGATAATCAGAATAACTGTAGCAGTCCACGTCCAAAAATCATATGCATGAGTTAACCCAATTACCCAAAAAACTTCTAAAACGGCCGCAACAATTAATTTAATCCAGTGTATACTCATTTGAATTACCTCCTATTTTAGTATTAACATAAAAACAAAATAAAAAAGCCTGAGAGAAACTGTTTAACAGTTATCTCCCAGGCTTTTATCCTTCCGTGACACAGCATAGCTATGAGTTTTCTCTCGGACCAGACCAACATTGGTAGTTGCGGAACCCTAGAAAACATTTCATTTATGCAATTGTTTATCGTTATACATACATTTTAAACTAATTTAAATTAAAATGCATATTCAGCAAGATGACCCGTTTGTGTAATACAAAATATTTTGACAGACAAAAATTATTTCCACACGATACTCCGGATACAAAAATAATCCCTACCAAAAATAAGATGGCAGGATTCTTGGTAGGGAACTAATTGTTTTTTATATCTTTTTGTCCTTTTAGATAAGATAAATGCTGTTAAATAGGTGTCTCTCTCCAAATTAAATTAGCTCTTTACTCCCACTCTACTTTCAGGGTGTTAGATATAGAGAAATATTATTGATTATAAAGGGTTTTAAAGAAGTATCAATCCATATAAATTGATATAAAAAATTAAAATAATGCAATTTTAATGCAATAAATGCAAATCGCAATTTAGAGTTATCACTATAAAAATTTGATATCTTTTATAAGAGACGTTTCAATTGAAGCGTCTTTTTTATTTAATTTAAAATTTAAGTTTCTCTACTTTCTCGTTTCGCTTTAGTACAAGTAAAGTAATTATTTTATATCTAGTATATTTTTTAAAATCATGATAACATAAGAACGAACGTTCCATTCGTTGTTTTTAGTCATCATAGATATGAATTCACGAGCGAAGCACTTTGAACTTAGAAAGGAAAACCTAAATGGGAGGAGATTATAATGCGTATTAAATATTTATGTATTTTAAAAGACAAAGTTGTAGAAATTCCTATCAGTAAAATTAAAAATGGTAAAATGATAAAAAAGGAATTGTCAGGAAAAGCGGTACTCAAAGTGGAAATGATTTATGAAACAGAGAATAGAAAGCCTTTTAAAATTGTGAATATGAATTTTAATAAAATCACTTTTGATAAGTATGGGGTTTATGATGTTAACAATGCTTCAATATCAAAGAATTTCCAAGTTAAATTAGAATATATTTTCTCTGACTTTTCAAACGTAGATGAAATTAAGGCACTACCAATACCCATTGCTCCTTCCATACCAACCAATGAAGAAATTTTAATCATTAAAACTTATCTTGATAATAAATATCCTTTGCTATTAAAGAATTCACCAAAAGCAATGGAAAATTCAATTTACCGCATGAGGAAAATTCACGAAAAAGAGATAAATACTTTCAAAGAGTCACACAAAACTGTCTAATGTGCTAGATCGCTTAAGATAGTAGGCCGAAAAAGAAGAGCCTAAATATACTATACGAGGAGAATACAGATGAAACTATATGAACATTTCTTAAAAAGAAAACAAGAAGGAGAATTGCTCCATTTAGAAGAACTGTCATCTAACGATTTAGAAATTTTATTTATAGAAGAATCGAAATCAGATGCTATGATTGCCTCATTATTCGGAGTGAATAGTTCGAAAATAACTTATCTAAGACGTAAATATGGAATTACTCTTCGAAATTCATTAATTAAGGATTTTCTAGATACCGAATCAAATGTTAGTGTGGAATTAAACACCAATATGAAAGGGCAAACCCTTACCAGTGAAAACATTACAAAAATCTCTAAAGCAGTAACCCATTTTGCATTTCGAAATGGTCCAATTGAAGATATGCATGCAGATGTGACAAAGAATATCACGGATGAAGATATGAAAAAACTAAATAAATATATGGTAAATAGAGTTGCTTATATATTCACCCTAATATTAGAGGATAGGTGGATAGAATTTAACTTTTTAGTAGAAAATATGAATTTGATGTTTGGTCATCATTGGGACGAAGCTGTTCAGGACGATGGTGGTATGAGGGAGTTATTTGAGAAGGAAATTAATAAATTTAGAAATTAAAGGTATAGGTGTTGATGATTTAAACAATTGTTTCATTAGATTGATAAAAGTATAAAAACTCCTGTCAAAACATTGATTGAGAGTAACACAAAATATATTAGAATAAAGATATCAAAAAAAGTGTAATAAAAGAACAATAAAATATTATTAGAATCCCAAATTCTAACTATTAATACGAGGAGGTTATATTTATGGAATTCTTATACCATTATACTAGTTTAGAAACACTAGCATTAATTCTTAAAAATAAAACCATTTGTTTTAATAATTTGCTAAATGTTGATGATATTGAAGAAGCGGAAACAGAAGATATAGGGAAGTTTGGTAGATTTGTCTATGTAAGTTGTTGGACTGAAGATCATGTCGAATCGATTCCTCTTTGGAATTTATATACACCGGACATGCATGGAGTTCGACTGCGATTACCAAAGTTTCCATTTAAAAAACATTGTTACAAAGCTGGACAATTTCACTTTACCGAGGATGTGGAAACTTATATAAATATTGAAAATATCTACAATGAAAATAAGGTAAGTATTGTCGCTGAACAGCCAAAATTAATTGAAGTAGAATATACTGACAATAAAAAGTTATTGTTTCCAATAGTAAAAAAGGAATCGTGTGAAAATGCATTTCAAAAATATATAGGCGCTAAAAACATTTCAGATATTGCAGGTATAGAACTTTCATATTCCTTTAAAGAATTAGGTAAATTCAAACATAAAAATTGGAACTTCCAAAAAGAATGGAGATATCTTCTAACCTCAACTCCAATGGGGCTACAAGAAAGTAATCCTCCTTCATTTGAAAAACAACAGGAATTTGTAAGACGGATTGAAAACGAGAACTTGGTACCACCTTATCAAAGGATATTTCTCAATTTAGACGAAAATGCAATCGAACATTTAGAAATAGTTTTTGGGCCAAAAATGAGTGATGCAGAAAAGATATTGGTTAAAGCTCTACTAAAACAATTTGCACCAAACACTATTTATCGTGATAGTAGTTTAAGAATTAAATAATAATAACAGATTAAATAAGTTAAAAAATATTCCCTACCTATTTTTCTTGGTAGGGAACTATATTATTTTAGTTGGCTTTTATTCATTTTTTAAAAGGTTAAATTCTTAGTAGTCAACGTTCCTTGCTCAAGTTAAATTATAATTCTATTCCCACTCTACTTTCACGGTGTTTGATATAGAGCAATATCATTGATTATAAAGGATTTTAAAGAAGTATCAATCCATATAACTTGATATAAAAAAATAAAATAATGCAATTTTAATGCAATAAATGCAAATCGCAATTTAGAGTTATCACTATAAAAATTTGATATCTTTTATAAGAGACGTTTCAATTGAAGCGTCTTTTTTCATTGGGAAATTTGAATAGATTCTTATTTATATTGCATTAGATTGTCTTTTCCTAAAAAATACCTGATAATAAATTTATAGAATATATTATATAGGAGAGAGACAATGATCAGAGGTGTAAAAATCGAGAATTTTAAATGTATGAAGGGTTCTTTCACTTTAGATTTTAAAAAGGGAATAAATATCTTAGTTGGAAATAATGAAGCTGGAAAATCTACCATTTTAGAGGCAATACATCTGGCTCTCAGCGGTATATTTAGAGGGAAGTTAGTCAAAGGCAATCTAACACAATATTTATTTAACTATGAAGTTGTAAAAGAATATATAGAAAATGTTAACGATGGAAAAGCATCTGAACCACCTTATATTTTAATTGAATTATATTTAGATGAAGGTCTCCCTATTTTAGAAGGTGATAAGTTTTCTGAAAAGGAGACTTCAGGAAAAGCTAGTGGAGTTGCACTAAAAATTGCCTTAGATGAAAAATATAATGAAGAATATGAATCATTAATAAAATCGGGAAGTATAGAAAGTCTACCTATTGAATACTATGATGTGGAGTGGTACTCTTTCGCAAGAAAAGCATTGACTGCTAGAAGCATTCCAATTAAATCATCGTTTATCGATGTCGGTTTTAGCAAGTTTCGAAATGGATCGGATATTTATATATCTAGAATTGTTCAAAATATTTTAGATACTGATGAAAAAACTAAAGTTGCACAAGCCTATAGAAAGGTAAAAGAAACTTTTTCAAGAGACCAATCGATTGCTGACATTAACTCGAAAATAACTGACATTTCAAAATTAAGTAATAAGGAAATTGAATTGACCGTTGATTTAGGGTCACGTTCAACTTGGGATGGTAGTTTAATAACTCAACTTGATAAAATCCCCTTTGATTTTATCGGTAAAGGAGAGCAATCTATTATAAAGACTGATTTAGCTTTATCAAACAAAAGGGCAGAAGCTTCATCTATTATCTTAATTGAAGAACCAGAATGTCATATTAGCCATTCACGACTTAATCAACTGTTAAATAACATAAAAGACAATTATCATGATAAGCAGATTATACTATCTACCCATAGTAGTTTTGTTTCTAATAAATTAGGTTTAGATAATTTAATATTATTAAATAAACAAAAAACGGTTAAGTTTGATCATTTAAGTTCCAAAGATTTTTTTGAAAAGGTATCTGGCTATGATACCCTACGATTAATATTATGCAAGAAAGCCATTCTAGTTGAAGGAGATTCAGACGAATTAGTACTTCAAAGGGCATATAGGGACGACAACAATAATAAATTACCTATTGAAGATGAGGTAGAAATCATTTCCGTAGGAACATCTTTCTTAAGATTCCTAGAAATTGCTGAATGCTTAGAGATACCTGTAAAAGTTGTTACAGACAATGATGGAGATTTAGAGTCCTTAAAACGGAAATATAATAATTACTTAGGAAAAAACAAAAAATCAAACATCGAGATTTGCTATGAAGAAGAAATACACACTGGATCACTAACTACGGGAAGAGATAATAAACCTTTTAATTATAATACCTTGGAACCTGCTTTATTACGTGCAAATAGTCTAGAAAAATTGAATTCCATATTCGATACCAAATATGAAACTGAGGACTCTCTGCTAAAGTACATGAAATCAAATAAAACTGATTGTGCATTAAAAATATTTTCATCTCAAAATAGAATTAATTATCCAGAATTTATTATGAGGGCCTTGTGATGAAAAATAATCTTTTAATAGCTGCGGCCGGGGCTGGAAAAACGACCCATTTTGTACAAGAGTCTTTAAAACTTACAGAAAGTGTTCTAATTACTACTTTTACAGAAGAAAATAAAGAAGAAATAAAGAAGAAATTTTTCGAATTAAATAATGGTGTCATTCCACATAACATAACTATAAGAACATGGTTCTCATTTTTAATTGAGCATGGTGCAAAACCATACCAAGGAAAGCTAACAAATAAAAATATAAATGGTTTGTTATTGGTAAATAATAAGTCGGGATTAAAA
>Ga0209487_1004253_pt1 | contig 11062 bp, 9 predicted proteins | sample Poulit2012_FD_187524 | JGI IMG/M metagenome (GOLD analysis project Ga0209487, IMG submission 187524) | Agricultural soil microbial communities from Georgia to study Nitrogen management - Poultry litter 2012 (SPAdes) (version 2) | ecosystem: Environmental > Terrestrial > Soil > Agricultural land... | reverse complement strand
GCGGCGGGCTTTCGCGATTTTCAGCCCTGGCTGGGACACTGCAGCTTCCGCGACTGCAGCCACGGCACCGAGCCTGGCTGCGCCCTGCGGGCAGCCGTGGAGGAAGGCCGGCTTCGCGCTGCCCGGCTGGACAGTTATCACGCCATCGTGGCGGAGCTGGCAGGCCTGGAGCGAGCCTGAATGACTTTGGCCTCCCCGAGTCGGTACAATTGAACCACCCTGTCAGCGAGCCCGATCATGATTGACGACACCCGCCTGCCCCTGTTGCTGGAACCCGACGAGCTGGAGCCCCTGCTCGGCCGCGAGGATCTGCTCATCATCGACCTGAGCAGTGCCGACCACTATGCTCGGCACCATATTCCCGGTGCCATTCATCTGCCTGGGGCTGCGCTGCAGAGTGGAGCTCGCCCTGCCCATGGTCGTCTGCCCGGCGTCGAGCAGCTGAGCCTGGTCTTTTCACGCCTGGGCCTGACGGCCGACCGCCAGGTCGTGGCCTGTGATGACGAGGGCGGCGGCTGGGCAGGCCGGCTGATCTGGACCCTGGACGTGCTGGGGCACCAGCGCTCCTCCCTGCTCAATGGCGGCATGCGCGCCTGGGTCGGCGAGGGCCACCCGGTGAGCACCGAGATCACCACACCGCGCCCCTCGTCCTACATCGCCACCCTCCATTCCGCCCCCATTGCCGAGGCCGAGGAGATTCTGGCTGCCCTGGAAGATCCCGACGTCGTCATCTGGGATGCCCGCTCCGACGCCGAATACCGGGGGTTGACCCGCTCTGCGCAGCGCAACGGCCACATCCCCGGCGCCGTCCACCTGGACTGGCTGGAGCTGATGGACCACGATCGCAACCTGCGCCTGCTGCCCCGCCCAGCGCTGCAACAGCGCCTGGAGCAGGCCGGCATCACCCCCGACCGACGGATCATCACCCACTGCCACAGCCATCACCGCTCCAGCCTGTGCTACGTCGCCATGAAGACCCTGGGCTATGAGCGCATCCAGGGCTACCACGGCTCCTGGGCCGAATGGGGCAACCACCCCAGCCTGCCGGTGGCACCCTGATGGACGCCCTGTTCATCGCCCTGCAATACCTGCTGCCCCAGCAGCTGCTCTCTCGACTGGCGGGGCGCCTGGCCGAGTGTCGGACAAGCTGGGTAAAAAACGCACTGATCCGGGCCTTCATCCGCCGCTACCGGGTGGACATGACCGAGGCCCTCGACCCCGATCCGCGCCACTATCCCAGCTTCAACGCCTTTTTCACCCGGGCCTTGAAACCCGGTGCCCGCCCTCTGGCCCCCGGCCCTGAAACCGTGCTGTGTCCGGCAGATGGGCGAATCAGCGAAATCGGCCGCATCGAGCGCGGCCGCCTGCTGCAGGCCAAGGGCCAGGATTACTCTCTGGTCCAGCTGGTGGGCAGCGAGGAGCTGGCCCGGCCCTTCCGCGACGGTCATTTCGCCACGCTCTATCTCTCGCCCAGGGACTATCATCGCGTGCACATGCCCCTGGCGGGCCGGCTGGACCACCTGCTCTACGTACCCGGGCAGCTGTTTTCCGTCAACCAGACCACGGCCGATCGGGTGCCGGCCCTGTTCGCCCGCAATGAGCGCGCCGTCTGTCTCTTTGAAACGGAAGTCGGGCCCATGGCGGTCATCCTGGTGGGCGCCATGATCGTGGCCGGCATCGAAACGGTCTGGGCGGGCCGGATTGCCCCCCCGCCGCGACAGCCGGTACACACGAGCTACCGCCGTCCTCCCGCCCCCGTTCAGCTGGGCCGGGGTGCGGAGCTGGGCCGCTTCTACCTGGGCTCCACCGTCGTTCTGCTGTTCCCTCCCGACCGGGTGGAATGGACGGGGGGAATCACCGCCGGCACGCCGGTGCGCATGGGCCAGCAGCTGGGCCGGCACCGGCGCCGCGAGGCTTTGCCCGCGATGGAACAGGGCTGAGACCCCGTCGGCTTCAGGCCCTCTCCAGCGGAAAGGCCAGCACCTGGTCGATGCGCTCCACCCCCAGCTTCAGCATGAGCAGGCGGTCCACGCCCAGGGCCACACCACAGCTGTCGGGCAGACCCGCGGACAGGGCGGCCAGCAGGCGCTCATCGATGGGCGGCAGGGTCTGCCCTCCCCTGCGGCGCACTGCCAGGTCTTCCTCGAAACGTCGCCGCTGCTCGCCGGCATCGGTGAGCTCGTGGTAGCCATTGGCCAGCTCCACGCCATCGACAAAGAGCTCAAAGCGTGCCGCCACGGGGACGCCGTGCTCGTCCTCGACCAGTCGGGCCAGAGCTGCCTGGCTGGCGGGAAACGCCATGACTGCGGTGAACTCCTCCCGCCCGAGGCGGGGCTCGATCTGGGTGGCAAACAATAGGTGGAGCCACTCGTCGCGGCTGGCCTGGGTGAAGTGGAGGTCGAGAAGCCGATCGGCCACGGCAGCCAGCTCGGCTTCACTGGCTCGGTGGATGTCGAGCTGCAGATGCTGCTGGAACAGGCGGTGATAGCTCACCTGGCGCAGCGGCCGGGGACCCAGCACCGACGCCACCAGCTCCGCGGTCTCGACCACGAGCTCGGGGAGCGAAAAACCGGGCCGATACCATTCCAACAGGGTGAATTCGGGGTTGTGGCGGGCCCCCCGCTCGCCGGCGCGAAACACCTTGCCCAGCTGGTAGATGGGGCCGCTGCCCGCAGCCAGCAGTCGCTTCATGCCGTACTCTGGCGAGCTCTGCAGATAACCCGTGGCACGGCCCGTATCGACGACGAAGCATTCGATCTGGGGTTCGGTCACCGGGGCCGCCGCCAGCAGGGGCAGGTCCACCTCCATGATGCCCCGGTCCGCCATGAAGCTGCGCAGCCCGGCCAGCAGACGGGCCCGCTGGCACAGGTGGTCCAGCGGGGCGGTGGGCTGCCAGTCCCGCCCCGGAGAGCCGGTCACTTGCCGACGCGGCTGACGTATTCTCCGGTGCGGGTATCCACCCGGATCACTTCGCCCGTGGTGACAAACAGCGGCACTCGAACCACCGCACCGGTGGACAGAGTGGCCGGCTTGTTGCCGCCCTGGGCGGTATCACCGCGCAGCCCGGGGTCGGTTTCGACGATTTCCAGCTCGACAAAGTTGGGGGGAGTAATGGTCAGCGGCGCATCGTTGTACAGGGTCACCGTGCACACGTCCTGCTCGCTCAGCCACTGGGAAGCATCGCCCACCACCTTGGGGTCGGCCTGGTACTGCTCGAAGGTGTCGGGCTCCATAAAGTGCCAGAACTCGCCATCGCTGTACAGGTACTGCATGTCGCGATCGACGACATCGGCGCCCTCCAGGGTCTCGCCGGACTTGAAGGTCCGCTCCCACACCCGGCCGGTGCGCAGATTGCGCAGCCGGACCCGGTTGAAGGCCTGGCCCTTGCCCGGCTTGACGAACTCGTTGTCCAGGATGGAGCAGGGGTCTCCCTCCAGCATCACCTTCAGACCGGAGCGAAATTCATTGGTAGAATACGTCGCCATGTCACCTCTCGCGACAAACCTGGGTTCAGAAAGGCTTCTATGATAGCGCGATCCTTCGATGGATGGCAGTCATGGTCCTGGCAGCAGCAGCTGTCCGGCGCGATACGCCACCTCGACGAGCTGCTGGCCCTGCTGGGGCTCGACCCCGCCACGGCCCCCCCGGAGCTGGCACCCGCCCTGGCCGCCAGCCAATCGTTTTCGCTGCGAGTCAGCCACTCCTGGCTGAACCGCATCCGCCCCGGTGACTGGAGCGATCCTCTGCTGCGCCAGGTGCTGCCCCTGGCCACCGAGCTGGACCCCTGGCCCGGCTATAGCGACGACCCCCTGGCAGAGCGGGACAGCAACCCCCTGCCGGGCCTGATCCACAAATACCATGGCCGGGTCCTGCTGACCGTCAGCAGCGCCTGTGCGATCAATTGTCGCTATTGCTTTCGCCGAGCCTTCCCCTACCAGGACAACCGCCCCGGCCGGGATGGCTGGCAGGCCGTGCTGGACTATGTGGCCCGACACCCCGAGATCGACGAGGTCATCCTCTCCGGCGGCGACCCCCTGGCCGCCAACGATGCCACCCTGGCCAGCCTGGCCCGGGGCCTGGCCGACCTGCCGAGCGTGCGCCGCCTGCGCCTGCACACCCGGCTGCCCATCGCCCTGCCGGCCCGCATTGACGACGCCCTGCTCGACTGGCTGACAGGAACCCGACTCCAGCCCATCGTCGTCGTCCACAGCAATCATCCCCGCGAGCTGGATCAGGAAGTCGCCCAGGCTCTGCAGCGCCTGGGTGGGGCCGGCGTCACCCTGCTCAATCAGAGCGTGTTGCTGCGGGGCGTCAACGACTGCGTCGACACCCTGGCCCGCCTCAGCCTGGCCCTGTTCGACCACGGCGTCCTGCCCTATTACCTCCATGTTTTGGACCGGGTCACCGGCGCCGGTCACTTTGAGGTGAGCGAGCTTCGGGCCCGGGAGCTCTGGCAGCGGCTCGGCCAGCGACTGCCGGGATTTCTGCTGCCCCGGCTGGCCCGGGAGGACGCCGGAGCGCGCGCCAAGACCCTGCTGGCCCCGCCCTCCGAAGCACCCGAACCCTGAGGAGGCTCGATGCCCCGCCCTGCACCGCAGACTGCCCGCCGGGAGTTGCGCGGAGGGAACGGCATTGCAGCACGGAAGCCGCAGCCGCCGCCGTGAAAAAATACCGCTCTCCAACCGGGCAAGCCGACCCAGGACGGGCTATGTTTAGGGCTGGCAGTCCTGTCCGCCAGCGCGGCCGGCGGCTGCCGTGCCGGTTCCACCCATCTTCTGGAGCGCCATGACGAGGACAAGCACACTGCAGCTGGTCGCCCTGATCGACAGCGACAATCGCGCCGAAGAGCTGGTCAGCCTGTTTCGCTCGGCAGGCCGGATCGCCCGGGTCCACCGCCCCGGGGGAGATCACTCCCTCGAGGACCTGCTGGCAGCGCCGGTCGACCTGATCCTCATCGATGGAGCCAGCCATGCCGAGGCCCCGGCAATGCTGGAACAATGCCGGGCGCTGGCCCCGACCGTGTCGGTCATCGTCGTCGATGACGGGGCGATGCACCCCTGGTTTCTGGCCGGGGCCGCCGATGTGGTCACTGCCGGGGAACCCGAACGACTGGTTGCCGCCAGCCTGCGGGAGGTGGAGCGGGCCGAGCTGCACCGCCACCTGCAGCAGCAGGAGCGGGCCCTGCAGGATGCCCAGCGGCGCCATGCCCTGCTGCTGGCCGAAACCGACCAGGCCGTGGCCTACATGGCCGATGGCGTCATCATCCACGCCAACGCGCGCTTCGCCGAGCGCTTTGGCCACGACCACCCCGAGGCCCTGGATTGCACTTCCATTGCCGAGCTGGTGGACCCGGGTGAACACGAGCGGCTCCGGGCGGTGATGCGGGTCGCAGCCCGGAGCGAAGAGGGAGCCCGGCTCCCCTTTCTGGGGCAGCACCGCAGCGGACAGCAGTTTGAAGCCTGCATGCTGCTCAACCCCGCCCGCTACGATGGCGAGGACTGCATCCAGATCGCCATCATCCAGCGCGAAGAGGCGACCGGCCCCTCCGACCAGGATCTCCGCACCGGCCTGGCCAGCCCGCATCGGCTGGAGACCGAGCTGGCGCTGCTGCTCAGTCAGCGAGGCCAGGGCCGGGGGGGCTGTCTGATCTACCATGGCATCGACGATTTTTACTCCCTGCGCAGCCGCCATGGCCTGGCCGTTGCCGACGAGCTGGCCCGGGGCATCGCCCAGCGATTGCAGGCGGACCTGCCAGCGGAGGCCCTGCTGGCTGCCCGCGGGGACGACGGCCTGGTGTGCCTGCTGCCCGAGGCCACCATGGCAGAGGCCATGGAGCTGGCTCGGCAGCAGCTGGCCGCCGTAGCCAGCCCTCTGCTGCCCACCCGGGTGGGCGCCCTGCAGTGCAGTCTGTCCGCCGGCGTACTGCCGCTGAATGCTGCCCACACCGGCGACGAGCTCGTGGAACAGGGCTTTCGCCTTGTCCAGCAGCTGCACGACGCCGGGGAGAGCGGCCAGGTCAGCGCCTACCGCCTCTGTCTGCGGACCCAGAGCAGCCTGTCGGAGGACGAGCTGAATCAGGCCCTCAGCGATGCGCTGGAAGATGGCCGCCTGACATTGACCTTCCAGCCCATCATCAGCCTCCGGGCCAGCGACGGTGAATATTATGAAGTGGGTCTGGAGCCCACTCACTCCGAGGATGCCGAGGAGATCACCACTCTGCTGAGCCTGCTGGCCCAGGCCCCCGACCCGACTCGGCTGGATCGCTGGGTGATCATGGAGGCGGCCCGGCAGCTGGCCGAACAGCGCAGCCGGGGAGGGGATACGCGACTGCTGATCAATCTGGGCCCCCAGATGCCCAGGGACAGCAGCCTGCCGGCCTGGCTGGGCGTGGTGCTCAAGGCCGCCAAGCTGCCGGCCTCCGCGCTGACCCTACAGATGGCCGCCGCTGCGGCCGCCGAGGCCGTGCCGGCAACCCGCAGCCTGGCCGAAGCCCTTCGCGCGCTGGGCTGCGGCTTCAGCCTGGCCGGGCTCGGCGACCCCCAGCGGGATCAGGCACTGCTGGAGCGCATTCCCATGGACTGGATGCAGCTGGACCCCGAACTGTGTCGCTCCCTGCAGCAGGCCGATCGCCGCGAGCAGGCGCGCCAGTGGGTGGACAGCGCCGCCGAACGGGGCATAGGCGTGGTCATCACCGAAGTGGACAGCGCCGCGACCATGGCCGTGGTCTGGCAGCTGGGAGCGAGCCACATCCAGGGGCCCTACCTGCAGGCCCCCGACCGCAGCATGAGCTACGCCTTTACCGACATCGCCTGACCGGACTCAGTCCAGGTGGCGGTCGGAGATGCCGAGCAGGTAGAGAATGCCATCCAGGCCCAGGGTGGAAATGGCCTGCTTGGCAGAGCGCTTGACGATGGGCTTGGCCCGAAAGGCAATGCCCAGGCCGGCGATGGACAGCATGGGCAGGTCATTGGCGCCGTCGCCCACGGCGATGGTCTGCTCCAGCGAGATGCCCTCGCGCTCAGCCAGCTCCCGCAGCAGTTCGGCCTTGCGCTGGCCGTCGATGACCTCCCCGACCACCTTGCCGGTCACCTTGCCACCCTGCACCTCCAGCTCGTTGGCATAGACGTAGTCGATGCCCAGGCGGCGCTGGAGATGCCGGCCAAAATAGCTGAACCCCCCGGAGAGGATGGCGGTCTTGTAACCCAGCCGACGCAGGGTGGCAATGAGGCGCTCGGCCCCCTCGGTGAGGCGGAGCTGGCTGGCAATGCCCTCCAGCACCGAGGCATCCAGCCCCTCCAGCAGCGCCAGGCGAGCCCGGAAGCTGGCGGTAAAATCCAGCTCTCCCCGCATGGCCTGCTCGGTGATGGCGGCCACCTGCTCCCCCACACCGGCGGCCTTGGCCAGCTCATCGATGACCTCGGCCTCAATCAGGGTGGAGTCCATGTCGAGGGCAACCAGGCGCCGATTGCGGCGAAACATGGTGTCTTCCTGGTAGGCAATGTCGATGCCCATCTCCCCGGCCAGGGCCACCAGTCGACTGCGGAACCCCGCTACATCCCCCAGGCTGCCACGACCGGAAAACTCGACACAGGCCTTGCTCGGCGTCGCCTCCGGCGCCTCCGCCTCGGATAGGGCCACCCGTCCCGACAGCCGCTCGATGCGGTCGATGTTGAGCCCCGACTCCGCCACCACCGCCGACACCCTGGCGAGATGCTCCGCCCGGATGCGCCGGGCCAGCAGAGTCACGATGTGGCGCGGCTTGCCCTGTCCTGCCGCCCAGTCGTTGTAGCTGGCCAGGCTGATGGGCTTGAAGTGCACCGTCAGTCCCAGCTCATGAACGCGAAACAGAATGTCCTTGAGCATGGGTCCTGAATCGCCGCCATGGACCTCCACCAACATGCCCAGAGACAGCGTGTCATGGATGACCGCCTGGCCGATGTCCAACACGCTGGCCCCGTGCTGGGCCAGCATGGCGGTGATGGACGAGGTCAGGCCGGGCTGGTCAACACCGGCAATGCTGATCAATACCACTTCTCTCACAAGCGCCTCCAGCGGCTGCTGACCCTGGCAGCCCCCGCATCATTACGTCTCATTGCCTGCCTCCACCTGCAGCGCGTCCACGCGCTGAAACCCCCTCGGCAGCTTGTTGCCGCGGCGACCCCGCTCGCCCCGGTAGTGCTCCAGATCGGCCGGCTTCAGCCCCAGGTGCCGCCGCCCGGCCAGCACCCGCAGGGTGTCGCCCTCGGCCAGCACGGCCATGGCCACCACCCACTCCTCTCTGGCCGCCACCCGGGCGGCGGAAATCCCCAGCAGCTTGTTGCCCTTGCCCCGCCCCTGGCGAGGCAGGTCCTCCAGAGGAAAGACCAGCAGGCGCCCTTCGTTGCTGACCAGCGCCAGCCACTTCCCCTCCTCGGGCACCGGCACCGGTTCCATGACCCGGGCCCCCTCGGGCAGGGTCAGCACTGCCTTGCCGGTGCGGCTGCGCGCCTGCAGCCCGGCAAAGGTCGTGACAAAGCCATAGCCGGCATCCGAGGCCACCACCCAGGCCTGCTCGCCCTCCCCCATCAGGACGGTTTCGAAGACCGCTCCGGCAGGGGGGCTGAGGCGGCTCGTCAGGGGTTCGCCCTGGCTCCGGGCCGAGGGCAGGGTGTGGGCCGCCACGGTATAGCTCCGCCCGGTGGAGTCCATCACCACCACGGGCTGGTTGGCCCGACCCCGGGCGGCCTGGCGAAACCCGTCCCCCGAGCGATAGCCCAGCTGACCGGGATCCAGCTCATGCCCCCGGCCAGCGCGGATCCACCCCTTGCGGGACAGCACCACGGTGACCGGCTCGGCACTGACCAACTCCTCCTCGGCGAAGGCCCTGGCCTCGGCCCGCTGCACCAGCGGTGAGCAGCGATCGTCGCCGAATTCCTTCGCCACCGCCAGCAACTCCCTGCGCACCAGGGTCTTGAGCCGCCGGCTGGAGCCCAGGGTCTGCTGGAGCTGATCCCGCTCTGCCGCCAGCTCTTCCTGTTCGGCTCGGATGCCGATCTCCTCCAGCCGAGCCAGCTGGCGCAGGCGCAGCTCCAGAATGGCCTCTGCCTGTCGCTGGCTCAGGCCAAAGCGCTCCATCAGCACCGGTCGGGGCCGGTCCTCGCTGCGGACAATGGCGATGACCTCGTCGATATTGAGGAAGGCGATCAGATAGCCCTCCAGCAGGTGGAGGCGCTGCTCCACCCGCTCCAGCCGGTGGGCCAGCCGACGCCGGGTGGTGTCCGAGCGAAACTGCAGCCACTCCGTCAGCAGGCCGTGCAGGGACTTGACCTGGGGACGGCCATCCAGACCGATGACATTGAGGTTGACGCGGTAGCTCTTTTCCAGATCGGTGGTGGCAAACAGGTGATCCATGACCGCGGCACAATCCACCCGGTTCGAGCGGGGGATCAGCACCAGTCGGGTGGGGTGTTCGTGGTCGGACTCATCCCGCAGATCGGCGATCATCGGCAGCTTGCGAGCCTGCATCTGGGCCGCGACCTGCTCCAGCACCCGGGAGCCCGACACCTGATAGGGCAGCGCCCGAACCACGATGTCGCCGTCCTCCATGCTCCACACTGCCCGCATGCGCAGGCTGCCGCGGCCGGTGGCATACATCTTCTGCAGCTCTTCGGGAGGGGTGATGATCTCTGCCTCGGTGGGGTAGTCCGGCCCCGGGAGGTGAGCACACAGCTCCTCCACACTGGCCGCGGGATGATCGAGCAGGTGAACACAGGCAGCCACCACCTCCCGCAGGTTGTGGGTCGGGATGTCGGTGGCCATGCCCACGGCAATGCCGGTGGTGCCGTTGAGCAGCACATTGGGCACCCGGGCCGGCAGTATTTCCGGCTCTTCCATGGTGCCGTCAAAATTGGGCACCCAGTCCACGGTGCCCTGCTCCAGCTCCGCCAGCAGCAGGTCCGCAAAGGCCGTCAGCCGCGATTCGGTGTAGCGCATGGCGGCAAAGGAGCGGGGGTCATCCGCCGTGCCCCAGTTGCCCTGGCCATCCACCAGGGGATAGCGGTAATTGAAGTTCTGGGCCATCAGTACCATGGCCTCATAGGCGGCGGAATCGCCGTGGGGATGAAACTTGCCAATGACGTCGCCCACGGTCCGAGCCGATTTCTTGTGCTTGGCCGTGGCCTTCAGCCCCAGCTCGCTCATGGCGTAGACGATGCGCCGCTGCACGGGCTTGAGGCCGTCGGCCAGACTGGGCAGGGCCCGGTCCAGAATGACGTACATGGAATAGTCCAGGTACGCCTTTTCAGTGTATTGCTTGAGCGGGACCTGCTCGCTGGCACCTGCAGCAAGCGCCCCGCTGGCGGTGTTGTCGGACATGGGGACTCGACCAGAAACGGTGGGATCAACGCACCATTATGGGCAACTAGCGAGCCGGTTTCCAACCAGGAGCGGGCTGCCTGCCCTCGTGGAAACCACCGATGGCACTAAGGGCAAGTACGGAGTTTCAGACTCGGCCACAGCTTCTATACTTCCAGCAAAGTAATTGTTCATGCAGTCGGCCCATCGCCCTGGTGCAGCCGCTGCCCACCCCAGGGACATGGAGTCATCATGCCAAAGGCCTCGGGCAAGATCGTTGCCCTCCACCGCCACCGCACCCAGGCTCTCCAGGCCATCATCGACGACATCGGCGCCCGCGCCTTTGTCTACCTGCGAGAGGCCGCCGAGGCCGCCGGGGTACCGGTCCAGGCGGTGCTGGCCGAGCACATGCTGGGCCTGGCCCTGGTCATGGAATCGGTGGAGGGCACCCCGGCCACCCGGCAGCTGCTGGGCCGCATCGATGACCGGCTGGGCCGCTCCGCCGCCCGCTGACCCCATGCAAGCGCTGCTTGGATCAGGTAGGCTTGGCCGCCACCACAGGCAGCCTGACCTTCGGCACTTGAACCAGGGGGAGTCATGGAGCATCCCATCCGCATCGGCATCGTTGGCTACGGCAATCTGGGGCGGGGCGTGGAAACGGCCCTGCAACACCAGCCCGACATGACCCTGACAGGGGTCTACACCCGCCGTGACCCCACCGCCCTCCAGA
>Ga0209487_1004251_pt1 | contig 11065 bp, 8 predicted proteins | sample Poulit2012_FD_187524 | JGI IMG/M metagenome (GOLD analysis project Ga0209487, IMG submission 187524) | Agricultural soil microbial communities from Georgia to study Nitrogen management - Poultry litter 2012 (SPAdes) (version 2) | ecosystem: Environmental > Terrestrial > Soil > Agricultural land... | reverse complement strand
TTGATCTAAGCAGAGACCGGTGACGGCGCGCCAGAGTCGCTCCACATCGAGCCCGGCGCGGCGGCGAGGCAGTCACGGAACTGGTTCCGCTGTGCCGCCAGGGCGCCCGAAGGAGTTGCAGACCGGCCCTACCGTTGAGACAGTCGAGCCAGAGGGCTCAAGTTGCCGGTCGTACATCGTGATATCGCTCATAGTTCCAGCCTGGAACCACCGGAACGCACGCACTTCGCGCGTGAACTTCACAGCACCTTCACCGGCGCGTTGGAACACGAGCCCATGCTTACTGGTTGTAGTAGATGGACGACCCATCTATCCCGGGAGGAGAAGCCGATGGCTGAACGAGCACTTCGCGGCACCATGATCGGCGCGAACAGTCTGGAGTCGGATGAGGGCGTACAACTGGCTCCGCGGGTCGAAGCGATCTACGACACCCCGGACGGACGTACGCTGATCATCCCCTTCGCCGCCGACGCCGAGATCCCACCTGTGTGGGAGGCTCCAGGTGGTGGTCAAGCGATTCTGCGTGACGCCGAACCGCCGGAGCCGGAAAAACCGGCCAAGCCGGTACGGACGCACTGGGACATGCTGCTGGAGCGGCGTTCCATCGAGGAACTAGAGGAATTGCTCCAGGAGCGCCTTGAGTTGCTGCGTAGCGGTCAACTGCGCCGCCACAGTGCCTGAGACCACCTTCGAAGTCGCTGTGCACGGGTCAGCAGCCCCCAGGCGCTGACCCGCCACAGTGCTTCGAAGACGATCTTGCGGTCCATCTTCGAACGTCCCCGAGCGCGTTCAACGAACGTGATGGGCACTTCCACGATGCGGCCCTGGTTGCGGTGCACCCGCCAGGTGAGGTCGATCTGGAAGCAATAGCCCTGGGAGGCAACTCCAGCCAGGTCCAACTCACGTAAGGTGCGTGCCGGGTAAGCACGAAATCCGGCGGTAGCATCCCGTACCCCGAGGCCGAGTGCGGTGTTGGCGTACCAGTTCGCCGACCGGCTCAACCATCGCCGATGCACCGGCCAGTTCTGCACCGCTCCCCCGTCTACCCAGCGCGAGCCGATCACCAGGTCGACGTCGTGATCGAGCACGTGGAGCAACCGCGGTAGATCCTGGGCGCGGTGTGAACCATCGGCGTCCATCTCCACGATGACGTCATAGCCTCGCTCCAGTCCCCAATGGAAGCCCGCCAAGTACGCCGGGCCCAGTCCTTCCTTCACGGTTCGGTGCAGCACCGCCAGACGCGGATCCACCCGTGCTTGCTCATCGGCCCACTGCCCGGTCCCATCCGGGCTGGCGTCATCAACCACGAGCACATGCACCTCGGGGCCCCGGGACCGAAGATCGGCGAGTGTCTGCGGCAACGACGCGCGTTCGTTGTATGTCGGGATCACCACCAGGACACGCGGTTGACTCACTCCGGGCCGTCCGGCAAGTACACCGGGTGCTCCGCTTCACCGTTGACGTTGTGCCCCGCGGACGATGTCGTCTTGCGGGGTTGAGCGGGTGACCCCTCAGACGTACCGGTGCCGGCCACCCGATCCCCGGGGACGGGTGCCGGCGACGACGGCGAGGAGTGCCCTCGGCCGGCCGCGGACGGGGCGGGGCTGCTGTCCGCATCGGCACCCGCTTCCGGCGGGGTGTGCGGGGAGGCGGTGGCGCCGCGCACATCCTCACGGCCCGTGCTGCCTCCGCGGCCAGTGGCGATACCCAGTCCGAGCAGGACGACGACGGCGATGGTCGTGAGGATGATCGGCCAGTCCCCGAGCCGATCTGCGATAGTCAATGTGGAACGCAGCGGTAGTTCGGCGGCCAACTGCGCCGGGGTGAATAATTCGGTGCGTTGGCTCACCTGGCCGTCTGGGCTGATGACACCGCTGACCCCCACGGTCGAGATCTGGATCGTGGCCCGCCCGTGTTCCACCGCCCGGAGTTGGGACATCGCCAGTTGCTGGGTGGACTCAGCCGTAAACCCGAAAGAGGCGTTGTTGGTGGGCACCAACAGAACCTCGGCACCGTGCACGACCGCTTCCCGGTTGAGGGCGTCATAGGCCACTTCGAAACAGATGGGCGTACCCACCACTACGTCCCGGCCCAGGCGGTCCACTGGCACCGGAACCACGGCACGCTGGTCCCCGGGCGCCATGTCGGTACCCACCAGGTCCACCGCCGGGGAGAACAACCGGGCGAAGTCACGCATCGGGATGTACTCGGCGAATGCAGCCGGGATCTGCTTGGCGTAGGCGAACGTGTCCCCGGCTCCTGGTTCCCAGAGCACCATCTCGTTGTACCGGACGTCGTCGGCGTACCGGTCGGTGCCCATCAACAGCGGCACCCCGGCAATCTCCACGGCGCGGTCAACCCCCTCCCGAGCCGTCAGGTGTTGGGTGGACCAGTCCTCCCGCGGGTTGTAGTCGGAGGAGTTCTCCGGCCACACCACCAGGTCAAGATCGAGTTCGGTGTTCTCCACCAAGTCCTCGGTGCCGCGGACGTGGTTGTCCAGCACCTCCAGTGCGTTGGCGAACGCTCCCAGTCCCGGGGTGGAGACGTTTCCTTGCACCGCACCGATAGCGATCGTTCCCTGCTCGGCGTGCGTCGGTAGCGGGATCAGAGCCGAACCTGCCACGATCAGGGCCATCACGCCGCCGCCCGCGAAGGAGCGCTGGAGATGTGCCCGCGTTTCGGCTTCATCGGTGGCGACGTCGCTGGGATGGGGGTCGGGCAGTTCCTGCCCGCCCTTCGCTGTTCGGTGCGGGCCCGCCACCTTCGGGCGAAGCACGCGCCAGACCTCCTGCGTGGTGACGGCGAGGAGGAATCCTGTCGCGGCAACTGCGCCGGAGACCAATGGTGCCCCGCCGATGGAGGCTAGCGCGAGGAGAGGCCCCTCGGCCTGAGAGAAGGCCAGACGCCCCCAGGGGAAGCCGCCGAAGGGCCATACCTGCCGGACCTGCTCGGCGATGACCCAGATCATCGCGAACGGGAGGGCACCCCATAGCCTCCACCGCCGGATGCCGACAGCCCGGCGAACCCAAGCCCATCCGGCGAGAGCGGCACCGACGAACAGCGACTGGGACAGTGACAATGCCACCCACGGGACGGGCCCAACAGCGTAGTGCGCCCACCACAGGTGCGGCAGGAAGAAGGCCATCCCCCACAGCACACCCATGAGCATTGCCCAGCGGGCCGAGTTCCGGCCGATCGCGACGACGAGCAGTGCAATCCCGACGAACGCCAGCGGCCAGATCGACCTGTCCGGGAAGGCGGCGTTCGTGAGCACACCGCCGGCGACGGCCAGCAACGACGCCAACCACCGGCGAATAGGCATTGGAGCGCGTAGCACCCGCTTGGGCGCCTCGGCCTGCCGGGGTCGTCCCACCGTCACCGAGAGCACGGTGGTGATGATCAGGATGCCCAGCACCACCAGCAGCGAGACGTTGGTGGGGATCTCCGGGATCACCGTGATCGGGTCGCCGTCGTTGATGAACGGCAGGTCGTTCTGGTTCAGCGCATGAATGATCGCCTTTGCGCCGATCAAGGTCAGGATGGCGGCCAGGCCGTAATGCAGGTAGACCAACCGGTCCAGCAGGCCGTCGATGAGGAAGTACAACTGCCGCAGGCCTAACAGCGCGAAGGCGTTGGCGGTAAACACAAGATAGGTCTCCTGGGTCACCGTGAAGATCGCGGGAATCGAGTCCACGGCGAACAACACGTCGGCCGAGCCGATCGCCAACATCACGATCAGCATCGGGGTGACGAACACCTTGCCCTGTTGGCGCACGAGGAGTTTGTCCTCGACGTAGTCGTCGGTGGTGCGAAACACTCGCCGCACCAGCCGCAGGAACGCGTTCTCCTGGTACTCCTCCTCGCCTTCAGGTTTGCGCTTCACCTGGCCAATGGCGACCCAGATGAGGAAGGCGCCGAAGATGTAGAAGATCCAGGAGAACTCGTTCACCGCCGCAGCGCCGATGAAGATGAACACGGTGCGCAGCGCCAGCGCGATGACGATCCCCACCAACAGCACCTTCTGTTGGAACTGCCGCGGCACCCGGAAACTCGACAGGATGAGCACGAACACGAACAGGTTGTCCACGCTCAGCGACTTCTCCAACACGTAGCCGCTGAAGTACTGCTGTCCGAATTCCGCCCCCCAGACCTGCCACACCACAACGCCGAACGCGAGCGCGACGAGCACGTAGGCGGCCGACCATGCACCCGATTCCTTCAGGCTGGGGATGTGGGCCTTTCGCGCGTGTCCGAGAAAGTCCACCGCGAGCATGACCAGGATGACCCCGACCGTGACCGCCCATACCCATCCGGGTACGTCCATCAATTCCTACCTCCGGCGTCGCTAGTGAGCGCCGGAGGTCTCTCCCACCCTGCTCGTGCGGGGCTGACGGGCCCGGATGTGCCATGAGACGCATCGTGATGACGGACCCGCCACGTCGGGGATACTCCCCTCCAACCGCGCCAACCGTAACAGATGCATCGGAGCCGAGCAGGTCGGAGTGCCGTCGTGTCGACCACCGAGGACTTCGCCGCTCTGGGGGCTCCATCATCGTCGTCGGAGGGCTCCCGGGCGATAACCTGTTCCTATCCGGGGGCAGCAGGATCACCCGGCGTTACCAAGCCGGCAGGAGGCAGCCTGTGAGTATCCAGTCGACGATCCAGTCAAAGATGGAATCGCTGCCGCCATCCATGCGGCGGGTGGCAGAGGTCATCCTGGAAGATCCGCACGTGGTGCTCGATGTGACCATCTCCGAACTAGCGCGCCGCGCCAACACCTCCGAGACCACGATCGTGCGGTTCTGCCGCACTCTCGGATTGCCCGGGTATGTGCAGTTGCGGGTGAGGTTGGCGACCGAGATGGGCCGGGAGGACGCCAAACGCCTCGACACTTCATTCCACGGCGCCGACCTCGCCGCGGGGCTGGAGGCCGGGCAACCGTCGCTGGAGTCGCTGATCGCCACGATCGGGTTCACCGAGAGCCTCGGCATCGAGGAAACAATCGCCAACCTCGACCTGGAAGCCTTGAAGAAGGTGGTGGCCGCCCTCGATCAAGCCGACCGGATCGCTACCTATGGTGTGAGTGCCTCCGGCTGGTCGGCAGCGGACCTGCATCGCAAACTGTTCCGGATCGGCCGGAACGCCTCGCATTTCACCGACGGGCATGAGGCGGTGCTGGCCACCGCGCTCATGGGGCCGGGCGATGTGGCCATCGGTTTTTCCCACCGGGGCACGACGACGGAGGTGATCGGGTTCCTACGGGCGGCCCGGCAACGGGGGGCCACCGCGGTGGCGATCACCAATGCACCGCAGTCGCCCTTGGCCATTGGCGCGGATCTGGCGTTGTGTACCAGCGTGCGTGAATCGCAGTTCCGCGCCGGGCCGATGGCCTCCCGCACAGCGCAACTCGTGCTGGCCGACTGCATCTTCGTGGGCGTGGCCCAACTCCGGATGGAGGAGAGTGTGGCGGCGCTGAAGGACACCTACGAAACCGTGATGAAGTATCAGGACAGTTGATGGCCCGCCGCTTTACCGCGCCGGACCCGGCGACACCCACCCGGGACCCGGCGACACCCACCCCGGAATCGGGACGCGCCGAGCCGGGGCCCGCTGACTTGGGAGCCTGCCGCGAACACCCGGAACTAGTGAATGAACTTCGGTCCCACTTGCGTGCGGCCACGGCCGCCGCCCGAGAACCGTTACCTGAACGGATCACCCAGCCCCTGCCCGCCGCGCCCGCAGCGCACGCCATGGTCGCCCATCGGGGGCGGGTGGTGGCCAACGTTCACACCGGTTATGCGGACCTGTTCAATGCCGACGGCGCGTTGTTGGCAGAACCGCGCACGCTGGGGCCGCGAGACGTCTTCGACGTTGCGTCCCTCACCAAAATCTTCGTCGCGGTTGCTGCGTTGAGCCTGATTGACGACGACATGCTGCACCTGGGCGACCGGGTCGCCGACCATCTGCCGGAGTTCACCGGACAGGGGCGCGAAGAGGTGACCGTGCAGCACCTGCTCACCCATACCTCCGGTCTGCCGGCGGTTTTCGACCACTGGGAGCCGGTGGCGGACCGCGCGGAGCGGATCGCTGTGGTACTGGCACAGCAACCCCAGCACCCGCCCGGCCGGGTGCACACCTATTCCTGTGTGGGTTACCAACTACTCGGGCTGCTGCTCGAGCGGCGGACCGGACGGTCCCTGCCGGAATTGCTGGCAGGTCGAGTGACTGTGCCGCTCGCCCTGTCCGACACCGGGTTCGATGCCGTCTGTGCCGAGCGGACGGTGCCAACGGAGTACCAGACCAGCAGGGGCTTGGTGCGCGGACGGGTACACGACGAAGCCGCGTGGGTGCTGGGGCGTGCCGGCAACGCCGGGGTGTTCTCCACCGTGGCCGACGTGCTCGACCTCACCGAGGCGATCCGCACCGCAACGGGGCCGGTGAGCCCGTGGATGCGGGGCCGCTTGAGCACCGACGCACTGGACGACGCGCAGCGGTCCGCCACCGGATACGGTCAGGCCGTCGGGCTGCGGGTGAGTGATGAGTCGTTCATGGGCGAAGACTCCGCGGGCCTCCTGGGCCATACCGGATTCACAGGTACCTCCATGGTGATCGACCCGGCACGGGAATTGTCGATCGTGCTGCTGACAAATCGGGTGCACCCATACCGGACCGCCTTCACAGTGCAGCCGCTGCGACGAGCGGTAGTAGCGGCCGCGCAGCGTTGGGCAGATCAGTACGCCTAAATGTCGGTGGCGCGGCACGGGCGTCTTACTTCACCTGCAACGCCTGGCGCAGCACTCCCCCGGCACGCTCCAGGGCGCGCTCCGCATAGTCGCGGTCGGCGCGGTGGTGCACCATCAACACCGCCACAGGCACCCGAAGGCCCGCGTCCTCCAGCGCCCTGGCGGCGATATCACGGGTGGTTCCGGTGATGGCCATCACGAGTCGTTCGGCGCGGTCACGCAGTTTCGCGTTCGTGACGCTCAGGTCCACCATCAGATTCTGGTACGTCTTCCCGAGCCGGATCATGACCCCGGTGGAAATCATGTTCAACACTTGTTTGGTCGCTGAGCCGGCCTTGAGCCGGGTGGAGCCTGCGAGCACCTCCGGACCGACCTCGACTTCCAGGGCATGGACCACGCGCCGTCCCAATTCGGATCCGGTGTTGCACGCCAGGCCCACGGTGAGCGCCCCGAGCCGTGCCGCGGCGTCGGCCGCGCCCAGGACGTACGGTGTCCGACCGCTGGCGGCGATGCCGACCACCACATCGCCGGGTCCGACCTCAGCAGCCTCGATGTCCGCCGCGCCCGCCGCCGCCGAGTCCTCCACACCCTCCACCGCGAGGAACATCGCCTCCCTGCCGCCGGCGATGATGCCCTGCACCATTCCGGGGTCGGTGTGGAAGGTGGGCGGGCACTCGGCCGCGTCCAGGACGCCCAACCGCCCGGAGGTGCCGGCCCCGATGTAGAACAGCCGGCCGCCGTCACGCAGCCGGAGCGCCGTCGCGTCCACCACCGCCGCGATGGCAGGTAGTACCGCGGCGACCGCCTCGGGAACGGCGCGCTCGGCCTCGTTCATGGTGCTCAGCACCTGCAGCGTGGGAGCCAGATCCAGGTCACGGAAACGAGGATCGATCTGCTCGGTCGCCAGCCCGTCGGTGCGGTCCGGCGTCGGGGTTTCATTGGTCATGGCGGCACAGCGCTGGCTAGGGAACCAGCCGACTCCTCGGATTCGGAGCGGTCATGTGGGAGCGTGCGCCGTTCACAGGACTACGGGTCGAACGGGCGCAAGGCGGTCTACTTCATCGTTCCCTGGGCGACCGACCCTTGCAGGCGGCGTTGGAAGATGACGTAGATGACCAGTACGGGGATGACGGTGATGACCACGGCGGCGAACATCGAGCCGAAGTCGGTGCGGTACCCGGCCTGGGAGACGAAGGAGGCGATGCCCTGGCTGAGCACCCAGTTGTCCCGTTTGGTGTTCAAGGCCACGGGCAGCAGGAACTGGTTCCATAGCCCGAGGAAGTTGAAGATCGCCACCGATGCCATTCCTGGTACGGCCATGGGGAGCATCACCTGGAAGAACGTTCGCCAGTGCCCGGCGCCGTCCACCTGGGCCGCTTCGCTCAACTCAACCGGCAGGCTTCGGAAGAAGGCGTAGAGGAAGAACACCGTGAACGGCAACGCGAAGGCCACGTACACGATGATCAAACCGGGCAACGTATTACGGATCCCGAGGTTGTCCATGACGAAGAACAGCGGCACGATCGCCAGGAAGATCGGGAACGTCAATCCGGCGAGCATCAGGTAGTAGATGCCCATCCGGCCCGGGAAGTCGTAACGGGCCAGGATGTAGGAGCACATCGCACCCAGCAGCATCACCAGGAACAACGCTCCGCCCACCACCAGCACGGTGTTGATGAAGTACAGCCCGATGCTGTGCTCGGTCCAGGCGGTGACGTAGTTGTCGAAGTTCACCGACCCCGGTAACGCGAATGGTGAGGCGAAGATCTCGGTGTTGTCCTTGAAGGAGGACAGTAACGTCCACAGCATGGGGAAGATCACGATGATCGCCCAGATCGCCAGCACGATGTGGGCGATGCCCATCACTCGTTTGTCCGAGGCCTCCGGTCCGCGCAGACGCATTCGCGGCGCGGAAGTCTCCACGTTCGCGCTCATCAGGATGTTCCCTTCTCGTCTCGCCCACCGAGCAGCCGGTTGACGCTGAACACGATCGCGGCGAACAGCAGCGTGATCAGGGCAAGCACCACGCCCATACCGCTGGCCAGGCCGAATCGGCCATCGGTGAAGGCGGTGCGGAACAGGTACTGGGACATCACCAGGGTGTCGTTGGCCGGCCCGCCGGTGGGGTTGAGCGCCTGGACGTAGACGAAGCCGTCCAGGGCGATGATCCCCAGGTAGATCCAGGCGGTCTGTACGTTGTTGCGGATCAGCGGCAGGATGATCGACCGGATCGTGCGCCAGCGGCCGGCGCCGTCCAGACGTGCTGCTTCGAAGGTTTCGGCCGGTACGCCCTTGATCGCTGCGATGAACAGCAGCATGTAGAAGCCGACCATGCCCCAGATGATCACGAACATCGTCACCGGCATCGCGGTGGCGACCCGTCCCAGCCAGGGGTAGGACTCGAATTGGTCCAGTCCCAAAGTTGTCAGTACCCCGTTGATGAGGCCGATGTTGGGGTCGAAGATCAGCCGCCACATCAGGGCGATGACGATCGCCGGGATCGCGTAGGGGAAGAAGGACACCACCCGATAGAAGTCCGACCCGGCCAGCCCCCGGATGTTGCCCTTGGCTGAGCCGCCCACGGTGATCAGGCTGGCGAAGATCAGCGCGATGCTGATTGTCACCAACGGCACCACCAACGCCAACCGGGCGCTGTTCCACACTGCGGTGCGGAACAACTCGTCGTTGAACAACCGCACATAGTTGGACAGGCCGACGACGTCGAAGTCGGCGCTGAACCCGGTCCAGTTGGTCAGTGAGTAGTAGGCGGCCTGGGCGAAGGGCCAGATCACGAATACCAGGAACAGCCCCAGTGGCAGCCCGAGGAACATGACGAAGAAACTTAGATAGTCAAACGTCAAGGGCTGGCGCCGGCGCCGCCGGGGGGAAGCATGTGTCCCCGCCGACGGCCCGGCTCCAACCGCCAGGGCACGCCCTGGGTCCTGGCTGGTGGCAGTCACGTCACCTCGATGATGTCGATCGCGTCGTCCTCACGAACCCCGTCGGTGATCGACTGCAGGTCGTCGGTGAGTTCCTCGACGCTGAGTTGACCGTCCAGGAAGGAGTTCCACACCACCAACATCTCCTGGTTCATGCCGTACCGGCTGACGAAGTCGTGGGTGAAGATCGCGCCTTCGGCCTGCTCCAGCATTTCGGTCTGGGAGACCAGCGCGGTGGAGCCGAACCCGTCCTCGGGTACGGTGCCCGCCACGACCGTGGGGGCGAGTTTCTCTCGCGCGAAGTACTCCGCAGCCTCCCTGGAGAGCATGGTGCGCAGCAGTTCCTTACCGGCTGCCACGTTCTCGGCGTCGGAGGGCACGATGAACGGCTCCCCGGCGGTGGAGTGGATGGCGTTGACGCCCAAGGCTGGGCTGTCCGACAGCGCCATGCTCGGGAATCCGCGCATCTCGAAGCCTTCGGCGGTCTGGTCGGCCATCTCGTTCTCGATCCAGGAACCCGAGGGGTACAGGATCGCCTGTTGTTCGAGCGACCACTGGGCCTGGGCGGCGGTGAACTGCGTACCAGAACCGCCGGGCAGGAAGTAGCCCGCGTCGACGATGTCCTTCATCGCATGGAAGACATCCTGCAACGCCTCATGCGACCAGGCGCCTTCCTCCAGGTGTTCCAGCGACAACCGCAGCTCGTCCCCGGCTTCCTTGATGGCCGAGTCGATGGCCAGAGTCTGGTAATAGGTCGCCGCCTCCTGACCCCAGCAGAACAAGTACAGGCCCTCGTCCTGGGCAGCGGCTCCCAGGTCCATCGCTTCGGCCCAGGTAGTGGGCGGCTCCCAGCCGTGCTCGGCGAACAGCGATCCGGAATACCACAGGCCGTAGACCGTCAAGACGTAGTTAAGGGCCACGAACCGGCCATCGTACGTACCCGGTTCCAGCACGCCGTCGAAGAGCGTGTCGCGGATGATCTCACCTTCGAGGTTCGGCGCATCGATGACGTCGTCGAGTTCCTCGAGTTGGTTGAGGATCGTGGTGAATCCGATTTGCTGGGCGCCGGCGTTGTCGATCAGGTCCGGTGGGTCACCGCCGACGAATCGGGGCTGCAGTTCCGGCGCGATGTTCACCGTGCCGGAGACATCGAAGGTCATGTCCGGGAAGTTCGCCTGCATGATTTCGGCGGCGTTCTCGACGTAGTCGATGCCGTATCCGCCGTCGAAGATCACCGCCTCCACCGCGGAGTCGGTCTGCACGCCGAAGGGGTTGTCGGCGTCGACCTCTTGGTCCTCACCGTTGCCCGCGGGTTCATCATCCGCGGGTTCGTCGCCTCCGCCGGTTGCACACGAAGCGAGGGTGACACCAAGCGGCAGCCCC
>Ga0209487_1004249_pt1 | contig 11068 bp, 10 predicted proteins | sample Poulit2012_FD_187524 | JGI IMG/M metagenome (GOLD analysis project Ga0209487, IMG submission 187524) | Agricultural soil microbial communities from Georgia to study Nitrogen management - Poultry litter 2012 (SPAdes) (version 2) | ecosystem: Environmental > Terrestrial > Soil > Agricultural land... | reverse complement strand
GAGATTTCTACAATATTTCCACTGGTTGGTATTGGGCTTTTGGCTAAAATATCTTTCTCTAAAAGAGCATTGATCATTGATGATTTTCCAGCAGAAAAATGACCTGTAAAACCTACGATAAATTTATGATTGGTGAGTTTCTCATAGAGATCCAAAATTTTGTCTGCGTTTTTTTCATCATAAGCATTACTCATCAATTCATAACTTGCCACTAAATGTTCTCGTGCAACTTTTGTATATTGTGTCTGTAATAAAGTCAAAAATAACAGTTCCTTTCATCAAACATTCATAGCACCTATTATACTTGGGACCACATGGCTAAAGCCGAAAAACCAACACCTCATCCTTACGATGGCAATGTGTAGGATTCTTAAATAAATTAGCTTAGCACTTCAATCCATTAAAATGATCATGAGTCACTGCTACAACCGTCTTAATTCTTCTTATATTCTTTCATATCTTCATTTTATCAGTTGGTAGGTTTAACTGCAATGAGCGTATAAAATATGATTTTTTAAAATACAAGGAGCTTCGCAAAACATCACGACGAACATTGATTCACCAGTATTTGCCCTCACTATCATGCCATATCTAGAGACGTTCTTCAACTGCATGGGTCTTATCGTCCTCGGAAAGTCCGCAAAACAAAAAAGGCTTTATACCACAAATCGTAGTATCAAGCCCTTCTTGCAGTATATAGTTATATTGTTTTAGCAAATTAGACTAACTTAGGTGTGCACTTTAGATTCTTTCATCTGATAAAACAGCTGTTTGGCATGTTATACTTTCATCTTCTTCGATCTATTGTATCCTTGATATTTCTGGAAATGATTAATAAATAGTAAGGTCGCCATCAACAAGACAAGTAGAATGATAACAATAAGCAACTCCTTCACTTGTTCTTGGATAATCGTTCCCGTTCCTCCTCGCATTTCTGAAGGCATTTCACTTCTGTTCATGTCAGGGGGTGCTCCTTGTTTATGATCTTCAGGCATATCGGCTGGACTGTCACCGCCTTCCATTCCCGGCCTCTCAGCTGGACGATCATCGTCACCCATTTCTGGCATGCCGGCTGGACTGTAATCTTCTCCCATTTCTGGCATGTCTCTTGATTTATTACCACCGCCCATGCCACCGCTGATACCTTCACCATCTACATAACTTGGGATATCACCATCTAGTTGTTTTTGAACACTTTCAATACGTGCTTTCATAAATCCAACAATCCCTGGATATCCATCTACCGATTCATCTCCAGTATTAGCTAAAAATTCATCGTATGAATAAAATGCTGTTGGATCCTCTTTTACCGCTTCTCCAATCAATGACTTTAAAGCATCTACCTCGGATTCTAAATCTGTCAGTAAATTCAATGTCTCCTGAACATACTGGTGATATTGCTCTTTATAATGATCATCAGATAAGACGTATTCAACAAGCGGATAATTTTCTACATTTCCAACAGTTGGCTCATCAATAAGCATTTCAATTTGTTCATCACCTTGTCCCCCCATGCCGCCGATGGACATATTATGATCCCAAGCAAGGAAAGTAAATTTTCCGTCCTGTTCATATAAATAATAGTTATGATTAAACGTACCCTGATAACTATCCATATTTGCAGTTACAGTGCTGACTGCTAAATAACGTAAATATTTATCTACATCAAAATACGATTCGATATCATCTCCATTATTTAGTGCCTCAATAAATTCAAGTAGTTGTGTATTACTTTCACTTCCTGATTTTAGTACTAATCCAGTCTCCTCAACTGTCATTCCTTCAGTCCAAGTTAACGAAGCGCCAGTATCTGCTTTATATAAATTTCCTGTTGAATTCCCAAAGTATTGTTCTAAATAATGTTCTTCAATATTTTCTATTGCAAGATACAGCCCATAAGGTTCATCATTTATCGAAACATTCACATAGCTATAGTTAGGTGTTTCAAGTTCCATACTGTCTAGCAGCTCATATGTTAAATACTCCCGCATATATGAAGGATCAGCATAATTATTGTTAAGATTAATTTTTGTATAACCATTTAAATTCTGATCCACATATTTGTCAAACTTCAATTTAAAACTATAACGATGAGAATCTGTATCAGCTACGGACCTTAGAGAAGAATTCCCTTTAACACGTATACCAACGTAATCAATTGTATTACCATTATAAGTGACTGTTCCTTCTTTATATTCTTCATCTAAAGGATTATCTAACATGTCTTGAAAATCCGCTTCGTCCAGCTCAATATTCACATTGCTAATCATAGTTTTATTAAAAATCTCATCTTCTATTAAATTTTCTCCAACATTTGATTGATCCTTCTCAGATGACAAATGACTCATCCCTAATATTGCGATCACCGATATACCGATTGCTATACTTATGCTAATTATCCATTTTAATTCTTTACGCTTACTCATTTCCATCACCTTCTTTTTACTGGGTGCCTTATTTTTGAAAAAATCACATCAAAGAAAAAATGCACCCCAATTATTATTGAACGTAATCCCCGTTATAACTAATCAAAACCGCATTGTTGACACCATTAATCTTGGATATGCTACTTACGAAACTAGGTTCTTTTCCTTTCATACGTATTTCGAAGGTAACCTCTGTTTGTTCTGAAGTAACAGATTTTTGCTTGACTTCAAATCGATTGACTTCGGATTTGAGTTTTTTATAGATAACCTCCTCCGTTTCATATCCTTGAAAGTTAACTACAAATAGATAAGGCGTTTCAATACTTGATTTTTTCATGAAAATAAACAACACAAACCCGATTAGAATCGATCCAAGGATGGCCAACGAATAAAATCCAGCACCCGTAATAATACCTACTGCAAGTGCCCAGAATAGAAAAATTAAATCGGTTGGATCTTTAATTGGAGTTCTGAAGCGAACAATGGATAAAGCACCAACCATTCCAAGTGATAAAATTAGGTTTGAACTGATCGCCATAATGATTAGAGACGTGATCATCGCTAAACCAATGAGTGAAATATTAAAATTCTTTGAGTATAGAACTCCACTAAAAATACGTTTATATAAGGTGTATATAAACAATCCTAATAAAAAAGATATCGAAAGCGTAATTCCAATTTCTAGTAATGAAATATCCGTATTAAAATTTGCAAGTATATCTGCATTAATAACATCCGACCAATTGACCGAATTAGTATTGTCTGATTGCATTTTACTGATCCTCCCATGAGTTTTCTTTAATGAATTTTCTACAAATCGTATATTTAGATGCTGCTTGCCGTTGTAATCCGTTTAATTGTAAAGCTTCCCTTATATAATTTGGGATATATTCATCGTACTTTACTTCCAAAATATAGAAGGGGTCGTCTAGTGCCTGAACAAGATATAAACTTGGATCAAATGGATTAATTTTATTTAGTCCTGTCCTAAGGTTCTTATCAAATGTGATTCGAACATTACCTGTATCAGCCACATATGCTTCCCTTACATAATCAACAATTACTTTTGGTCTTAGCATTCTATTTTTCATTTCATAATGAACTTCTTGTAAAAGTGGTGTTTGCTCATTTTCAAGTATTGTATAATCATTTACTAATAGCTTATCTAATGTCTTCCTTGGAATAGAAACTTTCTCTTTTGCAATAAATGTATTACGTTTTATTTTCTTTTCAAAATGAATGATTTTGTCATTTTTGTTATACATACGTATCCTATATTTATGACGATTCTCAATACCATCTTGTTTTTCCTGTAATGCCTTATTTTCTATGTCATCAAAATAAATACTGCGAATATGGTATTCACCTCTGTCATTGGCATGTGCGTCTAATTTAAGAAGAAACCTTAAACGTTGACGGATTAAATAATATTGATGGTAATTCACATAATATTTTAGTTCATGGCGAAACTTTAATTTGGTTTTGCTTTGCAAATCTATCTCCTCCTTTCTTTCAATAACTAATTTACATTCTTTTTATGTCAAGAAGATGTCAAGAAAATAAATTGCATGAAAAGATTTTTGGGAGGTAATTTATAGTCAAAAATGATAACATTGCTAACAATAGAAGCATCTATTGGACATTCATCATAAGCTGATCATATATTTTATAGGAGGGGTTTAATTGTCCATTAAAAAGTCATTTCTCTCGTTCGGATTGATCATTTCTCTACTTGTGAATCTTGTTCTTTTAAGCAAAGTAGTGAAGGTTGATGAGAGTTCCTCATCTTCATTTGATAAAAATGAAGTTAATTTTGCTTTTAGCAATGTTGTTCATGATCCCAAAACGCTTTTACTCGATGCTATTCATCAAGCAAAAGATCGTTTAGACGTTGCTATATATAATTTTGATGACAAGGAGATTGCCGAAGCTATACTTGATGCTAATGAACGCGGAGTTAACATTAGAGTCATCACTGATGGAAATAAAGCTGAAAAGGATCGTCGCGCAGCAATCTTGGATGAATTTTCACAAAATCATATTGAAGTAAAAATAACTACATCACAAAAAATGCACTTAAAAATGGCTATTATTGATGACTATCTCATTGTGACTGGATCTTACAATTATACTGAGGCATCTGCAAATGAAAATTTAGAACAGCTTATGACATTAGCCAACGGAGAATTGGCTAAAGAATGGACAAGTATTTTTACAACTTTATGGAACAAGGATGAATTTAAAACGTGGAAATAAATGAGTTAACGACCTTTTCTAAATAAATTATGATGAAGACAAGGTCGTTTTTTGATTCGTACTGCTATTTACCTCAATCAGTTTTTTCTTATGCAACAAAAAATAGGACAAAAGCAAGGGGATGAACCTTTGTTTTTGTCCCAGGACACTGAATGTATTTATCTTTTTTCTCTAGGTAGACTAATGCGAAACACAGTTCTTTCACTGTCGCTTTTCCTCAAATAGAGATCACCGTTCATAGCTTGGGCGATCATTTTACTCAAAGACAATCCTAGTCCTAATCCTCTAATTCTAAACTTTTTTCCTTCTCCTCGATAAAATCGTTCAAATATATCATTCTGTTCTTCCAAAGGTATTTCTGGCCCGTCATTTGCAATATCAATATAAACTTCATTTTTATTTAGGAGTGCACTTACTTCTATTTTCCCTTTATTACTTAGTTGTATCGCTTGTTTAGCATTATTAAGTAAATTAACGATAATTTGTTCTAATCTCGTCACATCTATTTCTACTTTTTCATCAGTTTCAAGAAGCGAAGTCGTTATTTTAATTCCTTTAACCTCTTCTTCTAGAGATATATTCCATGAATAAACGATGGTTTCCACTACATTATTTAAGGACACTTCTTCCAAATTCAAAGGAACTGCATTCGCAACGAAAGAGTTGAAAGCAAGTAGATCTTCAACCATCATTCTCATTTTTGTTGTTTCTTTTAAAGATATTTCTAGAAACGCCTTTGCTTCATCACCAGTTACAACACCATCATTTAAAGCTTGAAGCAATCCACTTATTGAAGTAACTGGGGTTTTCAATTCATGTGTGACACCTGCTAACAATTCCGAACGTAAAGATTCTAGTTGTTCTAAACGATTAGACATTTCCTTAAAAGAAGAGACTAATTCATGTACCTCTTCCGCCTTACTGTTTTCTGGAAGGTGAATTTGATATTCACCCTTTTGCACTTGTTTAGCTGCTTGAGCCACCTCTTTAATCGGTCTTGATAAACGTTTCGTTAAAAAGTAGGTAGCCCCCCAGCCAAGAACAGCCAAACTAATAATCATTACAGCTAGTAAAGTATACTCTTGATTTACCTTTGCCAATTTTTTTTCTGACTCAACCATTACAACCCAGCCAATGATATCTTCATTAAATGATATAGGTGCCTTGACCAGATAGAATGAATGAGAATCTTCATTTAATTGGAGTTTTTGCACAGTTTCCTCTGATTGAATAACATCTATATTTACTCGATTACCTAAAGGGCCCATTGATCGATTACTTGACACAATTTGTCCATTGGGTTGGATAACATATATAAAAGGCTCACTTTCTAAATCCATCCATTTCCGATCGGGAAAGCCTCCAGGTATTCCTTTACTAAGCGGTGGACCTGCGTTATCAGCATGAACGATTCTGTTTGCCATATCCTCTGTTAACAGTGTCATGATGTTAATTCTATTTTCTAAAGTTGTATTTCGGATCCATAAAGCAGACAAAATGCCTATAATTACTAATCCAACAAATAGTGTTAATAGATAACGACTTGTCCAATATCGACTTAACGGGATTCTATTTTGACTTTTGATAAACACTGAACTGATACCCCAATCCACGAAGCGTCCTAATTTCACCCTCGGTTTTATCCCAGTCTTGAAGCGCTTTTCTTAAACGCTTGATTGACAGATCAACTGCACGGTCACTACCTTCATAATCCCAACCCCAAACATGTTCAATTAATTGTTCCCTTGTAAACGTCTGGTTTGGATGATTTGCTAAAAATAACAATACCGATAAATCCCGTGGTGTTAAACGAATAACATTACCAGAGATCTTCACTTGATGGGATTTCTCATCAATATCAAGATTACCAAATCTTTTAACTTCAGTATTCTTTGTTTTAGAACGCCTCAATACTGCTTTTACACGTGCAACTACTTCTTCAGCATCAAATGGTTTCGCTATATAATCATCGGCACCTTCGTTCAATCCATTTAAACGATATTGTACTTCACCTAGCGCAGTCAGCATAATCACAGCACATGCACCAGCCTCGCGTATCTCTTTCAGTAAATCCCAACCGTCTTTTCCAGGAAGCATTGCATCCAAAAGTACAAGATCTGGTTGACATGAATAAAATACTGCCATTGCTTCAGCACCATCGAATACTTGTTCGACATGAAATCCGGCTTTTCGTAAATAAGCTCTTAACACTTGACTGATTGGAAATTCATCTTCTATAATTAAAATACTTTTCACCATAAACATCCCTATACTATAAATTCCTTTTCATTTCATACATATTATTGGATCTAATCGCTTTTGCAACGTACGACATTTAAATGAAATGCATAACGACGAGAACCAGACGATTTGATACTGTAAGTCGTTAAGAACGCTTCAGCAAACAAACTATATACAGTATTGGATCAGTTATAAATCCAGTGTTACTAAAATGATAAGGTAGAATTGTGTCAGCCTGATGTCCAATCTATTGTTATTTACTTTACAATTGAGTGATATTGTCCGTTAGCATATAATATGGGCGCACCTTCATTGATAATAATCTCAGAAACTTCGGCAATAAAGATCATATGGTCACCAGCTTCGACCATATCTTGAACATGACATGAGAGTGTTACTAATGACTCTTCAATAACTGGAATATCATCTTGTTGCAGAAAATTTATTTCACGATCTTTTTCAATTTGTTTAGCAAAAATCATTGATAAATCCTTTTGTTTTTCGGTTAAAATACTAACACCAAATTTCTTTGTTTCCTGTAATATATCATACATGGATGCACTTTCATCAATAGAAATTGCAATCAACTTAGGGTCTAAAGATATTGACATAAATGCATTCACTGTCATCCCCATTACTTCATTTTCATAATCAGTCGTGACGACAGTGATACCTGTTGCAAACTTTCCCATTGCGTCACGAAATAAACGATCATCCATCATTAAACTTCCCCACTTTCTAAAGCTTTCTTACTTTAGATTATCATGTTTACATATTATATTACACAAAGTTGCTTACTGTGCATTAGGTTTACATAATTAAATTATCGTATACTATTTTTATAGGACTTACAAAAACTCATCCAACTATGTGCTCAGGATGAGTGATCAAGTCATTTTTCAATTTTTATGTTGGCCTTCTTTAAAATTCAGGTTATTATAATTTCAATTCTATATAATTTTACAATGTGGGCAAACAACAATTTTAGGGTGGCGACCATCTATAAAAACTAGAGGACATAGCAGCCAATATTATCTGCAAAAACCCTTCAAAGCTGTAGGAAAGCACTACTTACAGAAAGAATGCCAATTCCCATACATATGATACCACCTATATTTAGCATGCTGCTACTTTTCTTTACATTCCTTATTAAAAGAACTATTCCGACCAATAACAATGCTATTCCTAGAATAATACTTAATGTATATAGCTGTGGCGCTATATTTTCTAAGATATTATCAATATACGATTCAATCCTTCTTTCCAAAATTACTCGACCTCCATCTTATTAATTTTGTCCAATAAGGCTAATGTAAAACAAGCGCTATCATAACAACATTGCTAGAAATCAGCTTTTTTTAGTTTCCACAATCCAAGGATATTTGAAATGAGTACCCATGATAAAAGGATTAACATGGCATTCATCAACTGTCCATTAAATGTGATAGTACCCATTTCAGTGAGGGCATGCAATGACTTTTCCGGTAGCAACATTAAAGCCATGTCTGAGAAACTAGCTGGGAACAGTTTAATTAAAGCCGGTAGAAACATGATGCCAATTGCAAACATAATTCCACCAGCGGCTGATCGAAAGTAAAATGAACCAGCTGCACTTAATAAACTATAAAATATCGGAAGAATGATAGTCCCAATCAGTTTAGACAATAATGCCTGATTGTTGAGTGAAACTGTATACATATTATTTGTAAGAAGGACAATTTGATCTAATCCAAAAATGATTAAAGTCAAGATTATACTTATGATGAGAGACAAAATCATGATAAACAAAATTTTAGAAAGATAGAATTTTTGACGAAGGGGCATAATGGCTAAGGATGTGTGTATAGAGCCATGTGAAAACTCTTTAGCAATAAAAATAGCTGTAAAAATAATCAGCATGATGGCTGCAACATCCATCCCTAGCAATGAAATATCAATGACTTCCATAGCTGGCAGTTCAGTTAAATTCTTTCTCTGGGTCACTCCAAGGGTAAATAGAAACATTAAACCGAAAGATATACTCAACAAACATAAGACGATTAAATAATTTCGGTGACTTGAGAGAAAATTAATTCTCTTAAAATCTGCCATGATTAAATCTTTCATTGTTTTTTCCCTCTTTCATGTTTATGTGATACGTAATCAGCTTTCCCTTTAGTGATTTCCATAAATAGCTCTTCCAATGTAGGTTGAACTTTTTTGAGTTGGTAGATGACAATACCATGTTCACTCGCAAGATGACCAATTTTTCTTGAATCTAAATTCCGTACTTCCAAACTATCCTTTTTTTGCAATACTTCAGCACCATTTCTTTTTAAAGCCTTAGACATTTTAGCTAAATCATTTGCTTCAACATAGACATAAGAATTTAAACTTTTTTGATTCATTTCTTCAATGGTCATATCTGCAAGCAACTTGCCCTGTGCAATAATGATAATACGATTGGCTACAGCTTGGATCTCACCCATCAAGTGACTTGATACAATAACAGTTTTACCTTCATTTGCAAGCTGTTTAAATAACTTCCTCAGCCATTTAATACCGTCAATATCCAAACCGTTGAATGGCTCGTCAAGGACAATTGTATCAGGATTACCGATCAAAGCAGTTGCAACTCCTAATCGCTGTTTCATGCCTAAAGAGAAAGACTTTATTTTTTTATTTTGTACTTTTTCTAGCCCCGTAGTTTTTAACATATCTTCAACCCTGCTCTTACAAATATTAGCTGCTGTTGAGATGAATGATAAATGTTGATGTGCCGTTAAGTTAATATCAATAGCCGAAGGATCAATTAATGTACCAATTTTTTGTATCGGTTCGGCAAAGGAATGATAACTTTTATGATCCATGGTAACTTTTCCATAGGTAGGATGTACGAGTGAAATGATCATTTTCATTGTTGTTGATTTACCCGAACCATTAGGTCCTAAAAATCCTGTTACCACACCTGGTTTAAATGTTATATTCAATTGGTCTACAACTGTCTTTTGATCATATTTTTTCGTTAAATTGTTTAATTGTATCAATTCTTCTCACCCTTTTTCTCACTATAATAGTTGTATGCACCATCAATAAAATCACTGCAAAAATTAAACAAAAATAGATCTTCTTCTGGCCATTGATGACTTTGTTCCAAACCACTCGTATAAGCTTCAATCACTTCAGAATTATGACCTGTCGCCCTTTCGATAAATTCATACCATTTTTCTCCGAACTGATAACCCGTATTACCTTTGTAAGGAACGTTATTTATTTTGTGTGATGTGGCCTCCAAAATAAGTTTTTTCCAATGCCAATAAACTTCAACGATTTCTTTATAGTTGGGATCCCTTTCTTTAAAAAGTTCAGTTGTCTTTTGGTCAAATGAGACAGTAGAATAATCAAGAATCGTTTCCTTATTCAATTTAAGTGCAAGTTCCATCATCGACTCCAAGTCATGATTTGAATGGTCCGTATCAATGGTTGCAACGATGGCTTCGATAATAGCAATGTTCATTTTGATTTCCATTTCTTTTTGAAAAAGAATTTCAGATTGATCTTTTAAAATATTTCTTACATCGTGTTTATTATTGACATTGGCAAGATGATTTTTAATTTCCTTGAGTGTAACACCTAGTTTTTTATAAAAGAGAATTTGTTGAAGAGTTAATAAGTCATTTTGTGTATAGTATCTCTGATTTTTATTTTTACCTCGTTTTGCAATAAGCAACTCGATTTTATCGTAATACTGAATCGTTCTGATGGTTGCTCCTGACAATGCTGCTAACTCACCAACGGAATACAGTTTTTGACACACATAATCACCTCTCAACATTTATTAAATCATATGACGTAACGTCGTTAGCAAGTAATTTTAAAAGAAAAGTTATATTTAATATATCAAAACCCTTAATATCATAACAATGTGTTCATTCAAAAAAGTTATATATCAATCGGTTGTCTTGGGAAATATTTTTGAAAAAAGTACGTTTGAAATATGAAAGGACATTTATTTTACGACCTGCAAATTGTAGCAAAGCAAATAAAATTCTCCATAAAAAATCCGCTATGCCTTCATTATAGAGGTATAGCGGATTTTTATATTTTAATCTCTTTTTAACCTTGCTGAAAAATAGTTTCCAATCATTTGGATACCCTGAACAATG
>Ga0209487_1004248_pt1 | contig 11069 bp, 7 predicted proteins | sample Poulit2012_FD_187524 | JGI IMG/M metagenome (GOLD analysis project Ga0209487, IMG submission 187524) | Agricultural soil microbial communities from Georgia to study Nitrogen management - Poultry litter 2012 (SPAdes) (version 2) | ecosystem: Environmental > Terrestrial > Soil > Agricultural land... | reverse complement strand
GCTGCTGTTTGCTGTGACTGGCATTACGCTAAACCATGCGGCAGATATTCCTTCGCGGACCACCATCACCACGAAAGAGGCACGCCTACCGAGCAATTTACTATCGACGCTTCAACATGAGGCAGGCACACCTGCAGTGACTGAGTGGTTTAAACAACAACTACAACTGCGCCCAAACTGGCAATTAGCAGAGTGGGAAGACGACGAAGTATACCTTGACCTGCCACGCCCAGGTGGCGATGCCTGGCTCACCATTCAACGCGACACCGGCGATGTTTTTTATGAAAGCACGTCCCGCGGCTGGATCGCTTGGCTAAATGATTTGCACAAGGGCCGCAATACAGGCGAGGCATGGCGTTGGTTTATTGATATTTTTGCCGTGGCTTGCCTTGTGTTTTCTATCACTGGGCTGGTGTTACTCCATCTTTACAGCAAAAACCGCCCGAGCACTTGGCCGCTGGTAGCCACTGGCACTGTGCTGCCCGTGTTACTCCTGATTCTCTTTGTTCACACTTAGGAAAAGCCATGAAAAACACTTCCATTGCTATTGCTTTATTGGCCTGCACCACCTTCGCCCACGGGGCAGATATTGAACTGCACATAGAAATACCCGCGCTCGACGTGGCCGAGTATCACCGCCCTTATGTGGCGGCTTGGTTAGAAACTGACGATGGACAATTTGTGGCTAACCTCAGCGTTTGGTATGACCAAAAACTCCGTAATAACGAAGGCGAGAAATGGCTAAAAGACATGCGCCAATGGTGGCGTAAATCAGGCCGAACCACCCAAGTGCCTGTGGAAGGTATCACTGGGGCCACTCGCCCTGTGGGAACCCACACTCTCACCTACTCAACTCAAGCCAGCCCCTTTTCTGAGCTGAGTCCCGGGCAATACCAGTTGCGTGTGGAGGCAGCAAGAGAAGTGGGCGGGCGAGAAATGGTAACAGTGCCTTTCCCGTGGCCGCACACCGGCACCGTACGTTTTACCCAATCTGGCGATAGCGAGCTTGGCACCGTTCAACTCATCATTACCCCTTAAGGAAAACATTATGAAAACACCACTATTACGTCTCTCAGGCCTAATAACCCTCGCATTGAGCTTCACTCTCCCACTTAATGCCAACGCCCACCGCGCGTGGATACTTCCTGCCGCTACGGTGCTCTCTAGCGAAAATGCTTGGGTGACCGTGGATGCAGCCATTTCTAATGATATTTTCCACACCGATTACCATGCCATGGACCTCAGCGGCATTAAGGTGTTTAACCCTAAAGGCGAAGAAGTGGCCATGCAGAACCCTAGCAAAGGCCGCTACCGCTCCGTGTTTGATGTGGAATTAACAGACAATGGCACCTATAAAATTGCCTCTGCTAGCCAAGGTGCTTTCGCCATTTGGGAGGAAAACGGTGAGCGCAAGCGTTGGCGTGGTGCCCTGCAAGACCTGGGGCAAGCTGTCCCCAAAAAAGCCAATAAAGTACAACTTACCGAAACTCATCGGCGTTTAGAAACCTTTGTTACCAATGGCGCCCCTACCACAGAGGTACTCGCCATTACCCAAAAAGGGCTAGAGCTTGCCCCACACACTCACCCTAATGATTTATTCGCCACCGAAACCGCACGCTTTCAACTACTCATTGATGGTAAGCCTGCTGCAGGCGCAGAGGTAGAGGTTATTCCTGGCGGCATGCGTTACCGTGATGCGCAAAACGCCATCCACACTACTGCCGATAAAGAAGGTTATATTCATATCACTTGGCCCCAAGCGGGTATGTACTGGCTTAGCGCTAGCTATGAAGATAACAAGGCCAAAACTCGTCACGCTAACCGCCGAGCGAGCTACACCGCCACTTTTGAAGTGCTGCCTCTGTAAGCAGCATTCTCTTTTCCTCGGCTCGCACACCACCCTCAAGTGCGGGCTGGGACTTTTTTAGCGTGGTATTCATGAAACGTTCCACTGTGCTGTTATTGCTCGCTGTGCTACTACTATGGGCAAGCGTGCCAACCCTGCTGACTCATAAAGCTGAGCAAACTCTGCAGGCGCTCAACCAAACAACTTCATTAACTCGCCCACGAGATACCGACACATTGCTGCTACAAGCCCAGCAATATAGCCCCGCAGAAGCAGATGCCTTGACACTGCTCAACCTCCCCAAAGCTCATCTTGTGGTGTTTTATTCCAATAACTCACAACTCATTAGCATTCAGCGAATGCATGCGCATACAGGTGATTTGCTTGGCCCTTTAGTGGGGGAGAATTGGGTAAACGCCTTACATCGAGGCACCCATTACTGGCAAAGCCAACCTTACCAAGGCTTTGGAATTATGACTTTGGCGTTACTCTTTCTGCTTGTTTTTTGGATACGCAAGATAACACTTTCTGCGCCTTCAATTGATGACTTAAACGACGACATCTTACTGGTGTATGCAAGCCAAACAGGCACTGCGCAAACCATGGCGGCAACATTACAACAGGCGTTACAACATCAAGGCAAAATAGCGCACTGTATCAATCTAAATGCACTAACACCCAAGCTCTTACAACAATGCTCACAAGCCTTCTTTATGGCAAGCACTTGCGGTGATGGCCAAGCACCCGATAACGGTGCTCAATTTGCTGCACGTTATTTTGATCAGCAGTTTGATTTTTCGCGTTTAAACTTTGGTGTCTTAGCATTAGGAAATTCACGCTATCCACAGTTTTGTGCCTTTGGCTTACAACTGCACCAGTGGCTTGAAAAAAACCAAGGCCACGCCTTGTTCACTGCCCAAACTTATGACAGCAGCACCGGCAAATTACCCAAGCTATGGCGCGACTATTGGCACCAGCAAGGCCTTAATAGCACCACCAAAGACGAACCTTGGGGCACAGCGCATTTGGCTAAGCGGGTTTGTTTAAACCCCAACAGCCACAGCGACCCTTTGTATTTATTGCGTTTTAGAATTACTGAACTGGCGTGGCAGGCGGGCGATATTTTGTGTTGCCAAATCCCCACACCTAAGGGCCATGTACTACGAGAGTACTCTATTGCAAACACCATGGCAGATTCACCTTACCTAGAACTTATCATCAGACAGCTGCATAAAGACAATGGTGAATTAGGTGTAGGCTCCGGATGGCTTACTAAGCAATTGATATTGGGAGCCTCAGTTATGGTAAAGGTACGCCCCAACCCAACCTTTGCCTCGGCGCCTGCACATGCTCCTGTAGTGCTAATCGGTGCAGGCTCTGGCATCGCAGGTTTACGTAGCCATTGGCAATACCGAGAAGCGCAAGGCACAAAAGATACTTGGCTAATTTATGGCGAACGAAGCCCAACCCAAGAGAACTTTCTCCCCGTCCTACTTCATGCCGACTCGGGCCACATTAGCAAGACGTTTTCTCAATGCGACGTTAGGCCCCAGTACGTTCAAGATTTGCTGGTGGAACACGTACAGCGCTTAAAATTTTGGCTCAACAGTGGCGCTTACTTTTATGTGTGTGGCAACCAAGCTGGTATGGGCGAAGACGTGCATAAAACGCTACTCCATCTCTTTGGCGAAAACACTTTAAAGCGATTAACCCATGAAGGTCGTTATCGGAGAGATCTTTATTGAAAGCTTAGCCCCGCCCCATACAAGGCGAGGCTAAGCAAATACACTAAGGTTTAATTAAAGGCTCAGAGGCTTGCAAATAACTAGCACCGCTACTTTTGGCTGTCTTTGCATCAAAGGTTTCAGATGCCACGTGCACTTCTTCAAGCAATTCAGCAACGTTTTTTAACTCTTTGCTAATAGTTTCCAGCGCATTTTCTAGGGTATAAGTCAGCTCGTGGATAGCCACCAAATCCTCTGTGGTGATTTCACCTTCTAGGCGCTGTTTTAGCTTTTGGTTATAGCTGGTTAAATTAGCCACCGCCACTTCTAATGTGGGCGCTTCTAGCCCCTTAAAGTGATCGGGGCGCTGGAGGTTATCTTGAGCAATACCCACGTCGGCAAGAAATAGCGCCGAGGTAAGCGCTAGCGTTGAAAATACTCGTTTCATAAGTTCACACCTTAGGTTATTAATAAACAGGTAATAAAAACGCACACCGCCGCTTGGTGCATGGCTTCCACCTCACGGCGGTGTACGCCAAACTATTGCGCCAAAGCGCTTAATTGCCCCACAGCGTCCTGGGGGTTTATCAAAAATGGGGCTAATGCCTTTTCGGCAGCTGCTTGTAATTGCACTGAGGTATGCGGCTCTTCCGTTTGATTTAATGCGTCGCGGGCAATAGCACTAAAATGTGCGCGCTTATCATCACCAGGCCATTGCAGTGCAACTTTATCTTGCTGCACCAAGGGCTCCCACACCTCACGTACGGCTTGCCAATAGGCCCTTGTTTCCTGCCAATATTGCTCTGCCTTGGCAAAATCAAGCTCAGGATTGCGTTGATAGATGTTCACGCCTCGTTCTTTTGCCACCAAGGTATCGCTAGCACTTTTAAGCTTCTGGCTGTCTTGTTCATGCACCCAGCCCTGTGGGGTTAGCACATGGCGATTCACCGTAACTAATACATCATAATCCTGCCGCTTGCTATATTCCCGGCGCGGCAAAGGACGCCAGCTAGCATCCGACTCCCAGCTCACTACGCCATGCTGCTTTTGCCAACGCCCAATACCGGCATAGCGCGGACTATCGTCCACCTGCCATACGGTTTGCACCCAAGTGCCTTTCGCTTCATCCACTGGCACTTCCCGCCTACCCCAAGTGTAATCGCCAAGATACTGCCAGAACTGAGTTTGCTCATACTCCCAATCTTGTCGCCAGTGCTTCACTACGTGGTCATTCACCACCAATAAATGCTGCAAGCTAATGCGCTTAGGGGAATCCTCTAATACCAACACTTTTTCTGTGGCGTGCTCTGTGTAAGGCTTTGTAAGCTCATACCCCAATTCCATGGGCACGGTTTCTTCGAAGTGGAAGGTCACATCAAAACTACCCGCCATAGATAAAATCGCTTGTCGCTGTTCTTCAAAACTCAATTGCTTCACGTCTTGCCCTCTATCGACAGACTGAGATGCGCTACAGGCCACTAATACTAATGAGGCTAGCGCTCCCATTAAGGTGATGAATTGTCGCCGCATAAAAATTCCTCTCTTGGTTATTGACTTATTGATTATCTCAAAACTAGAATGAGAACCTTAATAAGAATCATTATCAATTGCAATACGGAATTTACATGCTTTATCGCTTTGTTGCGCCATCTATTTATTGTTCTGTTCTACTGCTAAGTGGATTAACAATATCCCCTGCCTATGCGGAAACAAACTCCGTACTCCTAAGCCCTGTGGTGGTTTCTGCCACACGCACAGAACGTTTGCAGCATGATGCACCCATTAAAACCGAACTGATCAGTGCTGATGAGGCGCAACGGATCCACGCCCGCAACCTAAAAGAAGCCTTGGAAAATATCCCTGGCTTACAGGTACGTGAGATTCATGGCAAATCGGGCTTTGAAGTCACTTTGCAAGGGCTAAGCAGCGATCAAGTGCTCGTGCTTATCGATGGTTTGCCCGTGGCAAGTAGCACTGGCTCCACCATGGATCTAAGCCAATACGCCATCGGCACCATCGAACGCATCGAAGTAATTAAAGGCGCTGCATCGGCTCAGTATGGCTCTTCTGCCATGGGCGGCGTTATTAATATTATTACCCGCTCGGCAAAACCAGGTGTGCGTGGCAGCCTCACCTACGATGCAGGCAGTTATGGCAAGCAAAATATTTCCACACGCCGGCACAGCATTGCCCAGCACCATACCCAAGCCCAAGTAGAGGCAGGCAACGACACTTGGCGCAGCAAACTCACCCTTGATACTCGCAACAACAAAGGCTTTGCCGTTAACCCGCACCGTTGGCAACGAGAAGGCGACGACACGGAGCGCACCCAGTGGGATGCAGAGCTGAGTTGGCGGCCCACCAAGGAGCGCTACATTCGTGCTGAGTTCCAACGTTTTGAGGAAGACGATAAGCAGTGGTTGCCAGAGGAATTTATCCCACCTAACACCTTGCTGCCCAATAAATATGAGGCCATCAAACGTGACCGCGCGGCCTTGTTAGCTGGCTGGGATTGGGGCGATTTGCGTTTTACGGCCAAAGGGCTAGATGAGTCGTACCAAAGCCATTCCTACAAGACCAATAATCTAGCTAATACCCCTTACGACACACGCACCATGGCCTTAGACACCCAATTTATTAGCCTGCAGTGGGATTATCCCCTATTTAACAAGCATTTCACTCAGGTGGGCGTGGATGTGCGTCGTGAGGAAATGACTCAATTCAATAATGGCGTCTCTGAACTCGGCCAATCAGGCCATGCTAGCCGCAACAACTATGAACTATTTTTACAGGATGATTACTTCATTACCGATGAACATGAGCTAGTGCTAGGTGTAAGAGCGCAGCAAGATTCTGATTTCGGTAGCCACGTATCGCCCAAAGTGGCCTATAAATACCACTGGTTTATGGCGCAAGACCACCAAACCGTATTCCGTGCCAGTGTAGGCACAGGCTACCGTGTCCCTAATCTGAAAGAGCGTTACTTCACTTTTGACCATAGCTCCATTGGCTACCAAGTGCTTGGTAATCCAAACCTAGCACCAGAATCTTCTGTGAGTTACCAAGTTGGCGCTTGGTGGAAACATCACAACAAAACCTTGGATCTCAATCTGTTTTACAACCACATTAGCGATTTGATTCAAACGGATATGGATAACTTTGAAACCGTTGATGGCATCGCTATTTATAGTTATCTCAATATTGCTAGCGCTCGCACCTACGGCCTAGAGGCCAGCTACGAGCAACAACTATTGCCCCAATTGAATGCCGTGCTGGCTTACACCTATACGGAAGCAGAAGACACCACCAAAAATATTCCACTCACGCGCCGCCCTAAGCACATTAGCCGTGCAGGGTTGGATTGGCGCATCACTCCCACATTAGAAACTAGCCTGCGGGTGCGCCATCAATCCCGCGAATTAGCAGCCACCGACCCCAATGTGTACTCCCCCGAATGGCTCACGACAGATTTAAAAATAAACTTTTGGCCGCGCCCAAACACACGTTTATTTGCGGGCATCGACAACCTGTTTAATCAGCAACGTGATTTTTCCTCCGGTACAGATTTTACCTCCATCGAGGGGCGTTTTATCTATGCCGGGCTGCAACTTAACTTTGAACTTTAACCATAAAAAGGTACTTCCATGACATCTAAATTTAGCTTGCTTCTTCCTCTTTTACTTAGCGTTACACTCGCAGCCTGCGGCGGCAGCTCAAACTCAAATAACCCCTCTACCCCGCCACCGGCCACCTCTTCTTTTACTCAAACCGCCGAATGGGACATTACACCACAGCAAGGTGAATCCTATTGTTACGACATCATCAGCCAAACACAGAACAGCTGTGAAAGTGACTGGGATATTAAGTTTGTGATGGATGGCCGCACGCCTGCTTTTTATACCAACAGCGGCGTTAGTGGCCAAGGCAAAGGCGGAGCCTTAGGCGGCCCTTTTGACTATGATTGGGAGACGCTCAAAAGCTTCCCTAGCGGCTTAGTGGACAACCAGGGAGAAAGCCTAGTGGCCGCGGCTTATTTGGTGGACTCGTTGGACAATGCCTTTGCTGGTGACAACAGCATAGGCTCGCAAGCCTTGGAGTATGGCGTGAGTGGGCACTTATTATTGCCTAATTACAGTGTCATTTTAGTCACTAACGATAACTCTTCTGAAGCGGTAGACGATGCCTATGCGGTGCAATTCACTGGCTATTACGGTGGCGACTCTGGTTCTGCCTCTGGCTACCCCACCCTACGCTGGGCAAAAATAGGCAGCAACCAAGGGGAAGAAAGCACCGCAACCATTGACGCCAGCCAAGGCCAATGGGTGTATTTTGACCTCGAAAACGGTGCAATTGTGGATGCACCCAATGGCAGCAACTGGCATCTCGCCTTTAATCGCTACAATGTTAAAACCAATAGCGGCGTTTCAGGTGAAGGGAAAGTAGGTACTTTTCTTGCTGCTGTCCCCGATGGGTTTTATGACGACATAGGTCATCCTAATAGCGCAGCCTTCTTAGACAAAAAAGCTGCTGAAAACACCCTGCCTTTGTTATTTGATGAAGAGGCGTGGAACAAACCAAGCAAAGCCGGCGATTGGCAAACCGACGCCGTAAAATCTAGCCTCAACCCATCCTATGTGGCAGAAATTGGCCCCGAATTTGGGCCTGACGGCATGAAAATGCAAATGAATTATGGTTGGTACCGCTATTACAGCGGCATTGATGGCCACACCAATCATACCTTAACCGCCGCTCCCGAAAACGGCGTAATGCTACGCGCCCGCGATGGCGAAACCTATGCGCGCATTCATCTCACTGCGATTAATTATGAAGATGCAGAAGACGCTAACAGTGATACCACATGGATCTTTGAATTAGATATTGCACCTAAATAATACTCCCCGCGTTCCTTACGGGCCAAGGATGGCCCATCTTTTCTCTTTCGAATTCCCTTTCCTTTCAAGCACACAAGCCGCATTATTCCGCGCATAAAAAAAGGCGCCGCTGGGGAAACGGCGCCAAAGTTGCTTGCTTACTAGCTACTACTTACTGAAGTTGCCCTAACGGCAAGGGCACTAAGTATGAGCCTACTTTTCTCAAAAGGTTCCAAAAAGTTAAAAATAATTTGCTGTGCTTAGATTACGCTTTTTTTCAGCAAGAATTGGTACACTCTAGCCTTTCGCCAATAACTCAGAGCACTTGCATAGGAGCGGCTCATGCAACAACAAAGGCACCTCTTTTCGCTTTATGAAACCTTGGTGCTTCGTCACCCTTGGTTTTGGATTTTATTTTTGGTGGCGAGTATCGCCTTTTCATTAAGTCAGCTGAATCACTTCCGCTTAGATGCCTCCGCCGATACCTTGGTGCTAGAGCATGATAAAGCATTGGCCGAATACCGCGAGATGGCTAAGCAGTATGGCGGCAGCGAATTTGTGGTAGTAACTTACACGCCCCAAAGCCGCCCTTTATTTGACCGCGATACGCTAACCCACCTCGATAAGCTCCATGGCGAACTAGGCAAGGTAGATGGCGTGCGCTCCGTGTATTCCATGCTCGATGTGCCTTTGTTGTTTAGCCCTGCGAGCAGCTTTGCTGACTTGGCTAAAAACTACCGCACCTTACGCGATGACAGCGTGGACTTGCGTTTGGCTGAAAAAGAATTTACCGGGGTTAACCCCGCTTACGACGAGCTGCTCGTGAGCCGCGATGCCAAAACCACCGCCTTATTAGTAACCTTTGAACGCGACACCCGCTATCACGAGCTATTAAACCGTCGCACCGAGCTCAGCACTAAGGAGCTGCATAAAACCATTAACAAAAAAGAGGCCAAAGAACTGGCGCAAATTCGCCAGCAATTCAGTGATTATGGTGCCGAACGACAGGTGCGTAACGCTCAACGTGTGGCGCATTTCCGTGAAATTTTGGATGCCCACCGCGACGAAGCCGACCTCTTTCTAGGTGGTGTGCCCATGATAGCCAGCGATATGATTACGTTCGTAAAGAACGACCTCAGAACCTTTGGTGTGGGCATTTTGCTCTTTATTGTGGTGGTACTTTTTATTATTTTCCGCAATCCACGCTGGGTGATGATTTCGCTGATTACGTGCGCGAGCACGGCTTTGTGGCTCACGGCTATGTTGGCCTTACTGGACTGGAAAGTCACCGTCATTAGCTCTAACTACCTGGCTTTGTTGCTCATTATCACCTTGTCTATCAACATTTACTTGGTCACTCGCTTCCGCGAATTTCAGCAAATGTATCCTCAACAAACGCCACGTTGGTTGGTGCGCGAAGCCACGCGGCACATGATTCAGCCTTCGTTTTTTATGGTCACCACCACCATGGTGGGCTTTGCCTCCTTGGTGGTAAGCGATATTCGTCCTGTGATTGATTTTGGTTGGATGATGACCATTGGCATCATGTTGGCGTTGGTGGCGGTATATTTAATTGTGCCCAGTATTTTATCGGTGTTGCCCAACGGCCCAGTGCCTTCAGACAACCCTTTCACACAGAGAATCACTTTGGCTTTTGCTAGCTTTACGGCGCAATTTCATAAGCCGCTGCTCGCTTTTATGGCCGTGGCCATGGCGGTATCCTTTGTGGGCATTGGCAAGCTCACGGTGGAGAACCGGTTTATTGATTACTTTAAAGACAACACAGAAATCCACCAAGGCATGCTATTAATCGACCGCAAACTCGGTGGCACCACGCCCTTAGATATTGTCATCAATGCGCCCAAAAACGCAGTAAAAAACAACGCTGACGACTCCTTTGCTGATGACCTTGCCAGCGATGTCGCCGATTTTGATGACCCTTTTGCTGATGATTTTGATGCGCCCACCCCCAGTGCTCAAACCAAGCCCCGCCTTGTGCTAGAAGATGCGTATTGGTACACGCCGCAACGACTTAAGCAGTTAGTAGAGATTCAGCAATGGCTTTCTGATCACCCCCATACGGGTAAAGTATTATCACTGGCCACCACTTATGAAACCGCGGAAAAGCTTAATGGCGGGCCGTTAAGCTACTTTCAGCTAATGATGCTATCGAGCTTCTTACCGCAAGATTTACGCACCCAGCTCGTCAGCCCCTACCTTTCAGATGACGGTAACCAATTGCGTATTTCATTACGGGTAGTGGATTCCGACCCCACCTTAAAGCGTAATGAATTTTTGCAAGACATTGAAAAAGGCTTAATCGAGAACTTCGACCTTGAGCCCGAGCAAGTCACCCTAACGGGCGCTTTGGTGCTGTATAACAACATGCTACAAAGTCTATTCCAATCACAAATCAAAACCTTGGGTTTGGTGTTTGTGGCGCTATTTGTAATGTTGGTGATGCAATTCCGCAGCGTGATAGTGGCATTAATTGCGCTCACGCCAAGCATTACCAGTGCCTTAATCGTATTAGGCACCATGGGTTGGATAGGCCTACCGCTGGATTTAATGACCATTACCGTCGCTGCCATTAGTGTGGGCATTGCCGTGGATGACTCCATTCACTAC